>Ga0315295_10001413_pt1 | contig 20614 bp, 5 predicted proteins | sample YL17G14_0_MG_FD_204453 | JGI IMG/M metagenome (GOLD analysis project Ga0315295, IMG submission 204453) | Sediment microbial communities from Yellowstone Lake, YNP, Wyoming, USA - YL17G14_0 | ecosystem: Environmental > Aquatic > Freshwater > Lake > Sediment | place: USA: Wyoming | collected...
AATCCCAGCCGGGACATGTGGGAAGACAGGTTCATCCTCTCCGCAAACCCCCGAAGGCTGCCAGGAATAAGGCTGGTCTCTTCAAACGGCTTGACGTTCTTGACGCTGACCTGCTGGGCCTGGCGCAGGCTCTCAAAAAGCGGCAAGGTGGTTTGCAGGGAAGATCGAACCTGACCGACGTTCTCAACAGCCGATCGCAAGCCTTCATAACTCTGAAAACCGTATTCGCCAACCAGCCGGCTCTGGACTTCGGACCGGACATAGCCGCTGCTGACGAAGTCCGCATTGGGGTCAGCGGAAACAGAAGTTCTCCCGCCGGCCAGATCTGCCGCCAGGTCTTGTCTATTGCTGAATCCCAGGGCTTCGATCGTCAGCCCCTCGGTCGCATCCAGTGTCAAATCGATGGCTTTGGCAAAATGACTCTGGCCCGGCGTGCTGGCTCCGTCTTGAATGGCGAAGACCCTGGCCAAATTCTCAATGCCGGTGAAGACTTTCTTTCGAAGCTCGGGAGCCAAGGAACTGGCGCGAGAAGCCGCTTCCGCGTCCAGAGAAAGCCCGGTCATATCCAGATTCCCTTTCGCCGAGTAAAGCTGGTAAGCTGCTCTCATGTTGCGCGGCAGGGCTGAAAGGATGGTTTCGCTCAAAGCGCCGCGCACCGTGGTCTCCAAAGAGGGGCGGCGCACCATGCCTTCGGCGGTGTTAAAACCTCCGTCATAGATAATGCCCGAGACGGTCGCCGGCAGATTGTGCAGGACGGTCGTCAGGGCCACGACGCGGTCAAAATCAAAAGCTTCGCCAAAGACTCTGCCGGCGCTTTCCTCCAGCACCCGGCCCTGCATCATGCCGGGAAGCCCAAGGGTCTCTTTGATATAATCCTTCGCCGCCTGGCGGATGTGGCTCTCCTTAATGGGCGATGAGCCGGCCAAAGTCTTGGCCCTGTCGAAAATTTCGCCGATCCCCGCCTCGACTCCCTTGACATCCCTCAGCCCGGAGATCGCGCCTGTGACTCCCTTGAGGCTGGCCTCGATGTAACCTTCGATGAGCGGCTGCACGTACTCGGGCTGCATCAGGTGGCTGTTGTTGACGATCTCTTCGAAGCTGCGGCCCGTGCGCCGGGCGGCGCCATAGAGATAGAGCGCCGCGGCCTGGTTGCCGCCGTCGCGGAAATATTCGGTGCGCAGCGCCCTGAAGTCCTGCTGCGCCTGCTCGGACGGCGTCCTCATGGAGAACATGACCATCCACGGGATCCATTCTTTCTGGACGTTGGAGAGGCCGATCTGCTGCCCTGTGGAAGCGAGGCCAAGGCCTGTCAGGCCGTCTTTGAGAAGCGTGTCATAGACAGAGACGACGCTGTCTGCGCCGACGACGATCAAAGGCACGCGGACCATCATGTTCGACGCCCAGTTGCTCGCGCCCTGGACCAGCGCCGACGCCCCTTCGGAGAGGCCGAGCCAGCTCGACATGCGGGCCGAAAGAGGATTGGCAAGACGTTTGAACATCAGATCGTTGATCTGAGGGAGCGCCTGAGAAGAACCCTTGGCCCTGGAAGCCCAAGCCCTCGCCCAATCAAAGTACGCGCCGGCCCTGGCCGTCGGCATCTTGTAAGCCGTGGCCTGACCCAGGCTGACCAGAAGGCCGATCTTGGGCCCCGACGCCGGCGCTTCTGCCATGTTGGCACGCTGCATACTGATAAACTGGCCAAGGGATGAGATGGGAGAAATGCGCTCCTGCCCGTCGACTTCATAGAAGAAGCCGTGGACAGCCGGGTCCCAATCAGGATGGATCAAGCCTGCGGCCTTAAGCGAGTCTGTCATGCCGTACAGTTCGGAGATGGCACGGCCTGAGGCCTTCAGAAGCGTGCTGGCTGTGCCCATGGCGAGACTCACCGCCGGCCACTCGATGGCCTTGGCGACCATCTCTTTTTCGACCCAGGCCTGGCCTGTGGCTTTGCCCAGCGGGATGGCGCCGAAGATGCTGACAGGACGCTCCCGGAGCCCCGATATCGTCGCCGATGACTCGTAGAAGTTCCTGCTCAAATTGCCGAGCCACAGCGTGCCGACGGCGCCGGCCAGGCCTTCGGAGAAGAAGGTATTGATCGCCTTGGCCCTGAAATCCCTCGAGCCCAACGACGACAAACCGCGCCTGTACTCATCGTCGAGAACATCGCCGATGACGCCGAACGTCCCCGCGGCCAGGAACCCGCGGCCCAACTTGCCTAAAGTGCTCCACTGGGAGATGCGGGTGACGCCGGCCTTGCCCAGCAAGAGCTCGTCGAACTCGCGGTTGAAGAGCGTCTTGGTGGCCCACGACGACAAATAAGAGGTTTTTTTCTGCGACAGGGATTTCAGCTGTTGCTCGACCCAAGGAGACCCCTGATACCGGTCCAAGGCATACGCGGCAAAGACCCCCCACAGCATGCCTTCCGCATACGTCGAAGGCGAAGAGACCGTCGTCTTGAACGACTCCCAGAGTTTCCCGAGATCCCTGTCGTTGCGGTCCAGATTGTAATAACCCGTAATGGTCTTGCCGGCGACTGTCAGGCCCACACCGGCGGCCATCTTGCCGACGGGGAACTTCCATATCTTCGCGCCCATGAAATTCCCGCCGAAGGAATTGGCCCTGTTCGCAAAGTTCTCCAATTTCGATGGGGTGAGCTCTTCGGCGGTCATCTTGTATCGGGAGATCGTCTGCCAAGCCGGCCTGAAAGCATCGAAGGCGGATTCGAGCTCGGCAAGCGTCCAGCTTCGCGCCTGCTCGCTGAGGCCGAGGCCTCTCAATTTCTGCTGGACAGCCACATCTTTTCCCGACAAGGCTTGAGAATCCAGGAATTCTCCGATAGTCTTACCTTTGTTCCCTGGGCTTGCCATCTTAATGGAGGCACCAGCTTCAGCCATCTGCGCAGGAGAAGAAAAGCCTTTTTCTTTAGCTTGTGTGCCGGCCTTCACAAAATTTTCCTGGCCGATCCTGTTGACATCCTTGCCTATCCCGGATGACTTGGCCAGGCTGCCCAGGCCGGCCATACCCGCAAACAGACCGGCCCACAACGCGCTATCAAGGGTATTGGATCCCCACTGCTTGGCCAAGCCCAAATAAGAGCTTCTGTCGAAACCGGGCTTATTGGCGACATCCACGATGAAGCTGAAGTTGTTGAGCAGATACACCGAGCGGCCGTAGTTCGTCGTTCCTGTTATGACAGCCTTCGCCGTATTGGAAGCAAGATACTGCTTAACCCATCCTATCTTGCTGGCAGCCAATCTTTCATTAAGCCAAGCGGGCCCATTGGAAAGGAGCGGAGATAAGGCGCCTGCCACGAAGACCGCGACATTGGGTTTCACGCCGTCGATCAAGCCATTCCCTCCGATAACCGAGATCGCGTTTGCACCGGCCAACCACGCCACTCCATTGGCCCCGCTGCTGAGTGCGAGGTTCGCCGCCCGGTTGCCCCACAAGACGGTCTGGGTTGACGTCTCAAACGGCGTTGCGATGGTCTGCAAGGCCCTTCCAAACCATGTGCCCTTGGTGAGCGTGGCCGCAGTCTGCCAAGCCGTTGTAGCGCCGCTAAAAGCCAGACCAAAGTAATATCCGTTCTTAAAGCCGCTGGAAGCCGCCAGGGCCACATCCCACCCATCGATGTCCTGGCCATACCACGCGGCTTTTCCCGCTGTGAAGGCCGGAGCTGCCACAGCGCCCAGGCCCGCCATCCTGTAAGCTCCCGTTCCTGTTCTGATGACCCAGTTGCCGACTTTAGCGAGATCAAGGGCCGCTTTGACGCTTACGATTTCCATGGGAACTGCCGCGAGCTTGAGCAATCCGCCGACGCCATACGTGGCAGCCATGATAGCCGCGGTCTCTTTGACATTTTTGCTGATCTCCCTGGATATAAGATAATTGCGCAGGTCGGTTGCCAGCTCGGAGGAATAATAAGGATTGGCAAGAATGTCCTCGGCCCCCCCGAAATCGACCCCTGCGTCCTCGAAGCGCATACCCCCGATGTCCGTCAACACTCCCGAAAGCGCGGCGTCAACGGTCGCAAACCGGCTTCTTATATTTTCCTTGGAGCCGATAAGGTCGGGATTTGGGCCGCCTGCATCCAACCAGCTCTCCCCGCCTAACCTGCGCCAGAAATTGCCCCAGCCGCCTCCCTCGACGTTCAAAGTGCTCTGCCGGGCATCGTAGCTCCTCTGAGCGGTTGCGGTTATAGAAGTCACATCCGCCATACCGGGCACATCTTTCAAGGTCCCATAAGACCCGCCGGCCAGATTGGAGCCGCTCCCCACATAGCCCTCTTTAAGAGCGTCATACGCCTGAGAAAGCTGCAGCTTCCCATACTGCCACAGTGTCTTCAAGGTATCCTGGGCTTCTTTGGCTTCAAGGGCATGCGTCCCTTCATATCCTGCGTTGTTTTCGTAGAAAAGATCGAATGGCAGGCCCTGCGTGAGCTCATAGTTGTTGTTCGCGAGGTCGCCTAAGGCAAGGCTCCCGGAAAGGCCTACTTGCGCGTCGTGGGTCAGCCCCGCGTGGGCAACGGTCCTCTCGGCGTCCATGTCGAACTGGAGTCTCTCTTCGGCGCCGGGCTGCCCCACCAAGGCCTCGGCCGAATACCATGAATCCCACGCTTCCGTGAGATTGGCCTGCTGGAATTCTACTGTGTCTCCGAGCGCCTGGGCCCTGTCCTTTAACGTTTTCAACTGGACGGCATCCCCCAGATACGGGATGTGGTCCCTATCAAGCTCTCTCCGTTGTTCCTGGCTCAGGGCGCCGCTGCCATCGTCGACGCCGTCAGAGCTAAGTTGATTTTTCTCGATCTTTTGCTGTTCGGCCTGCGCATAGGCGGATTGACCCAACGCGACCCGCCCTTCAAGGATGGGGATCTCATAATCCTTCAGCACGCCTTGCTGCGTCTGATTGACGGAAACGACCGTTTCGAGCGACCTGAGATCCGCCTCGGCGGCGAGCTGCGTATCTATCTGGCCGAAGCGGATGATCGCCGGCTCATCAAGAGTCGCCACAGGAAAGACGACTTCGCCGGTCGGCATGACCGTGACAAGCTGTTGATCTCTTGCAGCCACCTTGCCCTTGCTCCCAAGAGAAACACTATCATATGTTCCAAAGTCCTCTTCGACCTTGGCGATCGCTTCCTGGCCGGCGGTCGTCAGCCGCGCCTGCTCGCCGTGAAGAAGGGCGACTTCATTGAGGACCCGCGGGTCCCTGGAATCGTATCCAAAAGCTGTGCCCAAGATGGAATTGTTCCCGAGATCGGTGGCCGCGGCAAATTGGCGCGCGCGGGCATCCCAGCGGCTGGCGTAGAGACCGTCGGCCATGTCTGCGGCATTCGCTTCCGCTCCCTGCACGCGCCCCAAGAGGGCCACGCCGTTCAAACGGAGCTCTTGGCGTGCCAGAGCCGCCTGATATTCTTGGCGTGCCACAGGATCCGCAGGGTCCGGGGTGGGCGGGATGGGAATACTGCCTGTTTCCACCAGGCTGCGGAAGGCCTCTTCGAGTCTGTTCTGGGCGCGCTCCAACTTGCTGCTGGCGAACTCCGACTTGCTTTTCGCGTCTGCCAGGGCCGTATTGGCAAGGACTTGCGCTTCCTCGTCTATATGTTCAGCCGCGTCGCGGACGCCGGGAATTTCTTCCCGGATAGGCCCCCCCCTCCAGACTCTTGGGGGTGCTTTGATCTCGCCGATGCCTTTCTCGGCCAATTCTTTTGAGCGCTCTGCCGACTTACGGTCCTGCTCCAACTGTTCGGCATAGCTCACCATTCTGTATCTCGGGACTGTCCTGACCTCGTGGAGGTCCTGTTCGGCCAGCTCCGCCGTATAACGGGCCACATCCGCCTGATAGGCGAGGTCGTCTTTTTGGCGGAAACCACTGCGCAGGGTATCAATGGCCTCCAACCAGCGGAACGCCATCTCCGTGTCGCCGTTCAGGAAGTACTCCTGCGGCTTGCCGTAGAATGTCTGGGCTCCCAATCCGAGCGTATCTTTGTCAGAGACGGGTTCTTTGAAAAATTTCAAGTCGCTGGTAATCCCTGGGGCGCCAGGCCCGACCTCCTTGATCAAGTCTCCCAAGGCGTCCAGTCGCGCCGCATACGCGCGGGCTATCAAAGTCACGGTCGCCTCATCCGGAAGGCCGTTTTGGGCTTGCCAGGCGTCGGAGGCTTTTTTCCTTAGTTCTTTGGCATACTCGGTCAGCGCGATGCGATCGCCGCCGCCTATCTCTCCGCGCCCTTTGGCCAGGCTGGCCATGGGCTCTACATCCACGCTGTTGTAAGCTTGCTCTAGATAGTTATACCGTTCTTTTCTCGCGATGGCGTCGGCGTAGCCGAAGATCTCCTCCTGGACTTTCGTGTCGGAAAAATCTCTGGGAACGGAGGGATCAAAATGCTTGGCATCCAGGACTTTGCCAGCCGTATAGATTTCCTCCCGGGCGCGGGAACTCTTAATGTTATAGTCCAAATATCTAAATCTATATCTCCCATCGATCAGGGACGTACCCGTGTTAAAAGCGTCCCTATAATGATTGAACAATTCTCTGGCGACCTGCGCCCTGTCCGCGTTGATGGAGAGGAGAAGCGCATAGCTCTCGGGAGAGGTTTTGAGGGTCTCCAGGCCGCTGAGATGCTGAGCGAGAAATTCCTGATCGGAAACGCGGCCGGACTTGCGCAGGAATCCGGCTGTCTCCCGGGCCAAACCAACTATCTCGTCTGGAGTAAGCTTCCCTTCTTTCAGTTTTTCGAAGGTCTCCAGGAGTTGGGTGCGCTGGACCTTTCTGAAATCCGGGTGCTTTCTGGCAGAATCATTCAGCATCCTTTCAAGACCCATAAAAACGGTATACTGGGCATCTTTCCCGCCGCCAAGGAGCTGAGAGACCATCATGCGGTCGTTGACGGGGAGTTGGCCGCCTGTCGCATACATCCTCGGTTGCGGCTGGCTGCCGGGCGTCTCATCCTTCTTCCATTCCGCCTGCCAGTTGTCGAGCGTAAAATCTTTTCCGTCGATCGTGCCTTTCAGCTGGCCGGTCAGCTTCAGCGGAATCGAGGCATTTTCGACAAAATTATTATAACCATCGACGACGACGAAATGGCTGGTCAGGGCCAGATCGGATGTCAGTTTACCGTAAGAACCGACGTTCCCCCGGATGAAATCGCGCGAGAGGACGGGGTTGGATTCCAGGTCCTTTTTGGACGCCAGGTCGCTGCGGGAAACCTTGCCCGCCTCGATTTCCTTGATCTTGGCCAGATGGTTGGCGAGGGCCCGCAGGGGTGAGATGGCCTCCTTACGGATCTGGCCTGTGCCGGGCGCGAAATAGAGGCCCGCCGGCCCTATCACGAGGTGCGTGTCCTTCAGCGTTCCAGCCGCCTGATCAGCGAAATAGGTGGGGCTCCCCCAGGCATTGATGGGCTGGTCTGACGTGTTCCTGTAGTTGAACTTCGTGCCCGGAGAGAGCGGGTCAGCGACGAGCGAGGCGAAGGTGACGTCTTTGCCGTTCTGTTGCTGTTTCAGCTCGCCGACGAGGACCCGCAAGGTGCCTTTGAAGTCCGTCAGGGCCGCGTCGGCATTGGCCGAGATGAGCCCCTGGGTGGCGGTCGGGGTCAGGTTGTCCAGGGCCCATTTGGCGCGTTCATTGCTGGCCCGCACCATGGCGTCTGGAGAGGTAAAACTCTCCTGGAACAATCCGCTCAGTTTCCGAAGTTTTTCGGCAGAGGTGATGCTTGCATCGGAAACGATGCCGCCGATGAGATCTTTCCAGTCAGCCGCTGTTGCTGTGGCGGGAAGCGACGGTGTCGCCTTGGTCTTGTCGTCCCCGAGCCTGATGGTCGCCGAAACGCCGTGGAAGAGGAAGCCGACCGCATCTTGGACCGCAGGCATGGGAGACGGCGCGACCAACGCGGAAACACCTTTGATCAAGTCCTCAGTGGTCGGGGCCGTTGCCAGAAGATTCTGGATGCTTTCCAGCTTCGCGTTCATGGCCTGTTCCGTCTCCTGCGCGACGACCTTCACAAAAGACGGCACGGCATTATAGGATTGGCCGTTGAGCTGGAAATGCCCGAGGCCCTCGGGCGTCATGGCGGTATTCAGGTCCCATTTGGTCCCTGACCAAACGGTGGAAAACTTCATATAGCCTGCCACATCCTGCACATTGGCATTCTGCAGGTTCCTGGCAAATTCTTTATTGAGAGCATCCTGTGTCTGCGCTTCAACGGGCTTCCAGGAATCGCCGAATGTGCCAGGCGCCACTCGCAGCGCCGTCTCCAGATTGCCGATCTGCTGGCGATTGATCATGCCTGTCGTGGGCGTCAGGCCTTCAAAGCCCTTGTCTGTGATCTTTATTCCGCCGGCGCCATCAGCCCCTGTCCCGAAGAACTCGACGCCGTTGACCATAAAGGCCTGGCCCTCGGCCGGCGTGTAGCCCCTGAAATATCTCTGCGCCCCTACCTGCGAATCCATGGGCGTGGCCTGGATGATCCCTTGCGCCATGTCCCCGATCAAAAATTCTCCGTAGCCGCTATTGAAATCGACCTGTGTGCCTCCGAATCGATGCGTTCCGTCATCCGCGGCGAGCCGCGTCTCAACGCTCTTCCAGGTCGTCGGCATCTTGGGCATGTTGGAGGAGCCTCCCGGACCGGACTCCTGCCACCAGAAGGTTATCTGACCTTTGTCCGTGCCGAGATAATATTTTCCCGGCTCCGTACCCTTCTCATAGAAAGAACCCAGGGTAAGAGCATCGGGTGAAGAAGAACCCGAACCCTTGACAGAGGTAACATAGGGTTCTTGAGAGAAGAGCCGGCCCGTGCTTAAGCGCGTCGGCACCACCAGGCTGATAGAACCGTTTGACGGCTCCATCGCCCTGACGATCTGCATCGTCACGTCCGTCTCGGCGGTCCCCGTTAACCGCGTGTCCCGATGGCCGGCAAGCTTCGGGTCTGTCTGCGTCTTGCCGTCCGGTGTCAGGGTCCCGATGGCCTGGCGCACATTCTGCCTCAAGATAGAAGACCCCTGGATACGGACAAGGAAATCCTGCATGGATAACTCTAATGCTTTCAGGGGGTTACCCGCGTCATCCTTCAAGAACACTAGGTCCTTGCTGTAAGAGAAATCCACCTGATTGTTCCGGATGTAAAAACCGGGCATGCGCATATAGGCCTTATCGCCCAAGGGCACAGGACTCTCTTTGCCTCCCCAAAGCTGCGTCCCTTCGCCCAGCGGATTCTCGCCTTCCAGCCCCCCTTGTGTTGGGGCAAACGGGAATCCCAGAACGCCCGGAACGCCGTCCACTCCTTTTTGTTTGGGCGAAGATAATATGAATTTGCCGTTTTCATAATCCAGCCAGCCGTGGCTGCCCGTCTTGGATATATAAGCGACTCCGCCGGACTTTTCCGCGCCGGCGGCAGCCAAGGGAGATTGCTCGAACGTGATAGGGCCTGTCTGGTCCAGGGAAACGCCGATATTGTCACCGACAGCGATGATCTGATCGCCCTTGGCAAAATCTACAGGCTGGTACTTGCCGTCTGTCCCTTTCTCGAACCAGGCAAAACTGCTCTCGGACCTGTTGAAAGCGGACTGGTTTTTATCCGCAAGGAGATCGCTGCCCTTGATGTTCCTGAAACCATTGGCCATGGGAGCGGTCAGGGAGAAATCCAGCCAGGCATCGGGGGATGTGGCGCGGCCGATAAAGACGCCTGTTTTTTCCGCGAGCGGGAAGCTAAAGATCGGGTCGCCTTGTCTCCGGACACCCGCAAGGTCCGCCTGGCTGCCGGGAACGACAAAAAAGCTGGCCTTGCCGGGGGACGTCACAAACATGCCTGTGCCGGCCTTCAGTATCATGGTGCGGTCGGATGCCGTCGTCGTCTCGTTGCCGGCGACCAAAACCGATGTCGGAGAGAAATTCTGCCGGGCATCGGTGATGGCATAACCCTTCTCCCCCATATCTGCCAGATGCCCGGCAAAAGCAATCTGCGCTTGATACTTTCGGCCCTGCTCGTCGACGATGTTTTGGGAGGCATCCAGAACGTCAAAGTTGCCATCTTTTTTGATCAAGGCCCGCATCGCCGCGGCCGGGACCTGGGCAAAATCATTGGGGGTGTTCGAGGCGCCGCCGGAGCCGGCCTGGTTCACGTCGTAATTGAGGCCGCTTGTCTGCAGGACGGCCAAAGAATAGGGCGTGGGCGTCGCGCCTTTGGGAAGCGTGGCTACAAAGGCGTCCTTCGCCTTGGCGTCCTTGAACTCCGCCAACCGGAACAACACCGTGCCCGGATTGACGGCCTGGTCCTTGTTGGTCGTCTGGGCGCCAAAACTCACCATGTCCCCGACAACGGGGGATCCCGGCGCTGTCAGGCCCGTGGGCGTTCCGTTCATCTCAAGGCGCCAGACATCACCGGAGAAGGTGGCCTTGCGGCTGACATCTTTGACGGAGTAATCAACGGCCGCCTCCTGAAAACGGTCCCTGCTGGCCTGGATCGTCACCTGGTCCTTGTTCCGGCTCAGGGTAATGGCATCAGAGCCGCGGCCGCTAACGTTCTCAAAAAGCCCATAACCCTCTTTGCCGGCTTTCGGGTTGCTGACGACCAGCCCCTGGCCGTTCTCATTGAAAAGGATGCCCGCGCCGGTCTCGTCGTAGCCGGCCTGGTCGACCTTCCCGTTATTAAAAGCTAAATAATCCACGCCGAGGTCGACATGGAACCCGCCGGTCGGACTCCACGTTTCGTTCTTGATGACCGGATCGATGGTCACGGGTGTTCCCGCAAACTCAACCGTGATGGCCTGCGGTTTATGCCAAGAGGCCGTATCAGTGCCGATGGGCAGGCCGTAGCCGACAGTAGCCCAATCCCTCATCTGATCCATCTCTGAATCCGTAAGTTGTGACGCGCTTCCGGCATCGGCTGCGGGCCCGGGGGACACGGATCTCTTAGCTTTTCCATCCGGCAATAAATCGCTTCTGAACGCGCCGATATTTGTGGGGATTCCGGTCTGGCCCGCGGCCTGCGGTTGGATCGCATGGCCGTCGTCCGTTTGCGGCGTAGTATTGACCACACTCTGCTGGGTCGTGTTCCTGGCTGCGGCGGCCTGCATGACGGCAAAGAGGGCCGGCTTAAACGTCTTTTGGGCATCGACAAATGGCATGTTGGCCAGGTCAGGATTGGTGCTCAGGATGCTCTCGGCATCGGCCCTAAGACCGTCGGAATATTTCCCCGAAAGGTTCTTGAAGATATGTCCGACGGTGGCCTGAGAATTTGCGCCGAGAAGGGCCGGGATCTGGAGGAAGATCGCCGGATCGCTCTTTCCCTGGGAGATCGTCTCGGAGACAAAGCGGTCCATGAGTCCGATGACCGGCAAGGTGCGCGCGTCAAATGAGACCGCGACGCCGGAAGTCGCCGTTGAATCAACGCCCAGATTTCTATTGAAATACACCGCCGGGCTGCCGGCAGCGACGGTCTTGTCCAAGAGGACTTCTTGCACGCTGTCAGAGATCGAGATCGCGCCAGCCGCCAGATAGGCCGCTTTGTTCTGCTCGATGTACTCCCGCCGCTGTTGGGGCGTCTTTCCCACAAGGCCCTGATTCAGGCGCGCGATCTCATCCTTGTTGGCCCACGGATGCAGAAGATCGTTGAATATATCTCCCGTAAGTGTCCGGCCATAATTCGCGCCACGGTTCGTCTCGGCGTTGCCGTCGACAGAGCTCATATAAGGCCTGTAGATATAAGGTATCTCCTCACCCTTGGCCTGCAGATAAGCCGCCTGTTCATTGCTTATCGGGATCACGAATGTGGCGATGGCCAAGGCCTTTCTGAAATTAATAGAGGCTTCTGACGTATCCGACGGAATACCAAGGGCTTCCCCAAGACGCGCGGCGCCTTTTATGGTCCAGTCAAGGACTTGCTCTAAGGCCTCGAGATTGTTAGCGGCTTGCAGAGTTTCCGCATCCATTCCAAAAAGCGTGCCGAGCGACGGCACCGACGTTGAGGCAGGCGCCTTGGCCATAGACTGCGACGCCGCTGGTTTCGGCACGTCTGTCAGCGGAACTACAGATAACGCCTGTGTACCGTCACTCAGTTGTTCGGTTTTCAACGCCGTACTCTCAGACGTCTGTGTATATGCGACCTGGGGGACTGCCTGTGAGGTTACAGGAACCGGCGCTACCTTTGTCACAGCCGATTCTGCCGGATTGGCGAAAGGATTTTGACCCTGGGGCGTTGCCGTTTGGGGTGTTTCTTTCAGGCTCGCGACACCTTTCGGGGAGACGTTGACGCTCAATTCGATGACTGCGGGAGCAACCGGTTGGGCCGTTGCTGTTGTTGACGGTGCCGCCGGCATGGCCGGTATGTTCTCAAAAGTCTGAACTGTCGCTGCCGGGGCCTGTGTTGCAAGGGATTGGGCCGAGCCGGCGTAATCTTTGAGGGTGTTGTAGATGTAGGACGCGCCGCTTTTTATGGCGCCTATAAACTCGTCCATATCCTGGCTGCTGACCGCCGGGGCCGGCTCTTGGGGCAGAAGGATCTCAGGCGCTGGGGCGGTGGGGCTCACTCCGGGAATGGCTAACGGCTCGATGGGCGTCACGGGCTTGGCGGGAACGGATGAAGCGGGCCCGACGGAAAGCTCGATCGTCCCGTCTGAAAGCTGCCTCTCCTGCAGCGAAACAGACGGCTCCGTTGCCGGGGCCGCGCCGGTAATCGTCTTTGTGACCGTGCTGCCGGCAGGCGAAGGCGCAGGCTGCTCGAGAATAAAGGGTTGGGACGCCACAGGGGTCGCGGCCGAAGCGATGGTCGGCGCGCTTCCGCTCAAAAATGAAGAAAGGTCGGAGGCGCCAAAACCGATATTCGAAAAGCCCGCGTCCGAAGATACGGGCTGGAGTGTCTGCGGATCGACAGAGATGGTCCTCTCTTCCCAATAAGGGCCGTTGACCGGTTTGACAATGATGTCAAGGCTGCCGTTCTCCGTCACCTTGGAGGTGGGCGTGAGGGAAACTTCGCGGCCCGTGGGCTGAATGATGGAACCGCTCTGCTGGAAGACCTGGCCCCGGACGCCGTCCGGCGTCATTTGCGCCAGCACAAACTCGCCGTTACCCAGATCAACGCGTTTGGCATCGGCAGCGCCCGGCAGCGACGCAGCCTCATAGAAGAGCGTCCCAGACGGCCTATCGCCGCTCCCGCCGGGCGTCAGGACAACGGCAAAATCGTCAATCGTCTTGTTGGCGTCCAAGGCGCTGCCCGTCAGGACGATGTCACGCTCAACCAGAGAGGACGTTGGCGGCTCAACCGCCATAAAAGGATTGCCTATATCAATGGGTTCAGCTGACTGGCCTGTCATCATCGCCGCTTCGGTGGCAGTCCTGAAAGCTTGCATTTCCGGCGTGACCTTTGTGGGTCCCGGGGTCGGCATCGTCTGGGGAAGCTCTGCGAATGATTTCCACAGATCACTCCCCTTAACGGAGCTTAAGCCGTCTTGAGCAAGATCCCTGACGGTCAACGCCACTGACTGAAGGGCGGCCAATGCCAGATCGGCATCCATAAAACCGAGAGAGGCCAGCTGCGCGGTGGCAGCCGGTTGCGCCGGTCCCATTTCAGCAGACCCTTGCTGCGTCGGCATAAGTTTATCGAGCGTCAGCTGGATAAGCGACGTCACCACCTGGCCCTCAAGGGTATGTTCAAAAGCGGATGCATCGGTGGACGTCGGCGCAGGCGTCAAAGTCGTTACCGGAGTCTGGGACGGAGACATGGTCTCGGTTGGCAATTTTATCCATTCCCCGTCTTTCTGCGTCCAGCCCTCTGCTGGCTGCGAGGAGATCCCGAGGAGGCCTTCAAGGGCAGAGGCGTCAGGCGCGGGTGCGGCCGAAGACTGGGACGGCGCAGGGCCGACGAAGACATCGTGTAAAGGATTGGCTGGATCATTGAGGATGCCCGAAACATCCAGCCCGGAGGTTCCTTGTGGAGCCGATGGCGCGGCTGCCGGTGTTTCCGCCTGCGTCGCCGGCGACACCCATTCTCCGCCTAAACCACGCGTCCAGCCATCTGCTGGCTGCGAGGAGGTCCCGAGGAGGTCTTCAAGGGCAGAGACGTCAGGCGCGGCTGCCGAGGTCTGGGGCTGAGGGATGAAAGGTTTCCCGTTGACGAACATGGTGTCTGCGGACAGCTGCGATGCGGGCGAGGACGGGGCCGACGGCACTTCCTTGCCGTTCACATAGAGAGGCGTTGCCGGCGACACCCATTCTCCGCCTAAACCACGCGTCCAGCCCTCTGCTGGCTGCGAGGAGGTCCCGAGGAGGTCTTCAAGGGCAGAGGCGTCAGGCGCAGGTGCGGCCGAAGACTGGGACGGCGCAGGGCCGACCATGGCATCGTGCAAGGGATTGGCTGGGTTGTTGAGAATGTCCGAGACATTCAAGTCGGGGCCCTGTTGCCCTGACGCCGGCGCGGATGGAGCCGTCGGCGTTGCCGGAGGCGCTATCCATTCTCCGGTGATCTTATCTCGCGTCCAGCCCTCTGAGGAAACTGGCTGGATCTGCGCTGCCGTCGCGGATGGAGCCGCCGGCGTGGGCTGAGGCGCTTTCCATTCTCCGTCGGCACCGCGCGTCCAGACCCCTGTTGTTGCGGACAAGTCATAACCTGACGGCAAGTGCGGGCCATAGACGTCCGTTGCGAGGGCCAAACCGCTGCCTTCAAGCCGATACAGATATGTTTCTCCACTTTCATAGGTAACACTATAGGCCGGTAAGAAACCAGTTCCGATACTGGGGAGGATCTGCTGGATCAAGGCCCCCGGGTATTGGGCTTCGAGCGCCTCCAGAGGCGTCATCCCTTCGTTCAGACCCTGGGCCTGCGTCGGCGTGAACGTGGTCGTGAGCGTCATCCCCGGATTCGTCCGCTCTGTTATCTCAGCGCCCGGCGGCGACGGCGGCTGGAGCTTAGGGACAGGAGGAAGAAGGACGGCCCGGATGCCCTGGAGGCCTTCCGGGAGCCCGCTTCCACTCCACCTCAGAGGATCGTAGACAGCGATGTCCTTCCTCTTCCCCTCTTTGTCTTCTATCGAATAGAGCTTAAGCCTGTCTAAATCCTTTTCGCTCAAAAGGGAGCGGACCCTGTCGTCAATCTCCGTTATCTCTTTCAACTGGTACCCGGGATAGTCTTTCAGGATCTTGTTCTCGAACCGCTTGATCGGGTTCGAGATCAGATTGAAAACCCCCTCCCCGGCCCGGGATATGGTGTCGCCGAACATGCCGGAGGCGCTCGAGTGCAGGGTCGAGGCGACGTACCGGTTCAGGGCGCCCATGAACGTCCGCTGCACCTGCACCATCCCGCCATTTTCGAGGAGGTCGTCCATGGAATCATAATAATCGTGGTCCAGCATGTAGTTGATGTTTGTGGCAAAATCCGAGACGCCGGAGAACTCAAGCAGCTTCTCTTGATACTGGTAGTCGCGGAAGGCCGAATACTCTCCCGGCTTGTAGAAAGGTGAAGTCCTGCCAAAAAACATAAGGTCTTGCGCCATGCCGTTCAGCCCGCCCGGCGTTCCACTCAGCTGCTGCAATCTCGTCCCGTTGAGGACCGTGTCCCAAAGCCTGCTCAGCGAGGAGTCGCCCGGTTTGCCGCCCCAGTTGTCGTGATCAAATGCCCAAGTGTAGCCGAGTTGGGTCAGCATTCCCGCGCCATATTCCATGGCCGCCATCTGCCCGGCTGTCAGGCCCAGCTCATTGCGGCCGGTCTCTTTGTTATAATCGCCGCCGAGATAATTGAGGCCCAACGACGCGCCGGCGGACAGCCCGATGTTCGACATCCTCCTCCACGCGTTCTCATCAAGATTAAAACGGAAGTTGCCGCCTTGATAGAAGACCAGGCTGAGCTGGCCGGCCGACGTGCCCAGGATGCGCGAATACGGCGTCTCCTTGCCGTCATAGATATACTTGCGCGCCAGCTCATCCACGGCGTTGCCGACGATCTGGCTAAAGGCGTAATTCTGGAATCCCGTGTCGGAAAGGGCCATCATCGTGCGGTCTGCTATGCTCGACAAAAGATCAGTGTTGACGCCGGGCACATTGAGAAAACCAAAGGCATCCGATGTCACGGTGTGGGTTAGGAGCTGGCCGTTCTGGTCGTACATAGCTGCGTTGTTTGAGTCTCTGTCCGCAAAAGTGTAGTTCGACTGATAGCCGGCAAGGTTCAGGAGATTCTCGCCACCCAGGTAGCCGAGCGTGGAGCCGACCACCGGCGCAAAGATCCTTGACCACGAATTGTCGTTATGTTCCAAATATCTATTGGCAAGGACCGAGCCGACGCCCGTCATGCCGCCGCGGATGGCGCCTGCCGTGAACCCTCCGATGACCGGATGATGGCTCATGAAGCAGGCGCCAGGATTGGCACAGGGGGCCCACTCGCCCGCAGGGGCTGAACCGGGATTCAAGAACGAGCCGAAGCCGCCGCCGATGGCTGCGCCGAAGATCTGCGCCCCTTCAGGGCTCATGTCAAGCTCTCTGACACCGTACGTCGCCGCCGCCTGAGCGATCTGGGCCGTCACCATGCCGCTCAGCATGGAGTTTGCGCCGGCGATCGCGGAGGCGCCCAGTCCCGCCCCGCCAGCCAGCGCGCCCAGCGCACCCAGGCCAAACCCGATCCCCAGGGACGCAAAACTGACCCACGCGTCTGAGTTGTTGTTGTAAAAATCATCCAGGGGCTTGGTGAAGTTGTAATCCTCGTAGACCTGCCTTTTCGCACCCTGGACAGCTTTGGCCACTTCTTCCTCGAGGAACTCGATGTCCGCGCCAAACGTGTCGCTGCCGCCGCGCAGGAGGCCGTAGCCGGAGAAGAGCCGGTTCATCTCGGAATTATTTACGATTTTCTCTTTCCCATTATCGACGATTATTAAACCATCTTTAGAAAGTCCTTTAACGAGCACCATATGATCGTCATTAACGAATGCAATGAAAGGAATTAACTTCCTTAAATCTTTTGCAATTTCTTTATTATCATAGTCAAAATGAGACCAATGGAAGGGTTTCAGTTCAACGCCAAAGAGCAGGCTGGTCTTCGCCAGGGCATACAAGGAGTTTTCCAGCCGCTTGGCCTTGTTATAGGTATATATATCTATAGAATCAGATAAGAGGTCAAAGAGGAGCGCGTAGTGGGCCACCTGGAGATAAGAGACACCTTGGCCCGTGGCAGCCAGCAGGTCAGCCAGGGCCGTGGCGCCGCACGTCACAAGGCTGCGGCCCCCTTCCCGCATCCAGGTGTCGATCTCGTTGAGCTTGTCTTCGGTGAGCTGATAGGGTGTGGTGCGGTGGACGGTGATCTGCGGGGTGATCTGGATGTCCGTGGCGTTCCTGCCGACGAGCTGGGAAAGGACCTGACGCAGGGAATCCGCGATAAGCCTGTCCTCGGCCGCGTTCTTAACGGGCAAAGACTCCCCCATGGCAATCGCCGCCTGCGGGGAAGCAACCGCCATCCCCGGGTTCAGCGCAGCGCGCCAGTTATAGTCGAGTGCCCACGCGACTTGCTCCGGTGCGAAGGTCACGACGACGATCCATACGATGGCCTTCACCCAAAGCTTGCCCCTGATGTCTAACACATATTACGTTCGGTCGCTGTCAATAAGCCCCTACGTCCTCCTTTCCTCGTGGATTTCCCGTTCCTCCCGGCAGAGAGGTCCAGGATGGGTATCGCATCGTGTCCGCCACTGGACACGGTTCCTATCAAATTCAAGGTTGCTGCAAATGAGGTTACTGCAAGTTGCGGAGGTTGCTGCAGGTTGCGAAGGTTGCTTTTAAAGCAACCTCCCGGAACTTCCGTAACCTCCGCAACCTCCCGTAACCTACAGATCCCCTCGCTTCTCATCATTTCGGCCCTCCCATGCCGCCGAGCAGGCTCCCGCTCATGAACTGGATCGCGATGGGCCCGCCCACGATGACGCCGACGACCGGCAGGATGAAAAAGATCAGCGGGATCAGCATCTTCATCGGCGACTGCAGGGCGGTGCGTTCGGCCCGGCGGAAAAAGCGTTCCCGGGTGTCCTCCGACAAAATGTTCAAGGCCTCCGCGATGGGCGTACCCATGCGGTCCGCCTGGATCAAGGTGCGGGCAAAGGCCGTGACGTCCGGCGAATTGAGACGCTTGGACAGGTCGCGCAGCGCCTCGCGCCGGGGCTTGCCGACCTTGATCTCCTGGAGCATCAACCCCAGCTCCTCGATGAACGCGGACGGCCGCGATTTCTCGACGATCCAGCGCGCCGACGCCACGAAATCCAGGCCCGCGTCCACGCACAGCGCCAAGAGGTCCACCGTGTCCGGCAGGGACCGCACCACCGCGGCGCGGCGCTGTTTGTGCTTCGCGTCCAGCCACACGTCCGGCACGAAGAAAGCGAGAAGCCCCGCGATCCCGATCTTGATGACATCGCCCTGCGGCAAAAACGCGATGCCGAGCATCAGCCCGACGATGGCTATCATCTCCTTGGCCCCCAGAAACTGCTCGACGGTCAGGCCCACCCGCGCGCCGAAGATCTTGTTCTCGATCTTGTCGCGCTTCACGTAACGCTGCAGCACCAAGCGGTTGATGGGCGTGAAGATGTCAAAGATGCGCACGAAGACGGCCCTTTTGTCCTGCGGGTTCATCTCGAAGCGCAGGCGCCGCTTGATCGTGCTGCGCAGGTCGTGCATCACGAAAAACCACAGGAAGAAATTCGCGCATAGGATGAAGATGCCCGCGAAGAGCATGAGTTGGGATATGTAGACCAGCATTCTTCCCCCTACACGTTGACCTTGCTGAACATCCGGATCATGTACATCCCCAGCAGCTCCGAGATCACCGCGTACACCATCAGGCCGCGGCCCAGAGGGCTGGAGAGCATCACGTCAAAGTAGTTCGGCTGAAACGACACGACCATGATGCCGAAGACGATCGGCAGCATGGACATCACGACGCCCTGGATCTTGCCCTGCATGCTCAATGTCTTTATCTGGTCGCTGATCTTGATCTTCGCGCGGATCGTCCCGATCAGCCGGCCGAACAGCTGCGTGATGTCGCCGCCCGTCTCGCGCGCCACGAGGATCGCCGTCGTCAACAGGTTGAGCTCCTCCGACGGCATGCGGCGGTTCAGGTTCTCAAAAGACTCTTCCAGGGCGATGCCCATCTTGTTCTCCCGCAGGATCAGGCCGAACTCCTGGCTGATCGGGGCGGGGAGCTCCTCGACGAGCGCCTCGATGGACTGCAAGAGGCTCAGGCCGCCCTTCAGGCAGCTGGAAAGGATCATCAGGCCGTCGGTGATCTGCGCGCTGAACTTGCTCTTGCGCATGAGGATCATGTTCTTGACGATGAGCGCCGGGATGACCAGCCCGATGCCCATGCCGATCAGCAGCCCCACGATGCTGCGCGTCACGACAAGGCCGATGATGCTCAGGACCGTCGGGGCCACGATATTGATGATAAAGAGCTTCTGGGGGTCCATGTCGACGAAGACCTCCCGCAGCTTCGTGCGCTGGGCCTCGACGCCGCGCACGCGCCAGGCATACAGGCTGTCCCACATGACGGGGATCACCTGCGTGAGGAGGATCGCCGTCGCCCCGAACACCAGACCCAGCGTCATCACCTGCAACATCATCGTCATATCTGCCTCAATATTTGACCACGACCGTCGCCGGCGCCCTACCCTCGGCCTCCTGATACTGCATGCCCATGCCGATCTGGTCGGCCGACTCCCGCCACTTGCGCTCCACGGCCCGGCGGACGTACGTGTGCACCAGGAAGAGCCCCGTCACGATCGCCGCGAGAAGGACCGCGTATTCCAGGACCGACAATCCACCCCGTTGGGAACGCAACCGCTTACTGAGCATCGCGCGCCTTTTTCTCGCCTTCCCGAAACGCCGCCTCGTCCGTTATGACCGCCGCCTGTATGCTGACGAGCTTCCTCTTGCCCTTCGCGTGCTCGATCCCGAAGAAAAAGACAAAGGTCTTCGGGCCCTTGACGTCCGCCGCCACCGTCGTGAACGTCTTCGTCGCCTGGTAGACCCGCCAGTTCGTGAAATTCGCGATCTTGCCGTGTTCCACCTGAAACCCCGAGTGAAAGGCGTCGATGAAGGAGCGCTGGAAATTCAGCCTGTCCTGCTCGCCGGTATAGGCGCTCCACTGCCGGCCCACCGGCTGTTCGAGCGCCGTGAAGTTCTCCCAGTCGATCAGGTTGCGCGCCGTATAACGGCCTTCAGCGAGAAGGACAAAAACGCGCCTTGCCAGGGCTACATCCCGCTGGGGCCCGCATCCGGCGACGCAAAGAGCGACGGCGAGCAGCCCCGCGCTCCACATCGCCACGGCCTTATGTCTTCGTATGTCATTGTTCATCATTGGGCTCCTTATTCATGCTTCTTGCGCAGACTCACCTCATCCCATGTCAGGCCGTACGAATAATACGCCCTCTTTCTTATCGAACGGTTCAGGGGGTTCCAGCGGCCGATCGCTGCCTGGCCTGAGGGCTGGTCATAGCGATAGACCTCCACCCAGTTTTCGTCCGTGCCGTACTTGGCGAACGACCACTCGTCGGAATAGTTCCAGAGCTCAAAGCACTTCTTTCCCTTGAACCAGTTGCCGTATTTCTTCTTCTCGATCTTGGGCACACGGAAATTGCCGAGTTTCACCCGCACCCGG
>Ga0315295_10001414_pt1 | contig 20605 bp, 17 predicted proteins | sample YL17G14_0_MG_FD_204453 | JGI IMG/M metagenome (GOLD analysis project Ga0315295, IMG submission 204453) | Sediment microbial communities from Yellowstone Lake, YNP, Wyoming, USA - YL17G14_0 | ecosystem: Environmental > Aquatic > Freshwater > Lake > Sediment | place: USA: Wyoming | collected...
TATACTTAAACACGTTGACACCAATGGCGTCTGCAGCATTCTCGTTCTCTCGAATGGCCTTGAAGTAGGAACCGATTCTTCTGTTTTCAATGAGACGTGTGAGGTATAGGGAAATCACCATCATGGCAAACATGATGTAGTAATAGGGCATTTTCTTTGTAAATTGGAAATAAAGGAGGGAATCCCCTTTGAGAGGAATCGTGATGCCCAAAGGATACTTAACCGCCATCCATTCGACAGCGAGAAGCCGTAGCATCTCTGCCACAGCCAACATGGCCAATGCAAAATAAGGGCCCCGAAGCCCATACCGGAAGGTCAGGGATCCGATGAATAACCCCAGGAGAAGACCGACAATACCCCCCAGAAACATCCCTATCCAGGGATTCACCCCCAGGTGGATCTGGAGAAGCGTGGACGTAAAAGCCCCCATGCCGAAGAAGGCCGCATGGCCGAATGAGAATTGACCCGCGTAGCCCCCCAGAATATTCCAGGCCGTTCCAAGGTATGTGAAAAAGAAGATCATGATGATCAGATGCAGAAAGTAACCCCCAATGAAGCGAGGGAGGATGAGAAGAAAAACCGCCGCCGCAATCATCAGGATGATAGGGATCGCCCTCTGCGCCTGGTTATTCACGGGACCTCCCGAAAAGCCCCTCTGGTTTGAAGAGCAGGACAAGAATAAAGATGAAGTAGATAATAAATCGTTTCAACTGTCCGGGCAAAAAGGCGGCCCCGACCGATTCAGCCAGACCGATGATAATACCGCCGACCAGCGCTCCAATGATGTTCCCCATTCCACCCAGAACCACAACGACAAACGCGGTAATAACAAAAATTCCTCCTACGTGGGGATTCACATAGAAGAACGTGGCGGTAAGAGTACCGGCTGCACCCACGCAGGCTGTGCCAATTCCAAAGGCCACATAATAAATCCTTTTCAAATTGATTCCCACCGTCAAGGCCCCCTCTTTCTCCTCCGAGGACGCCCGGATGGCCTTTCCCAAGTCCGTGTTCTTGAGAAAATAATAGAGGAGGCCGGTGAGCATGATCGCAAAGAGAAAGGCAATGACCTTCGGAAAGCTGATCATCACCGTCCCCACCGTGGCCGCTTTCTTCAGGTACCCGATGTCCAGGGTTCTGAAGTTGGGACTCCACAGGAAAAGAGCGAAATTTTCGATGAACAGGGAGATGCCGAGGGTAAGGAGAAGCTGGTTGTGTTCGGGAGCATTGAGGACCTGGGCAATCAGAAACCGTTCGACAAGGACCCCTAGGACAAAGAGGATCGGGATGGAGATGAGAAGTGAGAGATAAGGATGGATCCCCAGAAGGATGAAGAGCCAGTATGTGGTGAACATGCCGAGCATCATAAAGGAACCGTGGGCAAAATTGATGATCCTCATCACTCCAAAGATCAAGGTCAAGCCGATGGCGATCAGGCTATAAACGCCCCCCATCAGAATCCCACTGACAATGGACTGAAGGAGGAGAGGAAGATCGGGAAGGCTCATGAAATGGCCCCTAAAGTCTTAAAGGTATGTTATTAGTACGCTAGCCCCCTTGACTTGTCAAGGGGAAAAACGATATCCATTATATAGCCAGGTAGCCCCCATCCACGTAGAGGGTTGTGCCCGTGATCCAGGAGGCGGCGTCGCTGGCGAGAAAGACGGCAGCGCCCGCAAGGTCTTTCGGCTGCCCGAGGCGACCCAAAGGCAGATGCGCCAGAAATTCGTTTCGCAGAGCCGGGTCAGAAAGGACGGGGGCTGCCATTTCGGTCTCCACCGGGCCGGGTGCAATACAATTGACACGAATCCCATAAGGCGCCAGATCAACGGCCAGCGCCTTGGTCAACATCTTGATGCCGCCCTTGGAGCTGAGATAATGCGCCTTATTGGGCCGGGCAACGTCGCCAAGTTGTGAACCAATATTGATGATCACGCCTCTCTTTGCTTCAGCCATAAAACGGCCGGCTGCCTGGCTGCAGAGAAAATAACCCTTTAAGTTCGTATTGATCACCCGGTCCCATTCCTTTTCGGGAAGCTCCAGGACAGGGTAGGTACTCGTCACACCAGCATTATTGACAAGAATATCAATGTGACCGAATTGAATGAGGGTCGCCTTCACCAGGGCTTCCACTTCATTCTTGCTCGCGGTATCACATCGATGAGCAAAGGTCTTCGCACCCGTCTTCTCTCCAATCTTATTACAGGCCTCTTCGCACTTCTCGATGCGCCTGCCGCAAAGGACAATACTTGCACCCGCTTCTGCAAGCCCGTGGGCGATGGCCTTCCCGATGCCGGTCCCTCCTCCAGAGACAATCGCTACCCTGCCCTTTAAGTCGAATGCTGAGGGTCCCATCAATGTCTGCTCCTCTCTTTGGAAATAGCTCTTAGTTTCTGCCGTGACGCTATGCGCTATGCTCCATGCGCTATGTCATTTTCTTGGCAATGAAAAGCGACCGGCCGATAGTCTCCCTCCCACTCAAATGCATTGACTTCCTTTAATGCTCGACGTACATTACGAACAGTCGCCTTCCACAAATATCCTGACATGGGGTGTGTCCTCCTTCCATTGGGATTGTATTTTGCCAAAAATCTTCCCAAGAGGATAAAACCCCTCTCTCTTTTTACACCAAATGTCTTATAACAACGATGAAGATCTCTGCCCTTTAGAAAATCGTTGGCTCTGTGATCCGATGATAGATATCCGGTCTCAAATCTCTAAAAACCCCTGACTCAATCCTCGCCTTATCGACATCTTCCAGGTTGATTATTGCTGAGACGATTTCGTTTTCTTTCTCCCCTGCAGAAGCGATAATTTTACCCCATGGATCACAGATGATGCTGTCACCGAAAAAATAGGTATTCCCTTCATAACCTGCTCGATTGACAAAAACCGAAAACATCGCATTATCAATCGCCCTCATTCTGGCTATCAGTTCATAGGTTTCCTTCACATATCCCCCTGCGGCAACAGGATTAAAATAGATCTCGGCCCCATTCAAAGCTAATATGCGAGCTGTTTCTGGGAAACGACGATCAAAACAGATTCCAACTCCAAATTTACCAAAAGGTGCGCTATAAACAGGAAATTCAGAGCCTGGCCTGAAATAGAGTTTCTCTAAGGATTGGACTGCCGGGATATGTCTTTTCCTCGATACTCCAATCACTTTACCCTCGGAACCAATCACTGCGGCACTGTTATAATAAACTCCAGGACCTGCCTTTTCAAAAATCGGTGCGATAATATACATTTTATGCTTGCTTGCGATTTGGCATATTTTATTGATGGTGGGGCCCGGTATAGGTTCTGCAATTTCGAACATCGGTTGATACTTCTCAAATTCTCTCTGGAGAAAACGGTCATATTCCATAAAAAAAAGTTCGCCCAATAAAGCTATCTGGATATCTTCTTCGCCTGCTTTTTCCAATACACCTATAGCATTATCGACCATCTCCTCTTTCTTTCCAACAATACATTTTAATTGAATCCCTGCAACCTTTACCTCGCGTTTTTGAGACATGGTCTGACTCCTCCTTAAATAGATTTTTTACAAGAATCCCCATGAGACTTTTAAAGAGGTTTTCTCTTAATATATTTCCCAAACCCTTTTCCACCCACGATCTCCCCATCCTTCATCACGACATTTCCTCTTACCATGGTGAGTATGGGCCAGCCTTTTAGATGCCAATTTTCGTAAATCGAAAAATCCGAAGAAGAATTCAGCATATTATGTGTGACTGTCTTCTCCTTCTCCAAATCCACAATGGTCAGGTCAGCATCGGATCTAATTTGAATGCTCCCTTTTTGGGGATAGAGATTAAAGATCTTCGCCGCGTTATAAGATGTTACTTCTGCAATCCTTTCTAAGGGAATCCCTCTTTTGTGAAAACCTTCGCTTAATAAGACAGGAAAGAGGGTGGCCACCCCCGATATACCCATGCTCGCATCCCAGATACTCCCTTCCTTGCCTTTCCTTTTTAAAGCTAAATGGTCTGAACCTACGGTTTGAATAGAGCCGTCTTTAATTCCGTCCCAAAGGGCATCATTATCCTCTCGGGAATGAACAGGAGGAGCAATTTTTAATAGATTGTCAGTCATCGACTCCTTGGTGTGGGTGAGATAGGGAGGGCAAGTTTCTATGAAGACTTTTGAGTAATGTTTTCGGAACGACCTGACTTCGTCCAGGGCCTTCTTAGAACCTAAATGAACTATGTAGATCGGACAATCGGTGAGTTCGGCCAGAAAAAAGGCACGTCGAACATATTCCGACTCTGTAAAGTCTGGCCGTGAGTCCGACCATGCAGCTGGGTCTGAGCGGCCTTGATCCATTATTTTTTTCCTGATGCTCCAAATAAGCTCAATATTTTCAGCATGGATACAGGGTAAAGCGCCTTTCCGCTCTTTCAAGATGAGAAGAGCATCATAAAGAAGACCATCGGTCATCTCAGCCGAGCCCATCTTCTTTGCATCCTCTCCCTTGTAGGCCATCAAAAACTTAAAGGACGTCACTCCAAAATCATCTATATATTTTGGTATATTGCGGATATGCTCTTCTGATGAAATGCCCAGGTGGATTGAAAAATCGATACACGATCTCTCTTCGCCGAGCCTCTTAATTTCGTCAAAAATTTTTTCATAGGGCTCTATCTGTCGATAGTAGGTAATGACTGTACTGACCCCACCCGTGGCAGCCGACCTTGTCTCTGTTAAGAAATCCTCATCCAGTTTCGAACCGAGTCCGAAGTGAACATGAGGCTCGATGACCCCTGGAAACACATAGTTTCCCTTGGCATCAATGACATCCTTTGAGCCCATAAAATCTAAGTTCTTCGAAATCATCATAATCTTCTCATCTTTAATCCCAATACAACCCTCTGTAATTCCCTGCTTTGGAATGACCAATTTCCCATTTTTTATGATCCAATCTAACTTCATCGGCTTCTCCTCAAGTATTAATGTGAATGGTCATGATCTTCGGCCCGTCATGAAATAGTACTTGAGCTCCTCCAGGCTCAATTCAGATAGTCCCAGGTTTTCCAGAGAGCGGCAAGTGCTGTAATAATCTTTATCATTGATTACCGAAGCAAGGTGGATGATCGATTCATACGTCGGCATTGACACTCCAGCCTTTCTCCCCAGCGAGAGGGTCAGGGTGGCCCCCATCGGAATGTCTTCAGTGATATAGCGGTCTTGCATGCTGAGCGGCCCTTTGCTCGATGTGGCCGCAAACTGATCGACATCCATGTTGAAGGAATCTCGAAAGATTTCGTCATAGGTATAAGGACGATATCCCAATGCTTTAAAAAGAGCCATCCGCTCAGCATCCATTTGGTAGATTACCTTTTTCACTGAAGGCGTAAGCCCCTCTTTGTACATCCAGAACTCGCCCTTGCTATATTCGATGCGTCCCATATTGAGCAGGGATCCAACAGGATGGACGATGATATTGACATTATAGAGTGCGGGCTCGAGGACGCTGACTGCTGGCTGAACCACATCTGAATAAGTCCCGGCTAAAGCTGCCAAGGTTGCTGGGGTATCTGTTGCTGGCAAAGCTGCCAGTAACATCCGTGGACCGTCCACCCTGTGGATATTTACCGTACCAGGCCCTTTTAGACGGCGACAGCAATAGGGAAATGTGACCGTCTCTGCCAAGAGTACGCGGTGATTCATCTTGAGTTCGTCCCACACCTTTCGAAAAACGAGCGTCCCTCCACTTCCCGGCCACAAAACGATTGTCTGGCCATCTAAGAGGTATGGCGTTATTTCCCGAGCTACCCGCTCATGGGCTAAAGCCTGGGTCGTGACCATTATCAAGTCTGCCCCTTGAACGGCTTCCGTTAGATTGAAGGTGGCCAGCGCAACCCTGGCAAATCCTGTTCGAGCAATTCCTGTGACATAAATACCACCCTGGGATACGATGGGTTTAAGATTATCGGCATACTCGGGAAACTCAAAAAGACGGCACCGATGTCCCGCCAGAGTCATATCCCCAGCTATTGCCGAACCACCATTCCCAGCACCAATGATGCAGATTTCTTTGAAGCTCATATCATTCTTCCCTGCCTTTATGATGGTTACCTCAACCCAACAAGAAACTCCACCATTTGATGAAACTCGCTTTCAATGAGAGGCTTTAGCTTCGTCGTCCACAATGATGTATTCTTCACCAAGAAATCTAACCATTTGGCTTGTGTCAATAAATTTCTCCTCATCCTCTCTCAGGATTTTTGCTTCTTCAGATTGTCTCCAAGTCAAGAAGGACCTATGGGACTCAGGGTTATCCCACCAAAGCTCTACAATGCCATCAATTTCAGATTCAAATCCAGGTACAGGGTGATACTGTATATATTTTCTTAGTCCTGGTACAACTCTGGCTGCAAGAGGCCCGTGTTTCTCTTTCCAATACCGAAGAAACTCTTCCTGAGTAAGGCCTGCTTTCTTTTTGAGAAAAGTGAAGGACTTAACCATGGCGTTACACCTCTCTATATTTCTGTCTGAAGCTTGATAAAAAATCTACAAACAATCAAGGCTTTACTCCCCGTAACAAAGGGCTCATCAGGGTTACTTTTTCCAAATCTGGAAGGTTCAATACCATTTTCTCCAGTGCAGCTACTGACGAGCTTGGGAGCATCATGTTCGCGAGATGCTTAAACTTCTTCTCTAATTCATCTTCGGTCAATGGATTGTCAAATCCTCCACGGGGACGCTCAACCATCTCTGTCAGTATAATCCCACTGCGTAATTTCACCTCCACCCGTGCAGGCCTCAAGTCAGGCAACATGGCCGTCAATGTCGGGTCCTCACGTACGATCACCCGTCTCGCAATCGCCTGGATCTGAGGATCGGATACAGTCTCCTCTGAATAGGCTCCTAAGTCATTGTTGCCCCGCACTAATCTCACCGCAACATTATAGGGTATCGAATGCTTTGCCGCATAGCCATTAGCCGGATCGTCCCAGCTCAGGCGGGTGGCTGGATCATAAGTCCAAACTTTAATCTCCTCTACATCCTCGGCCTTGAAAGGCGCTCCAACAAGCAACGCAGCCATGGCCTCTATCGGGGCGTGATTCCATCGGCTACAGGCATGGAGTTTAAAATAGTTACGGGTGATATAGAACTCCTGACCCAAGTCGTCCCCCAATTCATCCTCCTTAAAGGAATCTCCCAGGATTTTTCCGAACACCACATTCAATGCAGCCGGTTCTCCCGTAAAGCCAGCCAGAATAAGCATTGGTGCCAGGAGGCCATTTTGGTTGGTCAGTCCAGTGGCAAGATTTCTGACCGAGGCACCTGCATTTGCAGCCGTTTGTGAGGAAGCAATACACATACCTGCCGCCAGTTCCAACGACCGGGCAATTTGCTCCACGTCAAGCTTAAGAAGCCGAGCCGCCGCCGCGGCTGTACCAATAATTGCGTGCGTTCCGAAGGGATGCACAGCCTCGTGAAGGTGAGTTGCTCGTCCAACACGAACGGCCACTTCATACCCGGCAATGAAGGCCGTTAGTAAATCGGCCCCCGACCACCCTTCTTCCTCTGCCAGCGCCAGTGCGGCGGGTAAGATATGAACCGAAGGGTGGTTGATCGCATACTGGTTCCCTTCATCTAACTCCAGTGTCACAGCACCTGTCCCATTCACCAACGCGGCAAAATGTGGGCTTACAGTCCGTCGGCGGCCCATAAGTATCGCTTGACCTGGTCCACTCAATGTATCCGCCATTTCTGCCAGCCCTCTGACTTCAGGGAGTGTAGCTCCGGCGAGCATTGTCCCGATGGTATCACGAATAATGCGGAGTGCCTGGTCAATGACCAGTCCTCTCAGATCGCTGATGCGCAAGTCATGGACAAATTGGGCTAATTTCTTGGTAACCTCTAAACCCCTTGTGCGATCACCCATGGATTCCTCTAAAGTGGCGTGGCTGTAAAAACAGCAAGCATGCGTTTTGTAGCAATTCCGATCAATTTCTTGAAATCATTTTTATCAGGATCTGAGGTTAAACAGTATACTCTTTTTTATAATGGTACATCACGGGACGTTTGATATATTGGCCATCACCAGGCTTTCCAACGATCTTATCCTTTTCAAACATCACTTTGCCCCGGAGGATCGTGCACACGGGCCAACCTTTATATTTAATTCCTTCAAAGGGCGTAAAGTCCTGCGCAGAATGGAGGGTCTCTACCGATACTTCTTTTTCTTTATCCAAGTCAATAATCGCCAAATCCGCATCAGAACCTATGGCGATTGTGCCTTTTTTGGGATAAAGATCGTGATATATTGAAGGGTTGTAGGAAGTTAGCTCAGCAATTCTTTGTAAAGAAACGCCACGTTTCCGATATCCTTCCGTCAATAATAAGGGGAATATGATTTCCGTGCCGCCAAAACCAGCCAGGGATGTCCAGAGATCTCCCTCTTTTATTTTCTTCGTAGAACAGGCATGATCACTTACCACTGTTTTGATATCACCATTAATGACCGCCTCCCATAAAGCCCCAACATGTTCTTTTTCACGGATCGGTGGATTGACCTTTCCCAGTTTTCCATACTTTATATCATTTGATAAACCTAGGTGATGTAAGGTACCTTCCAATAAAATATTTAACTTCGGATTCCTTTCAACCGCCTCTATCCCCGCCTCAATGGCATCAATACTCGACAAATGGAGTAAGTTGACAGGACATTGAGTCTCTGAGATTAGGACCTCAACTTCTTTGATCGCCATTCTTTCAGAGAAGGTTGGCCTAGCATTGCTATAATCCTTTAAAGGATTCCCTGTTTCATGCTGCCTGATGTATTGGGTGGCGGCATTGATAATTTCTGGCTGTTCGCAGTGAATACTCAGACTGATCCTGCCGTAGTCCTCATATTTTCGGTTGACTCTGGAAACCTCTTGCATGTAGTTGTATAAAAATCCAAGATCGTAAGACGTATTTAACATAAGATATTTATCACTTCCTGCGGCTCCGGTTAGATCAAGCATTTTATAAAACATAAAATACTTAAATGTCGAAACACCATATTCCTCGACCAACATTTCTATTTCATTTATTTGATCAGGGGTCATAATCGTGAGGTGATAGACAAAATCCGTATAAAATGAATTTTTTGATTTTTCTAAAACCTCAGGGAAAATCTCTTTGTAGGGACCTGATTTGTTCAAATAGTTCTTGCCCGTACGAAAATAACTGCAAATGGTTGTTACCCCTCCCCAGGCCGCAGACATCGATTCACTGGTGGCATCTTCGTCCATAGGTCTGAAAATACCGATGTGGAAATGAGAATCAACAGCCCCTGGGAAAATATATTTACCCGATGCATCGATCACTCGAGTGGCCTCTTTCACCTCGATATCTTTAGAGATGGCTGATATCTTCTCTTTCATGATGCCAATGTCTGCGCGGATGATCCCGACTTTAGGAATAACAATATTGCCATTCTTAATCACCAGATCATACTGATTCATTTTCACTCCTCCTTTCGATCTACATAAATCTCTTCCAACCCTCCTGCCCTCCTTGAGGAAAGTGGTGAGGGAGGGGATTATTTCCCTAAAGTCCTTCTGTATAATTTCCTATATTTCTGAATGTTTCGATTTTTTTTGTCTGTTTCAGGATTTTCTTTGCCTTTCTTTTCCCATAGACAGGTGAGGTGAGGTTAAGAAATTTTGTATCGAGCTCCTCTGTTGAATACGGATCTTCGATATCCCCTTTACTGATGTAGACGGTTTCTGTAAATGTCTTTCCATCCTTCAATCTGACCGTCACGCGGGAGGGACGGCGTGAAGGCATCATCTGGGTAAACTCTGTTTTTTCTTCAACATCGACCCGTGACGCTAATGATTTAATTTCAGGTTTTTCGACCTTATCGGGTAGAAAACTGTCCACCCCAGAATGACCATAAATGATCGTGGTAGCGATGGCAAACGGTACAGAGAACTTTGCTGCCAACATATTTCCTGGGGTTTTGCTACATAGCTGGGCAGCTAAAGCATACGTTTCCACTTTAACGGATTCAACTTTTCGGGGATCAAGCTTTCCGCCCTTCTGTTGGGCCATGATTCTGTAAAGGGCGTCGAGGCTTGAATGATTGTAACGGCAGCAGGCATATTCTTTAAAGTAATTCCTCGTAATTTCGTATCGTGAGCCAAGCTCTTCCACCATCACAGATGGATTGAAAAAATCAGAAGCCACGCCCCCATACACCGAGCTGATCCCATCTGCTTCACCCGTAAACCCGCTCATTAGGAGATAGTAGGCCAGAATTCCCATATAACCGCTTACACCAGCATAAAGATTCCGAACGGTTCCCCCTTCGAGCATCGTCTTTCTCGAAGTAGCAAGAGTCATGGATGAAGCAATATTGATTAGAGTTCGCATTTGATCCACATGGAGATTCATCAATTTACCGACAGCAACCGCCGCCCCTATGGTTCCCCAGGATCCGTGAGGATGCATCGTCATTCTCAATTTGGATGCGATCCCGATCCGACAGGCGATCTCATAACCAAGAACGAGAGCGGTTAAGAACTCTTTCCCCGAAACTCCTTTTTCTTCCCCGAAGGCAAGGGCTGCCGGAACCACATGAATTCCTGCATGTCCACGGGCAAACTGGTTCCCCTCATCGAGTTCAAGCCAGGTTCCCGCCGTCCCATTGATTAAAGCGGCGTTCAAGGGATCTATTTTTTTCTTCCGACCAATCAGAGTGGAACTTGGATGCCCCGAAAAAGGGGCCAACTTCTTTATCATTTCCATTGGTTCTTTTTGCTGTGCTCCGACCGCTATCGTTCCAATGATATCATAAACGACCTTTTTCGCTTGCTCGATGACGGTTGTGTCGAAATCTGCAAAATTCGTCTTCACTACGAAATGAGAAATTTGATCAAGATATTTAGGCATTTCTCCCTCCGATTTTCTTATCCAACTCTAAGTGATTTTGCGGCCTCTTCTCCAGCAATCTTACCAAGGACCGTCGCTGCCAACAGACCATTGCAAGATAGGTAACCGCTCACTCCAGATCCTGAAACACCCACGGCAACTCCTCCCCCTGCATACAAGTTCGGAATGACACGACCATCGTTTCTGAGAACTTGAGCCTTTCTGTCTATTTTCACACCCCCCTGAGTATGAAACAGTGCTCCTGTCACCCCCACCCCATAAAAAGGAGGCTTCAATGGCCCTTGAAAATCTCTGCGGCCCATGGGATCCTCCTCCCCTGCAGCGGATCTGTTATAGGATTCAAGGGTCTCTCGGAGTGCTTGGGGAGAAATCTGAAACGTCTCGGCCAATGCTTCAATGGTTTCTCCCCTTTTCACGGCACCCATTCCGATGCACTGGTTGAAATCTTCAAAACCAAGCACGGACTGATAAATCCGTTCATCAAAAATCTCAATTGCCATTTTGTCTTCTTGTTGAAGAACCTTGATCGCATGCTCCGAATAGCCGGTATATTCGTTTGAGAATCTCCTTCCTCGCTGATTCACTTGAAAACCACCGTTCACAATCACCACCCATGTGAGGAGAGTCGCATGAGGGTAGGCCACTGACCCATGAGCTTGATAGGCTCCCATGTGATGGGTAGCAGCTCCTAACTCCATGCCCCATCGTATCCCTTCTCCCGTGTTTCCCTCATGTCCAAAATAGAAGGCATCCGCCATCTCGGGTATATATGTTCTTAGCATCTCTTTGTTATTCCCAAAACCATTACAAGCGAGTATGACTCTTTTGGCCCGAACTCTATTGATCCCTTGTCCAAAGATTTCCACCTCCAACCCAATGACACCTCCATCATCTTCTGTGGCAATCAAATTCCTCACCGGTGCTTGCTGAACAAGAAGGATATTCCCCCTGTTAGAAATAGCCGTGCGCAATTCGTTCACGATCTGCGTCCCTTTGCGGGTGGATGGAGCATGGACACGATGCCTTGAGTGGCCGGGATAAATGAAATCAGTGACAATGTCCAGATGAATTCCCATGGAGTCAACCAGCCATTCCACAAGGTTTTTTGATTCCCTGCACATGTGGAGTGTGATCTCTAAATCGGTTTCACCATTGTTTTTCTTGAATATATCTTCTGCCATGAGGTCAGGGGAATCATCAATACCGGCTGCTTTTTGAAATCGGGTTCCGGCACCAGCAATCATCCCTTGGCTGAGGGAGGTGTTCCCGCCCACCTTCTTCTCTTTTTCAAGAAGTAAAACTTCTATTCCCCTCTCCGCTGCTGCCAACGAGGCAATCATACCGCAGGCTCCTCCCCCCACCACAGCCACATCAGTCTCTACATCCCATGAAATTTCATTCTCACTTTTGACTCTCTGGACCATTGTTTTCTCCCCTAATAAGAAAAATACTCTCTTCCCTTCCTATACCACTCTATATCCATGCTGACCTAAATGAGTCCAGTAAACTCATCGATGGATAAATTTTCTAAATCCATAATAGCCTCTCCAAGTTTTTTGGCTTCTTTCTCGGAGATCAGGAAAGTCGCATTGGTATGAAATTTCTTATAGATTTCATCCCAACTGGCTGGGTTTTCAGGTTCTCCTTTTGCTAAATCCACCTCCGTAGACCATTCCCTGTTTTGCTGATCCACAATACGGACCGTTGCTCCTCTCTTATTGGGATAAAGCCTCTCCCACTTCTCCCCTACCGATAACTCCACCTTTCGAGCAAGGTCCTGGATGCTTTGATCTTGAATATTCTCTTCGGAATACTTGTCCGCCCCCGCATCTTTTTTGATCAATGCGAGAGCAACAGAGAAAGGAATGCTGAAACGGGCTGCTGACGGGGTGGTTACATTCGTGATACCGGCAAGCCGGATAGCGGCCGGATAGGTCACCACATGAATCTTCGCTATCTCAGAAGGGCTGATCTGGCTGTTTCTGAACGCTTCGAAGGCTGCATCAATGGGAGCGTGGGCATGACGGCAGGCCGAGTAGAACTTAACATACGCATTGCAGATCTCAAACTCCTTTCCCAGGCCGCGGGTGAGGAGGTCAGGCTTCACCTCATCGGTCACAGCCTTAAGAAAACCATCCTCACCCTCGAAGATGTCGAGAGGCCCCCTAGCTCCCTTCCGGGCCAGGATGCATGAAAGGAGACCTGACATGGCCGCTCTGGCCGGGTTGATCGGCTTAACCTTGGCTCCCTCTCCCTCATGGTTTACCTGGAGGAGCCCGGACCCCTGAAGGCCGGCCAGGCCCAGGGCTCCGATGGTTTCCTCTCGAGTGAGCTTCATGATCTTCGCTGCGGCTGAAGCTGCTCCATAAGGACCCGTCATCCCTGTCGCATGGAATCCCCGATTCAGACTGGATGGGTTGATCGCCGCTCCAATGCGAATCATGACCTCATAGCCAGCAACAATCCCGGTGATAAGATCTCTGGGACTGGCTTTGGAGAGCTCAGTTGCCGCGATTGCAGCGGGAATGATCACGGTCCCGGGGTGGAGGGCACCGAAGCGATGTCCATCATCCATATCGAGGGCGTGGGCACAGGCTGCGTTCGCAAAGGCTGCATTAACAGAAGGGAACTTCTTTTTGGTCTGTAGAATGGTAGCCTCCGGAGTTCCCCCGATGCTTTCCATGTAGCTTACGACCAGACGGGGAAATTCCATCAGCTTATACCCGGCAAGGGATACGCCGACCAGATCCAGGATCAGCTTCTTCGCCTGGAGGACAACCTCAGGTCTGAGTTGATCGTACTGTAAACTGAGGACAAAATCCGCATAGGACGAAGAAAAACTACTCATTTCACCCTTTTCTCGTCTTTTCGTTCTCCGAAATCTTTTCAGCGATGGAGATAAGATTGAGGGCCCGCCGGTAGGAGCCAAAATCGATCATCCTCCCGCCAATGGAGGTTGCTCCCAATCCTTTTGACTTCGCTTCATCATAGGCCTTAATGACTCTTTTGGCAAAGGCAATCTCCTCTTCCGTTGGGGAAAAAATCTGATTGACGGGATAGACATGTCGCGGGTGGACGAGCAGTTTCCCTGTAAACCCCATTAGTTTGACTTTTCGGGTCTCCAGGGTGAGACCATCGATATCAATCACTAGCCCGAAGTAGGGTGAGTCAATGGCCAGGACGCTCGCGGCTCTTGCGGCCAAGGCGATACAGGAACGAGGATGGGAAGCCATTAGAAAGAAGTCATCCGCAGAAAGGCTGGTCACACCCATTCCTGCGCCGATCTCCCTGGAGTAATCCCCGGCTCCGAAACTGACACCGATGATCCGGGGACTAGCCGCAATGATTTCGGATACTGCCGAAATTCCTTTAGGCGTTTCCAAGAGAGGAAGAATGGAAATGGTGTTCGCCTTGAGGCCCTTTTTCTTTTCTTCCTCCTTCAGAAGTTGATCTAATTTGATAATGTCCTCTTTCGACTCCGACTTTGGAAGCATGACCCCATCCAATCCCTCCGTGACGACGTACCGGATATCTTCCTCTGTCAACCCTGTATCAAAGGAATTGACCCGGACGAAGACATCCATGCCTTTCTCTTTCAGCATGGGAATTGAATCCCTTGCGAAAATCCTCCCGGTCTCCTTTTCTCCGATCGGACAGGCATCTTCCAGATCAAGGATGACGGCATCTGACTCTTCCGTGGCTGCCGTTGTGATCATTCTCCAACTGTTTGCCGGAACAAAAAGCATGGTTCTCAGAATACGCTCCACGCCAACCTCCTCCTTAATTCTTGAACACCTTTTGCAGGGTGGGACCAATGTCTTCCGGCCTGTCCACCACATAAGCACCCACATCTCTCAGGGCTTTGATCTTCCCCTCTGCCGAACCTCTTCCTCCTTCGACGATCGCACTGGCATGGGAAAAACGCAATCCCGATGGGAGGCCTTTTCCCGCAATGTAAGCTACCAGGGGTTTTCGGTAATCACCCTTCTGAATAATCTCGGCGGCCTCTTCTTCCATAACGGTTCCGATCTCCCCGAAGTAGACCGCTCCGTCTGTTCCCTCATCGTTCTGGAAGAACGGGAGCAGCTCTGCAAAAGTAGTTCCCAAAACTGGTTCAGAACCCAAGTGAACGGCCGTGCTCACGCCAAAGCCGGCTTTGCAAACCGCCCAACCCAAGGTACTTGTCTGTCCACCGCTTCTCGAGATAACCCCGATTCGTCCCGGCTTAAAGGCGATCTTCGGAAGATCCGAGGATCCCATAAATCCACCTAACCCTCCCAGAGAGGCCCTACCGGGGCTGACAATCCCGGCTGACCCCGGACCGATCAGCCGAATGCCTGCTCTTTTCGCATGGGCGATGATCTCGAGGGTATCGTGGAGGGGAACCCGCTCAACGCGCATCAACACGGTCTTGATCCCTGCATGGAACACCTCGATCACCGCAGCCTTGGCTTCCGGCCCGGGAACCACCACGACCGAGGCATCAATCCGGACAACTTCCTGAATGGCTTCTTTGACTGTATTGTAAACAGGCACTCCCCAAACCGTTTCTCCTCCTCGTCCCGGGGTGACTCCGGCCACCACCCTTGACCCTACCTCAATCATGCGTCTGGCCACGTTCTGGCCAAAACGTCCGGTGATCCCCTGAATAAGCATCCTCGTTGTCTCATCCACAATAATCGCCATTTCTATCCTCCCAACACGTCCTGCCTGTATTCCTCCAATCCTGGCAAGGGAATGTCAATGTGGATGCAATTCGTTCCACGGGCCCAGCAATGATATTCGCAGCTGACGCATTCATTATCAAGCCGTTTGATTTCCTCCGGGTCTATCACGGCCAGAACGGGTTTGTTCCCTTCAACCTTCAAGATATTCCGGCCATAGAGCCGGCAGGCTTTGACGCAGGCAAATCCGCACGCAGGGTTCGCCGTATTCTTTGTTGCTGGTTCACAGCGGTCATAGTCGATGGTGATGTTGATTTTTTTTGCCTGAAAGACTAATTGGTTTGTTCCCATATCCCTTTACTCCTTTATCTGGGCGTATTTCTCTTCTTGATACTGTTTGACGAGGGCTTCTACCCGGTCGGCGATAAAGTCGGTATCATAGATATAATCCCGGCCGTACAATTCCCACCGAAGGGGAATGTCCTCGAGACCCTTCCGAATGATCTCATGCGCCTCCTGCTCCTTATTCCCTGCCAGAAGGATGACCACGGGAAAGCCCTGCCGGTTTTTAGCCTCCTCTCTCAATGCCTTTACAAGGGCATGGGCATGATGCCACTGTTCCTGATTCGCTAAGCAGGCTCCCATCAGGACGTATCCGTCAATGGGCTGGGAAAAGATGCTCTTGATAACCAGGTAAACCTTGCTCGCAGTAGGATCGCCGCTCGTATCCGCATAGTTTGCAATCTTGAAACCACGGGCAATAAAGGCGCTGGCTCCGAGCATGGCCCCGCCGCCTCCGATCCCGTGGAAACCGAGCCACCCTCTCCCTTTGATCTCAGGAAGCATCTGTGTGAAATATCCGGTTCCTCGATAATCATCCTCTTCGATTGCCCAGGCAATCTCTTCCAGTTTCGTCGGCGGTCGTTCCATGTCCCGGGGAACTTTGATCTGAAATTCGGGGTGTCGGAAGACCGAGTTGTCATCGAGGGTAAACCGGCAATCGGCTGCATAGATCTGTTTGCCCTTTGTCAGGACTAAGGGGTTGATCTCCACAGCCCGGGCGTCATATTCTTTGAAAGCCTTGTAGAGGGTGCTGATGACGCGAATCAGTTCGTCGGTCAGGGAAGGTGTGAGAGAACCGTTAAACGATAATTTTGAGATCAACTGATTCGCTTCCGACAGACCGACTCCCTGTAGGTAATCGACATTTAGGGTCGATATCTTTTCAGGATGGGTTGCCGCCACTTCTTCGATTCCAACGCCGCCCAGGACACTAAAGATCATGACGGGACCTTTGACCTTATAGGAATTGTTCACGATGACACCGAGGTAGAATTCCCGGTCGATATCGAGTTGTTCCTCGACAAGGATTTTTTCAACGGTCAATCCTTTGACCGAGCTTCCGATCATTTTTAGAACCACCTTTTCCGCTTCGTCTGGGGTGTTGGCAAATTTGATCCCTCCTGCCTTATAGCGGCCTGTGGCCCAGACCTGGGCCTTGATCACTACAGGCCTTCCGATCTCTGCCGCGATCTTCTTAGCCTCGGCAGGATGGGCTGCTTCTCTTCCCTTAGGGACGGGGATCCCCATCTTCTTTAAGATCTCTTTCCCTTGGTATTCGTAGATTCTTGCCATGGGTCTCCTCCAAAAACAAAGCTCAAAGAATCCTTTTATTATAAGCGTTCAAAGACCAACAACCGATTTAGCTTTCCAATATCGTCAAGCCAATCCAATGCGAACACCGTGTCAATGACTTCCCGGATTTGTTCAGCTTTCATGTATTTCGACGCCATGCTCTTGAATTTTTCAATGATCTCTTCATCCGTCATCGGATTTCGGGCATGCCCCCTGGGGTAATTGACGCGAAACTGATACGTCTTCCCCTGTTTCGTGACGATTTCCGATATCCCTGCAGGCCTTACCTTGTCCAGATCAGGGTCTCCCCGCAGGATCACTTTATCGATCAACGCCAGAACCCTCGGATCTTGGTATTTTTCTGGCGTGAACTGGTCCGGTCCGATTTGGCGGTCGATGATCGCAACGGCTGTCAGATAATAGGAACTGTGGTCGGCTGTCTCCTTGTTCTTAGGGTACTTCTTCACAGGATCTCCCGTATGTTCGGCGCACCTCTTGCTTGTCGTGATCCTGATTTCCACAATGTCTTCGGGTTTGATGTCATGCTCCTTCACAAGGGTTAACGTTGCCGTCAGATGGCCATGGGAAGAAAAATCCGCAATGATGGACTTAATGCATGTATCACGAATGGCAAACTTGCCTTTGAGATTTGTCAGTTTGCTTAGGTCATACTCCCCGTTCATGATGACTTGGACAAAACCATCATGCCCTTCAAGGATGGTCGTTGGACCCGTAAATCCCTTCTGGGCCAACAGGGCAGCCCATATCCCTGCATAGGCCATGGTCGGAAATCGGATATTCTTGGTCATGGTATATTCTTCGGCAGGAGTATCCAGGATACCGAGAATCGCGTGACAACTTCCTGAAATGCCCAGGGCATTCTCCATTTGCGCCTCATTCAGTCCGAGCATCTTGCCGGCGATCAGAGGCATGATATAGGCGCCTCTCGTATCTCCGTTCCATCCCCTCTTTTCCATTCCCGGACCCGTCACCCCTTCTAAGAACGAAAGGGACAGGTTATAACCCAACACAATTGCGGTGATCACGTCTTTTCCGGAGAGATGGTGCCGCTCTCCTAAGGCTAGGATCGGGGGAATGACTTCGCTGGGATGGTAACCCGTCCGGTAGACCTCTCCCTGAAGAATAAATGCCGTGTCGTTATAATCCAGATAACGAACCATCGCGCCGTTTGCGAAGGCTGCATTGAAGCAGGAGGTCTTGAACCCACTTCCAAAAACGGTTGCCTCTGTCAAATGGTCTAAATCCCTGATGAGCTCTTGAATGATCCGGCTTGCCTCACTGTGGTATCCACCGATGGCACAGCCCAAGGTGTCCAGGAAGACCCTTTTTGTTTGATGGATGACGTCTTGAGGCAGGTCCTGAAAGTGAAAGTCGACCACCTGTTTGGCTAGTTCCCGAGCCACACCCATATGGATAACCCTGTTCCCAAGATATAGACTTTTTAGCAATTGTAACTGTTTTGTATTATCATAATAACAAAATAACTTTGTCAAGAAAAAAATTGACAAAAAATTTAAATCAGAATATGTGTTATTATAGCCATCCAAAGGGCGGCCATAGAGGACCGCTTCTACGGATTTTCGGTTTTTCCGCATCGATCATTTTTTTGATGTGGGTTGGTACGGTGTTTATCAAATACGAAGGAGGAGGTAAAAAAGGTGATGATCGGCTTTAAGAATCGGTCTATTCCTCTCTATTACCAGATGGAAACGATTTTGAGGGAAAAAATAAGTTCAGGGGAATACCAACCAGGAGATCCCTTCCCAACGGAGGACCAGCTCGTCCAATCCTATCAGGTCAGCCGTGTCACGGTTCGGCAGGCCCTAGCCTCTATAGAAAAGGATGGGTTAATCTCCAGGAAGCGGGGGAAAGGGAGTGTGGTCATGAAAGGAAAACTCCATCTTGAACCGATGAAACTGACGGGAATGATCGAAGACATCATTGCCATGGGGATTAAGACTAAGACAAAAATTATCAATTTCGGCTTTGTATTCCCTCCCAAAAAGGTGACAGAAAGCCTGAAATTAAATGAAAACGACAAAGTCCTTCGGGTTGAACGAATCCGGCTGATCAAAGAATCACCAGTCTCCTATACGCTCAGTTACATCCCTCCGGATTTAGGGAAGAAGATCAGCATAAAGGACCTCACCGCCCAACCCATGCTCGATGTATTAGAAAAAAAATGTAAGGTGGAGATTGCACGGGGGTTTCAGATCATTGAAGCCACGGTGGCCGATAGCCGGGTCGCCTCTTTTCTCGACGTCATGACAGGTGCCCCATTACTCAAGATCGAAAGGACAGTCTTCGATATTAAAAACAGACCTGTAGAGTATATCTCAATTCTCTATCGATCTGACCGGTATCATTATTCCGTAGACCTCGTCAGGAAAAGATCAGAATCGGAGGCCAGATGGGATTACATCCAAGCGTCGAAAAGAAGCAAATCAGGGGAGGAATAAAAGATAGAAGAGAAACAGGATGAATCCAAAATCATTGCTTAGATGAAGGAGCCTTCTGGAAAGGTCTCAGGGGAGTTTCGAGGAGGCGTTTGAAGATTCCGAACAAGCCCTCTCCCATGGTTTTAAAGGGAACGGCTTCGATCTTAGGATCGTCGAGGTCCCCCTTCACCTCGTAGACATAAGAGAGGAAAGCCTTGTCTTTTCCCGTGAGGATGTATCCCGCGATGGGAATGTGGCTCAGCACCGTATCGACTGTGACCAATGGGTGGACTCCTATCTTCGCATCGATCAGGTTCTTGCCCAAATCGACTTTTCCAACAATGGTGATCCTCATAGCATCGCTATCGACCAGAAAGTCCTCTGTGAAAGCAACTCCCTCTTTGACCTGAATGTTTGCGGAAATCCGCTGATAGGGAAGCCCTTTGGTCTTCAGGTCGGGGAGCCTTCCTTTGAATAATTGTGAGACATTGAGGATCGAAAAGATCTTGGCCAGGATGTTCCCTCTTTCGATCACTCCATTCTCCAGTTCGAGCCTTAACCCTCCCTGGAGAGACTCCTTCACTTTCTGAAAATTTTCTCCCTCTCCTCTGAGTTGCACTTGATCGATATAGACCCTTCCTGCGACCATGATTTTCTCCTCCTCTCCTTTCTTGAGAAGAGTCCGGAGAACGGGTACGGCCTCCATATGGGAGAGACGTGGCTTCATCTCAAACCGAATGCCTTTTTCTGAAGGCTGTACCCAGCCTTCACCCCAGAGATCCCCTCCATTGGCTTTCAATTGAAAGGGATGGATCATTACCTTTCCATCCGCCATCTTCATCTCGAATTTTAAGTCCTTGAAATCGAGATTTCGATACCTTCCTTTTTCGACATCGATCTTCCCTTCTATCGCCCAGAGGGAAAGCCATTCCCTGATCTTCTCAAAGGAGG
>Ga0315295_10001417_pt1 | contig 20590 bp, 18 predicted proteins | sample YL17G14_0_MG_FD_204453 | JGI IMG/M metagenome (GOLD analysis project Ga0315295, IMG submission 204453) | Sediment microbial communities from Yellowstone Lake, YNP, Wyoming, USA - YL17G14_0 | ecosystem: Environmental > Aquatic > Freshwater > Lake > Sediment | place: USA: Wyoming | collected...
GGTTAATGTCGCTCAGCTTAAACCAGGTTTATTTATTGTCAGGATCTATTTCAATTCAGGTTCGGTTGTAAGCCAGAGGTTTGTGAAGAAATAAATCTTTAAATTCCACCTCCAGCTAGCTTAGTCTTCATAACCCTACCTCCATCTCCTCCCCTTAAGTAAAAGGGGAGGAGTGAAATTGCAGAAAATCATTGTCTTACACCCTTCCCCTTAACTTTAAGGGGAAGGGATGGGGTTAGGGTTTAAAAACAAAACTAACAAATAGTTATCCTTAACCATTTCTGTAAATTTCTCCAAGACATCCATTTATTCATGCGAATTGTCTATTTTAGAAAAAAATTCTAACCCTAAATTATACATCATGAAACGAGTTTTAACAGCTTTACTTTTTATCTCAGTTCTTGTGATCCTGACAACCGGATTGTCACAGGCCCAGAATTCTCCGAGATCACGCGAATCATTTAACCAGGACTGGAAATTTATTAAGTACTTTAATGCTTCGACCGATGCATCAACAACTGATAAAGAACCTGCCGGACTTCAGCTTCCTTCAGCTAATGACAACAGCTGGCGTACCCTTGATCTGCCTCATGACTGGGCAATTGAAGGCCCTTTCAGCGATACTCTGGAAAATAATACAGGTCTTTTGCCCTGGAAAGGAATTGGCTGGTACAGAAAGCACTTTACATTGAATGATTCCGACAAAGACAAAAGAATTTATGTGGATTTTGACGGAGCAATGGCTTATTCTGATGTATGGATAAACGGCAAATATGTCGGCGGATGGCCTTACGGCTATACCTCTTTCAGACTTGACCTTACCCCGTATGTCAGTTTCGGGAAAGATAACCTGATAGCAGTGCGGCTCGATACAAAGAGCTGGGATTCACGATGGTATCCCGGTGCAGGATTGTACAGGAATGTATGGCTCGTGAAAACTTCACAGCTTCACATTAAGTATAACGGAGTCTATTGCACAACACCTGAAATTAAGGCTGAAAGGGCTGTTCTGAGTGTAAAAACAGAAGTCGAAAGTCATATTGAAGAGCCGGTCTTAATTTCGGTCAAAGCAGCAGTCTATAAACTTAATGAAAAGGGGGAGGCAGCAGCCAAACCTGTAGCTGAGTTTTCAAGTCCGGCTGCAACACTGCCTGCAACAGGAGATCACAATTTCAGGCTCGATATTCCGGTAAATAATCCTGTTTTATGGAACCTCGATGATCCTGAACTTTACAAGGTTGTTGTCACAGTTCTGCATGGAGATGCAATATCTGACATATACGAAACCAATTTCGGATTCAGAACACTCAATTTCACTGCCCGTGACGGATTTTTCCTGAATGGTAAGAAAGTTCCGGTCCAGGGAGTATGCAATCACCATGACCTTGGAGCTCTTGGAGCAGCATTTAACACCCGGGCTGCTGAACGACAGCTCGAAATCCTTAGAGAAATGGGTTGTAATGCTATCAGGACAAGCCATAACCCTCCCGCTCCGGAACTGCTTGATTTGTGCGACAGAATGGGTTTTCTTGTTGAGGATGAAGCATTTGACGCATGGAAAACTCCCAAGAAGCGAGGTGACTATAACAAGTTGTTCTATGCCTGGCATGAGGAGGATCTGAGGGCAATGGTCCGCCGCGACCGAAACCACCCCTCCGTTTTCATCTGGAGTACAGGAAATGAAGTAAATGACCAGAATAATCCTGCCCTCTCAGAAAGTCTGAGGGCAATAATCAAATCAGAGGACCTTACAAGACCCGTAACCGTTGGATGCAACTGGGATGAATCAGGGACAAACGGTTTCCAGAAAACCGTCGATGTATTTGGAATAAACTATCGCCTTTACAGATACGATGCTTTCTTTGCTCTGAAAGATAATAACAATCTTCCGTTTCACTCAAGCGAATCCTCATCAACAATAAGCTCAAGAGGAGAGTATTTTTTCCCGGTGGTACAGGGTGATCTGAATAATAATCTTCCCGGAAATGGGATCTTCCAGATATCCTCATACGACCTTGCATATCCTGCTTGGGCATCAACAGCCGATCAGCAATGGGAGATGCAGGATAAATACCCCGGAGTATTCGGTGAATTTGTCTGGACAGGCTTTGACTATATCGGAGAACCTACACCTTATGGCGGAGATCTGACAGGACTAAGGCCGGGTAACAGGAGATATGATCAGGCTAAAGCATTACTTGACAAACAAAATGTTAAGGAAGTACCTTCCCGAAGCAGTTACTTTGGTATTCTCGACCTGGCGGGATTTAAGAAGGATCGCTTCTGGCTCTACCAGGCAAAATGGAGACCCGAGCTACCGATGGCACATATTCTGCCTCACTGGAACTGGTCGGAAAGAAAAGGCCAGGTTACTCCTGTTCATGTATATACATCAGGTGATGAGGCCGAATTATTCCTGAATGGCAAATCACTCGGAAAGAAGAAAAAGGGCCAGTATGAGTACAGGCTAAGATGGGATGATGTTGTTTATCAGCCCGGTGAGCTTAAAGTTGTGGCGTATAAAAATGGGATTAAATGGGCTGAGGATAAAATGGTTACAACAGGCAAAGCCACTCAGTTATCCGTCTCCGCTGATCGTCCGGCGCTGCTTGCTGACGATTCTGACCTGGTGTTTATTACAGTCACTGTTGAAGATAATAACAGGCTTCTTGTTCCACGAAGCAGCAACCTCGTGAACTTCAGTATACAGGGGCCAGGAAAAATAGTTGCGGTCGACAATGGAGATGCAACGAGCCACGATCCTTTCCAGGCATCCTACAGAAAAGCTTATAACGGAATGTGCCTTGTAATAGTGAAAGCTGATAAAGGTGCCACAGGAGCATTTACAGTTAAAGCAGAATCGAAGGGATTGAAAGGTGCTTCTGTTACGGTTAAAATCGGAGGCTAATGGTTGATAGCAATTTCAGAATTTTGCGCTGGAGGGAATCATATTGTGGATTTTGACATCCTCGAAAGCCTCAGTGGCAGAGAATTTGAACTTATAGTTAAATCTCGAAATGATTTTAGCCGGATCAAGCAGAATCGGATGCATGCTGGCTTTTATAGCTGCCGGTTCAAGATTCAGAATCTTCAGATGCCATAAAATAACAAGTCCCATCGTAATAACAAACACAGGAATTCCTATGAATTTCTTGCCCGGAACAAGGTCTTTTGCAACCGCATAACTGTCCGGAGAAACATTATAAATCCCTTTGATCTGCTCATCTGAGATTATAAGGCTGATTAGCGAAACAAAGTCCTCCGCATGTAAAAATTGTACCTTATTTTCCCTTACAAATTTTGGCAGCCAGGGTAATTTCAGCAATATTGAAACAACACTTGCCGGCTTTTTGAAAGTAGGCCCTATAACGGTACAAATACGGCAAAAAACAATACGGAGATCATCTCTGACAGGAGTCTGGGAATAAATATCTTCTATTAGTTTTTTATTTACTCCATATCTGTATTTACCCGGCCGCAAAGGATTGGTCTCTTTAATCCATTCCGGATTATCGTTATGTGCTCCGTAAGCTGCTGTTGAGCTTGAATAGATAAGCTGTTTGACTGAGGTGGTTTTGTCAGAGAGCTCCAGAATATTGGTTGAGCCTCCGATATCAATAAAATGCTCTTTCTGCCTGTCGCGGACCTTATTGAAAGTGCAGGCGAGATGAATTACATGAGTAGGTTCCTCCTTTTTAAAAATAGCCTCCAGTCCCTCTTTATCTGTTATGCAGCAATTGTAAAAACTGAAATACTCACCTGGCTTATTTTCAGCAGACTCTCTAATATCTATTCCGATCACAGGTATCTTTTTTGTAATAAGGCTTGAAGCAATCATGCCGCCTAATGAACCTGAAGATCCGGTAATCAGTACTTTCATATTAATTCTTTTATTTTATTGAAAACAGCAATCTGGTTAAAATTTAAATTTATGAAAAAAACGTCTCAGAGCAAAAAAAACTGAAACATGTCATGGACGTATATTGAAAATTGTCGAAGCAACCGGACAAAACAAAGTTGAGATTTTTGCTGAATCAGAAAGCAAGTTCTTTCTGACAGTAGTGGATGCTCAGCTTGAGTTTGTTAAAGATGAAACGGGAAAAGTCACCAAGGTAATTCTTTACCAGGGTGGTCAGAAAATGGAAGGAACTAAAATCAAATAAGTGAAGCTTCTTAAGACCGTGGTTATGAACATGCTATATATCAGGGCTTTAGCCCTTAATATTAATATTTCTTAATACTAACTATCTTATTTACAATTATTATCCGATCTTTAAACGCTAAATAAATACCTATGTTTTATGAAAAAAACGAAACTTATTTTTCTTTTAATTACTGTTATTTTCATTTCTTCTATCCGGCTTACGGCTCAGACTGATGACTTTAACGGAACCTGGAAAATAGACCGGACAAAATCGACTCTGGTGGAGTACACCCCCGTCCTGACCAGAATAGATATTAAGATCAATGGTGACTCTCTTCTGACCGAACGGTATTATGACACCGGAAACGGACAGGAGTACCCGTTTACAGAAAATTTAACCCTCGACGGAAAAGAATGCAGCATAACAATCTATGAAATGCCACGCAAGACAAAGGCATCCTGGTCGGAACAGGATGGGTCCTTAACTGTCGAATCCACTGTAACCATCACCGGAGATTCCGGAACTGCAGATTTTATATCGAAAGAGAGCTGGAAAATTGATAAAGCAACCAACACTTTTACCATCAGCTGGAAGAACAAAATAGCAGACAACAGTTCAGAGGGAACTTTCATCTTAAACAAAGCCAATCCGAACTGATAAAATGCTTATGAGAAGATTTAACTCCCTGAGTATTTTGGCTGTTCTGATGTTTTTTTGCCTTTCATCCTGCTACAGAAAAAATGAAAAATATATCATCGGTCTGAACCAGAATATTCACCATGATGATTTTGAATATTCTGTGACAAGCTATCAGAGAACAGCCGGCCTTTCTGATGTTTCAGATAATTCATCATTAGCAACCGGAACCTATTACCTGGTCCATTTTAAAGTTCAGAACAGGGCAATGCGGGTGAACCATCAGTGGGATAATTCAATAGCCTACATAGTAGATGAGGCCGGTACCCGGTTCGAAAATGCCAGAGAAGATCAGATAATTCTGGATAAGTCATTGCATTTCGGGTGGAATGATCAATACAATACACGATCCGGAACAACCGATTCAACAATCCTTGTCTTTAAGATCCCGCCCGAAGTTCAGAAGCCTTATTTAATGGTAAGGGGAGGGATCTTGATGGGAGATGTTTTTGACAGAGCCAGGTTCAGGAAAATGAAGGTAAAGCTATTCTGAGTTAGATGATATATGACTATATCGTTATAGGATCCGGTTTCGGAGGCAGTGTAGCAATGGAAAACGAATGGAAGAACAGGAAATCAAAATAGTACTGGAGAATCAGCGGGAATTTTTTGCTGCCGGTAAAACTCTCAGCATTGAATACAGACTTGAAATTCTGAAAAAATTAAGATCCCTTGTAATCAGGTACGAGGAAGAAATCAAGAGTGCATTATGGAGTGATTTTCATAAGCCGGAGTTTGAGGTAATATCAACGGAAACCAGATTCGTCATCAAAGAGATGAACCTGGCTATAAGAAAGCTCAGAAACTGGTCCAGGAAGAAACGGGTAAGGACTCCTCTCGTACATTTTATTTCACGCAGTTACATCCATCCTCAGCCCTATGGTCAGGTACTTATTTTATCACCCTGGAATTTCCCTATTCAGCTTTCGTTTATGCCATTAATAGGGGCGCTGGCAGCAGGTAATTGTGTTGTGCTCAAAGTCTCCAGACAAGTACCGAATACCACTTCTGTGATGCAAAAAATCCTTGACAACATTCCGAAAGAGGTGGTTACAATGATAAATGGGGACCATGAGGTGAGTGAAAACCTCCTGAACTACAATTTTGATTATATATTTTTCACCGGTAGCTGTAAAACAGGGAAATATGTTATGGAGAAAGCTTCAAAGAATCTGACTCCTGTTTCTCTTGAACTTGCCGGTAAAAATCCTTGTGTTGTCATGGCTGATGCAAAGCTTGGTTATGCAGCAAAAAGAATAGCATGGGGTAAATTCATGAACGCAGGACAGACCTGTATATGCCCTGATTTCCTGCTCGTTGATAAAAGTATCAAAGAGAAATTCCTTGATCTTCTGATAAGGGAGGTCAGGTCATTTTATGGAGAAGAAGCAAAGGAGAGTAACCATTTTGCAAGGATAATCAATCAGCAGAATGTGAACAGGCTTTCATCGTTGATGCAGTCCGGACAAATAGTATGGGGAGGTAAATATGACGTGGCAGATTGCTACGTTTCCCCGACAATAATAAAAGATGTCACACCGGACGATCCTATAATGCAGGAGGAGATTTTTGGTCCGGTTCTTCCTGTAGTTGACTTTGAGAATCTTGAAGATGTTTACGGAATAATTGCCAGGAATCCCAAACCACTTGCAGCATACATTTTTACAAGGAATAAAAAGCTGGCAAGCAAGTTTCTTCAAAAAACACAAAGTGGCACAGCTTGTATAAATGATACCGTCATACAGATTGCCTCACCTTATCTTCCTTATGGAGGTGTCGGCTGCAGTGGTTTGGGCAGGTATCATGGAAAGAAATCATTTGAGACATTCTCGAATATGCGTTCTGTCATTGTGAAATCGAATCTTATTGATATAAGTCTCCGGTATCCACCTTATAATAAACTAAAAGAGAAGCTGATAACCTTATTGATGAGATAGGGTAATCTTACCATAAACCGGCTTAATTCTCTTCCCGAGCCATAATAAACCATCAATTATTAATCTGTCCTGGTTCTTATTGCCAAATGTGAAAGATAGTTCTTTGTTTGTTTTATTCTCATAATCAATATCATTGTGTCCCATATTGAAATAGATCATTCTATAATTCCTGTTCGTCCAAGCAACAGGGAAGTAGCCGTTATGCCATATTTCGTACTGTTTTGGACCTGTCCCAAGAGGAAAGCTTGTCGGGTCTATCGATAAAAGAATTTTAATATCGGGATTGGTCCTCAGGTCCTTCTCCCATCTGTACCATTCATTAAGTGAAGAGATGAATTTTCCGGGAAGGTGCCTGGTGGCAGGGTGTTTCCGGTCCTCAACACGCAGAACAGCTGATGTTGGCCGCCAGGTATTGCTTTTGTACTGACCTGAAGCTAGAAACTGGTCATGATACCAGTCCCAGTTCTGAGGGAAAGCGCTTGGGGTAAGGGCAAATGCTGCAAAATGAAATCCCATCCAACCCCCACCCTTCTCCATATATTTCTGAAAAGCATCTCTTTGTTCAGATGACTCAGGACGGGAGTCAAGGAAAACAACTACATTATATTTTGAAAGAAAATCAGTATCCAGCTTATTCCAGTCATTTGTAGATTCATATGTGAATTTATATCTGGAGGCCATCGCTGAAAACCATTTATCGGCCTCCCGGACAAAACTTGCATGAGCCTGATCGCTTTCACCATCGTGAAAAGCAATTACGGAGAATTTTGATGTCCGCTCCTGTGCAGGAACTGCGTGAAAAAGGAAAATATACACCAGACAAAATGCAATAACCTTAAGACCGGGATTCTGACTTTTAAATAAATTGACCATATTCAATCCACACGCCTAATATTCTTTGTAAAAAAGTTATTCTATTCCCCAATCCTGCAGATGTACTTTTCTGTCCTGAGTATTACAGAATTCCTCAGGAAGGCCGGAGTCGCCCATATACCTGAATCCATCTGATTGCGTGCAACGACTTCATAATTCCGTCCGGCTTTTACTGCAAGAACCTCTCCTTTTATTGAGAAAATCCAAACATTTCCGCCTGCAAATAATGGAGAAGCATTATGATCTGTCTTCAGTCGTTCGGACCATACTTCTGTTCCAGTCGAGGCGTCAATACACTTGAAAATGTTTCTGGAGATTACATTGTATATCAGTCCGTCTTTTATAACAGGTGAAGATATCTGGGTACGTGACTGATCATCGTGTTTCTTCCATAAAATATTAGTTCCTGTAATGTCGCCCTTTCCATCAGGATTAACAGCTATCAATTCAGTAAAAGTCGATCCATCAGGATTATTCATTGATCCGGTATAGAAATATACAATTCCCTTTTCAGCTACCGGCATAGGCACAGTTGACTCAGCGCCTCTTACAACTTTCCACACTTCTTCTCCTGTGAGGGGGTCATAGGCGCAGCAGACGGCCGATCCGTTGGAAATTAATAGATCTCTGCCCTTCACATTGATTATCAGAGGAGTCACGTAGGCTTTTTTGCCGATTTGCGGAAGGGGGACGTAAGGTTCTGCAGGCCTGTCGGTACGCCAGACCTGTTTGCCAGTTGCTTTATCAAGACCGACTATATATCTTACATCAGTGCCTTCATAGTGAAGGATCAGCAGGTTTTTATAGAGCACCGGTGATGAACCGGGTCCCTGGACATGATTGCATTTCAAATCAGTTCGCTTCCATACGACTGAACCGTCTGACGTCCTCAGACAGGCTGTACCAAGACTTCCAAAATGCACATATACAAATCCCTTTTCGATACATGGAGTAGGACTTGCATATGTATTGATGCCATGTTTGCTGATAACTTCTTCTGCTGTAAACACTTTGATATCAAAAACTATTTTCCCTGTCTGGTAATCAAAGCACAATGCATAAAGTTCCTTCCCGTCAATAGTAGCTGTTGTAACCCAGATCTGATCATCATATACTACCGGTGATGAGTGCCCTTTGTCATGTATTTCTGTTTTCCATCTGATATTCGGGTCGGCCCATATAAGGGGAATTTTCCCCGTGACCGATATACCATTAAGATTGCTTCCCCTGAAATGAGTCCAGTTTTTATCCTGCGGATAAGCATTTTCTGAAACAAGTACCAGTATGGTTAAGAAACCTATTAGCTTTAGCAAAGTTTTACAGTTCATATGGTTATTTTTTAAATATTTTTCTAAATATGCTTCTTATTGTTCTTTCAACTTTTCTTTCCGTTCCCTCATAAGTCTTTTTGTCCTTTTCAAAGATATCAATTATCCTGTCAAAAAGGTTCTTTTCCTTAAAGTCAGGGCAATCCAGTGAATTAGCCAGCTCGGGAGGCAGATCCGGAAATCCTGCGATAAGCTTATCCTTTAGCGGAGGATCCTGCTTCACTTTTTTGAGTGTCAGTGCTACTAACGGCAGTGCGAGAGCGCTTCCCGAACCATACGATCCGCTGTTAAAATGAATTGCTCTCGATGAAGCCCCGGCCCTTGACACTATAACCAGGTTAGGATTAAAAGCAGCAAACCAGGCATCTGAATAATCCTGTGAAGTTCCCGTTTTACCGGCAAGGGGAAAATCGACGCCATAGACGTTGCTCATGGAGACTCCTGTCCCCTCTCTGATCGCTTTCTGCAACATTGCACTCATCAGCAGGCTCGATTTTTCGGTCATTATCCTGACTTTCTCCTGTGTGGTATCATTACTGTAAATCACATCTCCCTGAGGAGTTTTGATTGAGCTGACGCACCAGGGTTTGATCCGGTAACCTCCGTTTGCAATTGACGAATAGGCAACTGCAACCTCCTTGATGCTCGCTTCAGCTGTTCCCATTGAAAGCGAGGGAGTATTATCGAGGGTAAACGAAAAACCCATATTTCTCCACATTGAATCGACCCTCTCAAAACCAATTTCAAGATAAAGACTGAAGGTGGGAATATTCATTGAATGGGTCAGTGCTCCTGATAATGAGTACTTCCCCCCGTAGGAATGATCAAAATTCTCCGGGCTCCAGTCATCAAATCCGGATAGAGTAATTGAGTCGTTATCAAGATATTGACACGGTTCATACCCTTCTTCAAGTGCTGCGGAGTACAGAACCGGTTTAAATACAGAAGCAAGCTGCCGCCGGGCAAGTATCTGATCATAAGGCTGGGTTTTAAAATCGATCCCGCCGACCCATGCCTTTATTCCGCCTTCAACAGGGTTCATTGCCATTAACCCGGCATGTAGTATTGTCAGGGATCGTTTCAGGCTGTCAGCTACCGTAATAGAATCAGAATAGGCGCCATTCCAGTCAAATATCTCCTGAATCCTTATTTCATTGGCCCGCTCCTCCAGGTTCAGTCTTTTCATTTCCCTGTCTGCAATCTGTTCCAGAATTCTTTTACCTGAAGTGCTCTGATATTGTTCTTTCAGTCTTTTTTGCATACCTGACAAATGATCACGAAAAGAGTGAATCGCATAGTTCTGGAGGGAAAAGTTTAAAGATGTTGTGATGATTAATCCATCTTTTTCAGTATCCCATTTTTTCCCTGTAACATAACCCAGGTTTTGAAGAATCTCTTCTGTCTCATTTCTTACCTGGATCAGAAAATAATCGGCGATTCCCGCTGATCCGGATCTCGCATAATCAATTTTAAGTGGCAGTTTTGAGAGCGAATCAGCATCTTTTGCTTCAAGATATTTGTTTCTCTCCATCTGTTTAAGAACAACATTGCGCCTGATTCTTGCATTTTCAGGATGAAGACGTGGATTGTAGTAAGTATTGGCCTTAAGCATCCCTATCAATACCGCTGATTCTTCTATTTTGAGGGATCCTGAGTTTTTATTGAAGAATCTTGCTGAAGCAGCTTCAATGCCATAAACATTTTCACCGAATGAAACAGTATTAAGGTAAAGGGTTAGAATTTCATCCTTACTAAATACTTTTTCAAGACGACGGGCCATTATGACCTCACTGATTTTACTTCTTAAAACAGGAAACAACCCTGTTCTTTTTCTGCCAAACATGTTTTTTGCAAGCTGCTGGGTTATAGTGCTTCCGCCGCCGGAACTGCGTTTATTCATCAGAATTGTCTTTACAAGGACCCTGAAAAAACTTTTTGCATCATTCCCCTTATGTTCGTAGAAACGGACATCTTCAGTGGCAATAAGCTCATTTATAAGATGTTTCGGGATCTGGTCGAAAGAGATATTCGTCCGGTTTTCATAGAAGAACTTCCCCAGGAGCTCGCCATCTTCCGATAGTACAAGCGAGGCAGTGGCATTTTTATAGTTCAGCAATTCATCTTTGTTTTTAAGATGATCTGACATTCCAGAACAAGCAACAGCAAAAAATACAAGGGTTAGCGTTAAAGCTGCCAGGATAATCTTAAATTGTAACCCATTAGCCCCTTTCACACTGCCTCAATTGTTGAGGGTGGTTTTGAGGTGATATTATAAGTTACGCTTACAATACCCGGTACTTCCCTGATTATTTCATCTGCCAGCTTTCCCAGCACTTCGAACGGAAGCTTTGTGGGGGTGGCTGTTCTGGCGTCGATGCTGTCCCAGCAGCGGATTTCTATCTGCCTGCCGAAATCCCGCTTCCCGTCCCTAATACCTGTCACTCTGTCATCATGAAGGATCGCCATATACTGGAAGGCACCAATGTCACAAAGCAGACGCTCAACAACCGAGGTCGCCTTGCGGACAATTGTGAGTTTTTCTTCAGTTACTTCGCCAATAATCCGTGCAGCAAGGGCAGGTCCGGGGAAAGGGATACGGGTAAATATTTGTTCAGGAAGACCAAGGGCCTTTCCAACTGCCCTGACACCATCCTTGCGAAGCTGGATCAGCGGCTCAATTATCTGGTATCCAAATGTTTCCTGCGGATCGATCCCAAGCTGTGCGAAAACATTATGCTGCCTCTTGATCCCGGCGACAGTTTCGTCAACATCTGTAAGTATGGTTCCCTGCAAAAGATGCTTTGCTCCGCTCTCTCTTACAATGCGGCCAAATACCTTTTTGTAGAAAGTCTGGGTGATTGCCTCTCTTTTTTTCTCGGGATCGGTGATACCCTTCAGGGAATCCAGAAATTCGTTACGGGCATCGATAATTTTAATTTCAACATCCAGCTTCCGGAATGTCTCGGCAACCATTTCAGGTTCTCCTTCGCGCATAAGTCCGTTCTGGATAAAAACAGTCCTTATCTTTTTGCCGAGTGCCCGGTGGCCCAGCATTGTAACAACAGATGAATCAACACCACCCGAAAGGGCATTGATAGCTATGCCATCTCCAACAGCGGTTACTATCTCTTTTATCTTCTGACTAATGAACTTATCTGAATCAAGTTCCTGTAATTTAATTTCTTTAATCATCGTGTAAAGTATTTGAATTTGAAAACCAGCCTTAAAAATTAATTATTTTTAAAAATAATGATATTCTTTGTTTCTCAATTGAAGTCTCAGTTTAAACCTGAAATAAAAACCTTTTCTTTTCTTTCATCTTTATTGAATGAACCATTTGACCTGTCATCAGAAAAATGTAACTTTGATAAGTTCATAATCATTTAAAAAAAACCTAGTGGTCATGAAAAAGTTAATTGTCTTTTTAATACTCAGTGCTGCAATGGTTTTAACATTAAAGGCACAAAAAGTATCAAACTACACCTATAAGCTTGACAACGGCATCAAGGTTAAAATGGAACAATGCTGGAATCAGGTTTGGGTGAGTCAGACATTCGAAGCTATAAAAGCTTCTGACCAGACTCCACCTCTGGCCATTAATGCAAGGACACTTGGCAATCTGACCTCCGGTTCAACCTTTAAGCTGTTCAGTTCAGGAAAAGAGGTCAAACTTCAGGGCGTGAAACCCGGAACCTACAGTCTTAAACAGACCTTTAAACTGTCGGGAAAAGCTGGCACGATAGTTTTTGATATCGAAGACGTGGTCATTAAACCTCAAACCAAAACCATCCTTTCAATTGTAATCTATGATTACCAGATCATGATGGAGGAAAAACCGGAAAATCACAATGGGCAGGCGACATTTCTGTCAAAAATAGACAGATATAAAGGTAATGTGGAATTAAACCCAACATGTGGTATAATGCAATTTTATGAAAAAGGGAAGCATGATAAGCCGGTAGCTCCGGCAGATGGTAGTGCAAAAAAGGAAGGAAGCATAAAACCAGGTTCATACGACGCACTTATAACTCTTGGGTCACCGGGACGTCTGCAGAGAATCTGGCTGGAGAATTTTGTAATGAAGCCTGATGTCAGTTATGCTATCACAACAAACATTAATGCCGGGGTTGTTGAGTACCTTGGCGGAAATAAAGCTGTAAAAGCATTTCATCTATATCCTGCTGGTACTGCTGACAAACAGAAAGGAAACCCTTCTCCTGACAAAAACCTGGAAATAATGAAGTGTGAAACCCAGACTATGGCAAGCCCTTGTCCTCCGGGATTTTATGATGTTCTCCTCAATTTCAATGATGGTAAAAAGTACGAATGGAGAAAGAATATTGCAGTCACAACAGGAACAAGATCTCAGATTAAGTAGCTATTAGCGTTCAGCTTTAGGTTATCAGCAATGAATCATCAGCCATGAGCTATTTTTTCGCTGGCCAGATTCTGAATTCACCGCTGCAGTGAAGCATTCCCATAAGATAGAGCAGACCGTCATAATATCTCTCATCAAATGCAGACGGAACCGGAGTATTCCATAGAGCTTCAGCGAAATCCTTCTGAAGAGAATGAGTTGCAGCCAGGCTGACAACTGCATTTGTTGCCACAAGACCTTTTGCATGATTCTTATTTAACATCTGACCATCAAGAGTGTATTCTGTCCCATATGATTCAATTCCCTGCGATGCAAAAAAGGACTGGATTCTGTTGCTCAACTCATGCTGGCGGGGATCTTTGCCCCACCATGACCAATCTACTGCCCAGTTCATCTGGGTCCTTCGTGCATCGAATGAAAAAATAGCTGAACGTTTGTTCCACCTTGATGCATATGGTGTTCCGTCGAAATTGGCATAATCAGGAGCCAGTCCCGTTTCCGGATTAGTCGTTTTTATGAAGAAATTCCGGCTTGTATCTGCAGCAGCGGCCCAGAATGACCTGTCAGCCTCAGGTCCCCACCGGGCCCAGAGCTCATAGAAAGCCGGCAAATGATAAGAGGGATCCGTGAATCCCCAGCTGTCAGTATTTGGTACAAACCTTATCATTCTAGCATCCTCATTAACCATATTATGAACAGTTCTCGGTCCGAATTTAGTCGGTCCGGTTTTGAGAGGATGATGTCTGACTGCAGTTAGTATTTTATCGGCCCATGCCTTGTAGTTATATATTCCAACTCTGTCTCCCCAGCGGCCTGATGCAAAATAGAGCGCCATAACCATGTATTCTTCTCCGTCAGGAGCCGGTGTCTCCGCATTGGGAGTTCCATCCCTTTTCAGCGACCATGAAAAATAACCTTCTGAAGGGTGTTCCGGTGAGTCAACATACATATGAGTCATTGCCCAGTTCCACATAGCGTCAAACTCAGCCTGCTTATCCATTTGAATGGCAATCATCATCCCATACGAAATGCCTTCGCTTCTGACGTCATTATGAAGTACGTCGCAGATATAAGCCATGGGACCATTTTCGTTACTGCCTGCTTCAAAATAGATTGCCTGAGTTGAAGAATCGCCATGAAACAACTGGTTGAATGCCGCCTGGTTCCTTGCAAGGATCTCCTCTCTCGAATGTCCATTCTCAAGGAAAAGGTTACGGTACTTCCCGGTGACAAAAGCGCCAGATCCGTCTCGCTCGCTATGCATAGTGAGTTCTTTTATCTGGCTTACACTACTCTTAACAGGGTAATGAGAGCATCCGCCTGAAAAGACGGACATTACCAGGACAACAAAAAAAATATTGAGAATACCTTTCATAATGTGTTTTAGGCTCAATTCTTGGTGGTTTGTTCGGTAAAAGATAATTTATTTGATAAAACATCGCCTGTAATACATCATACATAATACATTATTTGACTGTTTTATCCAATGGCCGGCCCAGATTTTCGTAAAGACTTCTGCGGCCGGCTTTGTCTTTGATAAGAATATCATTTGCAAATTTTGCAACCTGTTCCGCAACAGCTCTTGGAACAACAACAACTCCATCTCCGTCAGCAACAACCACATCGCCCGGACAGACCAGAACACCGCCGATCTCAACAGGACGGTTAACTGACTCAATTTCATTTCTTCCCGGACGTATTCCCCGTCCCTTATGTCTGAGGTAAAGTGGAACACCCTCAAGTCCCACTTCATCTGTATCCCTGGCACCTGCATCAGTTACAACACCGGTAGCGCCCATCTTATACCAGCCAAGAATGTTGTTTGAACCTATCGAACCTATATCCCTGTCTTCAACATCGTCAATGACAATTGCAGTCCCGGGTCTTATCAGCTGAGTGAAGGCTTCTGTTGAAATTGTATTGTAGAAATTACCTTCCCATGCTGAAAAGTTCTTCAGGTCCTCCGGAAGGGCAGGCCTTTGAGTGGGAACATAGCGTACCGTCACGGCAACTCCTCTGAAAACATGCCTGAAATCCTTTAAGTCGACCCAGTCGGGGTGAATTTCGGGATTTACCAGACCGGTCCCCGGAAGTCCGGCCATGTCCAATCCATCCGAAACATCAGCAACCCGAAGGCTCTTGTAGAGCTCCAGGATTTTTGCATCCTCTTCGGCGGAATATATTTTGGTCGGGATAAAGTTCATGCCAGATGCCAGGGTAAGCTTATCCGGTTTCTGTGGGTAGGCAGAAATGAACATTATCATAAATAAACCTGTTAATAGCAGTGTACTCTTTTTCATGGTTAATGATGTGTTTAAAAATACTTTTAGAATACAATTTAGTACTTTTTTTTAATTTAAGAAATGCTTAAATTTTTGTTAAATATGTTAAATAAGTTTAAATCAGGGGAATGGCATACTTAAATTTCATAAATTCGTTCCTGATTTTAAATTTGAATTAATTAAGTCTGTAAATCCTGAATGAAAAGGACAATTATTATTTCACTCGCAGTTGTTGCAGCCCTTACTGCCTTGTTTGTATTCAACAAGCTGGTATCCAAAAAAGATGGAGATAATCTGTTCACTGAAGCTATCAAAGGCGACTTCGAAATAGCAATTTCAGCATCGGGAGAGATCCTGCCTGAAAATTCAATCGATATAAAGGCGCCGGAAGTAAGTATGGGAAGGGATTTTCATGCTGCTGAACTGAAGATCCAGGATATTGTTCCGGAAGGCACTGAAGTTAAGGAAGGTGACTATATTGCAACAATTGACAAGACACAGTTTGATAATACATTGAAAGATGAGCGTGAGAGACTCTCAACCTTCAGGAACAATCTTGAAATGAAAAAGCTTGATACGGCAGTAACCCTTACGGCATTAAGGAATAACATAAGAAATCAGAAACATACTCTTGAAGAGGCAGAAGTTACATTGCGCAATTCACGGTTCGAACCTCCCACAACTATAAGACAGGCTGAAATTGACCTTGAAAGGCAAAAAAGACTTCTTGAACAAAGAGAAAGGGGATACCAGCTTAAAGTGGCTCAGGCTAAAAGAGACATTGCCACTCAGACAATGTGGTATAACCGGATCGACAGAAGAGTGGCAAGCCTTGAAGAAGTCCTTGCCGGTTTTACGATTAAAGCACCATCGCCTGGTATGGTCGTATATAAAAGGGACCGCCGCGGAAACAAAATTAAAGCTGGTTCATCGGTTAATCCTATGGAAAGGACTGTTGCCACTCTGCCCGATTTGTCATCACTGCTTTCAAAAATATACATAAGCGAGATCGAGATAACCAAAGTAAAACCAGATTTGAATGTTGAAATACGTGTTGACGCTTTTCCTAATAAGAAATTCACAGGTAAAGTATTTTCTGTTGCCAATATCGGCGAAAAACTTGAGAATTCCGACACAAAAGTGTTCGAAGTAATGGTCAAATTTGAAGGATCTGATCCGGCTTTACGCCCTTCAATGACAACCAGTAACAAGGTGATCATCAAAACATTCAGCGATGTAATTTACATTCCTACTGAATGTGTTCATGCCGAAGCCGACGGAATACCTTACGTTTTTACTAAAAATAAAACCAGGCAGATCGTCATTACCGGTGAATCAAATGATAAGAATATTATTATCGAACGCGGACTGAGACCTAACCAGGTCATTTATCTGATTCAGCCTGAAAATGCAGAAGATTTCAAGTTGGAGGGAGAAGAGCTGAAAACAGAGTTTTCAGACAGAGTTACAGCCAGAAGGTAAAATCTGATCTTATAACTATCTTCCTGTTTTAACGAACTGCATCAACTGATAGTTCCCTTCTAAAAGTAAACAAAAAACCGCAAAACATTTATGCCTTGCGGTCTTAAACAGGATAATCACTCCTCCATGTTATTTTTTATCGTAAACCATAGTAGTTTTACGTTCACCATTAGGAGTATTCATTGTAGAAACAACTGAAAGAGCTGTTGGGCTTGTCAGGCTCCATACCTCAGTTGTTTTCATTTCCGTTGATTGTCCATCGCGTTCGAATGTCCTTGTAGTAACAATGGTAAGGGATTTTCCGTCAGCTGACCAGGTGGCAGTGGATTTGCTTTCGCCTCTGGCTGTAGTATTGACACTTACTTTCCCGTCAAGAGTATACACGGATTTAGTAGTCACCGGTGTTCCATCCTGACCTGTACGTGTCCTCTCAACTGTTAAAAGATTGGCTTCCTGGGTTGAGGTAAAGTCACCGCCGCCGCCCATTCTCTGACCTCCACCCTGACCTTGTCCCTGAGGAGCCTGTCCCATGTCGCTTTTAGTGGCATTTAATGCCCATTTTCCTGCAAAATTAACCTTTGATCCCTGAGCATTTATGGCCAGAGGCATGCATAGAAAAGCAAAAAGAACTGTAAAAGACACTATTTGCATAGTCACATTTTTCTTCATCTTCAATAAAATTTTATTGGTTTATAATATTAGACATTTAATCAAAGGTAAATATTCCATTTCATGGCTTTTATTTATCAGCCCGCTTATAATTATTCTTTTCACAATTTTTAACATTATCTCTCTGACAGAGCCCTGTTGTGTAGTATCATCATAATAGGGGCAAAGAAAATTTTTCTGTTGCCATAATGATTCTCAAAAAATTAGGTAATAAGGAATAATTTAATCATTCCATTTCTTTAAATTTGATTCCAATTGGGTGTTAAGAAAGTTTTTTAACTGTGCTCAAAAAATACTTAATTATTCTGAAATGTCAACTTCAAAAAAAATCAACCGTCGTGAATTTCTGGGATCAGCAGCAACTGCTTCCCTGGCAATTTCAATCGTACCGAGACAAGTTCTTGGTGGACCCGGCTTTGTAGCTCCCAGCGACAAGCTTACTCTTGGGTATATCGGGTGTGGTACCCAGGGATTAAGAGAGATGACAGGACTGATTGCAAATCCTGCTCTTCAGATTGTTGCAGTCGCTGATCCTAATAAATTTACAACAGATTATGTTGACTGGTCACTGAACGACATCAGGGACAGCATCAGGACTGCTTTGCAGGATAATACCTGGGGCGAAAAAATAAAGGGTATTCCCGGAGGAAGGGATATCGGACAGGAATTTATTAATAAGTACTATGCAAAATCCAAAGACTCGGGCAGCTATAAAGGGTGCTCCTCATATATTGATTTCAGGGAATTGCTTGAAAAGGAAAAAGACATTGATGCTATTAAGATCATGACTCCCGATCATCTCCATGCGACTGTTGCAATTGCTTCGATGAAAAAAGGCAAACATGTTGTTACCCACAAGCCCATTGCCAACAGAATGTACGAAGGCAGGCTTACAATCGACACTGCCAGGAAAACCGGATTAAGCACTCATCTCCTGGCATGGAGCAGAAGACCAGGTTATGATCTTGCAAAAAGCTGGATCAAAGCCGGTTTTATCGGAACATTGAAAGAAATACATAATTGGTCGAACAGACCTGTGTGGCCACAGTGGCAGGAAATACCTTCCGACAAACCGCTTGTTCCAAAAGGATTTGACTGGTCTTTGTGGCTTGGTCCGGTCCCGGATCGCCCGTATCATCCTCATTTCACCCATGCAGTTTTCCGCGGCTGGTACGACTTTGGAGGAGGCAGTATTGCAGACATGGGACACTACAGCCTGTTCCCTCTTTTCCTTGCTTTCAATATTGGTGCTCCTGCAACAAGTGCAGAGGCATATGCAACAACTACCTGCACACTTCGCGATAATGTCGCAGTTGGAGTTCAAAACAATGTTGCTTTTCCTTTATCGTGCATGATCCGGTTCCAGTTCCCTCAACAGGCTGAACTTCCGCCGTTCGAGCTTTTCTGGTACGATGGAGGAATGAGGCCATTTGTTCCGGATGAACTTAGGGGAGCTGGAAAATCATTACCCCGAGAAGGGATGATGTTTGTAGGGGACAAGGGTAAGATAATGGCAGGATTCAGGGGTGAAAACCCGGTACTTATTCCTGAAAGCAAAATGAATTATCTGGTAAAAGAAGGTGAAAAAGAAGCTGAAGGCTCAAATAATGAGATCTGGATCAATGCCTTCAGAAGTAATACTCAGACACCGGGAAGTTTCCTTCTGGCCGGACCTGTTACTGAAACCATAAACCTTGGTGCAGTTGCCCTGCGGGCAGGGAAAAGAGTTGAGTATGATACTATGAATATGAAAATAACAAATCTCCCTGAAGCAAATAAATACCTGACAAGGGAATACCGGCAGGGATGGGAACTTTGATGCAAGTTGGATGATTTAAAGTTTTTTTCATATCTTGCGGAACTTTTTAAACAATTATTAATCAAAAACCATTAAAAGATATGATGAAAAAGATTTTTTCGCTGTCAATTATTGCCTTATTAGTTTTATCCTGTGGCAATAAAGGTAAGAAAGAGGTTTCTCAAAATATTGGTAATTCCGAATCAGTAAAAGTTGAATTTGCCTCACTTATAGCCAATCCTTCAGAATATGTCGGAAAAAATATAAGTGTTGAAGGCAAAGTTGTTCATGTTTGCACAATGAGCGGCAAGAAATTATTTATCACTGGTGAAAATCCGGATGTCAGGTTATATGTTCAGGCCGGAGAGGAAATGCCAAAGTTCCCGATGGAACTGCTCGGAAGTGAAATAATAGTCGAGGGTACTCTTACACAACCGGTTGCAACAGCTATGGCCGGAGAAGAAGGAATGAATAAAGGGGAAGGAATGATGGAGGGAGAAGGAATGGTTAAAGCAGCGGGTGCCGATACATGCGAAACAGCAAAAGCGCTTGCTTCCCAGCCGGTTCTGTCCGATCTTATGATGATCTATAGCAAGCATGCTGTTGTTAAATAGAAGCTTTCAGGAAAATTAATTAAAAGGTCAGCCTAAAACTGACCTTTTTCAATTTCAGTTTTATGAACCTAGCAAAATTCAACAGGGTAACTCACCGCGATATTGGGTATCTTATTGCCGGACTTACAATAATTTATGCAATCTCAGGAATTGCACTGAATCATAAGCATGACTGGAATCCGAATTACATTATTGATAATACCGGATTTAAGACAGATATGCATATCGCAAGGGAAAACATAAATAAGGAGACTGCACTTGAAATTCTGAAAAAGATCCCGGGAGCACTGGAATATAAAACCTGGTATTTCCCGACAGGGAACATACTGACAATATTTGTTGAAGGAGGCTCTGTAAGAATTAATACAAATACAGGGGAAGGTACAAT
>Ga0315295_10001418_pt1 | contig 20582 bp, 15 predicted proteins | sample YL17G14_0_MG_FD_204453 | JGI IMG/M metagenome (GOLD analysis project Ga0315295, IMG submission 204453) | Sediment microbial communities from Yellowstone Lake, YNP, Wyoming, USA - YL17G14_0 | ecosystem: Environmental > Aquatic > Freshwater > Lake > Sediment | place: USA: Wyoming | collected...
AAGGGTAATTAAAGGTATCACGCACCTTGCGTATTACATCCAGATAAGACAGAGCTGGCTTGACCATGACAATATCCGCTCCTTCAGCGATATCCTGCTCCACCTCTCTCAAGGCCTCCCGCCAGTTTGGCGGGTCCATCTGATAAGAGCGGCGGTCGCCGAACCGCGGCGCCGACTCGGCGGCCTCACGGAAAGGTCCATAGAAAGCAGAGGCATATTTAGCGGCATAAGCCATAACAGGTATATTTTGAAATCCGTTTCCATCCAGCGCCTGCCGAATCGCCTTAACCCTGCCATCCATCATATCCGAGGGAGCTACCATGTCGGCGCCGGCTTGAGCATGGGATAGAGCTGTTTTAGCCAGTAATTCCAGAGTTTTGTCATTATCAACGTACCCATCCACCACAACACCACAGTGGCCGTGGCTGGTATATTCGCAGAGGCAGACGTCGGTTATTACCAGTAAATCAGGGGTGGCCTTCTTGACGGCTCGTATTGCCTGCTGTATGACTCCCTTAGGGTGATAGGCTGAGGAGCCGACTTCGTCCTTCTTTTGAGGTATGCCGAATAGTATTATCGCTGGAATGCCAAGCCTGGCGATTTCCTCAGCTTCTTTTGGCAGCAGGTCACTGGAAAGGCGAAATTGTCCGGGCATCGAGGATATTTCCTGCCTTATCTTATTGCCCTCGACGATGAAGAGGGGATATATCAGGTCGCCGACCTCAACCTTTGTCTCTCGAATCAGCGCCCGCAGGGCTTCATTGCGTCGGAGGCGACGCAAACGCATTTGTGGAAATTCACTCATGGCCTCCTCCTTTGGTGCGTATCGTCATTGCGAGGAGTCCTTCCACGGAAGGGCGACGTGGCAATCTCGGTGGTGGGACGTGCGTGGTGATTGCCACGCGGAGTTTATCCTGAGCGGAAATTCTTCGACAAGCTCAGAATGAGCGGATAAAGGGCTCAGAATGACAAGAAGCGAAGGGCTCGCAATGACAGTTTGGTTGCTCGCACTTACAGAAAAAGAGGTGTAGGGACGGGTCTTTAAACCCGTCCGAAGCGGACAGACCTGAAGGTCTGTCCCTACGGGAGATTCTTCTCGAGGTTCATACTGATTCTTCTCGGAGTTTATCCTGAGCGAGATTCTTCGGTCGCTTCGATCCCTCAGAATGACAAAGGGTAAATCCCGTTTCTTATCTCCGTAATCTTTTACCATCTCTGTAATCTCTTCTCTTCCCAAAGTATTCTTCTACCGCTGCTACTAATCCGGGCATGGTATGCTCCCTGGTGACTATATCAGCCTTCAGCCCCTTGTCAACCAGAGCCGCGGCTGTGTTAGGACCGATGCAAGCCAGTCTGGCTTGTTTTATAACCTCCCATTCCTGCCCCAGCATAGCCAGCAGACCGTTCACTGTCGAGGCACTGGTGAAGGTGATAACATCAATTTCGCCTCTCAGCAGCATAGGTTTTGCCTGTGAAATTGAATTGGTAACCGTGGCCGTCCTATAGGCGGTTACCTGGTGAACTTTAGCTCCAAGCTTAACCAGCCCTTCGGATAATTCATTGCCGGCTATATCAGCTCGAGGCAGAAGAACTCGACGCCTGGCGACATCCTGTTTTTTGAGCCCGGCGAGAAAACCCTGGCTGGTGTACGTTTTTGGAACATAGTCGGGATGCAGGCCTCTTTCCTCGAGAGCTCCAGCCGTAGCCGGGCCGATGGCTCCAATTTTGGTGCCGCCGAACTGACGCGCATCCAGTTTCTTCGACTGCAGTCTTTTCCAGAACATCTCCACGGCATTGACGCTGGTGAAGATTATCCAGTCGAAGCTTTCCAGATTCAGTATAGCCCTATCCAGCTCCTTCCAGGTGCTCGGCGGGCTGATTCTTATAACCGGCATTTCAACAGGCACGGCTCCACGCTCTAAGAGGAGTTGGCTCAACTCTTTAGTCTGGTGCTCAGCCCTGGTGACTAGGACTCGCTTGCCGAAAAGAGGCAGTTTATCGAACCAGCGAATTTGCTCGCGAAGCTTGACCACTTCACCAACGACTATCACCGCCGGTGGCTTAAATCTCTCTTTTTGGGCACGACTGCCGATATCTTTCAGCGTGCCGACCAGGGTGCGCTGCCCTGGACTGGTGCCCTGACTTATCACCGCTACCGGAGTAGATGGCAGCCTGCCGTTTTGTAGTAGTTTGTTGACTATCTGTGTCAGGTTACCCGTCCCCATCAGAAAGACCAGGGTATCACTGCCGGTGCTTATCTTGTCCCAGGCGATGCTTGACTCACCTTTTTCCGGGTCTTCATGTCCGGTGATGACGGTAAATGACGAAGCCAAACGGCGGTGCGTTACAGGTATGCCGGCATAAGCCGGTACGGCATAAGCTGATGATACACCAGGCACTACCTCGAAAGAGATGTTGTTGTCAGCCAGGACTTCTGCCTCCTCGCCACCTCGCCCCAGGACGAAAGGGTCACCGCCCTTGAGCCTGACTACTTTCTTGCCTTCCCGGGCTTTGCTTATCAGAAGCAGGTTTATCTCCTTCTGCTCCATGGCATGACAGCCACGTCCCTTACCCACATATATCTTTTCAGCATCGGGGGATGCTTCTTCAAGCAGGCTGTCGTCGACCAGACGGTCGTAGATGATGACATCGGCTTTCCTGAGACATTCCAGCCCCTTCACCGTAATCAGACCCGGATCACCAGGACCAGCACCTACCAGATAGACATTGCCACGTTTCATTTAGGTTAGGCTATTCTACCACACCGTCCTCTGCCCTCGCAGATCCCTAAAAAGTTTAATGTAGCCACGACCCTTTAGGGTCGTGACCACGAGGCTAAAGCCTCGTGGCTACATGAATTCCTTGTGTTTTAACCGACCAATGTAGTAGCGACCTTAAAAGGTCGCTGCCAGGTTTTGCCGAAGCAGACTTTTGTGCTAAAGTGTATATCCGAAATCGAGATTGAAGAATTCATTTACACTTATAACGCTCTACATAGTAGCCTTTGTTGGATTTGCCGGCTTCAGTTTTATGTTTCCGGTAATACCACTTTATGCGACTGAACTCGGTGCGTCGGTATCGCAGGTCGGGGTGATAGTAGCTACCATCTCCTACGTTACAGCTTTCTTCCTGATTCCATTCGGCATGCTTTCCGATAGATTTGGCCGCCAAAAGCTTTTAATCGGTGGCTTAGTCGTCTTTACGCTAGCTCCTTTGCTCTATCCACTGGCTAACAATCCCGAGCAGCTTATTTTAGTCAGGGCAATTCACGGCCTGGCGGCCGCAGCTTTTCTGCCCACAGCTATCGCCCTGGTGGTTGATTTAACCCCGGATACAAAGCGAGGTGAAGCCATCGGCTGGTACACAGCGTCACTTCAACTGGGACTGATGGCCGGCCCCATAACCGGCGGCTTCCTGACCAGTCAATTCGGTTTCGATGCTGCCTTTTACGGCTGCAGCGCCATCTCATTCATAGGCCTGGTTCTGGCCTTTTCTCGCTTGCGGGCTATTGCCCACCGGCCTGCGGTCATTCCGGTCGAAGCCAGTTCATCATGGCGCTGGCTGGGACAGCCGCTGGCGATTGCGGTCCTGCTAGCTCCACTGCTGGTTGCGGTCGGCTCAGGCACCATCGGCAGCTACATTCCACTTTACGGCAGGGGTTTTGGCATGACCGAAACCGATGCCGGGGCAATAATTACTGCTGTTTACGCCAGCTCAGCTTTGCTGCGAGCTCCAGCCGGCAGGTTAGCCGACAAAATCGACAGGAAGCTGCTTCTTATATGTGGCGTGGGCATAAGCGCCATAGCTGTGTCTCTTTTTGCCTTCTTTCATAGCCTGACACAGTTCATCATCATAGGCGTTGTCTTCGGCATCGGCATGGGCATAGCCATGCCGGCAAGTCTGGTGATGGCGGCCGATTTTTCTTCAGCCGGCGGCAGGGGGGTAGCCATGGCTATACCTACCTGTTTCTTTAATGTCGGCTTAGCTTTAGGGCCTACTATAATGGGGCCTGTAGCCCAGATGAGTGGTTTTAAGACGATGTTCCTGGCCTGTGCCGCCAGCCTGGCCTTCGGTTTGCTTATCATGCTCGGCTTGATGCGCGCCCAAAAGGTGCGGTTGTGAAGGTCGTGTTACATATATGCTGCGGAGTTTGCGCTGCCGGTGCTGCGGAAGCACTGAGCAGAGAGGGACATCAGGTCCTCGGCTTTTTCTACAATCCAAACATCCACCCGGCGGAAGAGTACCAAAAAAGACTGGATGTCGCTTACAGGGTAGCCGAAGAACTGAAGTTTCCGTTGGAAGCCGGGCCTTACACGCCGGAAGAATGGCTCAGCCTGACCGGCTCCTTAAAGGACGAACCTGAAGGTGGCAAGAGATGCCAGGCTTGCTACAGGCTGCGGCTGGAAAAGACCTACGATTATATGGTGGCTTGTGGTACAGATGCCTTTACCACCACGCTGACAATTAGCCCCCACAAATCGGCACAGGTAATCAACAGTATAGGGCTGGAAATCGGCGGCGAGAAATTTCTAATCAGGGATTTCAAGAAAAAGGACGGCTTCAAGCGGGCGGTGCAGTTAGCCAAAAAGTGGGAGCTTTACCGGCAGGACTATTGCGGCTGCACGTACAGCATGGGACAAGCAAATCCAAACATGTAGCTGCGGGGCTTTAGCCCCGCCAGCACGACTGCCTTTCAAATTTGTATTTTGGTGATTTTAATTTGCTTAGGATTTAGAATTTAGTGCCTAGGATTTTTATTGATGAGATTCTTCGCGGAGTTTATCCTGAGCGAGATTCTTCAGTCGTTTTGAGATCCTTCGCTTCGCTCAGGATGACAAAGAGCGAAGGGCTCAGAATGACACAGAGTGAAGGACTCAGAATGACACAGGGTGAAGGGCTCGCAATGACGGAGGGGGGTGTCATTACGAGGAGCGCTAGCGACGTGGTAATCTCGGTGGTGGACGGGTGAGATATGGAAAAATGTAGGGACGGACCTTTAGGTCTGTCCGCATACGGACAGGTTTAAAAACCTGTCCCTACTTTAGTTTATCAACGCCCGGAAACACAGAATATATGTTTACTACCGGCCTCTTTTACGGTAGGTCGCGATAAACTTCTCTATGGAGCGGTCGTAAGTCCTCTCTACATCAGCCGGAAAGTAACAGGCCGGCAGTTCACCTGACTTTTGGTGATAGGTGATACATTCGCAGCAAATACCTTTTCTGGAACACGGCTCATAGGTGCAGTTGCACTTCGCCTTATTCTCTTCGACTTTGCATTCTCTCATGGCAACTCCTCATGAAATCCCAAACTTCTATCTTCTCTGGTCGAATCTGCGACCAAGAAGTAAAGAGGCGATGGTGATTCGCTGAATCTCGATAGTCCCTCCAGCAACTCCCCAGCCCCAGCCATCGCGCATCATCCGCTCCACAGGATATTCTTTAGAGTAACCGTATCCGCCGTGTATCTGCAACGCCATACCGGTAACCTCTCTCACCATCTGATTGGCAAAGCACTTAGCCAGGTTCGCCTCCAGCGGCACAGGTAACCCTGTGGCGGCATTTGCCGTGGCTCTGTAGATGAGCAGGCGGGCGGCTTCGACCTTCAGCGCCATCTCTGCCAGCATGAACTGAACGGCCTGAAATTCACATATCTCTTTGCCCCACTGCTTTCTTTGCTGCGAATAGGCCATGGCTTCCTCTAGAGCTCCCTGGGCTATACCCAGGCACATGGTCGAGTTGCCACATCTCTCCAGGTCGAATGCAGTCATCAGCTTTCTGAACTCGCCTTCCTTGACCACCAGATTTTCCTTGGGAACGCGGCAGTCCTCAAAAATCAGGTCGCAGCTTGGGAAGCCTCTCATACCCATAAACTGCTCCTGCTTGCCGAAAGAGAAACCGGGCATGCCTTTTTCAATGATAAGGCCGCCGATGCCCTTAGCTCCTTTCTGCTCGCTGAGCCTGACATATACCACATAAACGTCAGACTCACCTCCCCCCGTTATAAACCGTTTCATGCCGTTAACCACATAATGGTCGCCTTTCAAAACCGCCCTGGTAGTCAGGTCGGTCAGCGCCGACCCCGCCTCTGGCTCAGTCATGCCCACGGAAATCATCGATTCACCCGTGCACACGGGCGGTATATACTTCTTTTTCTGCTCCTCGGTGCCGAATTGCTCTATAACCTTGACCGGTCCGACGTTAGATTCGAAAACCGGTGAAGCGCATAAACATGACACCCGTGCCAGCTCTTCGATGGCCAGAATAGCTTCAAAAGCTGAACGCCCCTGTCCTCCATATTCCATGGGTAGACAAAGACCCAGCAGACCTAAACCTGCCAGCTTTTTTACATACTCCCTGGGTAAATGTTCAGCCCTGGCTTCCCATTCCGCCGCCCTCGGCCGGAATTCCTTTTCAGCCACATCATGCACCATCTTTTTCAGCATCTTCTGGTCTTCGGTTAATTGAAAGTCCATCTTCTGCTCCTTGCTTTTTATTGGCGCTGTCTCGGTATTTTATGCTGGTGCTAGCGTTTTTACAATTAGCGTCCCTACCTTATGACTGTTCCCTCAAATGTAGTGGCGAGGCTTTAGCCTCGCCAAATTCGACCTTAAAAGGTCGAACCTACATGTTTTGTGTGGTTGTGAAAACAGAAACAGAACTTCACAGGTCGTCCGTTGGTTGCTATTCGTTGAAGAATTTTGTTAAGCTGAGAACAGCTACGCAAACGCAAAGGAGACCGAACCATGAAACTGGTGACTTTTGAAATTTCCACCCCTATAGGGCCAACACAACGCATCGGGGCCATATACCAGAACAAAATCATAGACCTTAACACAGGCTATATGCGCTACCTGGCTGATAAACAGGGCAGCCACCGAGCCGATGAGATAGCCGCCGCAATGTTGCCACCTGACATGATTGCCTTTTTCCGCAGCGGTCGGGAAGGCAGAGAGGCAGCCGAGACAACCATTGACTATGCAGCAAAGCAGCAGTCAAAAGCACCTATCATGGGGCTGAAGGGTGAAAAACTAATCTATGAGATGACGGAGGTCAAACTTAAAGCTCCCGTGCCCCGGCCGAATTCCCTTCGGGATTACCTCGCCTTTGAAGGCCACGCCAGCTTTTCCGGCAAGAGGCAGCTCGACAAAGGCTGGTACGAGTTACAGGTCTGCTACAAGGGTAACCCTGACACGGTTATCGGCCCTGAGGAGACCATCCCTTGGCCTAGCTACACTGATTTGCTCGACTACGAGCTGGAATACGGCATCTACATTGGTAAAGAGGGCAAGAACATCCTGCGGGAAAAAGCAGAGGAATACATCGCTGGCTACACCATCTTAAACGATATAAGCGCCCGAGATATACAGTTGCAGGAGATGCTGGCGGGCGGTCTTGGTCCGGTGAAGGGAAAGGACTTCTGCAACGTCATGGGGCCTTGCCTGGTAACCCCGGACGAGGTGAATCCCAGCAACCTGCGCATGATTGCCCGCATCAACGGCGAGGTCTGGTCTGATAACAACAGCGGCACGGCTTACTGGACCTGGCCTCAGATTATCGAGTTCGCCTCTATGGAGGAGACACTTTACCCCGGCGACTTCTTAGGCTCGGGGACGGTGGAGGGTGGCTGCGGTGTGGAGCTAAACCGCTGGATTCAACCAGGGGATGTCATAGAGCTGGAGGTGGAAGGCATCGGCATACTTAGAAACCGCGTTGGAGAGAAGCCGCCCAAGCGCACCTTCACCCGCTGAATTTGCTGTGTTCTTACCACAATATGTAGTCGCGACCTTTTAAGGTCGCGATGTGGCGAGGTTTAAGCCGCCACCATGTCATTCTGAAAGAGCCCTTCGCACCTGTCATCCTGAGGCGCGAAGCGATGAAGGATCTAGCTCAGAATAAACTCCGCGACTGAAGAATCTTACTTAAAATACAAACCAGAGTTAGATTCTTCGCTGCGCTCAGAATGACAAAATAATATGTTAGTAGAGGCAAGAATTATTTCGTGCCAAACAGCGTGTAAAAGCCTTTGCCGACTTTTCTGCCCAGATAGCCGATTTCCACCATTCTCTTGAGCAATGGTGCCGGCTTATATCTTTCCCAGCCGGTCTGCTGGTATATTCCTTCTAGCAGGTCCACGCCAACATCTACACCAACCAGGTCGCACAGCTCGAACGGCCCCATAGGCCAGTTAAAAGATAACCTGACAATTTTGTCTATATCCTCCATGGAAGCCAAACCTTCTTCCAATAATTTGGCGCCCTCGTTCATCACCAGCGGTATTATTCTATTGGTTATGAAACCGGGCGAATCTTTGACCACCACCGTTTCCTTGCCTATAGACTTGCCTAAATCGAGGCTGACTTTTACTGTCTCCTCCGAAGTAAGCAGCGACCTGACCACTTCCAATCCTTTCATCATCGGCACCGGGCTGAAAAAGTGCATGCCGATGACTTTTTCCGGACGTTTAGTTGCCGATGCCAGCAGACCTATGGGTATGCCTGAGGTGTTGGATGCCAGTATGGTCTGCTTGGGACATATCTCTTCCAGCTGCTGGAATATGGGCATCTTGACTTCAGCCCTTTCAAATACCGCCTCGATAACGTAGTCTGCGTCCCTGGCGGCCTGCTTTAAGTCCGTCGAGGTGCGGATATTTGCCATCGCCTTATCCATATCGGCCTGGCTGACTCTGCCCTTCTCCACAAACCTGCCCAGACTGGCTTTTATGGCGCCCATTCCCTTGTCGATGAATTCCTGCTTCACATCAATCATTGTCGTTTCATAACCACCCTGAGCCACCACCTGAGTTATGCCATTGCCCATCGTTCCTGAGCCGATAACACAAACTTTCTTTATGTCCATATTAATTTCCTCCCAGAATTTTTAGCTTATTTTATCATGAAACCCTGCACTCGGTAACTCATTCAACAGAAAATACCGAAGTAGCAAGGTAATCCGGCACAGGTCGTGCACCAACTAATGTAGCCACGACCCTTTAGGGTCGCGCCCACGAGTCTAAAGCCGCATAGCTACATAAATAAACAATCTCAATATATAGCCGTTGCCGATATATACTCAAAGGGTTATAATAGCACTTCGTATGCCAGGCCCAATTCTTAGCTAATCAACTATATATGAAAATACTGCGTCAAATCGAATATAAGCCGGCCAAAGTTGTCGGTGGCTACACCGACCGGATACTCAGGGTCGACCTGGGCAAGCCGGAAATCACCATCCAAAAACTACCGTCTGATTTCAAAAACAAATACATCGGCGGTCGCGGCTATGCACTCAAATTGATTTGGGACGGCACCACGCGGGAAACCCGTTATGACAGTCCGGAGAATATTCTGGTAATGTCCAGCGGGCCGCTCGGTAATGAGCCTGCATTTCCGGGAACCGGCAAGTTCATAGTCGGCACTATTTCACCCCTGACAGAAACCTTCATCGATTCCAATATCGGCGGCCATTTCGGACCGATATTGAAACGTGCCGGCTTCGATGCACTGGCCGTTTCCGGCGTATCCAAAGAAGACGTAGTCATTTTGATTGACGGCGATGCGCAGACTATCAGTATAGCCGCTGCGCCCGCCTACGATAACGAAACCGACGAGGGTGCCCTTTCCTTTGGCGAAAGGCTGCTGAAAGATGTTAATGGTGGAGAGCTTAGCGATTCTCTGGCTGCGGTAACCACGGGCAAAGGCGCCGGCAATGCCAGGTTCGGCATTGTCAACAGCCTGTTCTTCGATGTCAGGCGGAAGCGCATTCGCTCCAAACAGGCAGGAAGAGGTGGTACCGGAACCGTCATGCGCTACAAGGGACTCCGAGCTATTGTCGCTCGTTCCAGCCTGTCAAAGGTAAACGGTAATAATGCCATAGATAAAGAAGGTGTGCGCCAGGCAGGCTCACGGCTAAAGGCAGTTGTCTCTAAATGCGACACTCAACAGCTTCACCTGTCCACGTGGGGGACCACCGGTCTATCCGAATATATGGACAAATTCCACCTGTTCCCCATCAATAACTATCAGTACGGGCAGAGCCCTGAATCACCGAAGCTCTTTGCACAGGTATTCCTCGAAAAATACTTCAGCCAGAAGATACCCGATGGCTGCTACTATGGATGCAATCTCGCCTGTGCTAAGGGTTCTGAAAACGTTAAGCTTACGAGGGGCCCAAAGGCAGGTCGGGTGGTTAACATCGACGGCCCTGAATATGAAACCGTGGGCGCTGTCTCCTCTATGGGTATTTTCGACCCCCATTTTGTCATGGAGTACAACTGGTACTGCGATGAATACGGCATCGATACCATTTCTACGGGCGTAACCATCAGCTTTTTTATGGAGTGTTTCCAGCGCGGATTTCTGACTGCCGCTGACATAGGCCATGAGCTGACATTCGGCAATATAGAGGCTGTGGACAGGCTGCTACATGAAATCGCCAGCGGTACAGGTTTCGGTAAGATTGCCGGCCAGGGTGTAGCCAGAGGCAAGAAATGGGTGGCTGAAAGACATGCTGCCAAAAACGGCACTTCAGTCGATGAGGTCATGGCTGAGCTCAACAAATTCGGCATGGAAGTTAAGGGCCTTGAGTTCTCCATGTACATCACCAAAGAGTCGCTCGCCCAGCAGGGTGGATATGGCTTTGCCCTCAAAGGACCGCAACATGACGAGGCATGGCTGATTTTCATCGACCAGGTCCACAAGGAGCTGCCGACCTTGGAGCACAAGGCTAATGCGCTTAAGTGGTTTCCCCTGATTCGCACCTGGTTTAACGCCACCGGACTTTGCAAGCTGCCGTGGATAGACGTCCGAAATCCGGAGGCAGCCAGCACTGCCGAACCCTCAAAAAACCTTCCCACGCTGGCCTATTACGTCGCCTATCTCAATGCCACGACGGGCAGCAACAAAACGCTTGAGGACGTTTTGGACGATTCAGAACGGTTGTATATACTTCAAAAACTAATCAATCTGCGTCAGGGAAAAGGGACTCGGGCTAGCGACCAGATACCACTGAGGGCAATGGGGCCTGCCTATTTCAATGAATATGAAGCCCGGGCTGAATATTATGATGAATGGCTGCAGCAACTGCTCGGCGATAATAAAGTCCCCGCAACTCCGGAGGAAAGGCATAAGCTTCTCATGGAGAAAAGGATTGAGGCCTATCAGCATCTATGCGATATTGTCTACGAAAAGAAAGGTTTCACCTCCAATGCCATACCCAAGCGCGAGACAGTAGAAAAATTCGGCCTTATGGACGAGCAGGCAAAGCAGCTGCTCAGCCAGTTAGGTGTATAGTTCTCTCTCCCGATGAAAAAGCTGTATCCTGTTCTCTCTCCCCTGGAGGGAAAGATCTACACTGCGTCCTCTCTCCCCTGGAGGGAGAGAGTGAGAGTGAGGGGGAATAAAATCATTACGGAGATGTTTTGGTCATTGGGATTTGGGTATTTGAATTTATTTAGGATTTAGAATTTTAGATTTGGGATTTCAGATTTCACCCTCACCTTAATCCTCTCCCCTCAAGGGAGAGGAAATTAAGAGGATAAGGAGCCCAACTTAAAAAATGGTAGTCTCAATTAAGTTTCTCGGCATGCAGCGTACTGTAACCAATACCGATAGTATAAATATGCCTATAACGGATAAGACTAAGGTCAATGATGCCCTGGAATACGTCAGACAGCAATATCCCTCCCTACCTTTGGAAGAAGGGATGGTGCTTGTAACCGTCAACCTGGAGATAGCCTCTCTCGACAGGATTCTGAGGGACAAGGACACTATCTCATTTCTGCCACTTATAGCCGGCGGCTGACCATTGAGCCCACTAGATTATTCTACCCTTCTTAAATTGGCGTTGCCGGCACACATATTGGCGTATAGTTTCAGGTATTAGTCCTTTATAATCTTCTGCTTATATTTATTAACGGTTGTACTTGCGGAATGTATTTAAGAACAGCTCTGATGCCAGCAATCTAACCTAGGAAGTGCTACAATAATTGTGGCATGTCCACAAAGTCACTGCAAAATAATTAAAAATTAGCTATAATTTTCCATATCTGAGCCTATTGTCCCAAATTTACTATTCTATAGAGAGGTATCTAAGATGAGCAAATATTATCCTTCATTGTTCCGACCAATAAAAATAGATGGTATGCGACTTAAAAACAGGCTTGTTGTCCCGCCAATGGGGACCGGTTTTGCTGAAGAGGATGGCAGCGTATCAGACCGCCTAATTAAATACCACGAGGCCAGAGCCAAAGGCGGTTTTGCATTAATTACTCTAGAGGTGACGGCAGTAGATGGGGTAGAAGGCAAGGGAAGTTTGCATCAGTTGAGTATATTCGATGACCGCTTCATTCCCGGTTTAAAACGTCTGGTAAACCGGGTCCATGATGCTGGCGCTAAAGTAAGCGTACAATTATATCATCCGGGTAGAGTAACACTACCAGCTATTTTAGGCGGCCTACAACCTGTTGCACCTTCACCCATACCTGACCCTATTTGGCGCCAGACCCCAAGAGAGCTAACCATTCAGGATATAAAGAAACTCATTGAGTTATTCGCACAGGGAGCTGCACGTGCTAAAGAATCCGGATTTGATGCCATTGAACTGCATGGAGGCCACGGTTATCTTATTTCACAGTTCATGTCAGGTTATGCTAACAAGCGGACGGACGAGTATGGCGGTGGTTTTGAGGGATTTATCCGATTTCCTGTAGAAATTATCCGCCGTATAAGGCAGCTAGTCGGTCCCGATTTTCCAATCTTCTTCCGCATAAGCGGTGATGAACTTGTCCCCATGGGCCGGACAGTAACTGAAAGCATAGAAGTTGCTAAAAGGCTTGTCCAAGAAGGAGTCAATGTTATCGATGTTTCCATCGGAGTAATGGAATCCAGCGCAGTAACCAGTGCCCCTCCCGATATGGAGCAAGGGTTTAACGCTAAGATGACAGCCGCATTCAAAGCTGCCTTGTCAGTGCCCGTTATAGCGGTTGGCCGTATTAACGACCCGGATATAGCCGAAGAAATAGTAAGTTCCGGCAAAGCTGACCTGGTTGCCATCGGAAGGCAGTCGCTGACTGACCCCGAGTGGCCAAATAAAGTAGCTAAAGGCCAGAAAAATGACATCGTTAAATGCATTTCCTGCAATGAAGGATGCATTGAAGGTCTTGTCATATGGGGCAGGCCGATGATCACCTGCGTTCAGAACCTGGCACTAGGCAAAGAAGCTGAATATGCCTCCCCACGTGCTTCTAAACGAAAAAAGGTCCTGGTTGCTGGTGGAGGACCGGCAGGCCTGGAGGCAGCCAGAACAGCAGCTCTCTGGGGGCATAAGGTAATTCTCTACGAAAAAGATAAGGCTCTTGGCGGTCAGATAAATATTGCAGTCATCCCACCCAAGAAAGATATCTACAATGAAGTAACGCTATCACGTGCTAAAGCGATAAAGGAATTAGGTGTTGAAATACATCTAGGCAGTGAACTCACTCCTGATATAGTCAAGCAGATTGCTCCGGAGGTTTTAATCATAGCTACAGGGTCAAAACCGCTTGTTCCGAAGATTTCAGGCATTAATCAAAAAAATGTCATTACCTTTGCTGAAGCTCTGAGAGGTGCGAATATGGGAGACAAGGTAGTTATCGTAGGCGGCGGTCTAGTTGGGTGCGAAACCGCAGACTATCTTGCCCAACAGGGCAAAGAGGTAACTATTGTAGAAATGCTTCGTCATACCGCACGCGATATAGGCCCCGCAGCCCGCTATTTTCTACGACGACGCCTGGCTGAAAAAGGAATAAAGATTCTAACTTCCACGACTGTCGAAGAGATTATCGACGGAGGTATCAAGGTAAACTCCGGCGAAGGTAGCTATATTCTTAGTCCTGTGGATACAGTGGTCATAGCCACAGGAGCTGAATCTGTTAATGAACTGGGACCGACGGTGAAGGATATTGTACCCGAAATATATGCCATAGGAGACGCTGCCAAGCCGGGGAAAATATTGGCAGCTGTTGAACCAGCAGCCGAATTAGCTCGCAAATTATAGAATAGCTATTTCTCTGGTGCTGTCAGATAACTGACTCATATTTGCTTATGTAGCCTCATAAAAACTTGACGTTATTAATTTAGTTGTGGCAGGGAATTAAGGCAAAACATCGTTCAAGGAGGTAAATTAGCATGATAGTTGTGGCTGCGAAACTGAAGGCAGTCGAAGGTAAAGGAGATGAACTCGAGCAGGAATTCCGGAAGCTGGTGCCCAAAGTTCTTAAGGACCCGGGTGCCATAAGCTACGTCGTTCATCGCAAAGTGGATGCCCCGAATGAGTTCTTCGTATATGAGAAATACGAGAGTGGGGATGCTTTCAGGTTTCATATGTCAACCGAACACTTCAAGGATTTTTCGAAGGCTATTATGCCCTTACTGGATGGACCCGCTGATATCGGGCTATATCAGGAACTTGCCTGAAGTCCTTTAGAATTGCGACCTATTACTCCCAGCCTTCTGCCGCCAGTGCATCGTGTAGTTCATCGGGATGATGGCGGCACTTATATTCAAGTTGGCTCGATTCGTCATGCGCCTTACTATAGGGCCATCCGTCTGTCATGCGGTTGCGTTCATGCAGTTCATGTAACAGGACAAACCCGCGTTCCGGCTCTTCAATAGCGTCGTCTATCCATACCTCATTTTCAGGCACAAACTCATATACATGGTCGTGGCCGCCTTCAGTAAAGTCGATATCGAAGGCACTGCGGACCAGTCGACCGTTAACAACCCACACGCTGACGCCGTTCTCCAACTTTTTCCACAGCCGCTCGTGTACACCTTTAGCGTCTGGTAACTCTTGCCCGTGATGTGTCAACCGGCTGATATCTCCGGCACGCCGACGTTCTATACGCTCCTGCCGGTCGGCCTCAACCAGAGCCTTGTTATAGGGCACACCTTTGGCCATCAGCCGGTGCTCTATCAGCAGGTGGTCGATAAAAAACCGGGTCTCGTCGTGAGCGGCCTCGCGGTCAATCCAGAGCTCGTTCAACGGAATATAGGTAAAGGCGAAATGCTGGCCGAAGTTGGTAAACTCCTCGTCGATGTGGCCGCGTACGTAGCTGCCGTCGACAATCCAGACCGTCAAATCGTCTCGCTGGTCTATCTTCTTGATGTATGGCGGTTTCGGTGCCGTTGACATAGTCACCTTAAATTTATTATAGACGGTAACATTAGTCAAGGCATAGATATATATTTGCTACCATATTTTCATAGAACCTGGGCTGAAAAGCAAGTGAGACGAGGCACAATCATCACGCCTTGAACAGGTATCTGCGGAATTAATGACGCACGCAAAAACCAACAAAGCAGGCTACTGTGCAGCGGTATGTGGCCTACTACCGACCCCCGGTCAAAGCGTGCTGCACCTCTCTGCTTAGCTGCTCGGCATTAAAAGGCTTGCCAATATGGGCAACTTTAGTCTCGGAGAGGAACTTTTCGGTATCGGCACCCATAATATCGCCGGTTATGAAGACCACTTTCCGGGCTAACGGTTCGGCTATCTTTTTAATACGCTTGTATAATTCCACGCCATCTATGCCCGGCATCTTGATATCCACCAAGATGAGCTTGTATCTCTGGCTCTCAATTTTCTTCAAAGCATCAACAGCGTTATCTACAGCGTCTACCTTGTGACCTTCACCAGTTAGCACCCGATTGACAACGTCCCTTACCACTTGCTCATCATCCACCACCAGTATCCTGGCTTTGACCGCCTTCTCAGGCTTTTTAGCATCTGGCTCAGCCGGCTTTGGCGGTGCGACTTCGGTGACTACAGGCAGTTCAATGATAAAGGTAGCACCCTTGCCCGGCTTGCTTTCGGCGTATATCTTCCCCTTATGTTCGGCCACTATGCCATAGCACAAGCTCAAGCCCAGCCCGGTGCCTTCACCTACCTCTCTGGTAGTAAAGAAGGGGTCGAATATCTTATCCATGACCTCCGGCTTTATTCCCGGGCCATTGTCCTGGAAACATATCTTTATCGTGTTATCGCTCTTCTTCGTGGTTATGGTGAGCTTGCCCTTGCCGTAAGCCAGCTTCATCTCCATCTCAGCGTTTACGATTAAGTTGAGGAGCACCTGCTGTATTTGACCTGGGTCGACCACGGTTTCGAGCAAATCAGGAACCAGCCGGGTAACAACTTCAATGTTGTTGACCCTCAGGTGATAAGCTCGCAGGACGAGCGTGCTCTCTATAAGCTCGTTGATATCGGCCAGCTTTCGCTGCGGCTTGGTCTGGCGAGAGAAGGCCAGCAGCGTCCGTACGATGCCGGCAACGCGTCGAGCACCATCATTGATAGCTGCCAAATCGCTCCTGATGTCCGACGGGACGTCCTCTCGGTCAACAAGCAACTGGGCATAGCCGGTGACTGCGGTGAGAGGGTTATTTATCTCGTGGGCAACGCCGGCTGCCATCTCGCCCACAGAAGCCAGGCGGCTGGCAATTTGAGCCTTTAGCTCCAGTTGTATTCTCTTCTCTTCAGCCATCTTGCGCTCGGTAATATCACGACCAACGCCCCGAAAACCGATAATTTCTCCTCCCTGGCTGCGCAACAGAGAAACCGAGGCGTCGGCAAATCCTATGCTCTCATCCTTTCTGATGACCTTCCAGAGAAAGCCTTTATTTGGCTTACCTGTTCTGTAGACCTGGTTAAAGACCTGATACACGTGCTCGATATCCTCTTTAGCCGAGAAGTCTCGATAATTTATCCCCAGCAGCTCTTCTCTGGAATATCCCAGGTTGTGGCATGTAGCATCATTGACGAAGGTGAGGTTGCCGGCAAGGTCTACCTCGAAATAGCTATCCGCTATTTCTTTGAGTATAGTCCGGTATCTATCCTCGGATTGTTGCAGCGCCTCCTCCGCCTTCTTGCGCTCGGTGATCTCACGGCCGACTCCGCGAAAGCTGATTATCTCGCCCTTTTCATTCCGCAAAGGAAAAACCGAGAGTTCACCCACCCTGTTACCGTCATCCCCTGCAATAGCTTCAAAGAGGAGATTTCTGACCGGCTGGCCCGTCTGATAGACCTTGCTGAAAGCCTTGAAGAGGTTTTGCTGTTCCTGCTCAGAGAAGATGGAACGGTAGTTCATTCCTATCAGTTTCTTGCGTGAATGGTCCAACAACTGCGCGCCCGTGTCGTTTACGGAGGTAAAAGTGCCAGCAAGGTCAACCTCATAGTAGCCCTCTTCTGTCTCCTCGAGAATAGTCCGATACCGTTCCTCCGACTGCTGCAGAGCCTTCTCTGCCCGCTTGCGCGCGGTCAGGTCTCTTGCAAACACAGATGCACCGATTACTTGGCCAACTGCATTAATGACTGGGTTATGTGCTATTTCAAAAAAGCGGCGGGATAGCGATTCTTCGCCGGCATAGCTTTCTAACGTAATTGACTCGCCACTAAGTGCGCGGTCAATGTTCTGCTTGGCTTGCTTGCGGTCTGCCTCTACGGTATGGTAATCGAGCAGGCTCTTGCCGATTTCAATGTCTGCGCCAAAAAGTGCCTTCATCACTGCGGCATGGCTGCTATTGAAAGTGGTATAGCAATAGTTCTTGTCTACGGTAAAGATTGGAGCACTCTGGCTTTCGATAATAGCATTCATAATGGCGTATTGGCTTAAGATGTCCTCCTCCACCCGCTTGCGCTGGGTGATGTCGCGGACGATTCCCTGGAGATACGTTTTGTCCTCTACCTTGATGATCCGCCCACTGACTTCCACGGGGAACGTGGAGCCGTCTTTGCGTTGGTGTATGCCTTCGGCTACGATTGTTCCTTTCTGCTGGATTTTACGCAGCCGTGCCTGGTATGAAGACAGGCCTCCGGGTGATATCAGGGCAGCAAGCGGCATGCCCAGCATTTCCTGCCGCGTGTAGCCGTAGGCTTCAAGAGCGCGGTCATTAACTTCGACGATGTGGTAGTTCTCATCGGTCAGGTAGATGATGTCATTGGCGTATTTCACCAGGTACTCGAAGTGGCTGCGCAGTGCCTGAGTCTCCAACCCTGCCTGGTACAGCGCCTGATACGCCAGCCTTTGCCTCCGCTGCCAGATGAACCCGATGCCGGCAAGCGCGGCAGCCAGCAATCCAGCGACGAGAGCCATAGTCATGCTAGTCCGAAAGCGCCCTGCCGAAATCGCCTCACTGGTATCGATTTTGGCTACCATATACCACGGGGAATCGGGAATGTGCTTCAGGGCAGATAATACCTCTACTCCACGGTAATCTTTGCCTTCAACGACTCCCTCTTTCCCCAGGACAGCCATGACAGCCGGGACTTCCTGCTGGCTCAAAGGGATTCTCAACTTGAGAGCGGTGTCTTTTTGGTGACGCAGCTCGTTTAAAAACAATACCTGGTCGCCATCGCGTTCAACCAGCAAAGTCTCGGCGGTTTCGCTTGGCATAGGCGAGGACTGCAACAGCGGGTAAAGATATTGAGAGGGGTCGATGCAGAAAACCACGGCGCCTATTGCCTGAGGCGAATCTTGCCCCCAGGGGAAGAGAGGCGCAACGACATCCAAATGTGGAAAGTTGCTATCCGGAGGGTAATGGAAATCGACCATGACGGCTTTACGCTCCTTGATGGCAACTGGCAGCTGTGCCAATGTCATATCACTAAGGCGAGGCACACTATCATTGAGACTCAGAAGCACCTTACCATTCACGTCAGTCAGCAGCATATCCTGGTATGGATAGGCTTTCTTTATGACTGCTAACCTGGCAAGGACCTTATCCTTAGCCTCGGTATCCGTTGGCGAAGCCAAATACTTCTCGACCCCTTCAGCGAAAAACGGGCTTCCCACCAGCATATCGGCATCAGTCAATCTTTCAGTACGCCACTCTGCAATCTGGTCTGCCTTCAATTGAGCCACGATTGAGAGTCCACCCTCAATACGCTGGTGCATTTGCTGCGCCTGGTCACGGTAGAACAAATATCCTCCAACCAGAATGACCACTGCCACCAGTGCCATTATCAAATATAACACGCGAGAGAAAGGGGGGCTTGTGTGTTTGGGAGTACCCTTTAGCGGAGCTTTAAATTTTTCCTTGCCCGGTGGTTTTGCTGCCATTTTCTTAGCTTGCCTCGGCTTTTGACAGCCACACGTCAACGGTATCTTTACGGAAACGCAACTGGCGGCCTACCTTGCTTACTGGTATTTGCTTCTGCCTAACTAACCGATAAACACTTGCCCTTGAAATTCGAAGATATTCGGCAAGCTCGGGGGTAGTCATCAATCCTAGTTTCCCATCGTTTGAAGTTTCCATTGTCTCTGTTTCTCCCTTTTTTAGCATTGTTGAACAATATTGCGCTCTAACTAGATTAGAGAAACGCTATTGGTCAACAGTATGTATAGTCTATCAAGGGTAGACAAAGGCTGGAAAGACGCATTTGTACTATTTCTCACTGGTACTTTAGTCGCACACCCGATGCCCTTATACGCTCAAGAGATGTGAGATTGCTTGAAAAGCCTCGGTAGCAGGTCAATGTGCACGAGTCGAGACCGCTGGCCACCAAGTGGAACAAGTAAATCAACTTTCGGAATTAACTTAACGCTTGTTTTTTCAATTTGGAAATTAAGGGCACTTCAATGGTGAACCACGTGCTCCCGTACGTATGATTCATTTCTCGCTTTTCTACAGTCCGGCTGAATATGTGATTTACCGGGGTAACAAATAGGCTCCGACGAGATTGCCACGCCCTTCAGCGGAAGGACTCGCAATGACGGATTGCTTGCCGTACATGTAGGCCCGAGGCTTTAGCCTCGGGAGCCCGACCCTAAAGGGTCGGGACTACATTTTCGGGTAACCTCTGTCCCTAGGGGACTTGAAAAGTCGGGACAGGCGAAGGGCGCGCAATGACGGTGAGGGTCTGATAAGCAAACAGGCTCCGACAACCTCGGAGCCTGTTTTATTGGAGCAGAATAAAATTTAGCTGGTGAGAATCTTGACTGCTTCTTTTCTGTAGGCATCCATAAGATAGGGTATACCGGTGACCTTGGCACACTCGTCGGTCAGGGACATCAGCTCGTTGCGCGTAATGGCGGGCACGCTGAAGCACCTGGCGCCGGCCATCAACTGCTGTAAGCCAACCTTGATTTTGTCGGAGTAGCTGTAGATGCCAATAGCGCCTAAAGGCATGTTCTTCATCTCATTGGCGCCGACGATGCTCTTTACCTGTTCGTAGCAGACAAAGATTTCCTCCGGCGTCGAGCCGAACTGGCTGACCGTATTCGGCAGCTTGCCATCCTTTATCCACTCAGCAATATTCTTACCGACCATACCCGGAATCATCAGAGCCCGGCCCATGCATACTGCCTTGGTAAAAGGTGCACCCAGGGCGAGTGCCTTGAACACGCCATCCTCGCTGCTGAAGCCGCCGGCAAAGGCCATGTCAGGCGGCCTCTGGCCTTTATCAGCCAGCATCCTGGCGAACTCGTAAGCCGCCGCATGTAGATACAGGCTGGGAATACCCCACTCCTCCATCATCCGCCATGGACTCATGCCCGTACCACCGGAGGCACCGTCTATGGTGAGCAGGTCAATCTTGGCTTTCGAGCCCCAC
>Ga0315295_10001419_pt1 | contig 20580 bp, 12 predicted proteins | sample YL17G14_0_MG_FD_204453 | JGI IMG/M metagenome (GOLD analysis project Ga0315295, IMG submission 204453) | Sediment microbial communities from Yellowstone Lake, YNP, Wyoming, USA - YL17G14_0 | ecosystem: Environmental > Aquatic > Freshwater > Lake > Sediment | place: USA: Wyoming | collected...
ATTTATCGAGGTCTTCCAGCCCCATTTTGTGCCTGGAGGACCTGGGACAATCGCAGAAATATTTAACCAGTAGATAGTGCCCTCATCCTGCCAGAACCATTGTGATCGAGGAAGAAAGACGTTGTACTGAAAGTACGCCGTATGGTCTTGTTTTATGTATCCGGAAATAGGATCGAACCATCCTTCTACACCGCCGGTAATTGGAATGGCGATGTAGTCAGTTACAATGATCTGCCATAGTGGTGGCTGAGCGGGCATGCTGTACCCACCTGGCTGGGCTGGAATATCTGCATGAATACTGAGGATGAAACCATTGATCATTCCAGGAACACCATGCATCCATGAACCCCAGAAGTGGATGTCTTTTACCCAACCGGTCTCGGTACAAAGCCAGTCATCGGCGAGGACTAAGGGGTTGGTTGCATTTACATCCCATCCCACTACGTCTGGCATCTGCGGGAAATGCATCTTGTAGTCATCCCCCGGTGCCCAGTCGGCTCTTGCAGAAGAAATTGCCAACAGTAAAAATACCGCAATGCTCAAGCTTAAAATTAATTTTGATCTTCTCATCTGTTTTCCCTCCTTTTAGGTTAAGGTTTTTTAAAATATAAAATCCCCTAATGCTATTTGCATGATAGCTATAAGGGATTTTATCGTTATAGTGTGAGTCATGGGTTATTGTACTTAAAATTCACATTAGAATTAAATGACTTCTTACCTCCGCCTACCACTGCTGATAAAGACGATTCATCAATAACAAAAATCGGGTTGCTCTATTTTTTAAGTAACTCCGGCAACCCGACCTCCCTTATAGTGCTAAGGGATCGTAGCTTTGCGCCCCTCGATTACTCGAGGTTTACCCTTTCGATTACTTTCTAAGTTGATTCCTTTATTTATTTTCTATTATTGGTTATTGGACTTAAGTTATATATATTAATGTTATTATCACATTCAGTAAATTTGTCAAGTGTTTTTTTTATAAAAAATAGTATGCTATTATATTGAAATTATTATTTTTTTTAATAATGATTCTTTTTATATATAGTGGCATAGCGCTTCATCTTTTAATAAGCTCTTCGATTATGTTTTTAATGTATGATACGGGAGGAGAACCTACCAGACTCCTCCCATTGATAAATGTGGTAGGGATGTTTTGAACCCCAAGAGTTTTTCCTTGTGCTTGATCTTGCTCAATGAGACTTTTTAACTTCGCACTCTCCAGTGCCTTCTGAAATTTCAATTCTTCCAATCCTAGTGTCTTTGCGTACCCCAGAAAATTTTCGTATCCGAGCGCATTCGGATTTTTGTAGAGTAGATCATGCATCTCCCAGAATTTACCTTGTTCTCCAGCAGCGAGCGCTGCCATCGCTGCGGGCTGAGCCTTTTGGTGGTAAGGGATGGGATAGTTTTTAAAAACGACCTTCACCTTATTGGGGAAGGTGTTTTGTAGAGATTCTAAGGTTTGTGCCCAGGTGGAGCAGTGTACACACTCAAAGTCAGAAAATACTATTAAAGTGACCGGTGCATCCCGCCTCCCCTTTTGTGGTGAGTTTCCTACTTCAACCTTGTACACCTCTTTACTAAGCTGGTAGGTAGGAGGCGTTACCCTAGCCGAATCTTTGATCTCAATCCCTTTCTTCTGATAGTATTCTTTTATCATTTTTTCTCGCTGGGCAAGGAACTCTCTATCCTTTTCGGTGCAGGTTAAGGTGAAGGAGGCGGGACCTCTGGTTACTTCTTTCCCTTGTGCATCCTTGAATGAGATGAGATACTCATAGGTGGTGCTATCACTCAGCCCACTTTCGGATGCCCAGTATCTCATGCCATTTTCTACTGCCTGATCATAAATCATACCTGTGGTAATTACAGTGTAGTCCTGTCCCTGTGCTTTTCTCTTGATGCGAATCGTCTCTTTTTCAATGGCTTTTTCCTCTGCCCAGGTTAAGGTGACAGCGCTGCATCTGCCAGTGATGAAGAGCACCTTCGTTGCCGCTGGTGAGAGGGAAGGTGAAGAGGAGGACGGGATTCCCTGTTTCTTTTGGGCTGCCTGGGTCTCTTGCTGCTTCTGTTGAAACTCATCTACCTGAAATCTCTCTAGAGAACTCTTGAGTCTTTGCTGGAATATAGGGCTATCTTTGGGGTCATCAATAGGCTTAACATGCTGCTTTTTATAGAGTGCGAGCAGGGCGATTACTGCTATGGTGATGAGTAGTGTTTTTTTCATGGTTGTTGACCTTGTACATTTTGAACAATACAGGTGCTTTAATGTCATTGCGAGGGAGTAAAACAACCGAAGCAATCTCAAAAATATTGAAAAATGGAGATTGCCACGCTCCCTTTGGTCGCTCGCAATGACCACAAGGGGTTGTCACAGATGCTAAGAGAGAAATTCTCTGATTTACATGTGTAAGAAAGAGGTTCGGCATTGACCTAGAGGTTCATATTTCTTCATACAAGTCTAGCCATTTTCTGTTCATGCTGTCAATCAGATAAATTTTCTTTCGCCTTGAACCGGCCTTTATTTGTTTCTCTCGAACAATAGCATTTTATGGATCCTCAAAGACCTCATAATAGACTAATTTTGAAATATTGTATCTCTCGGTGAGTCCATAAATAAGTTTTTCTTTGTGTTCGTATACCCTCCTTTTAAGATCGTTGGTTATACCTGTGTAGAGGACCGTATTGTGCTTGTTGGTCATTATATACACATAGTATTTTCTACTCATTTCATGATTATGACGAGATTGCTTCGTCGTCCCGAATTATCGGGACTCCTCGCAATGACAGAAGGGAGTCTTTTTAATCACGCATAAGCTCTAAGCTAGTCCCTCATGTCGTATTTTAGCATACACAACAGGACAGTCATTGCGAGCCCGAAGGGCGTGGCAATCTCATTTGTAAAGATTAATAGGCTGTTTCAATCCATTTTTGAGATTGCGGAGCTTGTTCCGAGCTTCCCCGGGGATTGCTTCGTCTGCCTTCGGCTTCCTCGCAATGACCGACGATGTTGATAATTACTTGAGATTGTCATTGCGAACGAAGTGAAGCAATCTCTGCCTTTGTAAGTAGTTGAAAAACAAAGATTGCAACGTCGCTTCGCTCCTCGCAATGACACCTGTCAGGACTTTTTACGACGTTATCAACATTGATCGAATATCAATTCTACGCTAGTTAATCTGAGGGGGTAGTTCTGCGTCCTGTTGAAAGTAAGCCTCCAAATCCCCTTCAATAAGCCCTCTTAAAATATCAAATTGTAGCTCATAGATCTGCCGCTGTTGTTGATTGGGTTCTATCCGGTAACTTCCTCCCATGGGGGGATTGGTGAAGAGTTGAGAGAAAGTCATAATGGCAATCATCCCCTTGCCCATGGTGGCTGTGGAAATAATGGGTAGTCCTTCCACTGATTGCAGGAGGCCATTTCCGCCTTCAATGGGGAAGGCACTACTTTGTCCATGTCTGGTCATCCAGGAGAGGTGGTAGGGAACAGGTAGCGTTATCTCTTTATCTCTCTTGATATTCATACCAAGTGGTACAAGCAATTCATTGGCAGTAGATTGCTCATTGAGGGGGCTGTCCATGAGAAGAATCTTTCCCCCTTGCTCAAGATATGCCTTTATCTTGGTCAGCTCATCAGGATGAAATTCTTGGTGAGGGTTGATGATGATAAGTATCGAAGGGGCTTCTCGTAAGTCCTCCATTAAGGTCTTTCCCGTGAAAGGATAGTAGCCGACCCTCAGTACCCATTGATAGAAGACTTCGTAGCTTTTCTGGTGATCCTTGGTAAAGCCTTTCAGAGGGAGTTCATAGTTTCCATGTTCCTGCTCAAAGATAACTTTGGTGTAAGGAGTACGGGGAGTGGGAAATGGATACGAAAGGTGAGCAAAACTTTGACCGATCATGAGGGCAATAGAGAGGCAGAAGGTTCCCAGGATAAGTAAAGAGAGGTAAAAGGGCGCTGCCTGTTTCTCTTTTTTAAGGGTGCGTAGCCCTAGGCACACACAGATGGTAGCGAGGATGAGGAAGAGAAAGCGTAACCAGTCCCACCTGTTTGCCCGGTTAAGCCAGTCGAGCGCTCCCAGCAGCAACTCTGGTTTCCCCGCGATGAATGCCTCAAAATTAGAGTAGGAAGTGCTATCAGTAAAGCCTATCACCCTCCCCTTACGCACCTTGACCCCTACCATCTGGAGGAAAGCGCCGAAGGGCATATCGGTCTGGTCTTTTACCTGGGGGTAAAAGTTCCCGCTGGGGTAGTAGATATCCAACGCCTTTAGTCCGCGAGAGAGGATGATGGGCTCACAACGGGAAGAGAGGGGCTGGATGGAGCAGGAGACTTTGAAGCAGAAGTAAGGCAGATACTGAACAACAGGGTGAGGCAGCACCCGCGGGGGATAGTAGAGTTGTTCAAATTTCTTCTCAATATCAAAGAGCACATCATAGCGAAAGGAGAATCCGAACTTCTCTGCAATAGGGTTAAGATAGGTGCTGTTACCAAACACATTAGTATGCTCGCTCATCAAATAGAGTCCTCCTCCTCTTTTAACGAAATCCTCAATGGCATCTATCTCTGCGAGTGAGTAAGCAGAGGTGGCATTTTTTAAAATGAGTATATCGTACTGAGATAGGAGGGCAGGGGTGATTTTATCAAAATTGCGGGTTAAGGGGAAATAGTGGTTGATGAATTCAGCCATCCAGTAAAAATTATATCCGGACTCGTTCCCATACCACTCAGTGTCCATCTTCTTAGTGCTCTTTTCCCACTCACTGTGCGTTTCATCTAAAAGCACTTTGCCCTGTTTTACTTTTCCAAGGTCTTGGAATCCATAGAACCATCCTAAGGAGAAGAAGGCTAAGGAGAGATACAGCAGTGCCTTTCGTTGTGACGGAGAAAAGGTTACCTTTTCATAGGTAAAGATGGTATCACCCTCCTCAGCTTTTAAAGGTACCAGGCGGTAAAGAAGATATATAAGGGGAAGGAGTGATAATAAGGTAACCCTCACATCCCAGAAGATAGTGATCCAGCACACCTCTTCCTTGTATTTTACAAAGGTCATGAGATAGAGGAAGAGAAGGATCATGAAGATGTATCGTGCAGTAAGATAGATACTACCCATCAGGAAGAGGGTGAGCGCACTGCGTACTCTGGTACCTTTTTTAGTAAAGAGGTACATGAGTGGAATACTCCCGACCACGATACAGAGAAGAGGAAAGGCTGCAAGCTTCTCCCAGGTAGTGGGGAAGGCATAGAGATCATTAATAGTCTGTAGATAGAGGGTATGTTGACTGTAGGAAACCTTTAAATTTAAAAATGCAAAGATTTTATACAGAATGCCATCGAGCCAGAAAAAGTAGTGGGAGTAAGAGATAAGTGTGGTATAGAGGTATCCCAGTGGGCTTTGGATAATGAGAATTACACCGCTTAAGATACACCCTGAGGCAAACGCAGAAAGAAATGGTGCCCAGGGGCAAAGAAAAAGTATGAACAGCCCTGTACAGGTCACGATAATCCCTAGATGATAGGGGAATGGTAGTATACACAGGGCGAGTATGAGGAATAAGAATAGGAGGTAATATTTTGGGTCTAGGTCGCTAAAGCGGCTCTTCCCTTTAAATGCTGCTCCATTGCAAAGTACCCCTAGTATCAGGAGTGTAATCCACCAGGCATCCCTCTCCCAGGTATAGAGCTTAAGCGTAAAGAGCCATGTACACGAGAGACAAAAGAGGCCCGTCCAAAGAAGAAAACTCATAACTTACCTCATTGTTCTAAAAGAGCACTGTGTTTGAGGAGCGTCTAAAGTAAAAAATCCGAAATTCGAATATCGAAATCCCCTGAGTTAAAAGAGTTTGTTTGACTCAGGGTGCTTCGGATTTCGAGTTTAATAGACTGTTCCTCGATGCTTAAATTCCCTAATTTTTATTTCTCTCAAGGTCAGAGAAACTGCTCCTCAAAGCCTGAAAGGCTGCTCCTTAAGTGGTGGAGCGATTCTTTAAACTTTCAAGCAGCCATTGCAAAAACTGGATATTCTCGGAGGTGTAGCTCTCCTCCATCTCCAGGTTCACATTCCAGAAGAAGGAGGAGTCTCCAATAAGTACCACCTGACCTTTTCCGTAGCTCTTTTTCATCACCACCGGAAATTGTTGATAGGCCGCAATCACTTCCCCCTTTTCATCTGTACTGAGCACTGGCCAGGCTTCAAAGAATTTCACCTTTTGATTAGCATAGGGGATAATACTTATAAACTGAGCTAAGGGCAGATAGTCAAGGGAGAATCCGAAGGATGCTAAGAGACTGACTGATGCCTCTCTCTCTTCCCAGCCTACCGTGATCATCACTATGCCACCCCTCTCCACAAAGTCCCGTATCTCATTGATCTCGTGCTTTTCGAAGGGAGAAGAGGGGGCAATCAGTATCAGGAGCTTTGCCTGGTCGAGCCTTCTCTCATCAAATGACCCGAGTGAAAAAGGGAGGTACCCATTGCGCATGAGGTTGAGAGCGAGCCCCAACGTTGCATTCTCATTCCATGACTCAGGAGAAAATCTTTCCCCATGAGACATATCTAGGTAGGCAATCGTGCCGTTGAGTTCCCTTTGATTATGGTACTGCTTTAGATGCTCCGCCACTTTTATTGTGATAAGAGCTACCATGAGGGAAAGGACAAGAAGGAGGGTTGTTCGGGTGCTTCTCGTATAGAAAAAGATTGCGGCTAAAAAGAGTGTGAGCGAAATGAGAAGGGTTAGTCTGTAACGTTTTGGTGATTCATCCTTGGCGAGCCAGGTGAAGACACGGTTGACAAAATCATAGCTATTGACCAGGATCGCATTTGCAAAGCTGGAGGTATCCCCAAAGACCAGCACCTTCCCCTTTCCGTAGTGCTCAGCACCGCAGAGCACCACCTCTCCCATCTGCTCACCAGGGTTATAGTCAAGGTTTCCTAAATAGCCTCTTTCACCACCTGCCTGCTCATTTCCCGGATCGGAGTATCCATATTTTCCGATGACCAGGGGGAAGGCAGGGGGGGTGACCGTGAGCGATGCACCGATAACAATCCCTACGTCGTTCATCTCATCGCGCATCCCCACCGTGATAGGATGACTCAGATACTGATAGGAGTGGAGCCATCCTCCTACAAACCAGTCAGCAGAATCGAAGTTGAATCGAATGTGGTAAGGTTCTAGGATGTCATTTAAGATAATCCGTTTTAACCCATGCTTGTAAAAGGTGTGATCACCCAGGAGGAGGAGAGACCCTCCCTCTTCAACGAAACGCCAGATCACCTCCCGCTCACCTGTGGGAAGTTCGTTATCGATATTTATCATGACCAGGATTTTGGAATCGTCCAGAACTTCCTTGGAAAGCATATCAACCCTTTTAGTGGTAAACCCCATCGCCTCCAGAAATGGAGGGAGGTTACCGAACATACCTGCGCTCTTTGAGCCAAACATTTTGAAACTCGGAATTTCCCAGTTAAGATACCCCTTGTTGTAGAATACCACCTCCTTTTTTTCTGAGTGCTTCCCGGGAAGATCAATCGTGAGGAATGAGGTCGCGAGCGTTGTGGTAAGTAACAATGCTAACGAATATTGTACGGTACCTTGGGTGACCATCGCTCCGATCGTTCCTAGATTTCTTTTCCAGAAAATCAGGGAAAGGGGGATTAGGTAGAGCACGAAGAGGACCACAGGGGCGTTCATCTGATAGTTGTAACAGGTGAGCGGGTAATCTTTCTCAAAAAGGAATCCTAAAAAGAAGCGAATAAAATTATTCTGATCAGTAAAAAGTTTTATAACGCTTTTTGCCCAGAGGGGAAGCGCATGAATCACCATCAGATAGCAACCATTTACTATAACCATTGCGATCAAAGAGAGGATCAACAAGAAAGGTTTCTTTCTGCCGGAAGAAAAGAACAGAGTGAGGGTAAAAATAAATACTAAAGAAGTAATAGGCACTCCAAGGAAGGTTGATGAGAATAGTATGGGTACACCAGAGATCGTACTTTCAAAAGTTGAAAAGGCAAGGGCCATCTTATTCATGCCATACCAGAAAGGAGGGGAGTAGAGGTGAAGAAGCATGGAGTAAAAATAGAGCGTTGTAGTGCAAAGTAGTAAAGGTATTTCTTTCTCTTCATCGTTCTTGCTTTTTAGAAATAGTTTCATGGCGAGGAGAAATACTGCAGTCCCCGCAAGCCGGAAGGGAATGGAACCACTAAAGAAGAGAAGTGAGATGAGGCAGAGCATGCAGCCTGCCAAGAAAAGACCTCTTTTCTTGGTTTTTCTGCCAAGAGGAACTGCGCTGAATCCATAGAAGCTCACACAGGCAATTCCCAGGAACTGGTAGAGCTGGTGGGTGAGGTATCCGAAGTTCTCAGCGAAAAAATTGAGCGCTAGAAGATAGAGGGATATCCTGAAAAACATACTTCTCACATACTATCATCGTCTATGATTTCATTGGAAAAGAGTATTATAAGGATATAGTAGTATATATGTTCATAAGTCAAGAGAAAGAAGTACCACAAGATGCTACTGTGGACCTCGCACAGGCCACACATAACCCCAGGCTGTTCTACAGTGATAGTAGAAATGGCCAGTGGTCATGGAAACATACACCATATGGTTGTATATGGGTTGATAGCTGCTGCTCGTCCAGTAGAGAAACGGCAGGACGTTTTGAAATGGGTGGGGGGAGGGGAGCGGGGGAGAGTTGTTACTGTAGTCTAGAAGGGTGAAGAATTCTTCTACAGAAGGCAGCCTCCAATCATCATAGCCGTTTGATTCTGGATAGACCAAATCAGCGCAGAGAGCTACTGCGGTATCCCATTGGTATTTCCATGGAATCAGCTGTGCGTCTTTGGTCCACATGAGGCTGGTGAGGGTATCGGTAACTGTACCATTACCGTGATCGATAAACCTCGGGTCTGGTGGAGGAGCGGGTGGTGGGAGATTGATTTCAACCGGGCCAAAAAAGCAGGGTGGACAGGGGGCGTTCCATTTATTCCTCCCGTAATCTTCAATAAGGAGCGAGAGATCAGAGGCATCAACATCACCATCATCATCAAAATCACCATTGCAGGGGTTTTCTGGTACGCAAGGTCTGTACCAAGTGCTTCTCCCAAAGTCTGTTAAAAACACTTCAATATCCAATGCATCTACATCTCCGTCTCCTTCAAAATCTGCTTCGCACTCACACGCATCCCCTATTCCATTGCTATTGAGATCTGTTTGCTCGGGATTATATAGGGAAGTGCAGTTGTCATCACAATTACTGGTTGCACCACCGGTGCAGGGGTTATCAAAGAGGATGCTGCTGTTATCACCGTCGTCAAGGATTCCATCACCGTCGCTGTCACCGGTAAAATCTGCCGCACTTACGTCAATAACTCCTTTAAAAGTAAAATAATAAAAATATATATTTAATTTATATACATTTAAAATGATAAAAAAAATTAAAGTAGTAAAGAATAATTTAAATATTTTTTTCTGATTCATTTATTTAATATCCCTTTAAATAATTCAAGTTTATATGCCTTTTGGATATCTTACTGTATTATAATATATAACTTGTTGAATATCAACTTCTATTTTTATTCTATTTAATATTGTTGTGGTATTTTAATTTCTTTTCATAATTTTTTCAATCAAATTTATCAATTTTTTATAAAAAAATAATTATCTTAGGGTAAGGATTTTGTGAGATCTGGTTTGATAGTAACAGCTTTTTTGAGCTCGGCAAGAGCCTCTTCCTTCATCCCTTTTATATTATAAGACAACCCTAGGTTATAGTGTGCCTCTGCATAATCGGGATCTATATCAATAGCTTTTTTAAGAGATGCGATAGCCTCATCCATCACCCCCTTTTTGCCATAGGCGGTTCCAAGGTTGAAATACGCTTCTGCGTAGCGAGGATTATCAGTGAGTGCATTTCTAAACTCAGAGATGGCTTCATCCAACATGCCCTTAGTGCCGTATGTTCTCCCAAGATTGTTGTGAGCCTCTGCAAAGTGAGGGTTACTATGCAAAGCCTTTGTGTATTCTTCAATCGCTTTGTCACATAATCCTTTTTTATAATATACGTTACCCAGATTATAATGTGCTTCTGCATAATGAGGATCAAGGAAGAGTGCTCTGGTAAGTGCCTGAATTGCTTCATCCGGCTTCCCCATATTAGTATAGGCGGCTCCGAGATTGCTATAGTAGGGGGAGGAAGGTGTAATCTTAAAATAATCAAAGGGAAAATTTATCAGGAAAAGAAAAAGGATGAGCACTACACTTCCGGTGGTGACTTCCTTTACTTTTCTTATACGTAACTTTTCTATATACCAACAGAAGCCGTAAGCGCAATAGATAATAAGAAAAGGTACCACGGGCAGACGATAGCGGTCCGATATAAAGAAGAGGATCACTGATATCATAGAAGAGAGAGTAAAAAGGTTGAGGAGCACTACAGAGTTTTTCTTCCTCAGCGATAGGATAATACCTAAGAGTGCAAAAGGTGCGATAGCGCCAAACGAGAAGAGAGGAAGTTTAAGGATCGGGGCAAATTCCTTACTCAGTGAATAGTTAAGGTTTAAGGGAGGTTCCTCCTTTCTCCAGAAGAGTGCGCACTTTTTCAGGTAGAGGAGTAAGGCGTTACCCGGAGTGCTCTTAATAAATGCTAGCCCTTGGTAAAACCAATAGCGTGATACCTGAGATGCGGTTAATTTCCTGCCTGTTTCTTGCTCGGCGTAACGGATAGAGGTTTTTACCTGTTCTACGGGTGAGCTCGATATCCCCTGAGGGGACATAAAGCTTCCGGTTGCATTAGTATTGTTGCCTATATAAAAGTTGATGCCGCCATGAACGGAAAAGGGTGAGAAGGTCTGAGCGATGAGATAGTTCCTTAGTAAAAGAAGAGACATCACTGTGAAAAATCCCATGAGAAGGCATAGAAAGCCTCGAATGGTTTTCTGCATTCCTCGTGCGTGTTTCATAGTAATAAAAAACCACAGTGATATGAATATGAGTGATAAAATGAAGTTAGGCACTGCTGAAATCACCACGCCAAAGAGGACTCCGGAAGTGAAGAAAAGTGTAAGCCTTCCCTTCCTCTCGGCGGTGATGAGCAGATAGATGAAGAGAAGCATGACAAAGATAACTACGGCAGGTGCGAGGAGCATGCCTGTGTAAAAGATAGCTATTGCATAACAGGCATAGATGAAGGCTGCGATACTACCTGCCCATCTACCGAAAAGCGTTGAGGTGATGGAGAAGAGAAGCACGCAGCTCAGCGAATCAAGAAGCGCTTGAACACCTGCAACCAGGATGGGATTCTGCCCGAGTATAAGATAGCCAAGCGCGAGGAAGAACGGGTAAAGAGGGTTGAGATAGATGAATTCTCTATGGGTAAAATCTCCTTTGAGGATGCGGAGAGCTAGTTGCTGGTATTGTTCTGAATCGGGTACCAGCCCGTGAAAGAGAGGCGTTGAAATTATCTGACTAAGGTAGACCACGCGAAGCGAGAGCGCAACAAGAAATACGCAGGTTATCGCAATCCTCCAGGGCCAGGGGGAACTGCTGGCGTGCGGTTTCTTGGACTGGGTAATGGAGGATAAGGTATTTTTACTACTCATGATAAGAAGTTGTTCTCTGGTGAGGTATCCTACCTATGGTGCCTGGTATTCACCTGCTGCTGTTCTTATACCGCATTCGGCCATTTTAATAAAGTCGTTTCTCACTTGCTGGAATACGAGCGTGTATGATAATAGTATATCAATGCTCCACCTATAGTAACAATGGTTATCTAAAGAGAATGATGAGTCGGAATACATCTGAAGGCAGGAAAGAAAAAAAAGGTAAGAAGAGAAAACAAGGTGAACTTTTCGTACCAGGCGCGGGCGTAGATGAGAGAAAGAAAAGGATTAAAAGAAGATGGTGCCTGCTCTTCACTGCTGCGCTGGTGCTTTCCCTCCTCAGTTACAGTAATAGTTTTACCAACCAGTTTGTCTTTGATGATTTTCATTTAATAAGTGAGAACCCTACGGTAAAAGGCTTCAATAATCTTCCACGCCTGGTGGGCATAGGAAAAAATGCTTCTTACCGACCGGTGAGAATGGTATCCTATGCCTTAGACTACACCCTTAACCAGATATTGTGGAGCTCATGGGGAAATTATACAGGGGAAGACAAGGGGCTCAACCCTGTAGGATATCATGTTTCTAATTGTGCCTACCACCTTATCACCTCCATTCTGGTATTTCTGATAGTATTTAAATTGGTGGCAGACTACCGGGTATCCTTCCTTGCAGCGACCTTATTTATACTTCATCCGGTACATACTGATAGTGTGACCTATCTTGCAGGAAGAAGGGATATCCTCTGTGCCTTATTTTATCTGGCTGGCTTCTATTTTTTTCTCCGATTCAGGGAGACGAGTAAAATTAAATGGTTAGTGGTTACTTTTGTCGCCTATATATTAGGCCTTGGCAGTAAAGAAATGGCAGTGACGCTTCCGGCAGTCTTTTTGTGCTATGATGTAGTTAGTAATTTTCCACGTGGAAAGGCACGGATAAATCTTACTTACTGCACACAGGCGGGTACGACACTAACAAGGGTGCTTATACATTACAGGTATTTTTATACTCTGATATTTTCAGGTGCGCTCTCTTTTAGCTACTACAAGGTGTTCATTAAATCTCCTTCCCATCAAAGCGAATACTATGGTGGGAGTATGCTTACTACCCTTTGTACCGCAGGGAAAGTGTTGGTGTACTATATGAAATTGTTGATCTATCCCATTGTGCTTAATGCTGATTATTCTTACAATGCCTTTCCCCTTTCTCCTTCACTTTTCGAGCCTGCAGCCTTTTTATCGTTCGTAGTGTTGGGGATTATGGGGTATGCGGTGTTACGATTAATAGGTAACTATAAAATGCTCAGCTTTGGACTGATCTGGTTTTTTGTGACCATGCTGCCGGTGTCTCAGATAATTCCCCATCATGAGTTGTTAGCGGAGCACTATCTCTACCTGCCTTCCTTTGGATTTTGCCTAGCAGTGGCGGTTCTTATTAATGAGTTTCTTATGGAGGGGCGATGTATCAGATTGATGTATGCCGTATTAGTAGGGGTGGCAATCCTTTTCACCGTGAGAATAGCAGATAGAAATAGGGATTGGAAAGACGGATTTACCTTGTGGGGAAAAACGGTTAACACAGTGCCCCAATGTGCACGGGCGCATAATAACCTTGGTTCAGAATATGATGCGCGGGGATGGTTTGATAAAGCTGCTCTTGAATATAAAAAGGCTATTGCGATTAAGCCTGTTTATGCGGAACCGTATAATAATCTGGGGCTTAACTATTATAAGAGGGGGGAAGTGGATAAAGCCATTGCGATGTATAAAAAGGCATTAGATTTAAAGCCTAGACATGTAGCGGCGCTTGTCAATCTTGGGGGTGCGTATGTTGCACAGGGTAAGGCGGATGATGCCTTGAACGCATTTCGGAAAGCCATAAAAATCCGTCCCAGGCTTGTAGAAGCCTACATTGGTCTTGGTGTGTGTTTTGCAAAGAAGGGTAACACCAGAGAAAACAAAAACTTTCTTGACTTGGCGATTTATTGTTTTAAAAAAGCTTTGGAATTGAAGCCCCATTTGCCAGAGGTACACAATAACTTAGCATCAACCTACTATTTAAAAGGAGATTACACATCAGCCCTCTACCACTGCAATAAGGTGCGGGAACTTGGCTATGATGTTTCCCCGCAGCTCTCCGAGGCGCTTAAGTCTCTTCGTTAGCATATCTTTTGAATTGTCAGAGAGGTGTTTAGTATATTATTATATTATTCTTCACCTGCTCTTTTTTTCTGCTCTATTATCCACCCTTTACTAAACATACACTTATTAAATGCTGCACTAGGTAACATCCACAGTGGCATGAATTCCTTGTCTGCATCGGTTAAATAGGTGTCTATCACTGAGTGAGTTCCCGTGCAGCTGGCAGCGTCTTCCTGAAATTCATCTTTGCCTTTAGTCTTATGTACCCACATCCATATATACTCGTTGGTTTGGTGATACACCTGGGAGTACGATTGCTCATGCTGCTGCTCATTGACCGCAGGTGCGCTCTCGACAACCGTTGCCTCATTCGGTACGCTCTTTTGGGAAGTAGCGCACCCCGCGAGACATACTAGTACGACTGGTATCAAAAGTACTGCGGCTATTTTATCCATCATGTATTTCTCCCTGTTGCGTGTGCCTATGAGTGTCAGATAACCTTGCCCTCGATGATGATGAGAACCACTTCCGGGGTGTTATCATACTGTGTAAAAATTTTGATGCGCTCTTTGAATTCTCCCTTAGGAAGCTTATCCTTATCGAGTGTGATAACTATTGTATGCTTTTTGTCCTGAGGTTCTATCTGTGTCATAATCCACTCGCTGCTTGGCTCAGTTTTTTCTATGGTGAGATCATCTCCCTTCACTCTGCTTACTTCTGCAGTTCTGGTGAGACTTTGGGGGTCTGTCACCGCCTTACTGGTATCAATAATGCCAAAGTAGATATATTGGGGGGCTACCTGTATTTCCTTGAGCAGCCTGCCCGTGACAAAAATCTCTAACTCTGGCTTTTTCTTGCTGGTAGTTTTTACTAGTATCTTCCCCCCAAAAGGTTCTTTCAGCCCTGCACGGGTTCTAATGGAGAGACCATAGGATTTTCCCTTCTCAATCGTTTTAAGTTCATAGGTTATGTTATCATCAATAGTTGAGGTTATCTCAGTTATCTTTAAAGGTTCTTGTTCTGCAGAGGTGATGGTGACCTTCTGGCTGATATCTTCGCCCGCAAATCCTTTAAGGGTTACTCGAAAATGTGGTTCAATCATGATGTATGGTTTTATAGAACCTACGATAGAGATTTGAGTTTTCGGTTGTTGAGGATCATTTGAGAAAATAGTTGCAGTCTGTTCTAATTTGCCTTTCCTATTCTTAGTATTGATTTTCAATGTTACATTTCCCTCCTGACCAGGAGCGATAGCCTTATCGTATTTGGCTATTGTACATCCTCACCCTGCTTTTACATCTTTTATGAGGAGCTCTGCTGTCCCGGTGTTTTTAACGGCAAAAGAGTGGGCTATTTCATTGCCTTCGTACACGTCTCCAGCATTATACTGGATGTCAGTGATGGTAAGGTGGGGCTGGTTTTGTTCGCTATTTTCTTTTGGAGTGATTTTACCTTTTTGCTCTTCTGATGCAATTTTTTTTGGTGTTTCTTGTGACCATAAATAGTGGGTAAAACATAGTAGGGTGAGGAAGGAGCAGGTAATGGTTAAAGAGAGATGTTTTTTCAAGGATATCATTTTAGACCTCCCGTTTTTAGATTTTTTATACTATGATCGATTATATGGGCAAAAGGTTTTTCTGATCATAAGATTTACCAATAATTTTAAGTTTTAAATTAAGTTTAAATAAGACTTTCATAGCTAATATATATTATTTTAGCAATTTATTCAAATTATATTTTTAGTTTTTTAAGAGCAACTTATTAAAACAGAATAACCAAAAAAAACAAAAAAGTATTAAAATTTTGATTTATTTAATTAATAAATTAGTTAAGTTATGGGAGGTTTTTTGTACTTTAAAGATCATTTATATACTTTTTTGATTATTTTAAACGATATTAGTTAAAGTATAGATAATATAACTATTTGAAATTTAATAATTGTTAAAAATCATTGACCATGGCACTATTTTTGCTTGTTTAAATGAGGTATGTAAGCTTGTTAAACATAGAAAAAATATCTTGACATAAACGATATTAAATAATATATATAATAGATAGCAAGATAAGATTAATAAATATAAAAAATTAAGGAGGAGGAAAGATGAAAAAGCTATCAACTATTTTAGGAATTACTGTACTTTTTATTCTTCTTGCTGCCCCTGCATTTCCCATTTCTCTGCAATTCGATTTTGATGGCAATCCAAATACCTGGGAAAACTCCTGGACCATGTTGCCTAATGACGTGGTAACGGTAGACGTCTGGCTTGCTGATTACAATGACGTCTGGACGGTTACCAGTGTATTGTATAAATTTAGTTGGAATAATGCTGTACTCTCAGTTATAGATGCCTGGCCCTATAATACCAATCATGGCGGTCCCTGGTATCCTGGTGCCTCATATGCGCACCTTCCTTGGAATGGCCAGTATCTCTATAAAGTAGGAAGTCAAAACGTGACCTCTAATGGTGTGGTAGTGAATGGAAAGGTGAAATTACATTCTATTAAGCTAAAGTGCCTTGCTGAAACTGTTACGCTGATTCAGACTGGTAAAGTGGTGGGTCTAGACATAGAAATTATGGGGTACCTTAATGGCTTAACAAAGACGGATTTCACCATTGACACCCATGCGCAGGCCACCATCCATGGACCTTCTTCGTGCGAGTTGAACGTGGGCCCTACTACTAAGAGCGTTTACTTTGGTGAGACAGTGAAGTTTACTCCAACTGAAAGCGGTGATTTCTGTAAGACTCCCTGCTATTCATGGGAGATTATGGAAGCGGGAAGCACGGGAAGTGTTATTAACAGCACGGGGTTATACACCGCGGGAGATACCGTGGGAACTGATAAAATAAGAGTAATAGATCCATGTAACAGTAATATATCAGCCACAGCTACTGTAAAAGTGACACCCTGTAAGATAACTATCCAACCAGAGTCTACAACTCTCGTTCCTAATGAGACTGTCCAATTCAGTGCTGTGGTGAGCGGTGAGTGCAGTACGCCCTGTTTTACCTGGGAAGTTGTCAGCGGAGCAGGCACTATAGGTGCAAACGGAGTGTATACGGCAAAAGCGGTAGGTACAGCTGTGGTGGAGGTGACAGATACCTGTAATGATGGTATCTCGGCAAGTGCGACCGTAACGGTAATACCCTGCCGGGTAGCCATAGCGCCAAAGAGTGAAAATGTTCTTCCTGGTGGGACTATACAGTTCGTTCCCACCGAGAGTGGGGTATGTAGTGCTCCGTGCTATACCTGGGAGGTTACCGCATCAGGCACTACAGCGAATACAGGAAGTACCATCGATGCTAATGGGTTGTATACCGCAGGGAGTATTTTAGGGACAGAGACGGTAAAAGTAACCGATAAATGTAATAAGAATATTTCTGATACCGCGATAGTCACTGTGACTGAGGAAACCACTACTACAACTACTATCAAGCCCCAACCTTTAGATGACTGTGCGGTGGATAAAGACTGTGATGATAAAAAGTTCTGCAATGGCAGTGAAAAGTGTGTGAAAGTCAGTACCCGTAACAGGTGTAAATCTGGTGCTAATCCCTGTCCGGATGATGAACTCTATTGCACGGGTGAGGAGCGATGTGACGAGGAAAACAATGTCTGTACCAACACAGGGGATCCCTGTGTAGTACAGGGGCTCATCTGTGATGAGGAGAATAATATATGTGTGACTTGCTTGGATGATACATACTGCGATGATGGAATCTTCTGTAACGGTCAGGAGACCTGCGGAGAAGATGGCGTTTGTAAGACGGCAACTAACCCTTGTACGGATGATGGGAAGTTCTGTACAGGGGTGGAAAGCTGTGATGAGGCAAATGATACGTGTGTGAGCTCCGGTGACCCATGCGTTGTACCAACACCTGAGTGTGATGAGGATGAAGATATATGCAAACCGGTGACACCGATACCTAATATTCTAGTAAATCCTGATCCATTGCTTCAGTCGCATTTGATACCTCTTCCCGCGTTGTTAACCGTCAAAGGGAAAGACGGTGCCCAGTTTGATTTTACAAGTACCATTGAGTATGTTCCGGCTAATGCGTTCTTGGCGTTGCCTCCCTTGGTGTTGGATGCAGACAATATCTTTGTGGTAGGTTTGCTGATGCCTCTGTGGATAACAGATTCGCTTGATTCTGTAACAGTAACTGTGATGACGGGTTCGCAAGAAGCTCCCGGTGTCTTTGGGGTTGAGTTGCTGCCCTTCATCTTAGGAGAATAACTGCTGAAGACAGAAGGTATATTGATAACCCGCTCGGGTTACACTCCGAGCGGGTTAATTTTTTATGATCATTATCCTTCTCTGATTTAAAATCGTTGGGTATTTTATCCAGAAGCCGTATTGTATAGTATTTGAATTTTTATAACGGTATGACTTTTAGCGGTAAGGTGCTAGGTTTTTTAAAAGCTGGGCAGGAACCTTAAAACCAAGACGTAATGCTGTATCGCAATGTGTAATTGACGATTGGTAGTTTCCTGTTGAGTAATATAACAATGCGAGATTGTTATGCGCTAGCGCATAATCGGAATCGATGGAGAGCGACTTTTTATACTCTGCAATTGCTTCATGGGGCATTTCTTTTTCTTCAAAGATGCGACCAAGGTAAATATGAGCTTCCTTAAGGTGTGGATTAAGAGAGAGTGCCTGGTTGAGGTTAACCATAGCTTCTTTCAACATGCCTTTTCTTTTATACAGTATTCCGCAACTGTAATACGCTTCAACGAGAAGTGGGTTGATTGCAAGGGCATTCTTGAACTCAGCAATGGCCTCGTCTAACAGACCTTTTTCATCATACACAAATCCGAGATTGAGATGTGCCTCTGCACAGTGGTAGTCGAGCGCTGTGGCTTCTTTATACTCTTTGATTGCTTCTTCAATAAGGCCTTGCTTACGATAGATGATTCCTAAGTTAGAATGGGTTTCCGCGTTACGAGGGGCAACAGCGAGTGCTTCTTTTAGTGTAACAATGGCTTCATCAAATTCCCCCTGCTGATAGTATATCTTTGCAAGGTTATTGTAGTGAGACTCTGAGTGCAATTTAAAGCAGTTAAAATTTTTATTGATAAAAATAAATAGCACTGCGAGCAAAAGAGTGGATGGGGCTAGTGCGTTGATTTCTTTTGCCCGTATCTTTTTCATGTACCAGATGAGGGCGTACGAAGAATAAATGATGAGTGATGGTACAATGGGGAGACGATACCGTGCTGAAACGAAGAAGAGAATGACAGAGAGCATGTAGGAAAAGGTGAACAAGGTAAGAAGGAGTATCGAGTTTTTCTTTCTTAGGGAGAGTATGATTCCCAAGAGTGCGAGAGGAGCTATGATGCCAAAAGAAATAAGAGGCAATTGCAGGAGAGGGGCAAAGCTTCTGCTAAGAGGATAGTTGATATTTAAAGGTATCTCTTCTTTTCTCCAAAAGAGGGCACACTTTTTAAGGAAGAGGAACAGAGCATCAAGAGGGTTATCTTTAATAAACATGAGCCCTTTGAAAAGCCAGTAGTGCGATGCTTGAGATGGGGTTAACTTTTTTCCTGTCTCTTTCTCTGCGTAGTAAATAGAAGACTTTATTTCCTCGATAGGTGAGTCTGATATTCCATAAGGACACATGAAAAGCCCTGTTGCTTTGGGATTGTTTCCTATGTAGAAGTTGATACCTCCCAGGCTGGAAATGGACAATCTCTTTTCAATCATATAGTTTCTCACTGTGATGAGGGAGGAAACGATAAAAAAACCGATAAGGAGAAGGAAGATTCCCTGAAGAGATCTCCTGATTCCCCATTTGTTTTTTAACGAGGTCCAGCACCATAGTGGTAAGAAGAGGAGGAATAGGCCGATGTTAGGCCTGAGGAGTGTAACAGTACCAAGAACTATTCCTGAAATGAGGAAGAACCCTAACCAACCTTTCCTTTCGGCGAGAAGAAGCGAGGTGATAAGAAGAAGGGTGGAGAATATTTCTATAGTGGGTGAGAGGAGAATACCTGTATAGAAGATAGCAATACCATAGAAGGCGTAGAAGAAAGCGGCGATAATTCCTACTGGTGTGGTGAAGAGGGTGGAGGCAATATAGTAAATGATGAGACAACTTGAGGAATCCAGAACGCTCTGGAAAACTGCGACAGGGAACTGGCTATGGCCGAAAATGAGATAGATGATCGCAAGAAAAACGGGATAGAGGGGATTGAGATATATAGAGTCCTGATGAACAAAATTTCCCTTGAGCATCTGTAGGGCGAAGCTATCATATGCTTCGGAATCCATGGCCAAGCCATGAAAAAGAGGGGTTGATGAAGTCTGAGCGATATACAGTAATCGAAGAAGGAGGGGAATAATAACAATCACGATGAGTAGAAGTTTAGGCGTAAAGGCTTTTCCGTTCGTTTTGTTAGTACTTGGATGAACCTTGTTGCTATATTTATTCTTTGATTGTTTAACAGTTTGTTTCTTTCCTCTTTTAGTCATAGTGCAACGAACAACACCCCGGTCTCTGAGTAGTGGGTGCGGGGTGCGGGAGTAAACGACATTTGCTTTACAAGGTTGCCTTCATATGATATAAGAAAATCTGTTGAAAAACAACGAATTCTTACCAGGGGGGAAAATGAAAAAGATAGTATTGGTTATTTCATTACTACTGATGAGTGCTTCGACTAAAGCGTATGCTGAGGTGACCGTTAAGGTGAATGATAATCGTGATGGAACATTGACTTCAGTGTTTTACAGTAATGGCAAAGAGGTTGCGCAGCAGCTACAGAAAAGGGATGGAAGTGTAGTTAAAACAACAGGTAAAATTCCTGATGGGATAGTTAAGGAATACTCTGGAAGC
>Ga0315295_10001420_pt1 | contig 20576 bp, 21 predicted proteins | sample YL17G14_0_MG_FD_204453 | JGI IMG/M metagenome (GOLD analysis project Ga0315295, IMG submission 204453) | Sediment microbial communities from Yellowstone Lake, YNP, Wyoming, USA - YL17G14_0 | ecosystem: Environmental > Aquatic > Freshwater > Lake > Sediment | place: USA: Wyoming | collected...
AGCTGCGCTTCGCGATCCGCGAGGGCGGCCGCACCGTGGGTGCCGGCGTCGTCACCGAGATCGTCCAGTAAGGGGCCGGCGGCTCAGAGAGCAGGGGAGTCATGCGCGACCAGGTCAATCTCGCTTGCAACGACTGCAAGCGTCGCAACTACATCACGAAGAAGAACAAGCGCCTGCATCCGGACCGCGTCGAGTTCAAGAAGTACTGCCCGGCCTGCAGGAAGCACACGGCGCACAAGGAGACGCGGTAACGCGCCGAGGGTGGCACTCCAGAGACGGCGCAGGCCTGTAGCTCAGCCTGGCTAGAGCACCGGTCTCCAAAACCGGGTGTCGGGGGTTCAAATCCCTCCAGGCCTGCCAGCCCGGCGGGGAATCAGGCGCGATTCGCGCGACGGCGCGGGTCGGGCAGGGTCGATACGGAGCACGAAAGGGCGCTCGAGATGTCCTGGACCACGCAGGTCCGAGAGTTCTTCAAGGAAGTCCAGGTGGAATCCGCCAAGATCAGCTGGCCGACTCGGAGCGAGCTGCGCGACTCGACCATCGTCGTGATCGTCTCGGTGCTCCTGGTCTCGGGATTCGTGGGAATCGTGGATCGCATCCTCGCGATGGGGGTAGGACTGCTGTTCCGCTGAGGCGGTGGCCCGGGCCCGCTCGACCCGCCTCCGGGGGGTCCGTGGGCAGAGGGCCGCGCGCGCAGCGCCGGGAGCCGGCCCGCCTCCGGCGCGTGTCCCCGTGGACACGCGGAGACGGGAGCGGGAGAACACCTGGGGAACGGGAAGGCACATGAGCAAGAAGTGGTACGTGGTCCACACCTACTCGGGCCACGAGGACAAGGTGAAGACGAACCTCCAGAAGGCCATCCACTCGGCGGGCCTCGAGACGGATTTCGGCGACATCCTGGTCGCCAAGGAGGAGTTCGTCGAGATGAAGGACGGGAAGCGCAAGACGTCCAAGCGCAAGACCTTCCCCTCCTACGTGATCATCGAGATGGACCTCAGCGACGAGACGCGCCACCTGGTGCAGAACGTGCCCGGGGTGACGGGATTCATCGGACCGGGCAAGACGCCCGTGGCTCTCAAGGACAACGAAGTCCGGCGCATCCGCGGCCAGATGGAAGAGACCCGGTCGAAGCCGGCGCCCAGCGCGACCTTCCGCGTTGGCGACCACGTGCGAGTGGTGGACGGCCCGTTCAGCGCCTTCACGGGGGTCGTGGACGAGGTCAACAACGAGCGCGGCAAGATCAAGGTGATGGTGAGCATCTTCGGGCGTGCCACGCCCGTCGAGCTCGATTTCCTGCAGGTTCAGCCGGTCTAGCGTCGCACGACCGGTGCGGGATCAGACTGGGCTGCGTTCGGGCCCGGGAGGAACAGCATGGCGAAGCCGATTCAGGCCGTGGTGAAGCTGCAGTGCAACGCGGGCAGCGCCACGCCTGCGCCGCCGGTCGGGCCGGCGCTCGGGCAACACGGCATCAACATCATGGAGTTCTGCAAGCAGTTCAACGCCCGGACTCAACACCAGACGGGGCTCGTGATCCCCGTCGTGATTACGATCCACAACGACCGTTCGTTCACGTTCATCACGAAGACGCCACCGGCGGCCGTGCTCCTCAAGAGGGCGGCTGGTCTGGCGAAGGGCTCCGGGGTCCCGAATCGGACCAAGGTCGGCAAGGTCACTCGCGCTCAGGTCCGCGAGATTGCCGAGCTCAAGGCTCCCGACCTGAATTCCGCGACCGTCGAGGCCGCCGAGCGGATGGTCATGGGGACCGCCCGCAGCATGGGCATCGAGATCGCCGACTGAAGAAGGGATGAACCGGATGGTGACGATGACCAAGGAAGAAGCCGAGCAGCTCCTCAAGGGCAAGACCCCGCGCGAGATCTACGAGATCGTGCGGGCCCGGGTGGCGAACGGCGAGCACGCCATCAAGGACCTCAACGAGACGCTCGACTGGGTGGTGCGGGAGGGTTATGCCACCGAGGCCGAGCTCGATGCGGTCGAGGAGGAGTTCACGAACTAGGCCGCGACGATCCTGCGTCGTGGTCCCGGCAGCGCGCCCGACGCCGCGCGGAGCCGGCAGGGCAGGAGGCGACAAGGGTCCGCGCAGCGCCCCGGGAGGTCCCGGGTGCGCACGCGGGGACCGGCATCGCGGCCCCGGCCCGGGAAGCCCCGGACGTCGGCGAAACCAACCACGTGGGAGTGGCGGTGCGACCGTCACGCTGGCACCACGGGAGGATCCATGAAGCGACACGGCAAGCGCTATCGCGCCGCGGCGGATGTCGCCCAGCAGGCGGGGCAGGTCCGCGACCTGGCCGACGCCGTCCGGCTGGTGAGGCAGACCGCGCGCGCGAAGTTCGACGAGACCATCGTGGTCTCATCCCATCTGGGCGTGGACCCGCGCCACTCGGACCAACTGGTCCGCGGCACGGTCATCCTGCCGCACGGCACCGGCAAGAGCCTCCGCGTGCTCGTGCTGACCAAGGGCGACAAGGTCAAGGAAGCCGAGGCGGCCGGCGCCGACCACGTCGGCTCCGACGAGTTCATCCAGAAGATCCAGCAGGGCTGGCTGGACGTCGACGCCATCGTCGCCACGCCGGACATGATGGGTGAGGTGGGCAAGCTCGGGCGCGTGCTGGGCCCGCGCGGCCTCATGCCCAACCCCAAGAGCGGCACGGTCACCTTCGACGTCACGAAGGCGGTGAAGGAACTGAAGGCGGGCAAGATCGAGTTCCGCGTGGACAAGGGCGCCAACGTGCACGCCCCCGTGGGCAAGGCGTCGTTCAGCGAGGACAAGCTGCTCGAGAACGCGCGGACGTTCCTGCGTGAGCTGGTGCGGGCACGCCCCGCCGCCACGAAGGGCGCCTACATCAAGTCCCTCACCATCAGTGCCACGATGGGACCCGGCATCGCGCTGGACCCGGCGACCGTCACGGCCGACCTCGGACACTAGGAGGACCGACCGATGCCGACTCCGCAGAAGACCAAGATCCTCCAGGACACGTCGGACCGCATCCAGGGGGTGCGGGGCTTCTACCTGGCCGACTTCAGCGGCATGGACGTCGAGAAGCTGTCGCTGCTGCGGCGCAAGTGCCGCGAGCAGCAGGTGCAGTTCCGGGTCATCAAGAACACGCTGCTCAAGCGCGCGTTCCACGAGCACGGCATCACCGCTCTGGACCCGTACCTCAAGGGCACCACGGGGCTGGTGTTCAGCCCGGTCAGCGAGGTGACCCCGGCGAAGATCCTCACGGACTTCGCGAAGGAGAACGAGAGGCCGCGCATCAAGGCGGCCGTGGTGGACGGGCGCCTGTACGACGACAAGGCGATCAAGGTGCTCGCCACGCTTCCCAGCTACGAGGTGATGCTGTCCCAGGTGCTGAGCACCCTCATCGCTCCGATGACCCAGTTCCTCGCCGCGCTGGACGCCACGCTGCGTCTGCCGGCGACGATGGCCGACGTCCTCGAGCGCGAGAAGAGCAAGGTGTCCTGACGAACGATACGCGCGGCCCGAAGGCTCACCACGGGTGAGCGGGCCCACGAGCAGGTTTTCAAAGCGCAACCCACGAAACCGAAGAAGGAGATCCGAATCATGTCCACCGCGATCGACCAGGTGCTCGACCTCATCGGCAACATGTCCGTGCTGGAGCTGGCCGAGCTCAAGAAGAAGTACGAGGAGAAGTTCGGTGTCACGGCCGCGGCTCCCATGATGATGGCGGCCATGCCGGGCGCCGGCGCCGCCGCGGCGGCCGTCGAGGAGCAGACCGAGTTCGACGTGATCCTGGCGTCGGCCGGCGAGAAGAAGATCCAGGTCATCAAGGTCGTGCGCGAGCTGACGGGTCTCGGCCTCAAGGAGGCGAAGGACCTGGTGGACGGCGCGCCGAAGGCGGTGAAGGAGAAGATCGCGAAGGCCGAGGCCCAGGAGATCAAGGCCAAGCTCGAGGAGCAGGGCGCTACCGTCGAGATCAAGTAGCCACGGGCCGCCCTCCCGTGAAGTCGATCGCTGGCGTCGAGCCCGGCCGGAACCCGGGACGCGGATCCCGCCCCGACCCCACCCCAGGTGGGCGTCAGGGCGCGGATTCCGCGCGGGTCCCGGGTCCGGTCCGGACCCACCCGTCGTGGGTGCCCCGGTGCACGGACCGGGTCACCGGCGCTGGCCGCTGCACGCTTCCCCATTGAGAAAGGCGGGAAGGCCTTGAAGACTGCACGTCGCAAAGAGCGGAAGAGCTTCTCCAAGATCGACCGCGAGTGGAACCTGCAGATCCCGAATCTGCTCGAGGTCCAGCTGAAGAGCTTCCGGGACTTCCTCCAGATGGACGTGGACCCCGCGCGCCGCCGCAACGAGGGTCTGCACGAGGTGTTCACGGGAGTGTTCCCCATCAGCGACCCGCGCGAGCTGTACTCCCTCGAGTTCGTCTCCTACGACATCGGCGAGCCGAAGTACTCGATGGACGAGTGTGTCGAGCGCGACCTGACCTACTCGGCGCCCCTCAAGGCGCGCCTGCGCCTCATCACGCGCGAAGAGGTGGACGGGGTCCGGCGCGACAAGGACGTGATCGACCAGGAGGTCTACCTGGGCGAGTTGCCGCTCATCACCCACAGCGGCACCTTCATCATCAACGGCGCCGAACGCGTGATCGTGTCGCAGCTGCACCGCTCGCCGGGCGTGTTCTTCGATGAGCTGACCCACCCGAACGGCAAGCTGCTCTTCACGGCGCGGATCATCCCGTACCGCGGCTCCTGGGTGGAGTTCAGCCTGGACGTCAACGACGTCATGCACGTGCACATCGACCGCAAGCGCAAGCTCCCGGTCACGGTGCTGCTGCGGGCGCTGGGCTTCGTGGGCGACCGCGAGATCCTCGAGCTCTTCTACGAGCGCGAGGTCGTCCCCGTGAGGGGCAAGAAGGGCGACGACGCCCTCAACCGGGTGTGCGCCCAGGACATCGTCGACGAGTCCACGGGCGAGATCCTCATCGAGGCGAACGACGAGATCGCCCCCGACAAGCTCGAGATCCTGCGCAAGGCCGGGCTCGACACCCTCGAGGTGTTCGTCATCCCGAAGCAGGACGAGGCCGACGTCGTCCGCAACACGCTGCGCAAGGACCCGACGCACTCGCAGGAGGAGGCGCTCAACCGCATCTACAACCTGCTGCGTCCCGGGGAGCCGCCGCGCGCGGACTCGGCCCGCGAGATCCTCAACAAGCTGTTCTTCAACCCCAAGCGGTACGACCTCGCGCGCGTGGGGCGCTACAAGCTCAACCAGAAGCTGCCGCACGAGTACCTGCTGCCGGGTCGCGACGTGCGCAAGCGCCTGGGGCTCGGCATCCCCGACCTCAACCACTCGACGCTCTGCCGCGAGGATTTCATCGTCATCATCAAGTACCTGCTCCTGCTGCGCACCGGCGGCGAGCTGGTCACGGACCGCGGCCCCGAGCCGGCCATCACCGACGACATCGACCACCTCGGCAACCGCCGCGTGCGCTCGGTGGGCGAGCTGCTGGCCAACCAGTTCAACATCGGTCTGGCGCGCATGGCCCGCATCATCCGCGAGCGCATGTCGCTGCAGGACCAGGAGCAGATCACCCCGACCGACCTCGTCAACTCGCGCACCATCTCGGCGGTGATCCAGAGCTTCTTCGGCTCCTCGCAGCTGTCGCAGTTCATGGACCAGACGAACCCGCTGGCCGAGCTCACCAACAAACGGCGGCTCTCGGCGCTGGGCCCCGGCGGCCTGACGCGCGACCGCGCCGGCTTCGAGGTGCGCGACGTCCACTACACGCACTACGGGCGCATGTGCCCGATCGAGACCCCGGAAGGCCCGAACATCGGCCTCATCTCGTCGCTCTCGACATACGCCAAGGTGAACGAGTTCGGCTTCCTCGAGACCCCGTACTTCCGCGTGAAGGACGGGCTCGTGGACCGCAAGAAGCCCGAGTTCCTGGCGGCCGACGTCGAGGATCGGTGCTACATCGCGCCGGCCAACACGCCCTTCGACAAGAAGAGCGGCCAGCTGATGGCGGACACGCTCACCGTGCGCTCGCGCGGCGAGTACCCCACGATCGAGAACACGCGCGTGGACTACATGGACGTGTCGCCGATCCAGCTGGTGTCACCGGCGGCGGCGCTCATCCCGTTCCTCGAGCACGACGACGCCAACCGCGCCCTGATGGGCTCGAACATGCAGCGCCAGGCGGTGCCCCTCCTCGTGACCGAGGCGCCGCTGGTGGGCACCGGGCTCGAGGACAAGGTCGCCGAGGACTCGGGGGCGCTGGTGCTGGCGCGCCGCTCGGGGGTGGTGGAGTTCGTCTCGGGCGAGATGATGGCGGTCCGCTACGAGCGCGACCCCGATGACGCCCCGGTGGACTACAGCGAGCAGCCCAACCTCGACATCTACCGCCTCGTCAAGTTCCGCCGCTCGAACCAGGACACCTGCCTCAACCAGCGGCCCGTCGTGGTCGAGGGACAGAAGGTCCGCAAGGGCCAGGTCATCGCCGACGGCCCCGCCACCCGCGAAGGCGAGCTGGCGCTGGGGCGCAACGTGCTGGTGGCGTTCATGCCCTGGGGCGGCTACAACTTCGAGGATGCCATCCTGGTGAGCGAACGGCTCATCAAGGACGACACCTTCACCTCGATCCACATCGAGGAGTTCGAGCTCCAGGTGCGGGACACCAAGCGCGGCGTGGAAGAGATCACGCGCGAGATCCCGAACGTCTCCGAGGAGGCGGTCAAGAACCTGGACGAGGAGGGCATCATCCGCATCGGCGCCCGCGTGCGCCAGGGCGACATCCTGGTGGGCAAGGTGACCCCGAAGGGCGAGCAGGAGCTGAGCCCCGAGGAGCGCCTGCTCAAGGCCATCTTCGGCGACAAGGCCGGCGACGTGCGCGACGCCTCGCTCAAGGCGCCGCCCGGGATGGACGGCATCGTCATCGACATCAAGGTGTTCTCGCGCCGCGAGAAGGACGAGAGCACCAAGCAGCAGGAGAAGAAGAAGATCGAGAAGCTGCGGCGCGAGTCCAAGAAGGAGCGCGAGCGCATCGCCGACGTCCGGCTCGCCAGCGTCAGCGAGATCCTGGCCGAGCAGACGGTCAACGTGCTGAAGAGCGCGAGCACCGGCGAGGCCGTCTCGCGCAAGGGGCGCAAGTACAGCCCCGAGTTCCTCCAGGAGATGGACTTCGACGACCTCGCCTGGGGCACGCCGGTGACCGAGGACGAGCGCGTCAACGAGCGCTTCTGGGCGGCGATGGATGGGGCGCAGAACGCCTTCACGCGCTGCGAGCGCGAGCTGGAGAAGGAGATCGAGAAGGTCACGCGCGGCGACGAGCTGCCCCCCGGCGTGGTGAAGCTGGTCAAGGTCTACATCGCCAAGAAGCGCAAGCTGTCGGTGGGCGACAAGATGGCCGGGCGGCACGGCAACAAGGGCGTCGTGGCGAAGATCCTGCCCGAGGAGGACCTGCCCTACCTGCCGAACGGCGCCCCGGTCGAGATCGTTCTGAACCCGCTGGGCGTGCCGTCGCGCATGAACATCGGGCAGGTGCTCGAGACGCACCTGGGCTGGGCCGCGCACGCGCTCGGCTACACGGTGGCCACCCCGGTGTTCGCCGGCGCCACGGTGGACGAGATCAAGGCCGAGCTGCGCGAGGCGGGCCTGCCGGAGGACGGCAAGAGCGCCCTGTACGACGGGCGCACCGGCGAGCCCTTCGACGAGCCGGTGACGGTGGGATACATCTACATGCTCAAGCTGTCGCACCTCGTGGATGACAAGATCCACGCCCGCTCGACGGGGCCGTACTCCCTGGTCACCCAGCAGCCGCTGGGCGGCAAGGCGCAGTTCGGCGGCCAGCGCTTCGGCGAGATGGAGGTCTGGGCGCTCGAGGCCTACGGGGCGGCGTACACGCTGCAGGAATTGCTCACCGTGAAGAGCGACGACGTGGCCGGGCGCTCGCGCATCTACGAGGCCATCGTGAAGGGCGAGAACCCGCCCGAGCCGGGCGTGCCCGAGTCGTTCAACGTGCTGGTGAAGGAGCTCCAGAGCCTCTGCCTGGAAGTGCAGTTCGAGGAAGTGTGATCCGGTCACGAGTGCATCCGGTCCCCGCCGGGACGCCCACGCGAACGCGTGGGTCGGGCGCGGAGCCCCCGCCCCGCCGGCAGGGCCGTTCGAGGAGAGTGGAATGAGCCTGGAAACGGAACTGCAGTCGCCTCTCAATCTGGCCGGAGGCAGTCTCGGGTTGACCCGCCCCGACGAGCGCGAGCAGCGGCGACGCGCGGCGTTCAACTCGATCCGGATCCGCCTGGCATCTCCCGACGTCATCCGCAGCTGGTCCCACGGCGAGGTGACGAAGCCGGAGACCATCAACTACCGCTCCTTCAAGCCCGAGAAGGATGGGCTCTTCTGCGAGCGCATCTTCGGCCCGGTCAAGGACTGGGAGTGCAACTGCGGCAAGTACAAGCGCATCCGCTACCGCGGTGTCATCTGCGACCGCTGTGGGGTCGAGGTCACGCAGGCCAAGGTGCGGCGCGAGCGGCTGGGTCACATCGAGCTGGCCGTGCCGGTGTCGCACATCTGGTTCTTCAAGGGCGTGCCCTCGCGCATCGGCCACCTGCTCGACATGAGCATCCGTGACCTCGAGCGCATCCTCTACTACGAGTCCTTCGTCGTCATCGAGCCGGGGAACACCGGCTTCAAGAAGCGCGAGATCATCACCGAGGACCAGTACAACGAGGTGATGGACGAGCAGCCGGACTCGGGCCTCAAGTCCAAGATGGGGGCGGAGGCCATCCGCGACCTGCTCGCCGAGCTGGACCTCGAGTGGCTCTCGACCGAGCTGCGCGCGCAGGGCAAGATGGAGACCTCGGTGCAGCGCAAGAAGGAGCTGCTCAAGCGCCTGCGCATCGTCGAGGCCTTCCGCCACAGCGGCAACCGTCCGGAGTGGATGATCCTCGAGTGCGTCCCGGTGCTGCCGCCGGACCTGCGGCCGCTGGTGCCGCTCGAGGGCGGCCGCTTCGCGACCTCGGATCTCAACGACCTCTACCGGCGCGTCATCAATCGGAACAACCGCCTCAAGAAGCTCATCGACATCAAGGCGCCCGAGGTCATCCTGCGCAACGAGAAGCGCATGCTGCAGGAGGCGGTGGACGCGCTTTTCGACAACGGGCGCCGGAGCCGCGCCGTGCGCGGGCAGGGCAACCGCCCGCTCAAGTCGCTGTCCGACATGCTCAAGGGCAAGCAGGGCCGGTTCCGTCAGAACCTGCTCGGCAAGCGCGTGGACTATTCGGGGCGCTCGGTGATCGTGGTCGGCCCCGAGCTGAACCTGAACCAGTGCGGCCTGCCCAAGAACATGGCCCTCGAGCTGTTCAAGCCGTTCATCATCCGCAAGCTCGAGGACCGCGGCTTCGTGCAGACCGTCAAGAGCGCGAAGCGGCTGGTCGAGCGCGAGAAGCCCGAGGTCTGGGACATCCTGGGCGAGATCATCGAGAACCACCCGGTGCTCCTGAACCGGGCCCCCACCCTGCACCGCCTCGGCATCCAGGGCTTCGAGCCGGTGCTGGTGGAGGGCAAGGCCATCCGCATCCACCCGCTCGTGTGCCAGGCGTTCAACGCCGACTTCGACGGCGACCAGATGGCGGTCCACGTCCCGCTCTCGTTCGAGGCGCAGATCGAGACCAGCCTGCTGATGCTGTCGACCAACAACATCCTCTCGCCGGCGAACGGGCGGCCGCTGGCCACGCCCAACCAGGACATCGTGCTGGGCTGCCACTACCTCACCAAGGCCCGCGGCGAGACGCCGAACCCGCGCGCCGCGCAGGCCGGGGTCGCACCCGACGATCCGCGCCGGCTGCGGGTGTTCAACAACCCGCTCGACGTGCGCTCCGCCTTCGACAACCGCGAGGTGCCGCTGCACGGGCTGATCGCGCTGCGTGCCAGCAGCGTGGCGCTGGCGAAGCCGGTGGAGGGGGCCTACGTCATCACCACGCCGGGGCGCGTGCTCTTCAACGAGGTGGTGCCGCCCGCGCTGGGCTTCATCAACGAGATCATGGACAAGAAGCGCCTCGAGAACCTGGTCGGTGAGTCCTACCGCCGGCTCGGCTCCGAGGTGACCTCCGACCTGCTCGACGCGCTCAAGGACCTGGGCTTCTCCTATGCTACCCAGGCGGGCTTCACGGTGGGCATCGACGACGTGCGCATCCCGCCGGAGAAGGACGAGATCATCGCCCGCGCCCGCAAGGAAGTGGACCAGATCAACGCCAACTACCGCAACGGCGTGATCACCGAGAGCGAGCGCTACAACAAGGTCATCAACAGTTGGACGCTCACGACCACCGAGGTGGAGCAGGTCACGTTCGAGGGGCTGTCGGGCGACCGCCACGGCTTCAACCCCATCTTCATGATGGCGGACTCCGGCTCGCGCGGTAACCGGGAGCAGGTGCGCCAGCTCGCCGGCATGCGGGGACTCATGGCCAAGCCGCAGAAGAAGCTCACGGGCGGCCTGGGCGAGATCATCGAGTCGCCGGTCATCCACAACTTCAAGGAAGGCCTCACCGTGCTCGAGTACTTCATCTCGACGCACGGCGCACGCAAGGGCCTGGCCGACACCGCGCTCAAGACCGCGGACGCCGGCTACCTCACGCGGCGCCTCGTGGACGTGGCGCAGGACGTCATCATCAACGAGCCGGACTGCGGCACCATCCGCGGGCTGTCGGTGGGCGCGCTGAAGGACGGCGAGGACATCATCGAGCCCCTGGCCGACCGCGTGCTGGGCCGCGTGGCGGCGGAGGACGTCGTCCATCCGATCTCGAACGAGACCATCGTCGAGGCCGGGCAGCTGCTGGACGAGATGCTCACGAAGCTCGTCGACGAGGCGGCCAAGTCGGGTCTCGACAAGATCAAGATCCGCTCGGTGCTGACCTGCGACGCCCGCCGTGGCGTGTGCGCCAAGTGCTACGGGCGCAACCTCGCCACCGGCCGTCCGGTGGACCTGGGCGAGGCCGTGGGTGTCATCGCCGCCCAGTCGATCGGCGAGCCGGGCACGCAGCTGACCCTGCGCACCTTCCACATCGGCGGCGTGGCGGGCCGCATCGTCGAGGAGTCCCGCACGGTCGCGAAGGAAGAGGGCCAGGCCCGCTACGTCGCGCTGGACGTCGTGGACTACCGTCCCGGCATCAAGGTGTGCGTGGGCTACAGCGGCGAGATCGAGCTGTTGGACGTGACCGGCCGGGTGCGCCAGCGCTTCACGGTGCCCTACGGCGCCCACCTGTTCGTCGCGGACGGCCAGTCCGTCCAGGGGGAGCAGCCGCTGTTCGAGTGGGACCTCTACAACAAGCCCATCGTGACCGAGCGAGGGGGCTTCGTGCGCTTCGTGGACATCAAGGAGAAGGTCACGGTGCGCGACGAGGTGGACGACACGACCGGCCTCAAGCTCCTCGTCATCATGGAGGACCGCAACAAGGAGCTGCAGCCGGCGATCGACATGATCGACGAGGCGGGCTCGAAGCTGGCCCACTACCCGCTGCCGACGGGCGCCCGGCTCGAGGTCCGCGATGGGCAGGCCGTGGGAGCCGGCGACGTGCTGGTCAAGACCCGGCGCGAGGCGGGAAAGGTGCGCGATATCACGGGCGGCCTGCCCCGCGTGGCCGAGCTGTTCGAGGCGCGCCGGCCGAAGGAGGCCTCCATCGTGGCCGAGATCGACGGGCGCGTGGAGTTCGGCGGCGTGTCGCGCGGCCTGCGCAAGCTCATCATCCGCGGCGAGGACGGCAAGGCCCAGGAGGCCCAGATCCCGCAGGGCCGGCACCTCTACGTGCAGGAGGGCAGCCAGGTGCGCGCGGGCGAGCGCCTCACCGAGGGGCCGATCAACCCGCACGACGTCCTCAAGATCAAGGGCATCGAGGAGGTCCAGGAGTACCTGGTCAACGAGATCCAGGAGGTCTACCGGCTGCAGGGCGTGCGCATCGACGACAAGCACATCGAGGTGATCGTGCGCCAGATGCTGCAGAAGGTGCGGATCGAGGACCCGGGCAACACGGCCTTCCTCGAGGGCGAGCACGTGGACCGTCTGGTCGTGCAAGAGGAGAACGAGCGCATGCTGCGCGAGGGGCAGTCGCCGGCCACCTTCCAGCCGCTGCTGCTCGGCATCACGAAGGCCTCGCTGTCCACGGACAGCTTCATCTCGGCGGCCTCCTTCCAGGAGACCACCCGGGTGCTCACCGAGGCGGCCATCCAGGGCAAGGTGGACTTCCTCCGGGGTCTCAAGGAGAACGTCATCATCGGGCACCTGATCCCCGCCGGGACGGGCATGCCCGGATACCGCAAGTTGCGGCTGGAAGCCGAGAAGCAGGCCGAGGCGGCCCTGGTGCTGGAGGATGACGAGGGGGCCAAGACGGCTTGACAAGGAGCGGCTGAAAGCCTAGATTCCCCGGTCTGCGCGGCGACGGCGCATGTTTCTCCTTCGCGGATGCCGTGGTCTGCCTGCTGCGCAATCCCATTGTCGACAAGTGGTTGGAGGACGTACGTGCCCACTCTGAACCAGTTGATCCGCCTCGGCAGGCGGACGATCAAGTCGAAGACCGGCGCGCCCGCGCTCAAGGGTTGTCCGCAGAAGCGTGGCGTCTGCACCCGTGTGTACACGACCACCCCGAAGAAGCCGAACTCGGCGCTCCGGAAGGTGGCGCGCGTGCGGTTGGTGAACGGCATGGAGGTCACCTGCTACATCCCGGGCGAGGGCCACAACCTGCAGGAGCACTCGATCGTGCTCATCCGCGGGGGCCGCGTGAAGGACCTTCCGGGAGTGCGCTACCACATCATCCGCGGCACGCTGGACGCCAGCGGGGTGGGCGGGCGCAAGCAGAGCCGCTCGAAGTACGGCACCAAGTCGAAGTAGCGGTGCGCTCGCGCGCCGTGCGGGCCGCAGGGCCCGCGGGCGGCGCGTCGGTGGACCGCCCGGGGGCACCCTGCAGGGCGCCCGCCTGTAAGCAGGAGAGGAGAGGCGCATGCCCCGCAAGGGCTACATCAGGCGTCGCGAGCCGGCGTCGGACCCGAAGTACGACAGCGTGCTGGTCACGCGCTTCATCAACAACCTGATGGCGACGGGCAAGCGCTCGGTGGCCGAGCGGCACTTCTACCGCGCCATGGGCATGGTCGAGCAGAAGACCGGCCAGGACGCGATGACCGTCCTCAAGCAGGCGATGACCAACGTCAAGCCGTTGCTCGAGGTGAAGTCCCGGCGCGTCGGCGGCGCCAACTACCAGGTGCCGGTCGAGGTGCGTCCGGAACGGCGCAACGCCCTGGCGACGCGCTGGATCATCAGCTTCGCCCAGGCCCGTGCCGACCACACGCTCGCCGAGAAGTTCGCGCAGGAGATCATGGCGGCCGCCAAGAACGAGGGTGGCGCCGTGAAGAAGCGCGAGGACACGCACAAGATGGCGGAGGCCAACAAGGCCTTCGCGCACTACCGCTGGTAGGCCCCGCGGTCCGGAGGACCCGGGCCGCGAGACGCAGTCGCTCGAACACCATCGACGGGTGAAGGCCGGATCGAGTTCGGCCTGGACCCGCAGCCCGGAAGAGGTGCCGGGGCGGGTCTCAACACTGCGGATGGTCACGCATCCCATCACCGCGCTTTCTACGACGGAAAGGCAGGTGGTGCTTTCGCGGTAACCCACGTCGGATAGGAATCAACGGATTCATGCCTCGGCAGACCCCGCTCCAGTTGTACCGCAACATCGGGATCATGGCGCATATCGACGCCGGCAAGACCACCTTGACCGAGCGCATCCTTTTCTATGCCGGCCGGATCCACCGCATGGGCGAGGTCCACGAAGGCGCCGCCACGATGGACTGGATGGAGCAGGAGCGCGAGCGCGGCATCACCATCACCTCTGCCGCCACCACCTGCTTCTGGCGCGATCACCGCATCAACATCATCGACACCCCGGGTCACGTGGACTTCACCGTGGAGGTGGAGCGCAGCCTGCGCATCCTCGACGGTGCGGTCGCCGTGTTCTGCGCCGTGGGCGGCGTGGAGCCCCAGTCCGAGACGGTGTGGCGCCAGGCCGACAAGTACAACGTTCCGCGCATCGCCTTCGTCAACAAGATGGACCGCGTGGGCGCCGACTTCGAGAACGTCGTCGCGATGATGTCCGATCGCCTCGGCGCCAAGCCCGTGCCGCTCCACATCCCGATGTTCGTAGGCGAGCAGTTCCAGGGCACCATCGACCTGGTCGAGATGAAGGCCATCACCTACGACGAGGCGAGCCAGGGCACCACGCTGACCGTGAGTGACATCCCCCGCGATCTCAAGACGCGGGCCGAGGAGGCGCGGTTCCACCTGCTCGAGACCATCGCCGAGTTCGACGAGCAGCTGCTGGACGACTACCTCCACGAGAAGCCGTACACCGAGGACGATCTGCGCCGCGCGCTCCGCAAGGGGACGCTGCAGGGCTCGATCCACCCGGTGCTGTGCGGGTCGGCCTTCAAGAACAAGGGCGTCCAGCGCCTGCTCGACGCCGTCGTGACGTACCTGCCGTCGCCGCTCGACATGCCCCCGGTGGAGGGCCACACCACCGACACCTGGGAGCACGTCACGCGCAAGGCCTCCGACGCCGAGCCGTTCGCGGCGCTGGCCTTCAAGATCATGACCGATCCCTACGTCGGCAAGCTGACCTTCTTCCGGGTCTACTCGGGCTCGGTCAGGACCGGCGACCAGGTGCTGAACGTGGCCACCGGCCGCAGCGAGCGCATCGGTCGCCTGGTGCAGATGCACGCCAACAAGCGCGAGGAGATCAGCGAGGTCGAGGCCGGCGACATCGCCGCGGGCATCGGCTTCAAGAAGGTGAGCACCGGCCACACCCTGTGCGACCCGGACCATCCGCTCGCGCTCGAGGCCATGACCTTCCCCGAGCCCGTGGTGGACGTGGCCATCGAGCCTCGCTCCAAGGCCGACGAGGAGAAGCTGGCCAACGCCCTGCAGCGGCTCTCCGAGGAGGACCCCACCTTCCGCGTGCGCTCCGAGGAGGAGACCGCCCAGACCGTGATCTCGGGCATGGGCGAGCTGCACCTCGAGATCCTCGTGGAACGCATGAAGCGCGAGTTCGGCGTGGACGCGAACGTGGGCAAGCCGCAGGTGGCCTACCGCGAGACCATCTCCGCCCCGGCCGAGATCCGGCACCGCTTCGTGCGCCAGACCGGCGGCAAGGGCATGTTCGCGGACGTCACGCTGCGCGTGGAGCCGCAGCCGTCCGGCAAGGGCTTCGAGTTCGAGAGCCGGATCACCGGCGGCTCGATCCCCCGGGAGTTCATCCCCGCCGTCGAGCGGGGGGTCGAGGACGCCATGAAGAGCGGTGGGCTCGCGGGCTATCCGATGGTGGACGTCAAGGTCCTGCTGCTGGACGGCTCGTACCACGAGGTGGACTCCTCCGAGATGGCCTTCAAGATCGCCGCCTCCATGGCGTTCAAGGAAGCCTGCGAGAAGGCGCAGCCGCGCCTGCTGGAGCCCCTCTTCGATGTCGAGGTCGTGGTCCCCGAGGAGTACATGGGTGACATCATCGGCGACCTGACGTCACGCCGCGGCCGCATCGGCGGCATGTTCACCCGCGCGGAGGCCCGCGTCATCGCGGCGTCGGTGCCCCTGGCGGAGATGTTCGGATACGCAACGCGGATGCGCTCGATCTCACAGGGGCGCGCCGTGTACTCCATGCAGTTCTCCCGCTACGACACGCTGCCCCAGGCGGTGGCGGAGGAGATCGTCGCGAAGGCGAGGGGTTAGGCCCGGGCCGCGTCCGGCCCGTTGCGTCGTCCTGGGACGACGGAGGAAGGGTTCATGGCCAAGCAGAAGTTCGAGCGCACGAAGCTGCATGTGAACGTGGGGACGATCGGGCACGTGGACCACGGGAAGACGACGCTGACGGCGGCGATCACGATGGTGCTCTCGCAGAACAACCCGAAGATCTCGGTGCGGACGTTCGACTCGATCGACAACGCGCCGGAGGAGAAGGCGCGGGGGATCACGATCGCGACGGCGCACGTGGAGTACGAGACGACGCGGCGGCACTATGCGCACGTGGACTGTCCGGGGCACGCGGACTACGTGAAGAACATGATCACGGGTGCGGCGCAGATGGACGGGGCGATCCTGGTGGTGTCGGCGGCGGACGGGCCGATGCCGCAGACGCGGGAGCACATCCTGCTGGCGCGGCAGGTGGGGGTGCCGTACATCGTGGTGTACATGAACAAGGTGGACATGGTGGACGACCCGGAGCTGCTGGACCTGGTGGAGCTGGAGGTGCGGGAGCTGCTGAAGAAGTACGAGTTTCCGGGGGACGAGATCCCGGTGATCCGGGGGTCGGCGAAGCAGGCGATGGACGGGCAGGGGAAGGACGCGAAGGCGAACGAGTCGATCGTGAAGCTGATGGAGGCGGTGGACACGTACATCCCGGACCCGAAGCGGGAGACGGACAAGCCGCTGCTGATGGCGGTGGAGGACGTGTTCTCGATCTCGGGGCGGGGGACGGTGGGGACGGGGCGGATGGAGCGGGGGAAGGTGAAGGTGGGGGACAAGGTGGAGATCGTGGGCTTGCGGGAGACGCGGGAGACGGTGGTGACGGGGGTGGAGATGTTCCGCAAGTCGATGGACGAGGCGATCGCGGGGGACAACATCGGGCTGCTGCTGCGCGGGGTGGAGAAGGAGGACCTGGAGCGGGGGATGTGCGTGTGCGCGCCGAAGTCGGTGACCCCGCATACGAAGTTCAAGGCGCAGGTGTACGTGCTGACGAAGGAGGAGGGGGGGCGGCACACGCCGTTCTTCAACGGGTACCGGCCGCAGTTCTACTTCCGGACGACGGACGTGACGGGGGTGGCGCAGCTGCCGGCGGGGCGGGAGATGGTGATGCCGGGGGACAACGTGGACGGCATGGAGGTGGAGCTGATCACGCCGATCGCGATGGAGAAGGAGCTGCGCTTCGCGATCCGCGAGGGCGGCCGCACCGTGGGTGCCGGCGTCGTCACCGAGATCGTCCAGTAAGGGGCCCGAGATGCTTCAGAAGATCCGCATCAAGCTCAAGTCCTACGACCACGCCACGCTGGACCAGTCCGCCGCGGAGATCGTGCGGACCGCACGCCGGACGGGCGCGGTGACGTCGGGGCCCGTGCCGCTGCCGACCAAGAAGACGGTCTACACCGTGCTTCGCAGCCCGCACGTGGACAAGAAGTCGCGCGAGCAGTTCGAGATCCGCATCCACAAGCGCCTGATCGACATCACGCGCTCCACCGCGCAGACGATGGAGGCGCTCGAGAAGCTGGACATCCCGGCTGGCGTCGACATCGAGATCAAGACCTGAGGAGCGACGAGGCCCACCCGCCGGGCGGGTGCCCGGCGGTCGGGCGGCACAATCGGCGGACCTGAGAGAGAACCATGATCGGTCTGATTGGCAGAAAAGTGGGTATGACGCAGCTCTTCAACGAGAGGGGCGAGGTCATCCCCGTCACGATTATCGAGGCGGGCCCGTGCACCGTCACCGAGCTGCGCGACGCGCAGCGCGACGGCTACACGGCGGTCCAGCTCGGCTACGGGTCGAACAAGGAGTCGCGGTTCACCCGGCCCGCGCTGGGACAGTTCAAGAAGCGCAACCTCCCCCCGCTGTGCCACCTGCGCGAGTTCCGCGTGGACAGCACCGAGGGACTGCAGGTCGGGCAGAGCCTGAACGTCTCCATCTTCGAGAAGGGCCGGCGCGTGGACGTGCAGGGCGTGACCAAGGGCCGCGGCTTCGCGGGCGTGGTCAAGCGCCACAAGTTCGTCGCCGGCCATGCGTCGCACGGGCCGACGGCGGGCAAGCAGCCCGGCTCGATCGGCGCCTCCGCGTACCCCTCGCGCGTGATCAAGGGCAAGCGTCTGCCCGGCCGCATGGGCGGCGTCAACCTGACCATCAAGAACCTGGAGGTCGTCGCGGTGGACCCCGAGCAGAACGTGCTCATGGTGCGCGGCGCGGTCCCGGGGCCGCCGAACGGCCTGGTGGTCGTCAAGAAGCGGGAAGTGTGACATGAGCGACCTCAACGCCAGGGTCTATAGCCTCGACGGGGCCGAAAAGGGCACGACGAGCCTGCCGGAGGCTCTGTTCGGCCAGCAGGTCCACGAGCACCTCATCTACCTGTCGGTCAAGCGCCACCTGGGCAACCAGCGCCAGGGCACGGCCAAGGTCAAGAACCGCGCCGAGGTCTCGGGCGGCACGCGCAAACCGTTCCGCCAGAAGGGCACTGGGCGTGCGCGCCAGGGCGCCAACAACACGGCGCTCATGCCGGGCGGCGGCCGCGCCTTCGGTCCCAAGCCGCGCGACTACCGCACCGAGCTGCCGAAGCAGCAGCGGCGGGCGGCGCTGACCTCCGCGCTCTCGCAGATGGCGGCGGCGAACGCGGTGACGGTGCTCGAATCGCTGTCGCTCGACGCCCCGAAGACGCGCCGCATGGCCGAGGTGCTCGAGCACCTGGGTCTGGCCGGCAAGCGCACGCTGCTCGTGCTCGACCAGGCCGACGAGAACGTGCTCAAGTCGTGCCGCAACCTGCGCAACCTGCGCACCACGCTCGCGCATCAGCTGAATCCGTACGACGTGCTGAACAGCGACGCGCTGCTGGTGACCGCCGGCGGGCTCGAGCGCCTGAAGGAGGTCTTCGTCCGATGAAGGATCCCCGCTCCATCGTGCGCCGGGCGCTCATCACGGAGAAGGGCACGGTGCTGCGCGAGACGCGGAACCAGTACCACTTCGAGGTGGCGCGCGACGCGAACAAGATCGAGATCAAGAAGGCCATCGAGGCCATCTTCACGGTGAAGGTGGACTCGGTGCGCACGCTGCAGGTGCGCGGCAAGGTCAAGCGGCAGGGCCGCTACCAGGGCCGGCGCAGCGACTGGAAGAAGGCCATCGTGACGCTCAAGCCCGATCAGAAGATCGAGCTGTTCGAGCAGATCTAGGGGGGCGGCCATGGGTCTCAAGAAATTCCGTCCGGTCACCCCGACGCTCCGGCACACCGTCGTGCCGGACTACGCGGAGATCACCCGGAGCCGGCCCGTCAAGTCGCTCACGGAGCGGCTCTACAAGACCGGCGGGCGCGACAACAAGGGGCACATCTCGGCGCGCTGGATCGGCGGCGGGCACAAGCGCCGCTACCGTCTCATCGACTTCCGCCGTGACAAGGACCAGGTCCCGGCGCGCGTGGCCAGCATCGAGTACGACCCCAACCGCTCGGCGCGCATCGCGCTGCTCAACTACGCCGACGGCGAGCGCCGCTACATCGTGGCGCCGGACGGGCTCAAGGTCGGCATGAAGGTGCAGTCGGGCGCGGACGCCGAGATCAACCCCGGGAACTGCCTGCCGCTCCGGAACATCCCGCTGGGCACGAGCGTGCACAACGTGGAGCTGTTCCCCGGCCGCAGCGCCCGCGTGGCCCGCTCGGCGGGTGCCTACTGCCAGCTCATGGCGAAGGACGGCGACTACGCCCAACTGCGCCTGCCGTCGGGCGAGGTGCGCAAGTTCCACATCAACTGCCGCGCGGTCGTGGGGCAGGTGGGCAACCTCGATCACGAGAACATCTCGTACGGCAAGGCCGGCCGGAGGCGCTGGCTGGGCAAGCTCGGCAGCGTGCGTGGCGTCGCCATGAACCCGGTGGATCACCCGATGGGTGGCGGCGAAGGCAAGTCCTCGGGCGGGCGGCATCCGTGCTCGCCGTGGGGTAAGAAGGCGAAGGGTCTCAAGACGCGGAAGCGCAAGCTGAGCGACGCACTCATCGTGCGCCGCCGCACGAAGTAGCGGGGAGACGACTCCATGGCGCGTTCAATCAAGAAGGGACCGTACGTCGTCGAGTCCCTCGTGAGGAAGATCGAGACGCTGAACCGCAGCGGCGAGAAGCGCGTGCTCAAGACCTGGGCGCGGCGCTCGACGGTGCTCCCGGAGTTCGTGGGCCACACGCTGGCGGTCCACAACGGGAACAAGTTCATCCCGATCTACATCACGGAGAACATGGTCGGTCACAAGCTCGGCGAGTTCGTGCCGACCCGGGTGTTCCGCGGCCACGGCCAGCACGTGGCCGAGAAGACCCCGGTGCCCGGCGGACCTGGACCTGGAAAGTAGAGCCATGCAAGCCAAAGCCATCCAGCGGTACGTGCGGATCACACCGCGCAAGTGCAACCAGGTGCTCGACCTCATCCGGGGTCAGGCCGTGGAGCAGGCCCAGACGACGTTGCAGTTCACCCCCAAGGCGGGTGCGCGCATCGTGCAGAAGGTGCTCAAGTCGGCCGTCGCGAACGCCCTGCACGAGGGCAAGGTGCGGCTCGAGGACCTGTACGTGAAGGAAGCGGTCGTCGGGGCCGGGCCCACACTGAAGCGCTGGCTGCCCCGCGCGCAGGGGCGCGCCACCCCGATCTTGAAGCGCACGAGCCACGTGTCGGTGACCGTGGCGACGAGGGAGTAGTCATGGGCCAGAAGACGCACCCGATCGGCCTGCGCCTGGGGATCGTGAAGACCTGGGACTCGCGCTGGTTCGCCAAGCGAGGCTATGCCGAGGTGCTGAAGGAGGACCTGCTCATCAAGCGGTACCTCAAGAAGCGCCTCTACCAGGC
>Ga0315295_10001421_pt1 | contig 20565 bp, 20 predicted proteins | sample YL17G14_0_MG_FD_204453 | JGI IMG/M metagenome (GOLD analysis project Ga0315295, IMG submission 204453) | Sediment microbial communities from Yellowstone Lake, YNP, Wyoming, USA - YL17G14_0 | ecosystem: Environmental > Aquatic > Freshwater > Lake > Sediment | place: USA: Wyoming | collected...
ACCGGACCAGTAATAGAAATTCCAGAAAAGTTCACACCTCCATAATAATATGAACGTGTAAAGCGGAATACGATGCCAGAACTACCACCGCTTGATACCCATGACACAGTTCGAGGCTGACTTGGAGAAAAGTAATTCGTCCAAGACCTTAAAAATGTCGGATTTCGGCTACTGTCTATCTCTCCAAATGAAAGAACCCCCGCCTGACCACCTATACCCTGCCAATGTAGGGTGTAAGACCCACCTGCCTGAAATTCATAAGGAAACCATTGCCAAAGGTCGCCATCGGCATACGTAATGTGAAAATAGTTGTTCTCAATACTCCAACCCCCGCTCAATTCCCATTCCTCTGAATTGGTGGGTGCTGTTCCGTTGCGAATCCTTTCACCGTCTGACCATCCGTAGTCGGGTCCGATAATGTAAAGCTGATTGGAACTCACAACAGTAACAAACTGCGATTTCTCTCCGTGATAAATGGGGTCACTCTCTGGACCACCGCCACCGCCAGAACTTCGAGGTCCGCTATCTCCGTTGACGTAGATCGCCGCATACAGGGAAGCGGAAACGAGCATTAGGATCGCGATGATGGATAAGGTCTTCGATTTCATGTTCACTCCTCTTTAAGCATTTGAGCCGTCACCCTGCGTAGTTTGTTCAATTCCTGCCACAGGCTTTTCACTTCGCGATCCGTGTCGATGAGTTCTCCGCGCACCGCATTGAAATCCTGCCTCTGCTGTCCCGCCGTGATCCCGTTCGTCCATTGGACGATGGCCTGAACATCCGTGATGTTCTGATCGGACTTTTCGATCTCGTTGGTCGCGGTAGCCCTGATCTCGCGGCACATCACCTTAAGGTCTTTCACGCCAATTCTCTGAGCATCCATCCGAATGATACGATTCGAGAAACTAACTTCGGGAGATGACGAGATCACCGTGGCCTGCACGATCCCGGCCTCGTCCACCCAGACCAACCAACGATGGGAGTTCGTGTCCGTCAGGATCATACCCGTGTTCGGCTCCGTGGCCTCCACATCCACCCCGTCGAATATGCCACGACCATCCGAGTGCATCCCGCCATCTCCCGCGCTCACTTGATAGGCTTCCACGATCAATGGGTGGGGCCACACATAGGCCAACGGCCTGTTCGTCCACGATGACGCATCCGGAAGATCGGCGATGCTCGGCTGATCCAATCCTTGGACACTCCAAAAGCTGAATTGGATTCCCTCGCCGGGATTCTCCAACCCGAAGTCCACATTGACCTGCGCGTTCGATACCCCGTTCGTGAAGCAGTAGTAGTACACGTTCTCCACGACCTCGGCCCCGATCGCCGTTTGTCTTAAGCTAAGACAAAGTAATAGGATAATCCATTTTTTCATTATTGCATCATCTCCGCGCTGAACCACATCGAAGTCACGTTGCCCAGAGTATTCACCGCCTGAGAACAGTAGGTCCAGATTTCATACTGGTTCGTCTCTTGAGGATTATCGATGGTCACGGTGGAGTTCAACTGGTTCGGGTATCCACCGTCCGAGTTCTTCGAGAATCCCATTTCACGATAAGGAATCTGGTTCTTGTAGAGACGAAGTCCGACCACATCGCCGCCGCCGCCGACATCTCCGTATCCCACAGCCGCCTCGAACCGGATTCTGCCCACCTCGCCCGTGTATCGAGCAAGGACGGGGTTGTATCGAGTTCCCACATTCCAGATGACGTTGGAGAACCACAACTTCGTCCACGCCGCCGCCCCGATCGATTGGTTGAATGTCGGATGGGGTTGAGCCAAGAATCCTCTGTGCAGATTCGTAATCCCTGCTCCATTTCCAGAATACGATCCATTGGTAATCGAGTTGTTGTTCAGATCGATATTCCTTCGGACCATGCTGACATCCGAATCGGTGATCATCTTGCCGCTACGAACGGGAAGGATGCGAACCGTCGAACCATCTCCGCTGTCTCCAACGGAACCCGTCATGGGCCAGATGATGTAGTGCCTAGGGGTAAGACCCGGAGGAGATGACACGCTTGTCCAGTATGGCATATACGCTACACCCCAGTTCGTAAACGGACTTTCATAATTGAACGACCACAAATTTGTGGTTATTCCACCAATTCGTCCAAGAGTGTCCCATTCAGGCATTCCCATGATCCCGTTAGTTGCCCTCTGTTGGACAGACGGGATTCTCCAATCGCTGTATCCAAGGAAGTGAGCGTCGTTGATCGAAGCCAACAATGCGGGAACACCTGCATAATCTGGCGAACTCGGAATGCATTGAACGTCCTTGGGCCACATCAATCCGGTCAAGGTATCGGAGATTGTTCCATTCTGATTGTCAACGTATCGAGGGATGACGAGATTTGTAATCCCAAATCCATTTCCAGAATACGACCCATTGCTAATCGTCATTCCGTTCATGTCTATATTTTTACTGACCATCGCAACATCGGTCTTCGTGATCGGCAATGATCTCCTAACGGGCCATACGCGAAGATTCGCGCTTGGGACTGTAGGTGGAATCGGAATACTGCCAACGTGTTGAGTTCCATAAGGAACTCCTGTGTAAAACGAGAAGGCAAATGCATAGCCACTAGCCGATGAATTTGAAAGAGAAGACCAGTATCCACCCCCGTAATAATCGCTGTTCACACCAAGAAATGGCGATCCCGGTAATACGTACGGATTGGTTGAAATTCCACCGATATGGAACAAAGACTCTAATTCTGGAAGACCTTTTCTTCCAAGAATCGACTCATTGACTTCTGGCAATCTCCAATCAGAATAACCCAAGTATTGAGTTGCATTTAATCCTGCGACATAAGAAACGGCATTGTACCAAGAAATCGGCCCTTGATGATCCGCATTCTTGCTCCACATCAACCCACTCGCCATGTCCTCAACGGTTCCATCTCCAAGATCGACCCATCTATTAAGAGAGACGCCGAGTCCACTTGTTAATGAATTACTGATCGCCGTGATGTTATCTCCGTAGACGTTGGCTCCTGAGATGTTTCCACCTGCGTCGATGCTTCCCGCCACCGCAAGACTCCCGACCAAGAACTTCCTCATGGTGATCGAGTCAACAGCCAACGCCTCGCCGCCGCCGCCAACAATGGAACTCGTCACGCAGAACTTTCCTACGTTCACACACGCGAAGTCCTGAGTCCACGTTCCCGCAACACCAACATAGACGTTGGTGGCTATGCGGACACCACCCAGTTCAAAGTAGATGGTCGAGTTCGCGTTTCCGCTGAGGTCGTACTTCAATCGAGCATATTCGCCCTTCTTGATCAGGACGTTGTTCGATGTGATCAGATGACCATCCAACCCAAGCTGAAGGGTTGACTTGGAAGAGGTGAAGATGAAGTTCTTGTTTGTCCAATCGAGGTTGCCAAGAGCGAAGTCTCCGTTCGGGATCAACTCGCCACCATCGGTAGAGTCGGAAGCCACCGTCAATCTGTTCGTTATACGAATCGTTCCATTTGGAATGAAGGTGATCCCTCCACCCGTTCCACCATTCGTCACGCAGTATCGAACGACTCCATTGGTTGGAGACCCATCGATATAGTTAAACGTCGAATTGCTTGGAACGAACGAGTTAGGAACATTCTTCGCAAGGAGATTTCCTCCGATGACTGCATCTTTTGCAACATACAAATACCCATTCGTGATGATATCCAAATAATAATTATCGAGATAAAGGGTAAATCCGGATGAACCGCTGTTCACACTTGCAGTTGGAGAACACGTTCCGTCCGTAGCAAATCCATAAAAATCATATGTGGTATTCGTCACGCCAAATCCACGCCACACCCAAGAACCCTTTAATGGATTCCCATCAAATCCAGAAATTCTGACCCTGAAATAAGTTCCGTTTGGAACCGTCATCGAGTTGGACTGCGTTAAGTAGTCGTCATGCCCAGAACTCATGGTCATCTGAAAAAGAGACGCATTGTGATTCATCCACGTACCATGTTTCCATCCGTTTCCAGTAGCAAAGGTAGAATTCGTAAAGATATTGGTTCCTGTCTCTTCCCTGACGTACAACATTGGAGTACTCAAATATTGAGTGGCAATTAGATAAGCACCCGAATCACCCGCCCTCATCAGTCGAGCCATCGCGTTCGTGTTGGCGTGAGGATCGGATTCTATCAGGGTGACATTTCCAACAATGGAGCCGCCCACATAGACATCTCCCGCCACGTAGATGTTTCCATTCGTGAACCTCTTGACGCTGATGTTGTCTACCGCCTGCAAGGCTCCGAGTTGAACGGTCAACTTTCCAGAACTCTTCATGGACATCACGTTGGTCAGGGTTCCGACCTCGTAATCTGCGATCGACCACGAAACGCCGCCCACGGTACAGGTGACTGAACTGGCTGTCGTCAGCTTCGTCAGAGACACCTTCATGACATCACCCGCCGCTACCGCCACAGTCTGCGTGAGTGCTCCCTCCGTGGTTGACTCTGCGCGATTGTTTAACCACGTAAGACCACCCTGAGTCCATCCCGTTGCAAAATTGTTGGTGAACGATCCGTTGTTCACCAACTCATTGGTTGCAGATGATCTTTCATAAATAGTCAACTGCTCAAATACGGTCGGAAGAGACTGAAGATACCGATTGTCGGATTCGTTCTTCGTGAACCGATTTGTCAGTCCCGAATTAACGATGGTTGGCATCGCCGTAATGCTCGTGTAGTTGGCGGCGTTGATGTTGAACGCAGGCGCGGAAGTCCACACGGACGTATTCAACTTGTTCGTCACAGAATCCCAAATCTGCGTACGAAGACCGATGTTGTTCACCCACGCCCAAGCGGAATCCCATCGAGTCGTCCTGATCCCGATCCCGTCCACCCACGCCCACGCGAAGTCCCACTTGGTGGTGCGAAGGCCAATGTTGTCCACCCATGCCCATGCAGAATCCCAGTCTGTGGTTCTGGTTCCGATTCCCTCGATCCAGTAGGCATCGTTCGTGATATCGATGTAGTCATCAGCCGTGATCTTGTAGGCGGCAGAGTTTGTCCAATCGACCTTGGTGAGCATCCCCGTGACGAGACCCCACGTGGAGGTGTTGTCGTTGATTGCCGCGAACTGCTGATCGTACGTGTTCGTGTTCTTCCAAGAGACCAACTTGTTCAGGTTCGTCAGGTCTTGAGGAACCAGAACGGACGCAATGGATTCAGTCCATGTCCTGTAGTTCATCTTGTACTGGACGGTGTTCCACAGGGACGTATCGTCATCCACGATCCGACTCGCCGTCGATGCGAACCAACTCGTCTTGTCGAGTTTGCCCGTCCACATGATCAGGCCGTTCGTGTAGGCCGAGTTCCACGTGTTCGTCCTGCCCTCAAGCGAAACAACCCTGTTGGACACGTTGCCCAAGGACACAAGGTTCGTGTTAATCTCTCCGAACAACTGGTTGGTCGCAACGTCGAAGTCTGCCTGAGAAACGGAATCACCCGCAATGGCGACCGCCGCCGTGTAGGCCGTATGAATCTTGTTCGTCCACGTGTAGAATTCGACGTAGCCCAACTTCGATGTCACGGAATCCCACAACTGGGTCTGCCCGTCGAAGATGGCTTGATGATCAGCGATCTTCTCGTCCAGATCGTTCGTGGCGATCCACGAGGTGGCCTTGTCGATGTTCGTCAGGTGAAGGAAGGTGAGATCGTCGGCGGGAGATTGAGTCCACACGGAATAGTTCAGCTTGTACTGAACCTGATTCCACAGGTTGGTGTCGCTGTCCAGAATCCTGCTTGCGGTGGACACATACCATGTCACCTTGTCCAGTTTTTGAGTGGACAGGATAGCCACGTTCGTCGCCGTCGATGACCACGCATTGGTGGACTGCTCAAGTATGGCGACACGGCCCGATACGCCACCCAGATAAACGAGGTTGGAGCCGATCACCCGATAGAGGTCGCCCGTGGTGTACGAATAGTCCGAAAGTATCACGTAATCATTGGTGTCGTTGGTTGCATGGGTGTAGGAGACGGCGATCTTGTTCGTCCACTCGTAGAACTCCGTCTTATCCACCTTCTGCGTAAAGAGTTGGTTCCAGACCACGTGCCAGTAGGTCTGCGTGTCGTAATACTCCTGCGCCTGAATGTAGCCACCCAGATAGGAGTTCTTCAGGACGAAGGGCCAGTTGGTGAAGTTCCCGATGAAGGTTCCGAACAGCGATCCGTTCAGGACGGAAAGATTCGTGTAGGCCCAACCGGGAGCCGTGAACTCCGGTGCGGCACGGACGGAGATCATCCCCTTTGCCATCGAGTAATACTGGGCATGAAGGGTGTCCTGCAAGACAACGGCGGCGTACCACCTGTCGAACGACTTCATGAACGTGGTCGGAAGCATGAAGAACGAGGCCACGGAACCGCTGATGGTTCCCGTGATGCTCGTCATGGACGAGGATCGTTCAGACTGCGAAAATCGGAACACCGCCGTATAGGCCGAGGTATTCGTCATCAGGTTCGTACCCTGATACAGCGTAGCCTTGATCTCTGGCGTGTTGGCTACCGCCGTCTGGATATTGAACTGATTATTCCGCTGATCCTCGAAGTTGCACTTGATCGGAATATACGGGCCTGCGCAAACTTCGAGGCCCACCAACATCGTCAGGGCGAGGATGAGCCTCTTCATGTACGCTCCTATCTATTCGCATCAAATGAGAACGGAGAATTCGTCTCGAAATCAAACACGAGAACATCGAACGGCAACACGTACACCTGTGCCACCGATGCTCCGTCTGCCACAACGCTGACCACGTTGCTCGTATGCAACGCGAACATCAGGTTCGTCGTGACTCTCATGATTCGGTTCGTGACCACCCACATCTGGTTCGTGCTTACGATCCCAGACGGGTTCGTCGTGACCAGAGGTTGCTGATACTGGTCCACTTCGCTTGCCCGAAGCAGGGAGACCGTCGTCAGGTTCGTCACATTCTCTGGCAATGAATATGAGAACGAAACGAACTGCCACGGATTTTTGTAGTTGTTTGTCCACGCCAGACTGAACGGGGAGTCGCTCACGGAAAGCTGTTCCGTGAAATAATACGAATGATCCTGAGCAATGGACGGAGAGGCCAGAAAGGCTAAGAGAGCCACTATGATGAAGAACCTGCGCATACGCACCTCCTGCGAAACAGGGCGAGTGCGGGATTTCCACACCCGCCCCGAATCTCACGTTGACCGCGATTAGTCCTCGCCGAGCGTGTCGAGGGCCAACTTGATGTATCCCGCCGCATCGGCGAGAACATCCGTGGACGACACCTCAACAATGATGGGGCCACGATACGCGGCGGCTTCCATCTTGTTGTCGTTGAGATATTCGGCCTGCGTAGCGACCGCAGGGACGAACTGGAAGTACACATCCTTGGTGTCGCCGTACTCGTCCATGCGATCACGGTAGACTCGGATCAGGCCATCGGCGATCGGCATCGCCAAGAGAAGGCTCATGATCTTCATCACGCCGTTGTCACGGACTTCGGGTTCGCCGATGCGGAGGAACGAGGCGTACTTCGCCCCGACTCCCTCGATCGTGTGACCCGCCACGCCATCCGTGGTGCGGAGCAGGGTCTTGAGCGCACCCGCGCTTCCCTGAACAACACTCGGAACCTGTACGGCGGCAACCACCGCGAATGCGTTTGCGGCAACGAGCAGGCTCAGATCATGCGGGGCATCCAACGCCCAACATTTGAATCCCGCAATGCCGTTGATGGTGTCGATCAGGGACTTCAGGGTCGGGCATACGAAATCGCACACGCCACCCGCCGCCGCATCGATCACGGTCGTCAAGGCCGACAGACCGCCGCCATCGTTATCCACTCGATTACGAACCAACGTGACACGGTTTTCCGCACCCGCACCGCCAACCGCGCTGATCGCAATCGTGGCGTTCGTGAACCGAGCCGTGGGCAGTTCGCCTGCCACCGGACGGGGATCATACGAAATCGCCAGAGCCGCCGCATCCGTACCAAGAATCCGCTTGGTGAACGGAGCACAAAGTTTTCCAGAACCTATCATGATACCTTCTCCTTCTTTTGCTGTTTAACTGAAACCTAACCCTTCGAGAGACTTGCCAACAATCGCCAAACCGATCAACTGTTTGTAGTCCGCAGAAGAAGTGACTTCCTTCTCCACCAACTCGTCCATCGTGAAGAGTCCGCGAATCTTCTTGATCCCGCTCGGAAGGACTTCCCCATCGGGCATGACTGTCCGATACAGGTAGTCCATGAACGCATTGCGTTCCTTGCCTTCGGGATACGGCTCGTTCTTCACCTTGTAGATTCCGGAAATGGCCCTGCTGTTCAGAACCTTCGATATTTCGGAATCGATCAACGGGTTGATGATCAGAACATGGTCTGTGAACTTGCAGGTTCGGGAAATGTTCTCCTTGAGATACATCACCCTATGCGAAGACGCTGTTGCGCTCCACCAATGCTCCATCACGGGCTTCTCTTCCACCACGATCTGTTCTTCTTTCTTCGGACTCATCGTTCATTCCTCGGCTATCGCGGGGAGGAGATCGGCCCTATACCGACCCCCTCCATCGCGGACAATTACCGGACGACGATCGGGGCCGTACCGCCACGGATCACGCCGTGACAACGCTCATGGAACACGTTCAGCGCGTAACTCATCAGATACGCATCTTCGCGCTGTAGGACTGAGCGGGTGCTCTGGATGTTCTGAATCCATTGCGCACCGAGACCCTGATACTCTCCACCGGAAAGGTTCTTGGGGTCGATCAGGAAGCCCCACTTGGACAGACCGCCGCCGAGGGCGTACTTGTCCAGATAGACCGTCACGTTGCGGCCCATGTCCGTCTTGATGTTGTACGTCCACGAGCGCATGGTCGGCTCGAAGTACGGTGCCGCATCGAGGCGTTCGAGTTCCCTCATCATCCGCAGGCCGTCCGCATAGAGGTTCGGGCCTGCGATCAGAATCTTGGAGTCGCCCGACTCGTACGGATCGAACGTGGGATCGAGGAAGTCGTTGAAGTTCTCCCACGTGAATCGGTTTCCGAGATTCCCCAGATCGAGCACGTTGGTCTTCATGTAGTGCAGGAGGCCGTTGCCGATGTAGACCTGCTTCTCCGTGGCATCCATCCACGTTGTACGGTTCTGGAACAGGAGGCCGTACTGCTGTTGCTGACGAATCTTGAAGACCGTGTTCTGGACTTCCTTCGGCAGTTCACCGAACCCGCCAAGCATCTTCGAGCCAAGTTGGTACTTGGACATCGAGAACGAGGACGAGATCAGCGAGATGTAGTTGTACATCGGTTCGCCGGGAGTCGTGGTCGTACCCACGCGAGGCTCACCCAACTCACCCATGTACGGAGGCATGACGTACACATACGCACCTGCGTTCGCCGCGACCTGCGCCGTGCCGAACTTCGTACGGTCAACCTTCACGTTCGCAGGGCCGCCTGCGGTCGTCACCCAACCCTCGGAATAGTCCGGATCGATCTCGACCACCAGAAGGTTTTCACCCGTGATCGGGATCGACAGGCCGCTCCACTTGCCGTTGCAGACCAGAGGGTCCACCACGTTGATGTACGTGAGGTCGGCACCCGCCGCCGTCATGTTCGAGGCCAAGGTAGTCCAACCATCCAGACGGGTATCCTCCGACCACCGCATGATCGGGTTCGTCCAGACGTTGTTCCGCTTGTCCACGTATTCAAGCAGGGTCAAAAGGATCGCGTCGTTCTCGCGCTGATCCCATTTGATGGCTTCGGGGGAACTGTCCCACAACTGGACGCGAAATCGGTTGTTGAGGTCGAACGCCGAGATGTTGTCGGTCGTGGTCAGAATCGGATATACACCACGTTGCATGATACAGGCTCCTTCTTAAAGGAGTCGATCACACCGAAGCGGACTCACGGACGCGCTTGAGGAAGGAGTTCATGTCCCCACCCGTGTAGACGGGACGAGATTCTGTATCGTCATCATCGTCTTCCTGTGAAGTGACATCTCCTGCGCCTGCGCCACCGGACGGCCCCTCCGGAGTGAAAGCACTCCGCTTTTTCTTCGTATTGAACAGTTTAGCCAGACGGTCTTCCTGATCGTCCTGCTTTTTCTGCTGTTCAGGGGTGCTCCGGAAAAAGCTGTCTTGGGAAGGCTTGGTCGTCTTTTCGATGACCGTTTTCAGGAACTTCAACCGGAACTCCGGATCATCCTTGAGAGCCTTCTTGTCTTCAGGAGTGGCTGACTTGTAGAGTTTGTCTACAAATTCACGTTGCTCCTTCGACAGCTTGGCTTCAAGCTGTTCCGCTGTTTCCTGTCCCTCTTTGCCTTTGTCTCCCTGACTGCCCTTCGGCCCTGCGCTAGAAAGTGTGGCGAGGTCTTCCTTCAACTTCGCGGCCTCTGCCTTCGCGGCCTCGGATTCGGCTTTCGCCGCCTTGAGGGCTTCGCGATCCTTGCGAAGTTCGCCTACCTCGTTCCCGAAATCGTTGATCTTCTTCTGGGCGTTGTCAACACGCTCGTTCGCGGTTGTCAACTTGGATTGGAGAGCGTCGAGCGCGTCTTGGTGTTCCTTCTTCAAGGCATCGACGGCGGCTTGTTCTTCCGGTGTCATCAGCTATCTCCTCTCGGATGTGGATGACTTCTTTCTCTCATTGAGCATATCAATACACTTTAAGATTTCAGCGTCAAGCACTTCTTTCTGTTTCGGAGCATTTTCAAGAAGAGCGATGTCCTCTTGAATCTCCTGCTCGATTCCCTGAATACGGGCCAGTTGAAGAAGGGCATGATGATTCGATGTGTCGATCCGGTAGTAGCAAGACCGTGTTACACGAAGATCGTCGCGCTTGCGTTCCAGAGCCTTCTCTCCGTATTTAGACTTGGCCTCGTCCGAATACTTCTCGATCTTGTCGATCTTGCCCTGAAGAAAATCGATGTGGGCCTGCAACTCATCGATGGACATCTGCGAGAGGATCATTCAACTCCCCCTGCCGCCGCGCCGATGGCGGCTTCCGCGCCAACTGGCCCCTGCTCCTCCGGAGCCGCACCCGCTTCCGGTGCGGTGGACGCATTGATCTGCGCCTGCTTCTGCTGAATTCCGACCTCTTGGGAGCGAAGCGCGGCAGAACGATTCTCCTCCTGAATCCTCGTCATCTCGTCCCTCGACTTCAGGAGCCTCGTCGCGCTCTCGTCGTCGTCGATCAGCATCTTCCTGATCTCGAACGGATCAACCATCGGATCGTCCTTGAGCCTGTCGAACACGGCGATCTTGTTCTGGCTCTCGACAACGCCCTTCCGGTTCTTGAAGTTCAGGTCGAGCGTCACCTCAAATCCGTTCACCAAGTCCTCCTCGGTCACAACGATCTGCTCGATGTAGTCGCTCTTGCCCTGAGACGACTTCCGCTGTTGGAACGTCTCCTTGGGTTGAGCACCCGTCTGCATCAGGATCAACGTCTGGTTGATCGCGGATTCCAGATAAGTCGTTTCGAGGATCGCACCCGCGAGTCGCTCCCGCGCCGTGGACGATGCCGCCAGTTCCGTGAAGGCCATCCCGCCTCCGCGAACCAATCCCGGCTTGTTGTAGAAATTCGGCTGACCCGCAACATCCGTTTGAATCTGCTCCAACTTCTGGCCTACCGTCATCATGGACTGATCGATCTGCGGTGGATCAAGCCACATGGCCCCGCTTCGCACATCTCCGCTGACCGGAAGAACCTCATCGGGGCCGATCACGGGTTTCTTGTCGAACGAGGTTGTCGAGTAAACCAGAGGACGCTTCGCGCTCCAAGTCATCAGGTCGAACAGAAGGTTGAGCCAGATGTTGTGCGCCAGATCGACTTTCTGCAACGCCTCCGGAATGCTCATCGGGAACCATCGATTCCCGTCAGGCCATGCGGAACACTTGACGAGGGGGCATCGCATCGTCTGCAACTTCTCCTCTTCGTCGTAGATAACCTGCTTGCCGTTGGCGATCCAGATGTGGCGGTTGTTCGCAAAGACCTTGACGACCGGGACTCGAACAGGAATCCGCTTGTCTTGTGTGTTGGTTTTCTTCAGGTCGCGGTCGCCAAGTTTTGCCATCAAATCGATCGTGTTGAGGCGCGAATCGAAACCAAGCTGTCGAGCATCCGAGATGATCGTCTTGATGTTCCCCTTCAATGGCATATCCTCGACATCCACAGGTTGGCTCGAATACATCATCTCCAACTGCGCCTCGGAATAGGTGTCCACCAGAAACGAAAGAGAGACGGCGTTTGTCCCGTTGAAGTCTGCCCCGTCCGGATAAGGAACCACGCAGGACGGATTGATGTAGCGGAAACGGATCGCCTTGGTCGGCTCACCCAGTTCCATCGTCCTCGTCTTCTCGATCCCCGAAGCGGTTGCCGTGCTCAACGTGAACGATTTCGGAAGTTGAATCGAGTAGTTCTCCACGATCCCGTATCCCAACCCCAACTTGAAACAATCGACCACGGTTGGATAACTGTATCGACGCATCTTCATCTTGTGAACGACTTGGATGTAGAGAGCCTGCTCCACCTTTGTCAGGGTGTTCATGTCCATGCCCAGTTCGACGGGAAGGAGACGGATGAAGTTCGATGTCGGGAACAGGTACTCCATCGCGGAAGGCAACGCCTTCTGAACCTGAGTGAACATCGAACCGATCGGGATGCGGGAATTGGTGGGCCACACGGCGGCGTTGATCACATTGTCGTAGGTCTGCTGAAGACCAACCATTCTCTCGAAGTCGCCCCGCTGTTGCGTGTACGCCCAAGAGAAGATTTCCATGTACTGGTCGGCAACGGGATCGAGAGAAGATTTTTGTGGCATATCAGCCTCCTCTGAATCTGCGGATATATCCACAGATTATCTACGAGCATTATCCACGCCGTCGCCAAAGTAGACAGCCTTTGGCTTATTGTCAATCGAATCCGCATTCAATTTGGCGTACCATCCCTTGATGAACGAGAACGGCTCTTCGGTCTGCGTCCTCTGTTTGATCTGATCCGCGTAGTGTTTGTAGATGTAGATGCCCTGTCCGAAACAGAGCGTGGTGTCCAATGAGCCTTTACGGTCGTGGTCGGGTCGAGGCTTACCTTGCTTATAAACCACAACACATCCCGCCAGTTCAATAAGTAGAGGCTCATCAGGAATCTCAGGATACTCGTTCTCGTCATAGTCTGCCAACCAATCCCTTATTCCCTCGAAGATGGCTCCACGGGTTGCTTGGTTAGTATCGAAACCAAACACCTCTCGAACCTTGCGAGTAGAATCACGAAGCGACATCTGCTTAAACCAATAGGGATAATCTTTGAGTTCGGCAAAGAACAGGGCGTTGAACGATCCACGGGTTGGCCCTTCGGCGCAAAGCAGAGCATTCCAGTAGTATCGAAGCGCATACGAACATACTCTCGCAAATGCTTGGGTAGGCAGGGTACTCCGAAGGGATGCAACAATTTTTGGTTTCTCTTCACGAGACTGATCAATCGGTTTTCGCATGACCAGAGCCGCCAAGACATCACCCGCCTCTTCAGGAAGTTCAGCACCCTCTGCCGAGTCAGCCATAAGGTAGTACGCATAGCCTTCCTTTCTTTCCTCGTAGACCCTCCACACATCCTGCCGATTCTCCACGGTCTCCACCGTCCTCGACACGGAGACCTCCATCAGGCTCTTGTGTTCAGAATCAGGAATCAGTTTCTTGATCCCGTAGTAGGCCTCTGTCGGGCAGAACTTGAACAACTGGAACGGCAATCGGAATCGATTGATCCACGCATTGATCTTCGACCGATCGTAGAACGGCTTTCCGCGAGGCTCCGTATGCACTCCCCAGATTCGTGCGATGATCTCCCACACAGGCATCATCGTCCTGCGATGGGCGATCACATCGGGAGTCAAATAGGGAGAGTCGTAGGCCGTAGCGTGGAACACTTCGTGGTCATCACTCTTCGAGTTCGGGAACATCAGTTTCTTGGTATACGTGATCCCCATGTACGGGGTCTCCACCACCGCGAACCGATCCGTATGATTCACCGCCGCCGTAACACATTGCTGATCGGGTGGCTCCTCGTCGAAGAAGGTCGCCCACGTATTGATGGACTCGAACTTCCGAAACCCAGACTCGTAGGAGATGATCGGTAAGCGTATGTCCCGATGAAAAGCTATAGTATACTCGCTCTTGATGTAGCCATTCACTCCCACCTTGCGGTCGATAAACTCCTCTGGAATCAACGAAGCAGACCCCTGTGAAAGTTTCGGCCACCACAGTTCCGTCAACGCTCGATTCGTAGTGCCAACCCAGATGACCGCCCCCGCAGGAGCGATCTTCGAGTCGGGATACACTCCCGCCCCGATGATGTTCCCACAGTTCCACTCCTCCGAAGGCTCCTTCGTCAGGTCGTGATCCAAAAACTTTCCGCTCCGCACATCGAACCGTCCATACCGTATCACGTTCTCCCTCGAAACAATCCTCGCTACTCCCGTATCCACTCCCTTGTCGAATGACAGGGAGATCGGCTTCTGACCGGAGACCATGATCCCGATCTCGATAAACACCGGATGGGACTTCCCGACCTGCGTTGCGGCGATCGAACCCCTGAACCGAGCGGTAGACAGGATGAATCCGCTCTGGAAGGGATGAGGGGCATTGCCGATATGTCTCGCGAAGTCCTCGTTGTGAAGATCGACCCCATCCTGCTCTGCCAACTTCATCACCCACTCCGGTCTCCTTGCTACGTCCCACGGCTCGAAATACCAGAAAGGGTGAATCGGATACACGCCTGACGTTTTCTGTTCCAAGAACTCCGCGATCGAGATGTGGGGTGACTTTTTCATTTTGTGAGTAGAGTGGACAGGAAGACTGCAACCAGATAAACAAGCAGGCCGTAAAACGTCCAACGAAGTTTGTCTTCATAGATCATTTTCTCTTCCCCGCTTTCGGCAATGGAACCTCGATCAGGGCCAACCTGATCTTCTCCTTGAGCGCGTTGACCTCGATCTCCCCCTTGATCAGCGCATCGACGCTCTTCTCGATCACGAGCCAGATCGCGTAGAACCATACCTTCACCTCGTCGGCGTGGATGTAGTCGCTCTCCGTGATCACGTACTGGTCACGGGCAACTCCCGCCACGGCCTTGATCAGCTTCGTGATGCAGTCCACGCGAACCTCGTCGGTCATCGACTGCGGCCCTGTCTTGGTCATCATGTCGAGACCGCCCTTATCCCCGTCGAACTTCTTCTGAAACTCCTGAAGATGGGTTCGGATCAGGTTGAGTTCCTCGCGCAGATCGATGTTCCCTCCGGACTCGTCTGCGGCCTTTCGTATCCTCTCGATAAATCCGGAGTCCGTCTCGTACTTATAGGGCTGAACCGGATATCCCTGTTGGATCGAGAGAGCCATTCCCTTCGCTATTCTTTTCGCGCTCAATTTTCCATTCCATGTGGCTTCGTGATAGACGCAAAGACCCACGCCGTAGTGTTCGGTTCCATATCCCGCGACCTTGGAGCATCGGCACTTCTCGCAGATGTGCTTGCTCGAATATCCCTGATGACCCGAATCCCCCGCGTCCCGAAGTTTGATCACCTTCCTGAAACACTTGGCGGGACACCGGAAAAACTTTCCGTCCTTCGGGAGTCCAAGAGACCTCGCGATCTTCCTCCTCTCGGCCCCCTTGGGAACCGGATAGAGATCAACCTCTCGATACGATACGGCCCCATCCTCTCCATAGAACCTCAACCTGATCTTCTTCGGAGCATCGGGAATCATGCGCGTCTCCCGTATCCCTCGCTGACCAAGATAGCTTTCGCGAGAAGCGCGATCTCTGTGATGACCTTCCCGTTCCCCTTCAGGCTCTCCACGAACTCGGCCTGCGGATCGATGTAGACCTCCCGATAGAACGACTTGGAAGACTTGCAGAGGCGAAGAATCTCATCGGCCTTCATCGCGGAGAAACTCATCGGCTTCTCGATCTTGTCCCTGTTCGGCCTCTCCTCGTCCACGACCTCCCTGAACTGGCGAACGCTCAACGCCTCGGCCTTCGCCCGTTTCAGGAAGTTCTTCTGATCCCTGATCGAGAGACGGGCCACGCACTTGTGATGGGAGAACGTGAGCGGATATCCCATCCGGTTGTCGGGGGGAACCGCCTCGCACACCCACACGATGTCCTTGAGAGTCTGGTACTCCTTGTCGGTCGCATCGAGGGCTTGGGAGTACATCTCCCCGAACTTGTTCTTCCCGAAGATGATCAGGTCTCCCAACCAGAAGTTCACCGTCGAGTTGGCCCACGCCTTCAGGGACTTGAGTTTCTCGACTTGGGCAAGCCACTTCTCGATGGGGATGTCGGCAGAGGCGGTCAGGGAGGTTTCGGTCACGGCGCAGTCGGTCAGCGGATCGATGGGCATGAGGTTTTCGTTCATGGTGTTCCCTTTCTTTCCCTATACCATGTCCCAATCAGGTCTTTACGTAAAGACTTATTGACAAGAATCTGTTTTCAGGCAATCCTTGTTGACAATTCACCGGAGAGATTGTAGTAGGTGGGTCTTATGAGAACCGGATCAGGATGCGTTGAAATGTTTAAGCCTTCATGTCGGGCTGAACCCTTCTGTTGAGCGTGTCCTATCCGGTTCTCTTGTTCTTTGATCTGGCGTAGAAAATATCTCGGTTCTTAAGAGACCAAAGCCCGTAAAAAGGGGCATGGGGAATGCTCGGAAACAGCACGGCTACTGCGGGAGCGAGAGGCCGTTGACCCATGTAAAATCTGCATACCACGCTCAAGGCGCAAAGCAGACCCAAATACCGTCACGCCACACGGATCAAAGATCAGAGTTCGTCAGGTCGCAAGCTAGGCTCGGTAGATACGGGCCGATGCAAACGGAAAGCGGGTTGACGAATACCAGAACTTCCAATGGGATGACTGCGCCCACAACTCAGGCGAAAGCAGTCCTGCGCTTCGCGGTTCCTACCTTAAGATATCTTTAAGTAAGCCATTGACAACTCCAAACGATAAGGTTATGTAACAGATATGAAGAACCTTGGGATAGGAAAGGAAGATACTTTCGTGTGGATGCCGTGTCCGTCCTGCAATACGCACAGGAATATGCTTGTCGTGCATCCGAACCCGAAAGACACCTCCACGTATCGGTTGCAATGTCCGTTGTGCAACTACATGATCCGGAAGGTGTACACGACCTACATCCAAGCCGAACTCTTTGGAATTGGCGAATCGGATTCGGAGCGGATTGAGCGGGAGATCAGGGAACATCCCGACCAGTACCCCGATCTGATTATGGCTTAAGAATGTTCTTGCCTCGGTGTGGTTCCCGGCGCAAGATGCGGCACATGAATGGGCGTGGTATACATTCATGTTGGTCTCGGAGAATGGGGCGGCTACTCCCGTAGTCGTCCCTTCTCTTTTTCAGGGAGATGACCATGCCAGTACACAAAGTCAGAGGCGGCTACCGATGGGGCAAGCACGGAAAGATTTACAGGGGACGAGGAGCCAGAGCGAAGGCAACCCGTCAAGGCCGTGCGGCCTACGCCCACGGGTACAAAGGATAGCATGACCTACAATCTCATCGAGAAGGTCAAGTCGTGGTGGCTCAAGAGGAAGGTCAAGGAACTCTCCACGGAAGGATTCAACCCCGCGCTCCCAGACCTCTCGAAGATTCGCGACAATTACATCGAGTCGGAACGAAGGAAGGCCATCCAAGATCGGTTCGCACCCTCCCGCAAACATCTGGATTCCAAGCGCGGAGTCGCATTCATTAACAGATACCTGTGTAACCCCGCAGGAACAAAAACGAATCGGCTCCGCGCCCGTAACATCCAAGGGTTCTCCGGAAGACAGGCGGCGTAATATGCCCACGTGTCCCACTTGCAGGCAGGAGTACAAAGGGAAGGACGGCTCCGGTCTCATCACCCGTGGAGCCTCCGGAAACAGACCGGAGGATGAAGTCCGGATCAAGGGCGGCGTGATCACTCGCGGAGCCTCGAAAGAGGCCGTTGAGAAGACCGTCACGGGAAAGGGTGCTCTCATCACCCGATCCAACATGGACAAGCCCAAGGAAGTCTTCGCCATCCAGACCAAGGATAAATCGGGGATCATCACTCGCGGGGACATCCCCGAACCCAAGGAGGAGGTCATCAAGGGGGCCACGTTCACCCGTGGGCCGTCCACCAAGAAGTTGCCTAGCGAAGTGATCCTTGGAAAGAGTTCAATACGTCGAAACGAGGTCGATCCGGAACTCGAAAAGGTTCCCCCGTCCGAACGCGCACCCTTGCAGGGAGTGAAGGATGTCCGTGGCAACTACATCATCAAGTCCAACGCGATGCAGAACTACGGACTCAACAGAGGCAGGCGCGAAGACCGCATCGAGGAGAAGGGTGCTCTGATCATCCGAGGACGATCCTCAGAGAGCCTGCCTCCCAAGGTAACTGCCGGGGACAGCTTCATCGAGAGAAGCACACCCGCGAGACCCGACACCGCAAGACAGCCTCCGAAGATCACGCAGATCGCCCCGATAACCAAGATGCAACTCCCTGCTTCCGTGGAAAGAAACCGAATGGATTTGAGCGGAGTCCGTCCGAACACGATGGACTTGAGCGGGGTCAAACCCAACCGGATGGATTTATCGGGTGTGCGTCCCAACAAGATGGACTTGAGCGGCGTGAAGCCAAACAAGATGGATTTGAGCGGAGTCAAGCCGAACACGGATGCACGATACTCCATGAGCGACAAGGAGTGGCAGGAAGAACTCCGAAAAAGAAGGGCGATGGAACGATGAACGAACCTGTACAAGCACCCCCGACCATTGGAGACTTCAACAAGATCATCGAGGACAACCAGAAGTTGTCGAAGTTCTCCCTGATGCTCCTCAACCAGTTGCACCCCGCGAAGAAGGGGAAGGCCGAGAGGATGCTCAAGGTGGTCTTCGACAACCACATCGACAAGCCAGACTGCTTCTTCATGGACAACGAGGAGAAGGTCTGTGTCGCCGCGAAACTCAGCGGGACATTCTCCGAACCCGAACTGCGGCTTATCGCCCAATGCATGAGGGAACGAAATGACCTACTCACGAAGCCCGTCGAAGAAACCCCGATCATCGAAGCCTGACATGGAAACCGACTACGACAAGTTCTGCAACGAACTCGATGCCCTGATCAAACGATGGAGAAGCGAGAGCGACCTGAACTACGCCGAGGTGATCGCCGCCTTGGAGTTCAGGAAGTTCACGCTGATGATGGAAGCCAGAGGAGAATCATGAACCAAGTCAACTGCTCACTCGGCACTCTGCGCAAGATCGCCAAGACGATGAACTGTTCGATCCCACGGATCAACGATCCTGATCACGAGGATGTCCGGTGCTTCAAGTCCTTCGCGTTGCCGCTCTTCAGCCGTGTAGAGGACAACACCATCAAGGAAGTCCACGCGGTCTTCCTGCGCGAGGCAGGGGCCGACCGATCGAAGCTACACGTGTCTCCCGCCTTCTGGGAGAAACTCTGTGCGGAGGTGAACAACAATGGCAAAGTGCAAGGGTAAGAAGCGGTGAACGTCTTCACGAGGCTCTTCGCCAAGAAGCCCCTCTACGATGAAGCCTTCACGGACTGCAAGAGTCCGAAGGATGTCTGCTCCGTGGTCTCCCGATGGATCACCCCTGCGCGTACCGGAGGCGGCGAGAAGCACGAACCGAGAGTCATCTGGGAGTGCGGCTACGGGGACTGCGACGACATCTCCTTCCTCGTCCACGAAGCCTGCAAGAGCCTCTTCATCCAATCCACGGTCGAGTTCTTCTGGCCCCTGAACAGGGTTCGCGAAGGACACGCCCTCTGCTATGGAATCTGGAACGACACCCATTGGGTATCCGACAACGGGGAGTACCTCGAAAACACCGAGCCGGAAGCCGTAGCCGCAGAGGCCATGAACTGTACACGGGTATGGTCTCGACGCATGACCTAATGATAACCCGTTATCAATAAGGAATCCATGAGACGGCTTCATGTCATCCCGACGAACGACTTCTCGATCCACAATGCGCAGGACACCTGTTGGTGTCATCCGACAGAGACCTCTCAGAGCATCTTCGTCCACAACGCAGAGGATTGCCGAGAGGCCAAGGAACGCGCAACCGGAACGGGCTGTCCATACAAGGAATGGGTGATCATCGGGGAGAGCGTAAAGCCCTAAAGATAGGGCTTCGCGCCGGGAACCCTGCTCCAATGCCCTATAGATAGAGCCTACACACAGAAGGCGTGTCTCCTCCTGTATACCATAGAAAAAATACACGTGTCTCCACGGAGTGGATAATCCCCAAGGTTCATGCGGTGTACCCTTGGCGACCCCGTGGGGGTTCCCCCCGCCCTTTTGCATGGTTAACACGCGGTTCTAGCCTCTGGTTGCACCTTGAGTAGTCGGCTTGCGAGTAGTCGCGGAGTACAGCATAGAACACCACGCGACAAGCCCGATCTCTTATTGATAATGGATTATCATTTCGTCATTTGGCGAAATGTGACAGTCACGCCGCGCAATCGGGTTTAACCTGTTGGGTAATCTGCTTCACGCATGGCACACACTCCGACTAATTTTTAGTCGGAAACTTCACGTTGCAACGCATGA
>Ga0315295_10001422_pt1 | contig 20548 bp, 35 predicted proteins | sample YL17G14_0_MG_FD_204453 | JGI IMG/M metagenome (GOLD analysis project Ga0315295, IMG submission 204453) | Sediment microbial communities from Yellowstone Lake, YNP, Wyoming, USA - YL17G14_0 | ecosystem: Environmental > Aquatic > Freshwater > Lake > Sediment | place: USA: Wyoming | collected...
TTGTGCCGGTGTTGGCGGAGCAGTTCCTTCTCGATGGACTTGACGCGGCGAAAGAGGTGGACGATACCGCCTCGATCAAGTTCGGTCTGGACATCCTGATCGAAGAGAACAAGTCCACAAAGGGCGGATGGAAGTTCAAGTACGCGATTACTCCCTTGACGGACTTCGGCGGTGGTAAGGACGTACTTACGGAGATGGGAGAGAAGCTCGGTGCGGTTCCCTATCTCGAAGCGCCTGCAAAGAAATAACCGTAGAGACGGGGTGATCCCGTCTTTAACCAACGTAACGGACAAAGGCCCGGTCGAGTGACCGGGCCTTTTTTATTTCCTGCTCTTCATGAACTTATTGAACATTCCCGCAGCGGCCTTGGTCACGTTTCCCACGATCTCCGGGTGTTCGCGGACATAATCACCCAGGTTGCGGATCACGCGATCGGTGGACGAGACAGGGGGGTCCCCTGTCTCTACGTCGTCCTCACTCATAAATATATCGATCACGAACTTTCGCAGTCCGGCGGGGTCGGGTTCGTACCCTGCGTCCGTCAATCCTTGACAAATAATAGTGTTCTCTTCTTCACTCAGGGACACCCACCATCCCGCCAGCTCGATTGCGGCGTCAGGCGAGTTCTTTTTCATCGTCGCGGTCCTCCTGGGATTCGTTTATCAGCTCTTCAAGGTCTTTGTGGTCGTCAGGAGCGAATATCTTTTCGTCAATCCCTTTCTTTCTGAAATAATCCGCGACCACCTTCATGCAAACGACCTGTGCGTCCATCACATTTACCGCCGATTCAATGATCTCCGGCAGGGCGATCATCGCCTTGAGGTACGCCTCCCCTATGTCTTTCACCGGTCCTTGACTTGACACACCGGAAGGCATGTCCAGAACTTTTTTCGGCTCTTGTTTCTCGTTCATACGGGTTCCTTTCATTGAGGTTGCAAACGTCCGCGATTCAATGTATAATATAAGTGATGAACACCACTATGTACCAGACGGACGGCAAAGCGAAAACGACCGGCCAGATCATGAAGCGGGTCGTTCTCCAATACTACAAGGACATGGTTCCCTACGCCCACTTGTCATTGTGGGAAGTTTTCGATATTGTCAAGGCTCTCCCATTTCGTCCAGACCCCGAAGAGGTCGAGACGCTCATGCGCCCCCTTTACACGATGACAATGTCCGGGACCGGGGGCGACTGTGACGACAAAGCGATCGCGCTCGCGTCCTATTGTGAGCTTACCGGCATACCCTGGCGCTTCGTCGCCGTTCGCCGGGCGGATCAGGAAATGTTGCACCACGTGTTCGTTGAATGTTATATTAGTAATATATGGATACACGCTGACCCGACATATCGGTTCAATACGCTTGGCCGCGAGCGTGAACAGTATGCAGAATACGTAATCATTTCATAATACAGGCGGCATCCGTGAACACAACGATCGATCCATCGGTCCTGCAATCCCCGCCTCTTGTTCCCATGTTCATAGCAATAATCTTGTCCATAATCATCATCCGGTAAACCAGGGGGTCTTATGTCCAATTATATGTATCGTCCGCGAACTTCGTATCTCGGTATCGATCCGTCTCTCACGATCGTCGGGATGACGCCAAAAGAGATCACACAGAATTTCAGTACGAACCTGGACTCTGCGACCCCGCCCGATCCGAGCGACCCGACATACGCGAAGCAGCGGCAAACCGCAGTTCTCGCGATCGTGGTCCTTGTCGATAACATGAAGAGGTTTCTCGACGCGGTCATTTCCGCCGGGCCGAGCGGACTCAACTATGATATTATCAACACGTTCGCAATCAAAGTCCAGGACTATAACAACATCCTGACGTTCTTATTGACAAAATGGCAAGACGACGACGGGTTCTTCACCGCGCCTGAAAACGCTTCCCGCTGGACCCAGATCACCTCTTATCGTGACAAGAACGCGCAGAGTATTGAAACGCTCAACAACTGGATTTCGGTATATGCTCCGCCTATCACCGGCGGGACTCCCCCGCCTCCTTCCGGCGGCGGCGGTGGAGCGGATACGACCGGTGGAGATACCACGACCAGCGAAAAGAAAGTACCCTGGCTTATGATCGCTATTGCGGCAGTCGGCGCGTACTTCGTCCTTAAACATTAAGAGGGTTTTGTATGCCTTCATATTATGCCGGTTTTGGGGCTGATACTATAGGGGTTGATTCTGGCTTGTTCATAGCAGAAAAAGAAAAACCTCGAACGTATTATCGTAGTGAAGAACTCATTACCGGACAGCCGCGACGGATTGAGGACTTTACCAACCTGACCGGATATTTTCATGATACTGGTTTTAAAGATTGGACTTTAGAACATATTAGTTCGAGTCCATCTGACGCTGCGGCGTGGGCGGCAATCAATGATCCCAACGCATTAATAACTTCATACCGACCGAAATCCGGGTCCATGCACCGTAACGGACGGGCGTATCTCGGTTATTACTACGATTTCAAACCCGATCAGGTTTTTCCCGGTCTTAAAAATTATTTTGAATCGGCACAAAAAATACGATGCGCTTCGGGTTATGCGAGCGTCGGCAATACCGATATCGAATTATTTAAAAAAGTAAATTTTATAAGTCCGGCGGATTATTTCAACTCTTTCGAGCTTGCCAAAACCCCGCTTGAATATATTGAATATCTCATGGCTTTTCCATGCGCCGGAATAAGTCTCGAAGAAAATTCTCCTCTTGGTCTTTACAGAAATAACGCTTTTCCCGATTGGGCTTTTGAAGCTACCGACGACAAAGTGAGATATACCGAAACCGATTTCGGATTCAGTTCTTATGACACTACAAAATATCTGGGGTACATTGGAAGAAATGACGTTTATTCGCTCCCTGATGGACGTTCTATCCGTCAAGCCTACGATGACGCGATAAGAAATTTTGGTCTTGTATGTCATTCATACGCTTATTCAATTGCAAACGATGCTATGTTATCTTCCCAACAATGGGACACTAATTCTATCCGTGGAATAAGCGCATGGGATGCGCTCACGGTGATGGGTATTGACGAATTTGAAAATCCTACATTGCCGAAACTGTATCAGTACCTTGCAAATTACTCTATGAAGGCACGGGTTGATTTTCCATCGAAAAGATTATGGGACGTTTACAATAGTGAAATATCAGTTTCGACATTACTTGAATATCAACCCTCTATTTTCGCCACGCTTCGGCTTCCCTCTTCATATACCATTGACGGGACCGATATCGTCACAAAACTGACTCAACTTTACAAATCGGCAATGATAATCGTGAACTCGTCTTTGGCCAAGGCTTTTGCGCAGCTTGCAAAAACTGAAAATGTCGATTATGTTCCTACTGTTGAAGAGAAGAAAGCCATTCAGGATATTACCAAAAATCTCTTTCTTATTCCCAATGTAAATACAGGAATGTTTGAACATCTCGAACAGAATTTAATTTCGATATATCCTTCGATCGCGCTTTCGATAAGGATTCCTGAAGATCAATTGAAATATTATAAAGAGGGATTGAAACTTTACGCAGAGTATTCGTATAAACCGCCGAAACCACCACCTCTCGTGGAAGAGGGTTCAATAATTCCGATGGTCATTGCTGCGGCGGTGGGTGCGGTCCTTATTGCAAGGAGTCAATAATATGTCCCTTGAATCGACATGGAGACAGGCTCCGGCCCTATCGTTGGGTGCAGATTGGTTTTCGAGTAAGGGCGGAAATCCTGCAATTGACAATTTAATGAAAATCGAAAATCTTCCCTATGTCGTCGGGGGAATCGGCGTCCTTGTCATTGCGATAATTCTTTACAAGAAATCGCAAAGGAAAAAATAATGGCCGCAACCGTCGATTATACCGCTCTTGTCAATAGTATCGGGTCTCTTGTGGGAAGCACCACAAGCAAGATTCAGAACTATTATTCAGAGAGTAAGGCGATCAACAATGCGATCGCCGCCGGCGGAGACGTCGTCACACAGCTCAACCGGAAAAAGCAACTTCTTGAATTGACGGTCGCGGCGGTCGAAGAGCATATCAAAGAGACCGGTGGGAGAGACCCTGCCCTTGACAAGACAACAAAAACCGTTGCGACGGTCGGGGCAATAGGGATAGCGGCGTTTGCAATGATTTATCTTGGCGGAAAGAGGAAAAAATGAACTATTATTCCGATCCGTCAAGTACGGGCACGTTATCCGGTTATCCTTACGCCAGATCGAAAGATGAAAAACTCGGTGATCCTGTCGCAATTGCCGGGGTCATCGTCGGGATTGTTTCAATCCTTGTTTCTATTGGAATGGTGATCGTGACAGAAATCCGAAATGCAAAAGCGGAACGGGACGCAAAACGAACGCAGGCCGAGGTCGATCGTTTGACCGGGATCATAAGCGGTCTTGAATCGGAACTCGGCGCACTCAATACAACTATTGACAAAGTGAAAGCCCTTGAAAAGGGTAAAGTAAATCAATCAATGATAATCGGCGGAGTCGGCGCTGCGGTCGCGTTGCTGCTAACATTAAAATCGTAGGAGAAAATCATGAGAGTTCCAACAATCGGCGGCTATCCATATTCTTCTTCATCTTACGCCCGGTCCCCTGCGGGATATCGCTCGATGGGTGCGGAACCGTGGGAAGAGGGAAGTTCGCAGGATATCAACGTCCAGGCGAAAGACAGCGTTGACGCGGTCCTGAAAAAAGACGGGACGACTTGGGATTCTCTTTTCGCCCTCATGCAGGACGCTTTCACGACTTCCGGCGGAGTGCAGGGAGTCATCGATCTTATCAATAAAAGAAAAGCGACCGGGAGCGCAGACGTGAACGCGGTCTATGAAAAAGCGTTACGCGCCGTACTTGAAACCGGCTCGGTCTCGGCGGGAAAATCGAAACTTGAAAAGCAATGGTACACAAACCCGACGGCCTGGATCGGCATTGGCGGCGGCGCTCTTGTCCTCATTGTCCTTGCCGTTGTTCTTACGAAAAAAAGGAGATAATCATGTCACTCGTCGCAGTTCTCGGCGCTTCATATCCGATGTCCTCTTACGCCCGGTCGCGCTCTGGTTATCTTCAACCTTCCGCCGTATATCTTGGCGAGGATTGGTTTTCGACTGTCGTATCCGGGATCAAGTCGGCATGGGAAGGCGGGGGAAAAGACGCAGCGGTGAATTTCATTTCCGGCCAGCGAAAGGCGCAGGATGACGCGGCCACGACCGCGCTATGGGACAAGCTGCTTGATAAAGTCCTGGGGTCTAATTCTCCGGCGGAGCTTGAAAAAGCCTGGTACTCAACACCGACCCCCTGGGTCATCATCGGCGGCGTTGCGCTTTTGTCAATTGTCCTTCTCACGACGCTTGGAAAGAAAAGGAGATAATGTTCGGATTGTACCATTATCGAGTAGAGCCGGGGTTATCCCGGCTATAGGAAAAACCGATGAGTGCAGCAAAACAATACGAAAAATTTCACGGTAAACCCGTTCCGCGAAATCGGCAATGGAATTTCCATACTCCCAAGACGCTTGTCATATTGGGAGAAGCGGTCTCCGTGGAGTATCGCTGTGATAAACTCAACGGCGGCGGGGACGGCAAGAAAGCCGTGTACCGTCATGAGTTCGATAGTGGCGCATATATTTGTATGGATGAAAAGTCGCGCACACAATTGTATATTATAGGTAAGAAGATCATCGTCACCGCAGCCGGAATCGAGCATTAAAAATGAAACCGAACCTTCACGTTCTGGGAGCGAGTTATACCGAACCGGCCACAAAAGCGAACCCTTTCGAAAAGATCGGGCTTGCCCTTTTGCCATTTACTCCGGTCCCTCTCTCCGGTCCTGACGCTCTTTACGCCTGGGGACGGCTTATTCTTTACGGCGGGGCGGCGGCGTACTTCTTTACTAAAAAGAAAAACAGTATCGCTACCGTCTTTGCCGGGGCAGCGGGACTTTCCCTGTTGACTTCCGTGACCGCGAAAGCCTGGGAGGAAAAGAAATGAATTACGGAACTACTATTATGCCAACGACAGTGACCACCGGGGATATAACCCCGATAGCGCACAATAAAGAAATCGACGCGCTGCCTTTACCTATTCGATATGCTTATTATGTCAATGGACAGAAAGGGGTCACTTTCTCCGCTACGGAAACCGGAAAGATAGATTCCTATTCAAAAATGGCGTATCAGGCAAGGGCGGAAGGATTGACGCAGGACCAGGCGATCAATAGCATGACAAAGGCGGTGGGTAGTCCGGGGATTCCTGATAGTAAGTATACGACCCTTTGGTTTACTCAACCCCCGGATTTCAATGATTTAATGAAAAGTGACACCGGGGAAAGCGACTCTCTTTTAATGGCGTATATCGTTTTATTTGTTTATGGCGGAAAACCCCCGCTTATTACCGGCCTGGACGTTGATAATACCGGAGTGAAAGAAAAATCCGGTTCACCCTGGATTCTCGCTGCCGCCGCAGTAGCCGCAGCGGTTTTATATTTTAATAATAAATAGGAGTAGAGCCGGGATCACCCCGGCTATACAAGATGCAAACCGACCAATCAAGCACCGAAGAAATTTTCGATTCTCTCGACCATGAAGTTGACGAGGAGCGTATACCGTGTTTCGGTTGCGATCGCTCTTTCGCTCCTTCGTCTCTTAACGAAGAGGGATACTGTACGTCTTGTATCGAAGAGGTTGACAATGGCAAATGATCTTGTCGATGCCGCTCTCATCTCCGGCCAGGTCTCGGAGATCACGGGAAATTTCGTCGAGGGACTTAAAGCCGGGGCGTATTCGTCATGGGTCAAGTCGGTTTCCGGCGAGTTACCCAAAGTCCTGACTCTTCCCAATGATCGCGTCAGGTTGACATGGAACAGTCCCGAACAGATAGTGCGAATGCAGACCTGGCTTGACGGGACGCTTGCGCCGGCGAAAACCCCGCCGGTCATTGAATACGATCTCGGTCCGGTATTAAAACCGTGGATAACGAAAAAAGCGGTTCCTTATGCGATACTTCTTTTCATTGCGGGAGCGGCTTCGTACTGGGCTTACATCAAATTTTTCGCGGGGAAATGATATGCCTTCCATACCGTTGATAAATCCAGGACGACCGCCGAAAGCCTGGTGGGACAAGTGCTATGCTTCCGTATCGAAAAAAGGCGCGAGAGACCCGGCGAAACTTTGCGGTTGGATATGGTATCACGGGACCAGTGAATCGAAGAAGAGGGAGATCATGAGAAAATACGAAACGAAACGAAAAAATATTCTGGTCATCCCCAGGGAAAAGCTCTATCCGGTAAAGAGCGCCCACAAGGGACGTCCCTACGTCGGGGTTTTATCCAATGGTGATTATAGTATTTTCAAAGCTCCCGCGCAGCCGACAGAAAGCTCGCACGGGAAAATTTACCGTTTTGTCATAGGGCCGTTTCGAACGGTCCTTGGAGCGAAGATAATGGAAAGGTTTGGCCGTGGCAATCCTCACATTCAACACGTAAGCGACGCGGAGAAATTTGCGTCGAAAGGTAAACAGTGGCTTCTCGATCATGGGTTCGAAGCCGCTTTTTCATAACCCGGTAGAGCCAAGGCACTGCCTTGGCTGTACCCAACAAAGGAGAATGCTATGCCACGATTCGTCAGATTGAGTTCTGCTCCTGCGCGACGCAGATCGCACAAGCGCAGGAATCCCCTGTATGGAAAGTATCGTCCGACTCTCCGGTATACCGGCAAGGGTTGGAGACGGCCCCGGAACAAGGCAGGAAAAGTGACCTCACGACTTTTCCCGAAGCCGGTTCGTCTCAACAAGCCTTTCACCCGGCGCACAGCGCGTCTCGCCGCTCGTAAACGGTGGGGTCTGACCCGGAAAAATCCGGTTCGTACCTATCGCCGGAAACGTCGGCACAATGCGTTCGCGACATTGAGCAATCCGCGTCGCGTTCGTCGTCATCGTCGGGCAAATCCTGTCCGTCGGATGCACCGTCGGCATTATCGGCACAATCCGAAACTTCTCTCTTCGCTGATGAACAAGAAAGTCCTGATGACGGGTCTTTCGATCGGCGGCGGGTTGATTGTCGGTGGTGGACTGATGCCGCTTGTCAATCAGCTCATACCCAAAGACAAGACAACCGGAAAGTCCATGATCGACCGGAAATACATGGGTATCATCCATGTCGCCCTGGGTGGACTGATGTACGCATTCCTGAAGAACAAGATGCTCAAAGATATGGGTCTTGTCATTGCGGGAACCGGCGTATACGATCTCGCGGTGCAGAATATCGACTATCTGCGTACCGACCTGGGTCTCCCGGCACTGCCGGACGGATCGAAAGTCGTGACGGACGCTTTCGCGAAATCGGGAACTGCGGTCAGCGCGTCCTATGGTATCGCTCGCGCTCCCGTGAGTCATGTTGCCGCGAGCTATCAGCGCGGTTACGGCGCTTCGTACCAGAGAGCGGTCCCGCAGGCAGGACTCAGCGGATCGCATGGTAGCGAGAGTCCGTATTCGGATATTGAATTTTAACGTAGAGACGGGGTAATCCCGTCTCTACCCGCCCGTTACGTATATTATTGATATCCGACGACCGCCGCAATCGGATATCATTTTAACCAAAGCGGCAAACTCCGGCGACGGGTTATAGAAACCCGAAGTCAAACAAATCAAAAACAGGAGCTTCATCATGCCACTCAGTCAAGCAGCAGAAGGACTCATCGGCCTTCAGCGGGGCGGATCGTACAGCCTCGCCCGCGATGCCCTGAAACACAGGGTCTATGACAGTCGCGTTTTCGCGACGACCGTTTCCGATTTCACATTCTTTTCGCAGCCCGTCGGCGCACCATGGCGGATCGGGACGAAAACACTGTCGGAAACCAACATGTACGATAACGGCAAGCTCCCCAACGGTCAGGTATTCCTGATTACCCGTATGGGAATCGCCTGCATTTCTTTCATGACCAGCGCCGGCGTTGTCGCCAACACCGCGTCGCAGTCGTTCCTCAACCTTCTGCATTCTTCGACCTTCGAGATCAAGATTCAGGGGCGCGAGTTCGACTATCAGATTCCCGGTGCGCAGTTCGTCCCGATGCCCATTGCCAACTTCGGTCTGGCAGCGGCAGCGAACGGACATCGTATCGGCGACATGATCGCTTCCGGCTGGACGAATCTTGACCCGACGCCGATCGTTGTAGATCAGCTTGTGGGTTTCAGCGTCGTTCATCGGATGGCGAACCCGGACACCAACATTACCACCGTTTTGAATGCTGCCGCGACGGTCCTCAATACCGCCAACAGCACCATGATGGTGATTCTGGAAGGTCTGTTGACACGTGCGAAATAATGGGACCGGGCGGGGGTAAACCCCGCCCATACCATTTTATCGGGGCGGAAACCACGGCCTTCGCCCCGATTAAAATTTTTTGGCCGCCGCCAATCCAATCAAACAATGAAGGATGGAAATTATGCCAGCTCCCCAATACTCTTCAAGAAATCCCCAGCTTTACGCCGACATGAACCCGGAGATGTCCGAAGCGATTTCACAGTCGCCGGTTTTTGCTTCTCTGGCGAACGAGGTCGAGCATGAACGCGAAGTGCAGGCAATGCGGTACAGTTACATTTACGGTATCGCCGACACGATCGCAGTTCAAACGACCGCTCCTTTCATCCTGACGATCGATCAGGGATCGGATTTCAAATGTCTGGCGATCACCGCTTCCGCGTTCAATTATGACGCGGCTGTTGCAACCGATTTCCCGATCCCCAACTCGCTTGGTTCGACAGCCTGGGCGGGACGTGGTTTATCGGTCATGATGACAGACACGAACGCAGGGCGAGACTTGACAAGCGGGTTCATCCCGTTTGAACTTATCGCGACCCCCGGCTACGGACTCAATTTCCAGAATCCCTATGCGTTCCGGTATTATTTCCGGCGCAACAACAAGATTCGGTTTGACGTCCGCAACCGTGACGGCATACCACCTCATGGGCTTCGTGCCGCCCATCAATTCGCGATTGCGTTGTTGGGATATAAAATCGTAACTCCTGAATAATTCGTACAGACAGGGCAATGCCCTGTCTCTACCATCCATTGAAAGGGGATACGATCATGAACAATCCGACACGCGCAGTACGCATGAAAAGTTCGGTCGATATGGGATTCGGCCCGAACAAGGCGTTTCCGTTTATCTATAATTTCATTAATAAGGGTGACGACAATTGGGACGTGGTCAAAGCTACGTCCCGACTCGCCAACCTTGAGACCGGAATGGGAATTACGATTCCGGTCGGGGGGACGCGCCAGCTTAATATCAGGCTCGATCCTGATTACAATTTCAAGCTGCTCTCCATCAAGTATACCGCGTATTCAAATTTCGTCCGAACGGCAGCGGCCCTGGCCGGCACGGTCACGGTTATCCTGGGTGACGTGACGCGACAAGTCAACGGCGTCTTGACGACGTTCCTTGCCGATCTCGTTCCCGGAGACGCGGTTCTTATTGGCGCAAATACGGTTTACGTTCAATCGGTCGTGAGCAATACGCAATTCATCATGTTCGATCCTCTGGCTCCTTTGACCGGTATCCCGACGTTTGCTGCGGCTCCTCTCTCGGCGATCGCCAGACTTGCGACCGGAAAGTATATCTGGTACGATGAACCGGGTGGATGGTTCCAGGAACAGGGAGATTATCAGACGCAATACGGGACTCCGCTTCTCAAGTTTTTGCTGGTCTCGGTCTCGTCATTGACCGATTCCCGGTATCTCATGGGTGGACCGGGGCGAAGCCAGGGCGGGTTTGACATTCTGGGAACGATCCCTGCGGTCATATCTTCTTTACAGGGATATGAGTACGCAACGATCGCGGTACGGGAGCCGTACTTGCTTCCCAAAAACGGGCAGATTCTTTTACAGCTTACGAACATGAGTGACATTTACCCGATCACGGTCGGCGGTGGACTCTTCGGCATGAAGGTGAGGATATAATCATGGACATGACAGTCGATGCAGCCCTTGCGAGATTCGTCGGTGGAGTAAGAACGCTTAATATTCCCCGTGTCGAGGACTTGCCGTACTGGACTTCTCCTCCGATCCAGTTCGTGTATAGTTCTTCGGCGCTTCTGGCGCTTGGGAATTATATCTGGAACGACGCGCCAAGCGTTTTGACGCCCGATCGTCCGATCCTTGAGAACGCGGTCTATTATTTCAGGAATATCACATTGACGGCGGACGTCGAGGAGCTTGACTATACGACAAACATCATCGCGATTCCGCAGTTCCAGATGTATCGACGCGGAACGGCGCAGACGATGATGTTTCGCGAGCCGGTACTTGCTCCGAAGTTTTTGTCGCAGTTTGATTTCCGTTATCTCTGGGCGACTCCGCAGGCGAACGACCAGCTCTTCGCGACGTTCCGGGGTCAGTTGACACAAGGGGCGGGTCTCATCGGTAAAGCGCAGATCACGCTCTATGCGATTATTTCCGCGACGGAAATCGTCGATTCCAATTTCACGAAATTAGTCAAGTCCGTCTATCCGGCGGGGGTGAGTGTATGAACAAATATTCATCGGTAAATCGCTTTCTCCGTGCGAGAAATGTCGTTGAAGCCACGATCGCACCTCCCGCCGATTTTACCATTGCCGCCGCTTCATGGGTTCCGCAACTGTTCACCCCGAACAGAAATAACGATAACACCTACCCGGTTTCAATAAATAACAACAGTAATTTGATACTCAAATCCCTTGGCGTTTATTCAAATTTCGCCGACGGACTTGTTTTCAAAACTCCTGCGGACCGGATTGACGTTGACATTACGGTTGGAATGTATAGTCAATTGACCCATGCCGGGACTGTTACAGTCGTACAAGGAACGAAAACTGTCACAGGATTGGGAACAAATTTCGGTGGGCTGTTATCGGTGGGATCAATAATCAGAATTGGCGATTGTTTTTATATTGTCGCCAGTTTCGACGGGGTCAGTCCCAACACCATTCTCTATACTACCGATTATATAAAAGTTTCCACTGCCGGTGTCCCATGGTGGGAAATGGCTATCGGGGTGTCTCCGGCCCAGGATTACTTTTATGAAGATATAAGCCAGTTGAATACTCAATTTCCCATTGACAAATATTGTTTTCCTTCTCTTTATGGTGCAACCGGGGCTACCACGGTTTTGATAACCGGAAAAGTAAATTTGTGGACTTCCATTGCTTCTGTCATCAGATCGAATCATGATATTACATTCATGACTAAATCGATCAATACCGCTTTTGTCGGGGACACCGCATTTTTCGATCTTGGTATTGAGCTCGAATACGGATCGGTTTAACGGAGAACAAAAATGTCAATACGTCCTGCACAAGCAAAAGGTCCGTATGTTGGATGGGAATTGGGTTCCGGCCTTGCGACTTACGGCTCGACCTATATCCGGGAATCCGAGTTCTATCTTGGTATCCATACCCATCAAGTCAAGCCCCTGTCTCCTCCGGGATTCCTGGGTGAGAAATGGGATTATGTCGCGGGTGAAGAAGCGGCAGGGGGCGGGGCGGATTCGCCGGAACTCCGGGCGACCGTGATCCCGCCGTTTTTATATAACGGCGGTCCGCTTAAAATCCGGTGGTGGACGTTCTTTCCGACTGCCGCACGATCGGTTTTCGGTCTCACGCCGGTCCCCGAACGAATTGACATTTCTTCGTATGCCTGGTGGATAGATTCTCCGATGTCAATGTCAACACCTTTTTTCGGCGTCGCGCCCACGGTTTCGACGACGACTCATGTGACGACTTTTTCTTTGCGCCGTCACGCCGACGTCGCGCTTGTTCCTGATCCTGCTTCGGGAGTCTGGGCGGACGGGAAATTATTGTATTTGTGGACCGGGACCTCGACGCCGACCCGACCCAATGAGATAGGGATTCTGGCGGCGGAAATTTTGTGGCATTTATAATATCGTAGGGGCGCATTGCATGCGCCCGGAGGAAATATGATAACACCCGGACGTGTATTCCATAATTTCGATTACGATGTCCTTACCGGCGGCGGTATTGACATGGGCGGATCGCATTTCTGCTTTTATTTTACCGTCGTGGCGCTTGTCAAAGGAAACTCGGTCGAAGTCGATACGACCGGGACTCGCAGGGTCAAACTTTCCGCCGCCGATTCCCGCAACACGATCGGCATTGCATTACAGGACGCGCCGATAAATACCTGGGCCTGGATTGCGGTCATAGGGACCGGCTCGATCAAGATGAAAGCCGGAGCAACGGCGGCGAGGGGAGACTTGATTTATCAATCCGACAGCGCGGGAGAGGCTTTTGCGGTCGCTCCGGCGGCGGCGACGGCGGACCAGCTTTCAAAGATGATCGGATATTGCAATGAGACGATCGGGGCCGGTGCTACCGGTTCTATCGTCGTTGTGACAAACCGGGTAAAGCCGGAAAACTCGACGGTGGCTAACGTGGGTACTGGTGCGGGTCTTGTCTATCGGGACATGACGACAAACCAGATCAATTTAAAGACGATCAAAGCAGGGACTTCGGTAAGCGTCACGAACAACGCCGATGATATCACGATCGCCAATACCGCCCCGGAAGCTACGACTGTCGCAAACGTGGGAACGGGAGCCGGTCTTTCATATCGGGACATGAGCGGAGCGCAGATCAATCTAAAGACAGTCAAGGCCGGGGCCTCGGTAAGTGTCACGAATAACGCCGACGATATCACGATCGCCAATACCGCCCCGGAAAATACGACCGTCGCAAACGTGGGAACAGGGGCCGGGCTTGTCTGGAAAACCCCAATTGTTGCGGGACTTGTCAATCTTAAAACCATCAAGGCCGGGGCTTCGGTAAGCGTCACGAACAATGCCGATGATATCACGATCGCCAATACCGCCCCGGAAAACACGACAGCCGCGAACGTGGGAGCGGGAACCGGGCTTGTCTGGCAGACCCCGATTGTCGCGGGACTTCTTAATTTCAAAAGTATTCTTGCAAGTACGAACATGGCGGTCACGAATAACGCGAACGACGTGACCCTTGCGGTCAAGCCGAATTTCGCGCTCGCCGCTGTCGCCCTTGTCGATGCCGGGCCGATTGTGGTTGACGCTTCGACAGGGTGCTTGTTTTCCGTCACGATCACCGCAAACCGCCAGTTTCAGAACCCGTCAAACCCTACGTCGGGCCAGAAAATAATCTTTCGCGTCAAGCAAAACGCTGCGGGAAGTAAATTAGTGACATGGGACGGGAAGTATCGCTTTTCGACCGACCTTCCGGCCCCGACTGCTTCAACCGGCGCGAACCTGACTGATTATTTCGGTTTTATTTATCACTCGACAGATGATAAATGGGACTATGTCGCAGAAGTGAAAGGATTTACATAATGTCATTACTTAACAGGTTGACGAAATCAGAAGATCCGAATATCGGACTTCACGGCTTCAACGCCGCTATACGTGAATATGCGCGGGGGGCGAAAACAAAAGCGGAGATCGAATCCGCCTATTCGATACTTTCGACGGACCCGCAATGGGCGAAAATCATACTGCTTATCGACGGCCAGACCGGAACCGCGAAACTTCTCAAGGCGTTTGAAATCGGTGACGTGCTGGAAATATTCGAGGGACGGGACTCCAATCCCCTTTATCCGACCGCCGCTTCAATAGCAACACGTTTTGGATTATGAAAATAAAATCCGTACAGTTTCAAGTCCCCGCCGCGACGGGCAATCAGGACATAACAACCGCCAATCTTGGCGGCGACACGCCAAAAGCAGTTCTTTTTTTCTGGTCGTACTCCAATAGTAATGACACTGTGGGAAGAGTCCAGAAACTAATCGGCATGGGAGCCGCGACGTCAACAACGAAACGATGGTATATCAATTCAATGGAAGAGGATAATGTCGGCTTCTCCAACACATCTCGCAAAAGCGGATCGACAACCTGTATCGACATTACTAATCCCTCGACCCAAGCGGTACGCGCCGTCGCGGATATCGTTACTTTCATAGCGAACGGCGTTCGCCTGTCATGGACGGTGACAACTTCTAATTCGGAGTATATCACGGCGATTTTCTTTTCCGGTTCCGAAATTTCAGTCCTTGCCGATATACTGACTGCTGATGCGACAAACGGGAATACGGTCGATGTCAATACGGTCGGGTTTAAACCCGACGTGCTTTTTACGGCGGAAGGGGCCGTCAAGTTCGATGGGAATGTCGTCGGCAATGCAGAGTTTGATACCGGTATCGTAACAAGCGACGCGAGGCAGCGTTCGTACATGACGTTCGGCAATGACAACGTGGATACGACCGCCAGTGCGTCCATTTTGTCAACTGCATACGGGAACCGGCGGGTCAATATCGCAGCGGCGAACGAATACGCTTTCGAGTATGGCACTTTTGACGCTTCGGGTTTTTCCGTGACGACCCGCCTTGCCAATCTTGGCGACTCATGGAAAATAGCATTCCTTGCGATAAAAGCCCCTGGAAGCTCGTTCTACCTCAAAGACGAAAATTCAAAATCCGCACCCGCAGGAAATCTTGCGTATACCGGATACGGGTTTCAACCGACCTCTGTATTTTTTATTTCCGGGTCAATTACGGCACTGGATACGAAAGGCACGGGGGTGGAATCTGAATGTCACATGCTTGGAGTACATGACAGCAGCTCCGTAGCGAGTTCGTATGACGGGACAAACGCGGACAACTTCGGAACCTCAAAATGTAATTCCCTCTCGAATACCTCTCCATTCAACACATACAATGGGGGGCCTAATATATTGTGTCGCGCAACAGTCAATTCGATGGACGCGGACGGATATACGCTTAATTTCTCGACTATTAATTCTCAGGTTCGTTTTCTCGCATTGGCGGTCAAAGAGGGAACAGGGTCGAGAAAAAAAGATTTTATGCCGATGATGCCGTATTAATATGGAATTATTACAAGCATACATCAATTACGGCGCTTTGGGCCTCATGGTCATCGTCCTGTTATTGGGGATCAGGACGCTTTACAAAAGAAACGTGGTGGTATCCGACCGTATCGCAGAGACGCTTTCAAAAAATACCTCGGCTTTCGAGGCCCACGCGAAAGCGATTGACAATTTGACCGGGGTGATTAAAAATTGTCCATCAAATAAATCGTAGGGGCACATTGCAATGTGCCCGTACCGCCGGAGGAAAAATGAAATCTTTCAAATGGAAATACGAAAAACTTGAACCGCTCGATGTCTGCTTCTCGCGTGACGACGGACTTCTGGGTTGGCTGATACGATCATTCATAAAATCAAAAGTCAACCATGCTCTTCTGATCGACGAATCGCGGGGCCAGCTCTTCGGCGTCGAGATGAATAGTTCCGGGCTTGACCAGGTTTCGCTCGAAAAGTATAATACGTCAAAAAATCAGATCGTCGAGATTTACCGTTTTTTAAACTACGGCGATCCCAATTTAAGAAACCGACGACTCGACGCGATCGCGCTTGCCCGGCGGCGGATGAAAGAGAAATATGCGTTCGGGACGTTTTTCATGTACGGCTTGCGAAAGCTCCTGCCGTTTTTGAAACCGAAGGATGAAAAGGGAAAAATGGTCTGCTCAGAGCTTGATTGGCGGACCTTGAAAGACGATGGGTTCAACGGATACCCGGAGTCCTGGGACAAGTTTCCCCCGGAACCGGAGGAGCTTCGGTCCTTTATTTCCAAAAGACATGACTTCATTGCTATAACAAATTTTCGGGGGTAATATGAAACGGGTATCCCATTATATCGAAGATGAATCCTATGAGTCGCAATCTACCGCAGGGCGGTATCATCCTGGTCGCGTGACAACGTGGACTGTGCGCGGAAAGAAAATCACCGTACCCATAGGCGCGGGGCGCGGGGATGACGTAGAAATGTTTCGAGATGGAGATTGGGTTTACGTCGTGGTAGTACGGTATAGTCTTGGATATGCCGGGCTTGAAGTGTTCGAGTATCAGACCGGGGAACCTCGCGGAGAGATATTCCTTCAAGTTGATTATGAAGTCGAAGAAATCCTCGGCAGGAATTGGGAACAAAAATCACTTCGCTGGATTGCGAAGGTATTATCCAATTACGTTGAGTAGGGGCGCATTGCATGTGCCCATTGGGGGATTTATGGCAATAATTCCGATTTTCGGGGCGGATGTAGGGGCGAATGGCAATTCGCCCGTACCGTATTCGTATACCCAATTCGAATCCGACGTCACGAAATTCAAACCGCGTGTTTTTGATACGTATATCCTTCCCGCGTTTCTGCTTTACTTTGCGGTAAAATCAAAAAGCGGTATGGGCCGGGGTGCGCGACGCGCTTTGTTCACCGCCGGGGTCTATATGATCTATCGTAATTATTCAGAATACAAAAATCTTGTCGTCGCGCTCAAAGCAAAAATAACCCCGGAGGTACAAGCATGAAAAAATTCACGGTAGCTACATTCATCAATGGCCAGGTATACTCGAAATCCCGTTTCAGTACCATTAATGAAATGATTCAATATGCAAAGAGAGTTGAAAAGTGGGGGGAAGATTATATCGTAAAACACCCGACCCATCATTTTATGCAGATTGTTAGTGACGTGATCGGAAAATATGAAACTGAAAAATTGCAGATATATTTTGAAGATCGGGTGAAGTACGCATATTTAGATCTTGCGGATTCTGCCGCCGATAGCTACCCTGGATTTATAGCCGACAAACCGCCGGGGGGTAAGACCGGATTAGAACAAATAAGGGACGCATGATAAAAGAAAAGAAACTTTTCAGATATACAGGATATGGGTACGTCCCGTATTCGGGTAGAGACGGGATCACCCCGTCTCTACAATACGGCACGAAAATAGAAAATTTCTATCTGTCAATCGCCGCCGATTCCGTGGAAGAATCACGGAAAATATTCGAAAGCGTCATGAAACGATCAGGGTATCAGAAAATATCGAAAATCAAATGCAGTAAAACCGGAACGGTTTTCCTATGACCTATTCAAAAGAACAGATGGCGGCGAAGATTTCGCAAGTCGCGGGAAAGCTCGGCGTTGAGGGTGCATGGCTCGACGCAGTCATCAACTTCGAGACCGGCGGGACGTACTCACCGCAAGTCCGTAATCGGCGCTCTTCGGCGCTTGGACTCATTCAGCTTACCGATACCGCCGCCGCGAATCTTTTTAATGGCGCGACTTCTGCGGAAGTGATCGCGCTGCACTCCGATTTCATGGACCAGATGGATAATGTCGTCTATCCGTATCTTGAACAATACGCTCCCTTTGCCAACGAATCTGAATTGTGGCTCGCGATATTCTATCCTGCATGGCGAAGAAAGCCCCTTGATACGGTTCTTCCCGACAATGTCCGGGAAGTCAACCCCGGAATCGATACGCTCGGCGATTATGTCGATAATGTCAAGAAGCGGGTGAAAGCGGGTTCTCTGACAATAAACCCTACGGCGGCGGTCTCCGTGGGACTCCCGGGGATCGCGATACTGGGGTTGTTTCTCTGGCGGATGCTCAAGCGATAAAGGATTTATGTTCCCAGGTCATGCACGAAGTCTCATATATCCGTACCCTGATAAACGAGGGAATTAAAAATGCCGATCAATCGCAAGGAACTTAAAGCGGGAATCGAGGTCGAACGGGAACACAGCGACCTTGTCCGGGCCTTGAAAACACAGCGAGGATTGACGGAAGAAGAAGTATACACCATGATCGCAAAAGCGCACTTGCGGGAGATTCCCGATTATTATTCCCGGCTCACGCACATGGAACATACCTATTTTCGGGGGAAATAATGGCGATCGGGTTTACAAATATGATATGGGTCGATCCGGGTATCGACGACCGGGGTATAGACGGGATTACCCCGTCTCTACCGGACGATACCGGCGACGGTACGGGCGCATTGCGTACAGACGGGGTTTCCCCGTCTGTTTCATCCGGCCCGAAATTCCCGTGGTGGATCGTCATTGTCGCGACAACTATGTATATTATGGAAAGCGAGGCAAGACCATGAATTATTATAGTATAGCCGGGGTGACCCCGGCTTTATCCGGCACGATCACACAAGCAAGAAGTTTCCCATTCAGTCAATATATCTCCCCGACCGATTACGACGAAGCCGCCGGACAACTTATCATGCAGATCAATCTTCGCTATCCGGGAATCTGGAACTTCTTTAACCAGATGCGCTACGGGATCGATGCAGTCCGGGATTTTCTCGATCGGTATATCATCGAAGCGCGAAAGATGAAATCCTTTATCACGGTTGACACTTTCGGAAAGTTCAAGAATGCGTTACGCTCTACGTACCCGGAATTTCCCGAAGATATGATTAATGAATACCTGACCGACATGATCGAATTGCAAAAAGTCGGGACATTTCCCGATTCTATTTTAAAGCCGTATAATTATGTCCCGGACGACGTCTCGATCGTGGGCCAGCTCTTCGGAGGGATCTCGCATACTATTTTATCTGCCGCCGATCCTCTACTCAATAAAGTCCTCATGTTCGCCACGATCGGGCTTGTCGCCTACGGTTCGATCGCCATTTTCGCGCCAGGAATGCTTGCCGGAATAAAAAAACAGGCTCGTCGATTGGCGCATTGATTTATATTGTCGGTACAGCCAAGGCATTGCCTTGGCTCTATCGAAATATAAATTCAACGAAAGGAACCCGTGATGAAAGACACCCCTACGCCCGAAATGGATGATCTCGGTACAGAAGAAGAGACAAGGGAATCCCTTGTCTCTACAGACGGGGTAACCCCGTCTATACACCAACGCGACACCTCCAACGATTACGACCCCGACGATCCCGCAGAACAAGAAGATCGCAGCAAAAAATGGCGCAATAAACCACCTGGCCGGGCAAAAGCGATTCGTCAGTCCATGGCCCCGACCGCCGAAGGCGATCCGCTCTCTTCCGCATTCGGTCCAGGATCGGGAGTATTTTCCGACCCCGAAGAGGACACCGACGCGCCCGAAGAGCTGGTCTATGCGTTTGCCGAACATGGATTAAGCGAGAAATCCTATCGGTGTATGCTCAAACAGGTCAATACCGAAAGCGGGAATAATTCCGTCGTCGCTTCGTTCGCTTCCCATTATCCTTCCGTCGATTGGCTCCGCAAAAACGTCGGCCCCGGTGATTACAAAATGGTGTTCATGTGGCGCACGAAAAACAGCGAAGGAAAAAATAAAACCTTCAAGACCGAAACGATCAATATTTCGATTTCGGAGAAATGCCGCCAGGATTATCTCGACTATCAGTTGCAGACCCGGCTTGAGCGCCTTTCGAAGAACCGGCAGAAAATCCGGGACGCGCAGCTCGAAAAACTCCTTGAGATGCAGGCCGGAGAAGTCGATATCGATTCTAAATCATTGTCGCCGCAAGCGTCCAATGTTCCGGTCGAGGATTACGTCAAGAAAACACTTGACATGGCGAAACAATTGGGATGGAACCCGGTCGGCCAGGTCCAGCCGGGTATCCAATGGGACAAGGTTTTGCCGGTTGTCATTTCCGGGTTGCCGATCATCATGAAACTTTTTTCCGACGGCGCGGCCCGGCGCGACCAGCAGAACCAGCAGATGATTAC
>Ga0315295_10001423_pt1 | contig 20548 bp, 16 predicted proteins | sample YL17G14_0_MG_FD_204453 | JGI IMG/M metagenome (GOLD analysis project Ga0315295, IMG submission 204453) | Sediment microbial communities from Yellowstone Lake, YNP, Wyoming, USA - YL17G14_0 | ecosystem: Environmental > Aquatic > Freshwater > Lake > Sediment | place: USA: Wyoming | collected...
CCCAACCTTCGCGCACCCAAGGCGCATCGGCACAATGGCCTCCGGGTCGGACGGCAGAATGCTGCCGTGGGGGGCGGGCGAGCAAAAATCATGGCAAACCGCCACCCGGCGATCATTTTCAGATCTGCGTTGGTATTGGTCGGAGACCAGCGCCCGACGGCTGGGCGTCAGACGTTTTCGTCCTCGCTGCCATCCAGTGCGCGGCGGTTGTGCGGCAGGTGCTGCGGAAAAAAGAAATAATACAGCATCAGCTGCCAGCTGCGGGAAGAGCGGTAGAGCGCCACCGGGATCACCACGGACAAAGCCAGGGCCAGCCCCACCGCCGCCCGGCCGCCGATCATCCCGTAATACCAGAGCAGCGCGACCGGGGTGAGCGCACCGACGAGGGTGAGGCCGTAGTTCAGCGACATGGCGCCGAGATAAAAGCCCTCGTCCTTTTCATACTTCAGGCCGCAGGCCGGGCAGGATTCGTTCAGGTCGAAAAGCCGGCCGGCCTTGAACAGCGTGCGTCCGCCGCAGTTGGGGCAGCGGTTGGTCAGCCCGCGGGCGATGATCTGGCCTTTCGTGACTTCCACGGGGAAAGGCTAGCCAGCAAAGGCGCGAGTGAAAGCGCGGACTGGGATAAAACATGGAACCCATGGGAACTGTTTATCCAACAAACAAAAGGCGCCGCCGTGCGAGCGGGCCTCTGCCAGGCCAAGGGCCGGCCCTCAGGCGCCGAGCTGATAGCGGACGAAACGGCGGACCTGCATGTTCTCGCCGAGCTTCGCGATCTTCTCGGTGAGGACGTCCTTGATCATCTTGTCCGGGTTCTTGACGAAGGGCTGGTCGAGGAGGCAGACCTGCGAGAAGAATTTCTCGAGCTTGCCCTCGACGATCTTCTGCACGGCGGCCGGCGGCTTGCCCCCGAGCTGCGCCATGGCGATGTCGCGCTCCTTGGCCAGCTCGGCCTCGGGCACTTCCTCGCGGCGGACATAGCCCGGGTTGGCGGCGGCGATCTGCAGGCAGATGTCCTGGCAGAACGTCCGGAAGTCGTCGGTCTTGGCGACGAAGTCCGTCTCGCAGTTGATCTCGACGAGCACGCCGACCTTGCCGCCGACGTGGATGTAGGAATGGATCAGGCCGTCCGAGGTGGAGCGGCCGGCCTTCTTGGCGGCGGAGACGACACCCTTCTTGCGGAGGATCGTCTCGGCCTGCTCCTGGTTGCCCTGGGCTTCGTCGAGGGCCTTCTTGCAATCGAGCAATCCGGCGCCGGTTTTCTCGCGGAGTTCCGCGACCATGCTGGCTGTAGTGACTGACATATGAGGGGGGAGGATCAGACCTCGTCGGTGGTGACGGCAGACTTCTTGGCGCCAGTGCGGCTGGTGCGCTTCTTGATGACCGGTTTCTCCTCCTCGACGAGGCCCTGGAGGTTGCCGGGCAGCACGACCTTGTCCAAGTCGACTTCGCCGGCGGCGTTGACCCCGGGCGTGGCGTCCTTGGCTTCGGTGTGGGCGACGCGGCGGGTCTCGCGGTGGGCGAGGCCCTGCGTGATCGCCTCGACGATGGTCTCGACGATGATGCGGACGGACTTCGTCGCGTCGTCGTTGCCCGGGATCGGGTAGGTGAGCTGGGTCGGGTCGGAGTTGGTGTCCACCAGGCCGATGGAGGGGATGCCGACGCGCTTGGCCTCGGCCACGGCGATCTCTTCGTAGCTGGTGTCGATGACGAACATCGCGCCGGGCAGGCCGGTCAGGTTGGCGATGCCGTCGAAGTTGCGGGTCATGCGGGCCATCTCGCGGCGGATGGCAGACTCCTCCTTGGAGGAGAACTTGGCGAGCTCGCCGCTGGCGTCCATCGCCTGGTATTTTTTGAACTTGGCAAGCGACTTCTTGATCGTCTCGAAATTGGTGAGCGTGCCGCCCATCCAGCGGTTGGTCACGTAGGGCATGTTGGTCGCGGCGGCGGCCTCCTTGATGAGTTCCTGCGCCTGGCGCTTGGTGCCGACGAGCAGCACGTCGTCGCCGTGGGCGACGAGGTTCTCGACGAACGCGCAGGCTTTCTCCAGCTGCGCATGTGTCTTCTCAAGGTCGATGATGGTGATGCCCTGCCGGTGGTCGAACACGTAGGGCTTGGAGCGCGGATTCCAACGCTTGGTCTGGTGACCGAGGTGGACGCCGGCATCGAGGAGGTCTTTCGGAGTGATGTTCATTTGATCTATGTCGTGACGAGACACAGGTCGGCCAACTGGGCCGCCTTGCGATCGTGACTGCGGTTGACGGTTATGGGTTTAAGGAACGGGAAAGGCTGAAAAGACAGATCGGCTCCGCCCTTGGCAAGTTGATTCTCCTGTTTTCCCTGGCCCTCTGGCTAAACCCTGCCGGATGGATGGTTCATCCAGCCGGGGGCTGCCCGACCTGAGGCGGCATGGCCCCTATGGCTCAAGCACTTCCCCGCCCCGGCCACTCTTGTTCTGCGCTGGCTTTCCCGCCGCCGTTCGCACTAGTTACTGGGCGTCTTCACATGAAATACCTCCTCCTCTGCCTCGCCCTCGCCCTGACCGTCTGCCTGCCCGCCGCCCCCGCCCTGCGCGCCCAGGAGCAGGAAACCAAAAAGAAGGCCGAGGAGACCGAGTTGGGCCGGACGATGGAGAAGCTCAACGGCGCCTGGCGCAAACTCCGCCGGCAGGCCGCCGATCCCGCCAGCAACGTTGCCTCGCTCGAGCTGGTCGCCATCATCAAGGCCGGCGGGGAAAAGGCGCTCACCCTCACCCCCGCCCGCGCCGCGGACGTGCCCGCCGCCGACCGCGAAGAGTTCATCACGGACTACCGGAAGGACATGAAGGACTTCCTCTTCCAGATCGGGAAACTGGAGGAAGCCTTCAAGGCCGGCGACAACACCGCCGCGCCGGACCTGGTGAAGAAGATCGGCGACCTCCAGAAAGAGGCGCACAAGGAATTCAAGCGGCCGGACAAGTGAGCCGGCCGGCCCGGCCGGGGCCCGGGAGGGCGGCCTGTTTTTCAGGTTGGCCAGCATTCCATGTGACTGTTAGGTAACGGGACTGTTTCCCCGGGGCCAAGCCGCGGGTTAACTGCTTTCATGTATACCCCCGGCATCGACTATGACCCCAATTCGGGGCGCGCCCTGGTGGTGCGTTGCGCCGACGGCGCAGAACCCGGCAGCGCCGTCGTCAACTGTCCTTCCGGCGCGCATGGCATCCTGCTCGACCCGTGCGACCATCACCTCACCCGCCAATTTCCCGGCGACTATCTTTCCGGCCTGAAAAAAGCGTGCGCGCCGCCCTTGCTGCCGCAATAAAGACCCGCGGCTTCGACGCCGCGCTGCACGCCAAACTGATCAGTCCCCTCCCCGCCAAGTCCGTCGTCGTCCCCGCGCTCGAATAATCACCGTCCCGTTCCACCATGAAACTCCTCGCCTCCCCCGAAATCTGGTTCATCTGCGGTTCGCAGCACCTCTACGGCCCCGGCCCGCTCAAGCAGGTTGCCGCCAACGCCCGCGCGGTCGCCGCCGCGCTTGGCAAGTCGCCGCATGTCCCGCTCAAGGTCGTCTTCAAGGCGCTGCTCACCACGCCCGACGAGATCACGGCGCTCTGCCTCGCCGCCAACACCGACCCGAAGTGCGCCGGCCTCGTGCTCTGGATGCACACGTTTTCGCCGTCGAAGATGTGGATCCGCGGCCTCACCACACTGAAGAAGCCCTTCTGCCACCTGCACACGCAGTTCAACCGCGACCTGCCGTGGGCCACGATCGACATGGACTTCATGAACCTCAACCAGGCCGCCCACGGCGACCGCGAGGCCGGGTTCATCCACACGCGCCTCCGCCTCGGCCGCAAGGTCGTCGTCGGGCACTGGAGCGACGACGAGGTCCAGCAGCGGCTCGGCGCCTGGGTGCGCGTCGCCCGCGCGTGGCACGACTGGCAGGGCGCGCGCTTCGCGCGCTTCGGCGACAACATGCGGCAGGTCGCCGTCACCGAGGGCGACAAGGTCGCCGCGGAGATCCGCTTCGGTTTCGCCACCAACGGCCATGGCGTGGGCGACCTCGTCGCGAAAATTTCCACCGCCGGCATCAACGACCGCGCGGTCGACCGGCTCTGCGCCGAATACGAGGACACCTACACCGTCGCGCCGGAGCTGCGGAAAGGCGGCGCCCGGCACGATGCGCTCCGCTACGGCGCGCGCATCGAGCTCGGCCTGCGCGCCTTCCTCGAGGAAGGCGGCTGCAAGGGCTTCACCACCACCTTCGAGGACCTGCACGGCCTCCGCCAGCTGCCCGGCCTCGCCGTCCAGCGGCTCATGGCCGACGGCTACGGCTTCGGGGCCGAGGGCGACTGGAAGACCGCTGCGCTGCTCCGCGCCATGAAGGTCATCGGCGACGGCCTGCCCGGCGGCACGTCCTTCATGGAGGATTACACCTACCACCTCGCGCCCACGGGCCACCAGGTGCTCGGTTCGCACATGCTCGAGATCTGCCCGACCATCGCCGGCACCAAGCCGACCCTCGAGATCCACCCCCTTGGCATCGGCGGCAAGGAGGACCCCGTGCGCCTCGTGTTCGACGCGCCCGCCGGCCCCGCCCTCAACGCCTCGCTCGTGGATATGGGCAATCGCTTCCGGCTCATCGTCAACGAGGTCAAGGCCGTCAAAACACCGAAACTGCCCAGGCTCCCGGTCGCCCGCGCCGTGTGGGAGTGCCGGCCCGACTTCAAGACCGCGTGCGCCGCCTGGATCTACGCCGGCGGGGCGCACCACACCGGCTACAGCTACAGCGTCACGACGGAGCACCTCGAGGACTTCGCCGAGATCGCCGGCATCGAGCTGGTCGTCATCGACGGCGGCACCAAACTCCGCGAGTTCAAGCAGGAGCTCCGGCAGAACGACCTCTATTACGCCCTCGCCCAGGGCCTCCGGGTGTAATTTTATCAAACCACCGAGGCACAGAGAATCATATCCCGATCGCTTTTCTCCGTGCTCTCTGTGCCCCTGTGGTTCAAATTAATCATTCGATGCTGACCGAACTCAAGCGCGAAGCCTACGAGGCCAACCTGCTCCTGCCGCGGCACGGGCTGATCAACCTCACGTTCGGCAACGCCAGCGCGCTCGATCGCGCGAAGGGCATCTTCGCCATCAAGCCCAGCGGCGTGGACTACGCCGCGCTGAAGCCGGGCGACATGGTGCTCGTCGACCTCGAGGGCAATAAGGTCGAGGGGAGGCTCAACCCCTCTTCCGACACGCCGACGCACCGCCGCCTCTACCTCGCCTTCAAGCCGGTCGGCGGCATCGTCCACACGCACTCGTCGCACGCCACGGCCTTCGCGCAAGCCGGGCGGCCCGTGCCCATCTTCGGCACGACGCACGCGGATTATTTCCTCGGCGATATCCCCGTCACCCGGAAGCTGACGGCGAAGGAGATTGCCGGCGGCGCCTACGAGTGGGAAACCGGCAATGTCATCGTCGAGCGCTTCAAAGGCGTCGACCCGCTCGACTGCCCCGGTGTGCTCGTCAACCGCCATGCGCCGTTCACATGGGGCCCGACCGTCGCCAAGGCCGTCGAGGTCGCGGTCGCCGCCGAGTGCTGCGCACACATGGCGCTGATGTCGCTCCGCCTCGACCCCGCCCTCGCGCCGATCGAACCCGGGCTGCTCGCCAAGCATTTCAAGCGCAAGCACGGCCCGGGCGCCTACTACGGCCAGCCCGGTGGGGCGCATTGAACCACCCCCCGGCCCAACCCCATGCCCGCTGCAACCATGAGATCCCCGCTGAAATTCGCCGCCGCCCTCGCGCTGGCCACGATGCTCGCCAACTTTATGCCCTCGCTATCCGCCTCCCCCGGCATCACCGCAAAACCCTTCGGCACGGTCGACGGCCAGGCCGTGCTGCTCTTCACGCTGCGCAACGCCCGCGGTGCGGAAGCCACGATCACCAACTACGGCGGCATCGTCGTCTCGCTGCTCGTGCCGGACCGCCGCGGCCAGCTGGTCGATGTCGTGATGGGCTATGACAACCTGGACGGATACCTCAAGGCGACCCCCTATTTCGGCGCGCTGATCGGCCGCTACGGCAACCGGATCGCCAAGGGCCGTTTCACCCTCGATGGCAAGGCCTGCACCCTCGCCACCAACAACGGCGCCAACGCGCTGCACGGCGGGCTCAGGGGTTTTGACAAGGTCGTCTGGCGGGCCAAGCCCGTGGACGGCAAACTGGGGCCCGCGCTCGAGCTCGGCTACGTCAGCAAGGACGGCGAGGAGGGCTACCCCGGCAACCTGGACGTGACGGCGGTCTACACCCTGACCAATGACAACGAGCTCCGCGTCGATTTCACCGCGCACACCGACCAGGCCACGGTGGCCAACCTGACGCATCATTCGTATTTCAACCTGGGCGGCAGCGGCGACATCCTCGACCATCTGGTCACCATCAACGCCGACCGGTTCACCCCGGTCGACAGCGGCCTCATCCCCACGGGTGCGCTCAAGTCCGTCGCGGGCACCCCGTTCGATTTCCGCACCGCCACTGCGATCGGCGCCCGCATCAACGCGGCCGACGAGCAGCTCAAGGCCGGCGGCGGCTACGATCACAACTGGGTCGTCAACCAGAAGCAGGCGGGCGAATTCGGCTTCCAGGCCCGCGTGGAGTGCCCGCGCACGGGTATCGTGCTGGAGGTCTTCTCGACCGAGCCCGCCGTCCAGTTCTACTCCGGCAATTTTCTCGACGGCACGATCACGGGCAAGAGGGGGCAGGTCTACGCCCACCGCTCCGGCTTCTGCTTCGAGCCGCAGCACTACCCCGACTCGCCGAACCAGCCCGCGTTCCCCCCGACGGTGCTGCGGCCCGGCCAGACCTACCGCAACACGATCGTCTACCGCCTGGCGGTGGCGCGTTGACGGCCGCTGAGTTTCCCTCCCGCATCACCCCCCGGTTAACCTCCCTACCATGATATCAGCATCACTACCCCTGCTCGCCCTCACGGCGACTTCATCACCCAACTCAACCCTTGGCGCCCTGGACTGGCTCGCCATCTGTGGCTACTTCGGCATCCTCGCCGCAGTCGGCTGGTGGGTGGTCAAGAAAAGCAAGAATACGACCGACGACTACTTCCTCGCCGGACGCAATCTCGGCTGGTGGGTGATCGGCGCGTCGATCTTCGCGTCGAACATCGGTTCCGAGCATATCGTCGGCCTGGCCGGCTCCGGCGCCACCGACGGCGTGGCCATGGCCCACTACGAACTGCATGCCTGGTGCCTGCTCGTGCTCGCCTGGGTCTTCGTGCCGTTCTATGCCCGTTCCCGCGTGTTCACCATGCCTGAGTTTCTGGAGCGTCGCTTTTGCGGACGTTCCCGCACGATGCTCTCCTGGGTCTCACTGGTCACCTTCGTGGTCTCGAAAATCGCGGTCGGCATTTTTGCCGGCGGGGTCGTCTTCTCCACGCTGCTGCCCGAGATCAACATCACCCTGGGCGGCCTCGTGATCGACAGCTTCTGGATCGGCTCCGTCGCCGTGGTGCTGCTCACCGGCCTCTACACGACGCTCGGCGGCATGCGCGCCGTGGCCTACAACGACGCTGTCCAGGTTGTCGTCCTGATCGGCGGCTCGGCGCTGCTCACCATCTACGGCCTGCACAAGCTGGGGGGCTGGAACGAACTCCGCGCCCTGTGCGGCTCCGAAATGTTCAACCTCTGGAAACCGCTCGTCCCCGTCGGCCAGATCGCCAGCTGGGCACCGATCAAGGAACTGAACGAATCCGGGGCGATCGTGAAGCAGGCCTGGTATTTCAATACCAACTACCCCTGGCTCGGCATGGCCATCTGCGCGCCGGTCATCGGCCTGTGGTATTGGTGCACTGACCAGTATATCGTGCAGCGCGCCCTCGGCGCGCCGAATGAGACCATCGCGCGGCAGGGCTCGATCTTTGCCTCCTTTCTCAAGCTTTTCCCGGTCTATCTCTTCATCATCCCCGGCCTGATTTATTTCGCCCTGGTCAAGGCCAACAAAATCCCGGAGCTCACCGCCCACCAGGATGCGCAGGGGGCCTTCCCCCTCATGGTGAAATACCTGCTGCCCGCCGGCCTGCGCGGCATCGTCGTCGCCGGCCTGCTCTCCGCCCTGATGGGCTCGCTGGCCGGCGTGTTCAACGCCTGCTCCACCCTCTTCACCATCGACATCTACCAAAAGCGCCACCCCAACGCCACGCAGGACAAGTTGGTCCGGGTCGGCCGCACCGCGACCGTGGTGATGGTGCTGATCGCCCTGGCCTGGATCCCCGTCGTCAAGGGTGCACACGGCCTCTACGGCTACCTCCAGTCCGTCCAGGGCTATCTCGCCCCGCCCATCTTCGTCGTCTTCTTTTTCGGCGTGTTCTGGAAACGCCTCAACGCCCAAGGATGCCTCTGGGCCATGATCATCGGCTTCGTCGTCGGCCTCTTCCGCATGCTGGTGGACACCCCCATCACCCTTTCCCGCGGCAGTTTCCATTACGCGGAGGGCTCCTTCCTTTGGATCGTCAGCAATATCAATTTCCAATACTTCAGCATCTTGATCACGCTGATTTCCGCGGTGGTGATGGTCATGGTGAGTTACGCCACCCAGGCACCGGACGACAAGGTTATCGAGGGCCTGACCTTTGCCACCGCGACGGACGCGAACCGCGCCCACACCAAGGCCAGCTGGTCCTGGGTCGAGGTGGCGGCCTCCTGCTTCGTCATGGCCTGCATCATCGGCGCCTACCTCTACTTCACGGGCTGATCGACCGGCAGCCGCCGGTTGGCTTCAATTGCGCCCACCTTCGGGTGGGCGCTTTTTTCGCCCCGGCCGGCAGCGTTCAGGCGCAAACCCCGAGACCCTCGGGCGGATCATCCCGGCCCTAAACCCGGCTACTGTTTCTTCCGGCGCGCGAGCCAGAGCATCGCGCCGCCGAAGAGGGCGAAGATCGAGCCCCAGAGCAGGTTCACGTTCTGCCCGAGCGAGTGCGTGGAGTAGATGGCGGGATCGGAGATGAATCCGTAGGTGACCAGAATGATCCCGAGGAGAAGGAAGAGGAGCCCCATGGGCAGGCGGATGTCGAGTTGCATGGACGGTGCGGGTTGGGGTTACCAGAAAACGATATTCAGGATGAGTGCGGTGGCGAGCACGAGCAAGCCGAGCGGCATGGGCCGGGCATACCAGGCGGCGCCCGGCACGTCCTTTTGTTTTTCCGTGAGCGAATAGACCAGTCCGCGCAGTTGGTCGTCGGTGCGGTTGGGCTTGGTCGCGAGGGAGATGAAGAGGGTGCCGAGGAAGCAGCCGCTGAAGGCGAAGATCGCCATCCAGAAGTTCTGGGCCATCGAGCTGGCGAAGGTGTGCTGGACGCCGAGCCAGCCGCCCTTGAGCAGACTGGCGGTCTCGCCGACCGGCAGCGTGCTGCCCTGGAAGAGCGCGGCGGAGAGCGTGCCGAGCAGCAGGCCGAAGAACGCGCCGTGCCCGGTGGCGCGGCGCCAGAACATGCCGAGCAGGAAGATGGCGAAAAGCGGGGCGTTGACGAAGCCGAACACCAGCTGGAGCATGTCCATGATGTTGTTGAATTTCGTCGCGGCGTAGGCGCAGCACGCGCTGATGAGCAGGCCGACCACGGTGGTGAGGCGGCCGACCTTCATGAGGTGGGCGTCGGACGCCTCCGGGTTGAACCAGCGCTGGTAGAGATCGTAGGTCCACACGGTGTTGAAGGCCGTGACGTTGCCGGCCATGCCGGACATGAACGAGGCCATGAGGGCGGTGAGGCCGATGCCGAGCATGCCGTTCGGGAAATATTTCGCGAGCATCGCGGGGACGACCATGTTGTAGTCGGGATTGCCGTCGGCCCCCATCGGCAGCGGGAGGTTGGCGGTGCCGCCCTTGTGGTAGAGCGCGATGGCGAGCATGCCGGGCAGGATGACGAGCGCCGGGAACATCATCTTCGGGATCGCCGCAATCAGCGGGGTGCGGCGCGCGGCGTTCATGTCCTTGGCCGCCATGGCGCGCTGGATGACCAGGAAGTCCGTGCACCAGTAGCCGAACGAGAGCACGAAGCCGAGGCCGGCCACCAGCCCGAACCACTCGATGCCGATCGGGTTGGCCGCGGCATTGCCCATGTGCTGCCAGGACGAGCTCCACGCCCCGGGCATCCCCTTGGTGGCGGAGTAGGCGTCGAGGTTGTGCATCAGGCCGTCCCACCCGCCGATGTCCTGCAGGCCCAGGATGACGAGCGGCAGGAAACCCAGCACGATGAGGAAGAACTGCAGCACCTCGTTGTAGATGGCCGAGGTCAGGCCGCCGGAGTAGATGTAGATCAGCACGACGAGACCGGAGGCGATGATGCAGCCGTCGAAATTCCACCCGAGGATGGCGTTGAGCAGCTTGGCGAGGGCGAACATCGAGATGCCGGACGAAAACACGGTCATCACCGCGAAGGACAGGGCGTTGAAGGTGCGGGTCTTCTCGTCAAAGCGCAGCTTGAGGTATTCCGGCACCGAGCGGGCCTTGGAGCCGTAGTAGAACGGCATCATGAAGATGCCGACGAAGACCATGGCGGGGATGGCCCCGACCCAGTAGAAGTGCGAGGTGGCGATGCCGTATTTGGCGCCGGAGGCGGCCATGCCGATGACTTCCTGGGCGCCGAGGTTGGCGCCGATGAAACCCAGCGCGCAGATCCACGCCGGCAGCGAGCGGCCCGACTCGAAGAAGTCCGAGCTCGTCTTCATCTGGCGCCGGATCACCCAGCCGATGGCGATCACGAAGATGAAATACGTCGCCAGGATCAGGTAATCGACCGTGGCCAGTTGCAGGATGACCTGACCGGCGGTGGGCGTGCCGGTCACGGCGAACAGTGGAACCAACGGGAGGACATGCATGGGATATGGGGTGCGTAGTCTGGACTAGGATGAGCGGGGCGGCTCTCAAAACAACAGGAGGCAATTGATTGTGTCGCCGCCATCGACGCAAGCCGCAAAGCCGTCATGCCGGTCTTTCCGCCCCCGGCTCGCTCCTGACCGTGTCCAGCGGTCGGGGTGCGCGTGTTGCGGTTCCGGCGCACGCCAGTGAGTTGTTGAAACCGCTGGCGGGGCCGGAGCCGACCAGCCCTTGCCTGACGGTGAAGCAAACCCGTGTGCAATGCCTGCAATAATGCTCCGCCTGGGCGATTGGCCCAACCCAATGGCCGGGGATTCGTGGGGTCACTTCAGGCCCAGGCGCGATGCGCCGGTGTTCCAAACACTTCAGCCGGCAGGAATCCGCCGTGAGTTCACTTGTGTGACTTCTTGTGCGATTGATCACCAAAGTGCTCCGTTGCTCGCCGCTGTCGTCATTTCATGGGACAGGCGCTTCAATCTGTGTAACTCACTAAACGAAAAGCCCTCCCGGGCAGTGGGAGGGCTTCGAAATTGGGTGCAGGGGTTGGATTTGAACCAACGACCTTCAGGTTATGAGCCTGACGAGCTACCAGGCTGCTCCACCCTGCATCAAGGGGAGGGGCATAAGTGCTGACGCCCGCGCCGCTGTCAAGCGGGCTTTTGGCGGGCAGGCGGAGGGTTGGCCGTGCCATCCGTAGCTTTGCCCGACAGCCAGACCAGTGCCCTCCTTCGCCCAGGCTTCGAAGGGCATCCTTGCTTTCGTTTCACTCAAGCGAAGGATGGTGGACGCTACTGGGCTCGAACCAGTGACCCCTAGTGTGTGATACTAGTGCTCTAACCAACTGAGCTAAGCGTCCGAAAAGAGGGGGCGACGATTAGGAGGCGCCCCCTCGAAATCAATCATTGTTTCGCCCCGGCCCGGGTGGCAACCCAAACTGTCCGCCGGCCCGTGGGACCTGCGGTCTTGGTCGGCGGTGCGCCCGGCGGCTACTCGCGGTGGGTCGCCCAGATCACCGTCACGACCGCCGCGAAGAACAGGGTCGGCCCGATGACCACAAACGGGGCGATCGGCACGCCGTAGTGCGGGATCGCCCACGCGACGACGAAGCACTTCACCGCGATCACCACCCAGACCGCGCCGAGCAACCAGCATTCCAGCCGCGACAACCGGGCCAGCGGAGGGAAGTTCAGTCTCATGGGCCAACGCTACACCCCTTGGCCCCTCGCCGCTACGCAGCCCTTGGCCCAGGCTGCGCACGCCTTGCCGGCGCTCACTTCCGGGTTGGCGCGGCGCGGCGCCGGCCGGGGAAAAGGGCCCGGCAGATCTCGCAGCCGGTGCCGTCGCAGCCGCGCGCCGTGCAATGCTCCCGGCCGTAGTAGATCATGCGCAGGTGCAGCCGGTTCCAGTGTTCCGGCGGGAAGAGCTTTTTCAAGTCGCGCTCGGTCTGCTCGACGCTGCGCCCGTCCGTCAATTGCCAGCGCTGCGCCAGGCGGTGGATGTGCGTGTCCACCGGGAACGCCGGCACGCCGAACGCCTGGCTCATCACCACCGAGGCGGTCTTGTGCCCGACGCCCGGCAGCGCCTCGAGCTCCGCAAAGGTCCGCGGCACTGCCCCGGCGTGCCTTTCCAGGAGGAGCCGCGAGAGTCCGCTGATGGCCTTCGCCTTCTGCGGGGCCAGTCCGCAGGAGCGGATGATCGCCTGGATTCGCGCCACCGGCACGCGCGCCATGTCCGCGGGATTGTCCGCCCGCGCCCACAGCTGCGGCGTGACGAGGTTCACGCGCCGGTCGGTGCATTGGGCCGAGAGCAGCACGGCCACCAGCAGCGTGTAGGCATCGCGATGGGCCAGCGGGATGGGTGTCTCCGGGTAGAGCTCCGCCAGCCGCCGGTCGATGAATGCGGTGCGGGCTGGTTTGGTGTCGTAAGGGTTTGTCATCGCGAGGCCCGCAAGGCGGGCCGGGGCGATCCAGCTGGATTGCTTCGTCGCTTCGCTCCTCGCAATGACCAGGCGGATATCAACAGATGGGCTTTCGCCCGCAAAACAACGCTTAATTGCCCAGCCTCCGGCCGAAATCTCAGTTGCGCCACCTCCCCCCTCGCCTACCGTCCGCGGCATGGCATCCCCCTGCGACCCGTTCGCCCCGCTCGACACCTTTGAACGCCGCCACACCGGCTCCACGCCCGCCGCGACCGCCGCCATGCTGCAGACCGTCGGCTTCGATTCGCTCGACGCCCTGACCGCCGCCGCCGTGCCGCCGAAGATCCGCCTGAAGCGGCCGCTGCGCCTGCCCGCGGCCGTCGGCGAGGGCGCCGCCCTGACCGAGCTCCGCGCCCTCGCCTCGAAGAACAAGATTTTCCGCAGCTTCATCGGCATGGGTTATTACGACACCGCCACGCCGGGCGTCATCCAGCGCAACATCCTGGAGAACCCCGGCTGGTATACCGCCTACACGCCCTACCAGGCCGAGATTTCCCAGGGCCGGCTCGAGGCGCTGCTCAACTTCCAGACCCTCGTCACCGACCTGACCGGCCTGCCGATCGCCAACGCCTCGATGCTCGACGAGGGCACCGCCGCCGCCGAGGCCATGATGCTGTGCCACCGCGTGAAACTCGGCGAGAGCCACGACGCCTCCGTGTTCTTCGTCTCCGACAAGTGCCACCCGCAGACCATCGACATCGTCCGCACCCGCGCCCGGCCGCTCAATGTCTCCGTGGTGGTGGGCGACCACCGCACCTATGATTTCGCGGGCAAGGTCTTCGGCGTGCTCGTGCAGTATCCCGACACGACGGGCAGCATCCCCGATTTCGCCGCCTTCTTTGCCCAGGCCCATGCGGCCGGCGCGCTGGGCGTCGTCGCCACCGACCTGCTGGCGCTCACGCTGCTGCGCTCCCCGGGCGAGTTCGGGGCTGACGTCGCCGTGGGCTCCGCGCAGCGCTTCGGCGTGCCGCTGGGCTTCGGCGGACCGCACGCGGGCTTCCTCGCCACCCGGGACGAGTTCAAGCGCCAGATGCCCGGCCGGCTGGTCGGCGTCTCCAAGGACGTGCACGGCAACCCGGCGATGCGCCTCGCGCTCGGCACCCGCGAGCAGCACATCCGCCGCGACAAGGCCACGTCGAACATCTGCACCGCGCAGGTGCTGCTCGCTGTCATGGCTTCGATGTATGCCGTCTACCACGGCCCGGAGGGCTTGAAGGATATCGCGCAGCGCACGCGCCGGCTCGCCCGGTTGCTGGCCGACGGCCTGAAGTCCGCCGGCGCGAGGATCAATGCCGGGCCGGTGTTCGACACGCTCACCGTTTCCGGCATCGACGCCGCGAAGGTCCACGCCGCCGCCGCCGCCGCGAAAATGAATCTCCGTCCGGTTGACGCCGCGACTGTCGGCATCTCGCTCGACGAGACGACCACGGTCGCGGACGTGGCCACGCTGATTTCCCTTTTTGGGACTGTAGCCGGGGTCGCCGACCCCGGTCCGGGCTCAACGAGCCCGGCTACAACCGACGCCGAATACCCCGCGCCGCACGCCCGCACCTCCCCCTTCCTCACCGCCTCCGTCTTCCACCAATACCACACCGAACACGAGATGCTGCGCTACATTCGCCGGCTCGAGGCGAAGGATCTTTCGCTGTGCCACTCGATGATCTCGCTCGGTTCGTGCACGATGAAGCTCAACGCCACGAGCGAGATGTTCCCCGTGACGTGGCCGGAGTTCGGCCGGCTGCACCCCTTCGCCCCCGCCGACCAGACGAAGGGCTACGCGAAGCTGTTCGGCCAGCTTGAGAAATGGCTCGCGGAGATCACCGGCTTCGCCGCGGTGTCGCTCCAGCCCAACGCCGGCTCGCAGGGCGAATACGCCGGCCTGCTCGTCATCCGCGCCTGGCACGAGTCTCGCGGCGAGGGCCACCGCAACATCTGCCTCATCCCGACCTCCGCGCACGGCACCAATCCCGCCAGCGCCGCGATGGGCGGCTTCAGGGTCGTCGCCGTCGCCTGCGACGCCAGCGGCAACATCGACGTGGCCGACCTCAAGGCCAAGGCCGCCGAGCACGCCACGAACCTCGCCGCGCTCATGGTCACCTATCCGTCCACTCACGGCGTCTTCGAGACCTCCATCCGCGACCTCTGCAAGGTCGTCCACGCGCACGGCGGGCAGGTCTACATGGACGGCGCCAACATGAACGCGCAGGTCGGCCTCACCTCGCCCGGCTGCATCGGTGCCGACGTCTGCCACCTCAACCTGCACAAGACCTTCTGCATCCCGCACGGTGGTGGCGGCCCGGGCATGGGCCCGATCGGCGTCGCCAAGCACCTCGCGCCGTTTCTGCCCAGCCATGTCGCGCTGCCGTGCGCTGAGGCTGGAGGTGGAAGGCAGGAGGCTGAAGGAATTTCCTCTCCCACCTCCCACCTCCCGCCTCCCGCCTCAAGCGGAGCCGTTTCCGCGGCCCCGTATGGCTCCGCTTCCATCCTCGTCATCACCTGGATGTATCTCCGCCTGATGGGGCCCGACGGTCTCACCCGCGCCACGCAGGTCGCCATCCTCAACGCCAACTACATCGCGAAGCGTCTCGGGCCACATTTCCCCGTGCTCTACCAGGGCGGCACCGGCCTCGTCGCGCACGAGTGCATCCTGGAATTCCGCCCGTGGAAGAAACACGGGCTCGAGGTCGAGGACGTGGCGAAGCGCCTGATGGATTACGGCTACCACGCGCCGACGATGTCGTTCCCCGTCCCCGGCACGCTCATGATCGAGCCGACCGAGAGCGAGACGAAGGCCGAGCTCGACCGCTTTTGCGACGCGCTCATCTCCATCCACGGCGAGATGGCGGCCGTGGCCGGCGGCGGGAGCGACAAGGCCAACAATCCGCTGAAGCACGCGCCGCACACCGCGGCGGCCGTCTGCGCCACGGACTGGCCCCATCCCTACTCGCGCGAGACCGCGGCGTTCCCCGACAAGTGGACGCGCGCCGCGAAGTTCTGGCCCGCCACCGGCCGCGTGGACAACGTCTACGGCGACCGGAACCTGGTGTGTTCGTGCGCCGGCATGGAAGCGTTTGCGGCGCCAACAAAGGCGTAAGCCTTACGCCGCTGCGACCATGGACTCACCCTCCAAATGTAGCCACGAGCGTGAGCGAGTGCTGGCCGGACCACTCGCTCACGCTCGTGGCTACTTCGTCGCCGCTTTCTCCGCGCCGCCGCGCCGGCCGGATTTCCAAACTCGCCTCGCCCCGCGGTCCGGCCCAGGCTGCCGGCATTCCTCATGATCAAGAAAACCCTTAGAATAATGGGGGCGCTGCTCGGCCTGGTGCTCGTGGCGCTCGCCCTCTTTCTCGTCAACCTGGTCTGGTTCCGCCCATGGAGCCTGAACCTTTTCTACGAAAAGGTCTTCATCGCCTTCGCCCTCGAGAATCCCGAGCTGCTGTCGTCCATCGGCATCGCGGAGAAATTCGGCTATCGGGCGCACAACTCCCACCTCGCCGATGCGTCGGTGGAACGGACGTTCGCCGACCAGGCCCGCGCCCGGCAAAACCTGGCCGACCTCCAGCGCTACGACTTCGCCCGGCAGACGCCGTCGCAGCAGCTCTCCACCCGCATCCTCACCTGGTTTTTGCAGAACGCGATCGAGGGGGAAAAATTCGCCTTCCACAATTACCCGGTGAACCAGCTGTTCGGCATCCAGAACGGCCTGCCCGACTTCATGGCGAACATCCATCGCATCCCCGACCGCCGGGGCGCCGAGGACTACCTCGCGCGCCTCGGGGAATGGGGGCGCAAGTTCGACCAGGTCATCGCCGGCCTGAAATACCGGGAGGAGCGCGGGATCACCCCGCCGCGCTTCGTCGTCCAGCGCGTGCTGAAGGAAATGCGCGCGTTCATCGCCAAGCCCGCCGTGGAGAACATGCTCTACACCACGTTCGCCGGGAAGCTCGATCCGCTCACCACGGTCGCCGCCGCCGACAAGGCCGCCCTCAAGGCGCAGGTCGCGGCGGCCATCACCGGCCAGGTCTATCCGGCCTACCAGCGGCTGATCGACTACGTCGCCGCCCTCGAGCCGAAGACCACCACCGACGACGGCGTGTGGAAGCTGCCTGACGGCGACGCCTTCTACGCCGAGCAGCTCCACACCTACACCACCACGCGGATGACGCCTCAGCAGGTGCACGACCTCGGCGTGGGCGAGGTCGCCCGCATCGAGGCCGAGATGCGCGCCATCCTCGACGCGCAGGGCCACCCGGGCGGCACGCCGGCGGAGTGGCTGCAGAAGCTGCAGAAGGAGGACCGCTTCCTTTACCCCAATGACGACGCGGGGCGCACGGCGGCGCTCGCCGAATATTCCCGGCTGATTGCGGAGAGCCTGGAGCGGTCCAGGCAATATATCGGCCGCCAGCCGAAGGCGAAGATCGAGGTGCGCCGCATCCCGGAGTTCAAGGAGGCCACGGCCCCCGGCGCCTATTACCAGCGGCCCGCGCTGGACGGGTCGCGCCCGGGGGTGTTTTACGCGAACCTGCGCGACCTGCATGCGGTGGCCCGGTTCGGGATGAAGACGCTGGCCTACCATGAAGGCGTGCCCGGCCATCATTTCCAACTCGCCATCGCCCAGGAATTGAAGGGTCTGCCGACATTCCGCGGCATCGTTCCTTTCACCGCCTACACGGAAGGCTGGGCGCTCTACACGGAATGGCTGGCCCGGGAAATGGGCCTTTATGAGAACGACCCCTACGGCGACCTCGGCCGGCTGCAGGCGGAGATGTTCCGCGCCGTGCGGCTCGTCGTCGACACCGGCATCCATGCCCGGCATTGGACGCGCGAGCAGGCCATCGCCTACATGGTCGGCAAGACCGGCATGGCCGAAAGCGAGGTCGTCTCCGAAATCGAGCGCTACATCGTGAACCCGGGCCAGGCCTGCGCCTACAAGATCGGCATGATCAAGATCCGCGAACTCCGCACCCGGGCCCAGCAGGCGCTCGGGCCGAAGTTTGACGAAAAGGGCTTTCACGACGCCGTGCTGGGCAACGGCGCCCTGCCGCTCGAGATCCTCGAGCAGCTGGTCGACGGGTGGATCGCCCGGCAAAAGGCCTGAGGCGGACCTATGCCTTAAGGTGGGCGTCGATGTCCCTATCGACGCCAGTCGCCGATGTGGAAATCGGCGACCACCATTCAGCATCTCTATTCCGCCAGCAGCCGCGTCAGCCGGCTTTCCAGCGGCAGCCAGAGGACCAATGCCCCCAGCGTGGCCAGCGCGCATTGCTCCTCCAGCCGCGCGATGAGCCGCCACCGGGCGGCGGCCAGAGCCGGGGGCACCCGCCGGCGCTGCAGGCGGCGCACCAGCAGGGCCAGGTCCCCCCGGCGGCCCAATCGCCGCGCCAGGCGCACCAGCAGGGGTTGCGCGATCCCCGCCCCCCGCGGCCAGCGGGCGGCGGCCAAGGTGGTCTGATCACGGAGGATGATCACGGTTTTGCGCCACTCGTGCACGGATTCGAGGGTCGGCTTGTTCACCGCGGTGTAATAGCGGCGGGAAGTCCGGTCGAGGCTCTGCCGCAGCAGGCTCCGCAGCTGCGCGGGCGAAATTTCCGGCGCCGGGGCGGCCGCCAGGCTGCGCGCCTCCGCGAGCAGCGCCGGCCCGATTTCCTCCGCGTTCGGCGGCATCAACGGGCCGGGCCGCGCCGCGAGCAGGGCCGCCATCTCCCGCTCCCGGCCCCGCAATTGGCGGGAAATCTTCCGGGCCAGGGCGGCGGCCACGGCGTTCTCCCGCGCGAGCGACATGCGGCCGCCCAATTCCGCCAGCCGGTAGCGCGGCATGATCGCCCAGGCCGCCCCGGCTTTTTCCAGCAGGCGCAGGGCGGAGCGCGCCCGCTTCAGGGCCACGCGCGCCCGGTGCACCGAAGCGATCGACTTCACCGCCACTTCCGCCAGTTGCTCCGCCGCGTCACGGACCAGTCCGGCACTGAGGGCGACCAGTCCGGAGCCGACGGCCCGGTTGAGTGGCAGACGAAGTTTCATCCGAGGGGGATTCAGTCTCTCCGCCGGCCGGGGCGGAGTCAACGCAGGTCGTTTCTTTAATGGTAGCCACGAGCGTGAGCGAGTGGTTCTTCGTCCGCTCGCTCACGCTCGCAGCTACACCAACCAAGTGGAAATAAACTTCGTCCGTCGCGTGCCAGCACGCTCCAACCGGTTCAATCCAAGCCGGAGCAAGTTCACCCGCTGCAGGAGCGGCTTTATGCCGCAAGGAAATGCCACGCCACCCTGTGATCACGGCATAACGCCGCCCCGGCAACTTGCCGGATAACCACCTCGATTCAGGATGCCGGGCCGGTTGACAGCCAGTGCCTCCCGGGCCAGTTTGGCGGCGTGAAGAAGAAGCCCGCCAAGGTCGAGGAATCCGCCGCGCCCTATGCCGCCAAGAAGCCGGTGGCGAAGGCGGCTGCCCCGCAATCAACAGAATCTGGGGTGCGTTACATGGACGATGCCACCTTTCGTAAAGCGGCTGACAAGGTGTTCAAGGTTCACCACGAACTCTTTCGCAAGCTGGCCCAATGACAGGACCCACGAGTAGCCGCGAGCGTAAGCGAGTGGCCAAGCGCCACCTTCCCCGCCTTGCTCCCGAATACTACTGTGGCCGAGCGTTCGTTCATTGGACCCTGACGGTAGAAAATCGCGCCATCGGTTGGCTGACATCCGGGTTTTACCACGCCTGGCAACATATTCTCCTCCATACGTGCGCCCGCTATTCTCTCATCAGCCCGGCCTTTGTGCTCATGCCCGATCATTTCCATTTGCTCTGGCTTGGCTTCGATGAGCGTGGTTCCGACCAACGTGTCGCCATTGAATTTCTCCGCAAGCATCTCGGCCCGGCTTTGGCTCCCGCCGCGTGGCAGCGACAGCCTTTCGACCATGTGCTTGCAGAAGCTGAGCGAAAGCGTGGGGCATTTGAGATCGTTGCCCACTACATCTTTGAGAATCCAGTTCGCTCCGGGCTGGTTACCCATTGGCAGGACTATCCGTTCACCGGAGCCTGCGCTGCCGGTTATCCTGATATTGATGTCCGTCGTGATGATTATTGGGAATTATTCTGGCGCATTCACCAACGCCTTGTCGAAAATTGCTGACCACTCGCTCACGCTCGCGGCCACCTCGTATTCGCGACTTTCGTTTACCTCATGCGAATCATCCGTCACCTCACTCCCACCGGTCCCGCCTGGGCCGCCCTCCAGCCCGACGGCTCGGCCCGCGCCATCGAGGGCGACATCCTGGGCGATTTCTGCGTCACCGCCGAACCGGTGCAGCCCGGCAAACTCCTCGCGCCGCTGCAGCCGGCGAACATTCTCTGCATCGGGCTCAACTACCGGAAGCATGCGGCCGAGAGCAACAGCCCGCCGTCGCCCCACCCCGTCCTCTTCATCAAGAACACCGCGAGCGTCCAGAACCCCGGTGACCCGATCGAGATTCCCCAAAAACTCCCGAGCACGCGGGTCGACTACGAGTGCGAGCTGGCCATCGTCATCGGCCGCCGCTGCAAGAACGCGAGCAAGACCGACGCCCTTGACTACGTGCTCGGCTACACCTGCGCCAACGACGTCTCCGCCCGGGACTGGCAGCGCGACGGCGGCGGGGGCCAGTGGTGCCAGGGCAAGAGCTTCGACACCTTCTGCCCGCTCGGCCCGGTGCTGGTGACGAAGGACGAGATCCCCGAGCC
>Ga0315295_10001425_pt1 | contig 20532 bp, 29 predicted proteins | sample YL17G14_0_MG_FD_204453 | JGI IMG/M metagenome (GOLD analysis project Ga0315295, IMG submission 204453) | Sediment microbial communities from Yellowstone Lake, YNP, Wyoming, USA - YL17G14_0 | ecosystem: Environmental > Aquatic > Freshwater > Lake > Sediment | place: USA: Wyoming | collected...
GGGTTGATGACTATGGCTCCTTTTGTGGCTGACCCTGAGGAAGTCCGTCCTGTATTCCGAAAGCTGCGAGAGCTTCGAGATTCGTTAGGGTTAGAGCATCTGTCTATGGGTATGACAGATGATTTTGAGGTTGCGGTTGAGGAGGGGGCGACCATGCTAAGGATAGGTCGAGCTATTTTCGGTGACAGGAGGACGCAATGAAGATAAGTTTTATCGGCGGCGGCATGATGGGGGAAGCCATGGTTAAGAGCCTGCTGGCAAAAGGGGTGGCTAAGCCCGCTGATATCACCGCCAGCGATGTCAGCCAGGTGCGACGTGATATCTTGAAAAAGAATTACGGTATCAAGACTGTAGCCAACAATAGGGAAGCAGTTAAGGGGGCTGAAGTCGTTGTCCTGGCAGTGAAGCCGCAGGAACTGGGCAAAGTACTCGGTGAAATGAAAGGTCTATCTGCCCAGCAACTGGTATTGTCTATAGTGGCTGGAGCTACTCTGGAGACACTGCATGAAGGTCTGGGCCATTCCCGCGTGGTCCGGGCGATGCCTAACATGCCGGCCCAGATCGGTGAAGGCATGACGGTTTGGGCAGCTACTGCCGAGGTGAATCAAAAGCAGAAGGAGATGGCACAGTCAATTCTGGCTGCGTTGGGCAAGGAAATATATGTCAGCAGTGAGAAATACATAGATATGGCGACGGCGTTAAGCGGCAGCGGTCCGGCCTATGTTTTCCTCATTATCGAGGCATTGGTCGATGCCGGCGTGCATATAGGTCTGCCACGTGACATGGCTGAAAAGCTGGTGGTACAGACGGTGCTGGGTTCGACGCGCGCCGTCGAGGTTATGGGTAAGCATCCCGCTCAGTTGAAAAACATGGTGACATCGCCGGGAGGCACGACCACTGAAGGGCTGCTGCAGCTGGAGACAGGCGGACTCCGCTCTTTGCTTCTTCAGGCTGTCATCGCTGCCTACCACAAGGCCAAGAGTCTGGGCGCCAAGTAAGAATCTTTCTTTATTACAATTCCTCAATCATAACTAATGTAGCCTCGACCCTTTAGGGTCAGACACCCGAGGCTAAAGCCTCGGGGCTACATTGGTGAACATATCTTAATTTAGTTCCGATGGTAGAGATTACTGTGAGCAAAGTGTTGAGCCAAGAAGATAATAAGGCAGGATTTGACCTCGAGTGGGATGATGAGCAGCTTTTCCCGGACGTGATTTATCCCGATGCGGATTTCCTATTCAGGAGGATGAACGAAGCTACTCTGGAGAGCGTAGGTGCTAGGTGGGGTGAAATGATACTGGATATCGGATGCGGCAGGGGTATCGATGGTGTGGAATTGGCTAAGAGAGGCGCCATTGTTATCGGCCTTGAGCCGTCGCAGGTAATGATAAATAATGCCAGAAATCACATTTCTGAAAACGGAGCGAATATGAGTCTGGTTCGGGGATTGGGGGAAAATTTACCGTTCCGGGATCAGTCTATGGACAAGGTGGTGTGCAAGGGAGCTCTGGACCATTTTTCTGAGCCGTCCGTGGTCATGCAGCAGATTGCCGCGGGGCTTAAACCAGAGGGGAAGGCGATAATAGCCATAGCTAATTTTGATAGCCTGGGATTCAAGTTGGGTAGAGCGATATGGTGGCTCAGGAAGATGCTCGGTTTCAAACTCCCAGAGGGAAGAATGCCCTGGGAAATACCGGAAGACCATACATATAGGTTTGATTATTCATTTCTTAAACGCCTGGTAGATAGTTGCCTTGAAGTAGAACAGAGTGCAGGCGTTTCCCTGCTTTTCGGCCTGCCCTGGTGGGGCATGTTTCTGGCCAAGTGCCCTAAAGCTATGTCGCTTGCCATATTAAATACATTGGATAAGTTGGCTCGGCATCTGCCGTCTTTTAGCGATGTCGTGGTGCTCAGGTGTAGACCGAAAAAGGGGAGATTATAACGATAATGAGGAGATTACGGAGATTGAAGCGGACAGACCTGAAGGTCTATCACTACAATTGGCTAATGATATCCCCAGGGTAATCGCTGTAATCACGTTGTATGATGAATCTTGCGGGCGTAGAGGACCAGGCTTTTGGAAAAGAATTTATTTAGAAAATTATCAATGAGACGGACAGGTTTGCTGTTCTTGTATATATCCCATACCAGGAACTTGTGGTATAGAGAAGGGATTAGCGCTTTCTCGTTGTTTACTCCGAAGAAAGAGCGGGATATCCAGTAGAAGGAATGCAAGGCGTGTTTGCGGCGAACGGCGTAGAGGCGAAGATTGTGCTGTTGTAGCTTTGAGGTGATCTCGTTCGCTTTGTATATCCTGATATGACCTCCGGGCTTACCGTGATAATCTCCGGACAATTTCCAGCAGATAGTTTCCGGGAGATATGAGGGCACGCTGACGGCGAGCGTGCCATCGTCTTTTAATACTCTTACCAGCTCCCTAATAGCCTGGTAGTCATCTAGTATGTGTTCCAGAACTTCAGAGCAGATAACCTTATCAAATGAGGCGTCCTTGAAAGGTAGGCTGGTTATATTTCCCCTGGTGAGAAACCACTTTCCCTTGACTTCCCCCTTTTGTTCCATGAGATAAAGTGCGTAGTGAGCTTTTTTGAGGTTCTCTTCCTCGATATCCAGGGCATAAACCAGGCAATCATTTCGCTTGCAAGCCTCCCAACTGTGTCTGCCCTCACCGCAGCCGACGTCTAGAACTCGCTCGCCATCTTTTATTCCCATGAGGTCATAGTCGACGGTAAGCATTAGGATACCTCAGACTTGTTTTGTGACATTTTTGTCTTGTGTCATTCTGAGCGTAGCGAAGAATCTGACACAGCTCAGTGTAAACTCCGTGACTGAAGAATCTGCGGTCAGGATAAACTCCGCGAAGAATTTTAACAACGAACTCTCAGTTAAACGGAAATACAGATTCTTCGCCCCTTGGGCTCAGAATGACAAGAATGCCTGGCTCGGCTTTAAGGCTAAATATTTTTGGTTTGGTTAAGTAGCTTCCGGAGTTTTGCCCGGATTTTGCTTCTTCCACTTATCCAGCAGCTGTTCCTTGCTTTCTTTATGAGCAGGGTCTGGAACGCAGCAGTCTACAGGACAAACCTCAACGCATTTGGAGGACGCAAACCAGCCAACGCATTCAGTGCATTTAGCAGGGTCGATGTCGTATATCGATTCCCCTTCTTTGATGGCCTGGTTTTTACATTCTGGCTCGCAGGCACCGCAGCTAATGCATTCGTCAGTGATTTTGTACGCCATTTTTTAAACTTGACCTCCTTAGATTTTATTAAAGCAACTGTATTCTTATTGGGCTTCCTAAGTCTCGGATAATGTACCTATTTTAAGGGCCGGGAAAATTCGGGCGCAAATTTCCTTCTCAGCGCTTTGGCAACATGGTCCGGCACCATTTCTTCAAGGCAGCCTCCTAACTGGGCCACTTCCTTAAGCAGGCTGGAACTAAGGAATTGATATTGCAAACTTGCCATAAAACAGACCAATTCCAGTTCAGGAGCCAGCTTTTTGTTCATCATTGCCATTTCAAACTCACGTTCAAAATCGGAACTCATTCTCAACCCTCTGACCAAAACTTGCGCCCCCACCTTCTTAGCGAAATCGACAGTAAGTCCAGAATAGGATTGGGCCTTGGCATTCTTCAAATGGGTTATAGACTGTTGAATCATCTTCACTCGCTCTTCAGTGGAGAAAAGAAGTCTTTTCCCGGGCCTGTCATAAACGCCAACTATCAGTTCGTCGAATATGGATGAGGCACGTTTGATAATGTCCAGGTGTCCGAGAGTTATAGGGTCGAAGCTGCCGGGACAAATAGCGATAGCCAATGTTTAACCTCCTTTTCCAAGGGCTTGTTTGTGGTATATCGAAATACAGGTATCACCGTATTTTTTTTCTTTTATACGAGATAGTCCATCATAACTATCCTGGAGCGGAGCGCGGCAAGCGTGGGAAATTACGACTAGTGATTCGCTATCTACGACTTGTGAGCTTGCCAATTGCATCGCCATGTGATTAATTGACGGGTCTGAGTACGGGGGATCCATAAATACAATATCGTATTTGTCTTTGAGAAAAGTAAGAGCCTTAGCTGCGCTGCAGCAGTAGACATGAGCCTTTTGTGAAAAGCCAACCTTTTGCAAATTCTGTTTAATGATAGCACAACATCTGGGTTCTTTTTCAACAAAATCGACCCACTCCACGTCGCGGCTCAGGGCTTCGATGCCAAGTGCGCCGGTACCAGCATACAGGTCTAAGCCCCTGAACCGGTTGATGGTCATAGGGGCAAGTATAGAGAAGATAGCTTCCCTGACCCTATCTGTTGTTGGGCGAACAGGTCCGCTCTTCGGTACCTTTAATTGTTGCCCTTTGGCGATACCACCTGTAATACGCATTCCCAGAACCTTTACCTGCATTATTATACATTGACTCGTCTCATAGTCAAGCTTTGCCCTTAGAAATCCCACCTGTCATTCTGAGCGAAGCGAAGAATCTAAAGTCCCTTCGCCATTGCTCAGGGTGACATTTGGGGGTACTATAATCAAGCTTTGCCCTTTCTTTTACGTGTGTGTTATACTTTCAAACGGCATTTTTGGTACGTACGAAGTATTGACTTGGCTCTTTCAGTAGCCCCACCGTTTAAAAATCGGACTTTGGGACATAGGAGAAGCCAGGTTTTTCAGAGTAAACTACATAGGGGAGGCTTGCGCATTTGATAGCTGACTTCGGTTATATTGGCATACTCCTTATCGTAGGCATATTATTCACGGTTACCACGCTGCTTTTGCCACTGACTCTCAGATTGTTCAAGATAGTTCCCAGGAAAAGCAATCCAGCTAAGACGTCCACTTACGAATGTGGCATGGAAACTATTGGCAAGACCTGGGTTCAATTTAACTTCCGCTATTACTTCTTCGCTGTTCTCTTCGTGGCGCTTGACGTATTGACTGTTTTTCTGTATCCCTGGGCAGTTAATCTTAAGGGGCTGGGCCTATATGGGCTAATCGCCGTAGCTATTTTCTTTGTGATACTCATGGTCGGTTACGTTTACGCCTGGTACAAAGGGGCATTGGAATGGAAATAGATAAATATTCGATAGCACCTGCGAATGAGCTTGATGTAGCTGAGGGGTTAAGGATTAACTCGTTAATGGCTGCCTCTGCGCATCCTATCCCTGACCCCGATAGCTGGATTGGTGAGGAGTTAAGCCGCAATGTTCTGGTTACCACGGTGGATTATGTCGTTGATTGGGCGCGGTCGCGGTCATTATTTCCACTTATGTTTGGGTTGGCCTGCTGTGCTTTTGAGATGATTGGTATGGCAACTTCACGTTTTGATATCTCCCGCTTTGGTATGGATATTTTCCGCTGGTCGCCACGCCAGGCGGACTTGATGATTGTTGCAGGGACACTTACCTGGAAGATGGCGCCAGCGGTGAAATTGGTGTATGAGCAAATGGCTGAGCCTAAATGGGTGATAGCTATGGGGCAGTGCGCTATCAGTGGCGGGCCATTCAGAGAGTCATATAGCGTGGTGCCGGGCATCAATCGCATAATTCCTGTTGATGTCTATGTGCCCGGATGTCCGCCAAGGCCCGAGGGATTGATACACGGCATAACGAAGTTACATCAGAAAATCGTTAAGGAGAGCATAAGTAAAGCGTGACCACGGCTTTAAATGGTGAGCAAGTAGCCAGGAGAATAAACAAAGTATCCCCTGGTGCGGTTGTCGCTTCCGACAAGGCGGCTGTCGTTGTCACGAGCGAGTCTCTGTTCAAGGTAGCGGAATTCCTGAAGAATACACCGGCGCTGGATTTTGACTATCTTACTGACCTCACTGCCGTTGATTACACGGACTATTTTGAAGTTGTTTACCATTTAATTTCCTTAAAGCATAACCACAGTCTGGTTTTGAAGACAAGGTGCCATGACCGCGACAAACCTGTAGTGCCCTCGATGACCGGCATATGGCGCTCTGCCGATTTTCAAGAACGTGAAACCTATGACCTTATGGGCATTGTTTTTGATGGGCATCCTAATTTGAAGCGCTTATTGCTCTGGGAAGGGTTTGATGGGCATCCCTTGCGGAGGGATTATCTGTAGATGGTGATAAAGACTGAGCCGTTTATTCTTAATATAGGTCCTCAGCACCCTTCGACTCACGGCGTCTTTCGTATGAGGGTTACACTCGACGGAGAAGTAGTAGTCGATATTGAGCCTGTCATCGGTTATCTCCATCGCGGAATAGAGAAGATGGGGGAGAACAGAACATATACTCAGATAATTCCGCTAACTGACAGACTTGACTATCTAGCATCTATGACTAATAACTTTGCCTATGTGCTGGCAGTGGAGAAGTTGGCCGGGATAAAGGTTCCGGAGCGGGCTGAGTATCTGAGGATCATCATGGCCGAGGCGATGCGGATTTCCAGCCATCTTATGGCAGTTGGCTTCTTTATTAACGATCTTGGGGCCATGATGACACCAGTATTATATATGTGGCGAGAAAGGGAGAAGCTCTTAGACCTTTTTGAGATGGTTTGCGGTCAGAGGCTGACCTACAATTATATGCGTATCGGCGGCGTGAGCCAAGACATACCTGAAGAATTCTTACCGGCCCTGAAGAAGTTCGTGGCTGAGATGCCGGGATTTATTGATGAATATGACCAGCTACTATTGCAGAATGAGGTTTTATTGGCCAGAACTAAGGGGGTTGGCATTTTACCCGGAGATACCGCTATAAACACTGCAGCCAGCGGTCCAGTACTCAGAGCCAGCGGTGTGAAGTGGGACCTACGCAAGGCTGATCCCTATTCCATTTATGACCGTTTTGATTTCGACGTACCGGTAGGCACTGTCGGGGACAACTATGACCGATACTGGGTGAGGATGCAGGAGATGAGACAAAGCGTTCGTATTTTAGAGCAGGCGATAGCGCAGTTACCCGGGGGTGAGGTTTGGGCTAAGGTGCCGCAGTTGTTGCATCCCCCGGTAGGTGAAGTTTACGGGCATATTGAATCACCGCGAGGAGAGCTAGGTTTCTTTCTGGTTAGCGATAATTCTATCGCTCCTTATAGATTTCATATCCGCCCGCCGACGCTGATTAATTTAACTGCATTGAAGGACATGGTGGTCGGTTGGAAGGTAGCCGACTTGATAAGTACGTTCGGCAGCATCGATGTTGTATTGGGGGAGATAGACCGATAATGACTCTGCTGGAACAGTTTCGCTTGTGGCTAGGCGGCATCTGGCCCGATTGGGCAGCCTACCTTGTACCGGGTATAGTGGGCATTGTGGTCGTTCTGGCATTCGTTGTAGTTTTGGTTATTGTCTTCATTTGGTTTGAGCGGCGATTGCTGGGCCGGTTTCAAATTCGTTTGGGGCCCAATCGACTAGGGCCGGAGGGGATTTTCCAGCCGATTGCTACTGCTCTGAAAATATTACTTAAAGAGGATATTGTACCAGCTAAAAGCGATAAGGTGATTCACTGGCTGGCACCGGTGATTGTCTTTGTGCCGGTGTTGATGATTTTTGCCGTAGTGCCAATAGGCCAACGCGCTATCTTAACCGACCTTAATGTGGGTATAGTCTATGTGGTTGCTGTCAGCGCCGTATCGGCAGTCGGTATATACATGGCAGGTTGGGCATCAAATAACAAGTATGCCTTAATAGCTGCTCTGAGGACGGTAGCCCAGATGGTGAGCTATGAGCTGCCGGTCGTGCTAGCAATTCTCGGTGTGGTACTGATGGCGGGGTCGTTGTCAATGACTCAAATTGTGGCTGCGCAGAGCATTCCCTTCCTTGTACTGCAGCCGCTTGGTTTTGTTATCTTTTTCCTGGGCACGGTGGCCGAGATGAACCGCAGTCCATTTGACCTTCTTGAGGCTGATTCCGAAATCGTTGCCGGCTATCATATTGAATACTCCGGAATGAAATTTGCCATGTTCTACCTGGGTGAATATGGCCATGCTCTGGCTTACTCCTGTATTATCACTACGTTGTTCCTTGCTGGCTGGCAAGGTCCATTTTTACCGCCGATTATATGGTTTTTGATCAAAGTATTCGCGGTCTTTTCTGTTATTGTTTGGATGAGGGCTACTCTCCCCAGGCTACGTGTAGACCAGTTAATGAGTTTTGCCTGGAAGGGCCTGCTGCCCATGGCAATAATCAACCTTTTTGTCATCGCCGTCGAAATGCTGTGGCTGCCGGAAATTAATCTATGGATCTTAGTAGTAACCAATATCGTCTTCGCTGGCGTTCTAGTCCTGTTATGGTCGAGACTGTTTAGCTTAGGAGGCGGTCGAGTTGAAGTTTGAGAGATATGGAATCGGCATAGCTAAAGGGATGGCTTTAACCTTCAGGCATCTATTCCGCCCGCCGATTACGTTGCAGTATCCTGAGGAAAAGTTAGTTGTTTCGCGGCGCATAAGAGGCAATGAGCTAGTCTGGTATCTGGATAAATGCACCGGCTGCGCTACTTGCGCCAAGGCATGTCCTCAGGGGAATATCGAAATTGTCACTCACGTGGGCGCCAGCAATAATTATGTGGTTGACAAGTTTGAAGTAGATTGTGGGCGTTGCATGTTCTGTGGCTTATGTGTCGAGGCTTGCCCTTATGATGCTCTGGCTATGGGTCGCAGCTACGAGCGAGCTCAGTACCGACGCAGTGATGTTATTTTGAGCAAACAACAGCTTCAACTATCTGATAACAGGCAGCCAAGCGGCTATGCTAGGCCGCTGATTGAAGCAAGTTTGCCTAAACAGAGTTTGCTTCTTTATTCGGATAGGAAGGAAGGCGGACAAAAGCTAAGCTGGCTGGGGCTGAGCAAAAAGAGAGGTCGCGGTGTTTGATATCGTTTTCTGGTTATTAGCCGTCCTGACTGTCAGCGCAGCGTTGGCGGTCGTCATTCTTCGCGATGTCTTTAGGGCGGCCCTTTCTCTGATTCTGCTTTTCTTGACTATAGCTGTACTATACATAACCCTTTACGCAGACTTTTTGGCAGTTGTGCAGATACTTATCTATGTCGGAGCTATCTCAATATTGATTATCGTGGCAGTCATGCTTACACGCGAAGTCTGGCACGGCAGTCCTTCAGGGAAGTTGCGCATTCCTGCCCTGGTAGTGAGCTTATTGCTTTTAGGGGCTATGGTGTTCACCGTTATTAGCACTCAATGGGAAACGAGCGGTGAACCGCCTCAACAGCCGACAACGGCAGCTATAGGTACTAATCTATTTAGTCAAGGCGGCTTTATACTGCCTGTGGAAATTAGTGCCGTGTTGCTGCTGGCAGCCATACTCGGTGCCATTGTGCTGATGAGGGAGAAATAGAAATGTCGGTTGGACTAGAGCATTACCTTGTTTTGTCAGCAGTGCTTTTTTGCATTGGGTTATATGGGGTTCTGGCCAAGCGCAATGCGGTGGTTATTTTGATGTGCATCGAAATTATGCTTAATGCAGTGAATATCGCACTGGTTGCATTCTCCCGCTACGTTGTGCCTATGTTTCTTACGGGGCAGATATTTGCCATATTCGTCATAGTTGTAGCTGCCGCTGAGGCTGCAGTCGGTATAGCTATAATAATCACTATTTATCGCAATCGCGAATCTGTTGATGTCGATAAATTCGATTTAATGAAATGGTAGAGAGCTAAAACATGTGGGTTCAGGTAAAAAGCGCACCTAATTTGATAATAGCCGAGATGTGGAAGGAATACTTCGAAGGCGAGGGAATACCAACACGTATTCTGCCTGACCCAGACAAGAAGCCAAACAGCGGCGAATTGGCCAGCTACCGTATACTTGTCTCTCAGGAGAAGGTACATGTTGTCGAGGAGGTCTTGAGGAAACTGTGATGCCGCACCAGGTTCCTTGGCTGATATTCCTATTACCCTTTTTATCGCTTATTGTTATTTCCTTTATTCTCCGGCCTTTCTTTAATGATCGCCCCAAGTTGGGTGGCTATGTAACAATCGGTGCTATTGGCATTTCTTTCCTGCTCTCTTTATGGGTGCTGGTGGAAGTCCTGGCTACGCCGGGGCATAAGCTGGGAATACCTGACATACAGTGGGTGGTGATTGGCAACCTCAGTGTCCATGTAGGGCTATTAGTTGATTCTCTAACTGCAGTAATGGTGGTGGTGGTCAGCTTTGTCAGCCTGATGGTTCAAATTTACTCTCAAGGCTATATGCGCGGTGACCCCGGCTACCATCGCTATTTTGCCTTCATGTCTCTTTTCACTGCCTGTATGTTGGGCCTGGTTATGGCCGATAACCTCGTTTTCCTGTTTCTCTTCTGGGAGGGTGTCGGCTTAGGCTCCTATCTGCTCATCGGCTTCTGGTTTCACCGGCCTTCTGCTGCCAATGCCGCTAAGAAAGCATTTATTGTCACCCGATTCGGTGATTTCGGTTTTCTGGCAGCTATACTACTGCTTTTCTACAATACGGGAACCTTCGATATCGGGCAGTTGCACAACCTGGCTATTACGGGAGTCCTGGCCGGGGCAACTCTGACCTGGGCAGCCATCGGCATTTTCTCCGGTGCCGTGGGTAAATCAGCGCAGTTCCCATTACATGTCTGGCTACCTGATGCCATGGAAGGTCCCACGCCGGTCAGCGCTTTGATTCATGCGGCGACGATGGTGGCTGCCGGAGTCTTCTTGGTAGCTCGTTTCTTCCCATTGTTTGAGCATTCACAGATGGCTCTAACTACAGTAGCCGTTATCGGTGGTTTTACAGCTATTTTTGCTGCCAGCATGGGCCTGGTAATGACTGATATTAAGCGTGTACTGGCTTATTCCACGATCAGCCAGCTAGGTTATATGATGCTGGGTCTCGGTGTTGGCGGTGTTGCCGTCGGCATATTTCATCTGTTCAACCATGCTTTCTTTAAGGCGCTGCTGTTTCTCGGAGCCGGCAGTGTCAATCACAGCACCGGGACCTTCGACATGCGGGAGATGGGTGGCTTACGCAAAGCGATGCCGTGGACTTATATTACTTTTCTCATTGCTTCAATTAGCATAGCTGGTATCTGGCCGCTTGCCGGGTTCTGGAGCAAGGATGAAATACTGGCATATTCCTTGGCCAACAATCCGATATTGTTCTATCTGGCTATGATAACCGTTTTTATAACAGCTTTTTATATGTTCCGAGCTGTTTTCCTAACCTTCGGTGGGGAGTACCGGGGTGGAGCCGCGTCAAGCCACAGTGGGCATGGTGGTAAAAAACTCCACGAATCACCGGCGGTAATGGTTGTTCCGATGGCTATTTTAGCAGTCTTGTCTATTGTGTCAGGCTGGTTGAACGTTACCGGCTCATTCGGGCAATTTTTGGGTCATAGTATAAGCGGTGAAGCGCCTGGCTTTGTCCAGGGTTTCTTTGGCATCCTTGCCCGTCCTCTTCCCTTGATATCGCTTGTGGTAGCCGGTTTGGGCATTTTTCTGGCCTACGCCATATACAGTGCCAAATGGCTTTCGGCCGAAGCTGTGGGCAGAATTTTCAAACCTGTATATACCCTGTTTTATCATAAGTACTGGTTCGACGAGCTTTATGAGAAGGTCATCGTGGTTAGGGTTTTGGTCGATGGGATTTTTGCGGCGCTTAGTGTCTTTGACTCCCGTGTAGTTGACGGCGCAGTCAATGGTGTAGCTAGTGGTACTGCTGAGGCTGGCGGAGTTATACGGCGAACACAAACAGGGCAGTTGCAAGCTTACGGCATAGCTATCGCCATAGGCATTGTAGCCATAGCAGTATGTTTTTATCTATTTGGCTGAGGAAAAGATGTTTGATTTCGAGCATTGTGTCATTCTGAGCAGAGCGAAGAATCTTTCTTGTTATTCAGGACCATCTGGAGACCCTTCGCTGTCGCTCAGGGTGACGATTGATTCTGAGGTAGAGTGATTTGAGTTTTCCTTATCTATCAACCGTAGTCTTCCTGCCGGTGGTCGGGCTGGTAATTATTGCTTTGCTGCCTAAACCGCAGCAAAAAACCGTAAAGCTTACAGCCTTGATATTCGCCCTGGCTTCATTTGCTCTGTCAATCGCTGTCTTTTACCTTTTCGACCGTTCTAACGGCTCTATCGGACAAATTCAATTCGAGGAAAAGCTTTCCTGGATTCCAGCAATCAATGCTTTTTACCATGTCGGGGTCGATGGCCTCAGCTTGCCCCTGGTGATTCTAATGACTTTTCTTGGTGTGTTAGCGGTGCTGGTATCGTGGAATATCCAATTACGGCCTAAGGAGTATTTCATCTGGTTATTGCTTCTAGAGGCGAGCATACTGGGAGTTTTTTGCTCCTTAGACCTCGTTCTATTCTTCCTTTTCTGGGAACTGGAGCTAATCCCGATGTATTTTCTTATTTCAATCTGGGGCAGCGGCAGAAAAGAGTATTCAGCTATCAAGTACGTGATATATACCTTGGTCGGCAGCGCCATGATGCTGGCTGGCATTTTAAGCATTTATTTCACCACTGGCAGCCTGAATATGATGGAGTTGGCAGGTCTGGTTGCAGCTAGACCATTTATCCCGTTGGCGGCCATGTTCTTCTTGTTGCTGGTTGGTTTTGCCATTAAGCTGCCGGTGGTTCCGCTGCATACCTGGTTGCCTGATGCCCATACGGATGCTCCGACGGCGGTGAGCGTGATTCTGGCCGGGGCGTTGCTGAAGATGGGTGGCTATGGGATGATCCGGCTTTGCGTAACCATTTTCCCTGAGGTTGCCCTGCACTATGCTCCGTTATTGGTGGCTTTTGCCGTGGTCAGTGTGCTCTATGGTGCAGCGGTCACTTTACGGCAGAAGGATTTGAAGCGGCTAATTGCTTACAGTAGCGTCAGCCACATGGGGTATGTGCTTCTTGGTATCTTTGCTTTGAGTCAGGTAAGTTTGACTGGCGCTACTTTGCAGATGTTCAGCCATGGCATTATCACCGGGCTTCTCTTCGCCATGGTGGGACTGGTTTACGATAAATCTCATGAGCGTAATCTCGACAACTTAGGCGGGCTAGCCCGGCAGATGCCGGTTATTGTGGTTGTTTTCAGCATCGCCGGTTTAGCGGCGTTAGGTTTGCCGGGCACAAGCGGCTTTGCTGCCGAGTTTATCACCTTTGTGGGAAGTTACTCGAGTCCGGCCGTTCCCGGCATTCAACTGTATACCATTCTGGGTGTCTTTGGGATTGTCTTAACTGCTGGCTATATTCTATGGATGTTGCAGCGAGTGTTCTATGGTCCGCCGTTGGATAAGTTCAGTGGCGTACCTGATGCTAACAATATCGAAAAAGTATGCATTTTTTCTTTTGTCGGTGCAATTATGCTCGTCGGCATCTATCCAGCCATTCTCACTGATGTCATTAAGCTGGGGGTTGAGCCGATAATGAAATTAGTAGGTTTGTGACGGGGGTGAATTATCACACATCTCGAATAATGGTAGCGGTGGGGGCGGTTATTGAGGATGACAAGGGCAGAATACTGTTGGTGAAACATAAGCCGGAGAGAGGTGGTTTTTGGCAGGGAAAGTGGATTTGCCCCGGTGGTGAACTGGAGTTGGGGGAGACAATTGGTGAGGGTATAAAGCGTGAGGTTAAGGAGGAGACAGGACTAGAGATAGAATTGGTCAAACCCTTGTCAGCCTTCGACCGGATTGTGAAGTCGGCGGGCGAAGTCAGCCTGCATGTAGTCTATATCGACTATATAGTCAAGCTGGTTGGTGGTGAGCTTAAGGTAAATAGTGATGTTGGTGAAGCTTTATGGGTAAAGAAAGACGAGCTTGACCGGATTTGGGAAGATATACACGAGGATGCCAAGAAACTGCTTAAATTAGCTGGGATGGTTTAGATGATGACATTATTTACCAATCCTGCCTATCATTCTGAGGGAGCGGAGCGACCGAAGAATCTGGCTCAGAGCAAACCTGTTGAAAAATTTCATATAGCTTCGAGACCCTTCGCTATCGCTCAGGGTGACAGGTAGGAGGTTCAAGGTGACAGGTAAAGAGGTTTAGGGTGACAGGTAAAGAGGTTTAGGGTGACAAATAAAGAGGTATCTGATGATAGTTGGTGAGCTTCGTTTATTGGCGCCGGAACTCAGTCTTTTGGGTTTTGCCTTGGCAGTGATTCTGCTGGACTTGTTTATCAAGCAGAAGAAGGTTCTGGCTGCTGTCAGCATAGCTGGCGTGATAATTTCTGCTGGTTTTACGGTGGCGATGTGGGGAGCACCCGGTGTTGCTATTTTCTACCGCATGCTGGCGGTTGACAATTTTGCTCTTTTCTTTAAGCTTCTGTTCTTGGCGGCTGCCGGTCTCATTATACTGGCCTCCCAAGACTATGTGAGCAAATTCGAAAGATTTCAAGGCGAGTATTATGCGTTAGTGCTTGTCTCGGCGGTAGGTATGATGCTGCTGGCGGCAGCAGCCGACCTGATTACTATCTATGTGGCTTTGGAATTGAGCAGCATATCGCTGTATGTGCTGGCCAGCTTTCTTAAGGACCAGAAATCAACCGAGGCAGGACTGAAATACTTGCTTCTAGGCGCTGTCGCCTCGGCGGTGCTTCTTTATGGCATGGCCTTGGTCTTCGGTTTTACGGGAGTGACTTGCCTGATGTGCATTGCCGAGTACGTTCAGGGCATGCCCGGCGTCGGCCTGATAAGTAATCCGGCTCTGCTTTTGGCTATGGTGCTTTTGGCTGCTGGTTTCGGCTTTAAGATTGCCTGTTTCCCATTCCAGATGTGGGTGCCCGATGTGTACGAAGGTGCACCAACGCCGATTACTGCTTATCTTTCAGTGGCCAGCAAGGCGGCGGGCTTCGCCGTTATTCTACGAGTTTTCTTCGTCGCCCTTGGCTCCCCTGAGTGGCTCAGCCTTAACTGGGGAATGATGTTTGCTGTTTTGAGCGCTATCACTATGACGGTAGGCAACGTGGCGGCTATTCTTCAAAGCAATATCAAACGTATGCTCGGTTATTCCAGTATAGCTCAAGCCGGCTACCTTATGGTGGGGCTGGCGACGGTGGGTATGGCGGTGAGGAATGACGCCTTGGGGCAAAGCGGCCTGATTTTCTTCCTCATGAGCTATGCCGTGACTAATTTGGGAGCCTTTATCGCAGTAATAGCCATCTCTAACACAATTGATAGCGATGAGATTAATAAATATACAGGTATGGGAAAACGCGCGCCGCTTTTGGCTGCAGCTTTAACTTTATGTTTAATTTCACTGATTGGCCTACCGCCGACAGCAGGTCTCATTGCCAAGATTTACATTTTCAGTGGAGCGGTTCAAAATGGCTTGCTATGGCTGGTTATCGTAGCGGTGATAAACAGTGCCATTTCTGCATTCTACTACTTGAGGGTTGTGAAAGTGATGTGGTTAGGTGCTCCAACTTCGGAGAAGAAGGTGCCCTCATCCTGGGCACTGCGTACCGCTTTAGGCCTCTGCTGCCTCTTCGTCGTGCTTTTAGGTGTCATCCCCGGTGGTTTTGTCAGCATCGCTGAAGCTGCTGCCAAAATTTTTGTCGGCTCATAGACGGCTCATCTTCAATCTCTTATTCGACCCATAACATACCTAGCCCCAATTTGACACCTTCTCGCTAGCGGTGATAGACTCCATTTGCTGTGAAACGGGTTGGCATTTTGTATCATCCCAAGATTGAGAAGGCTAAGGCTTTTAGCGGTGAGCTGGAGAAGTTCTTAAGTGCTCAGGGTATCTCTTTCTGGACATGCTCAGCCTGGGAGGAGGATAAAGCAAAACCGCAGATAGCCGGGTCGGACTTAATCTTAAGCATTGGCGGTGATGGCACCATTCTTAGAGCCGTACGCGCTATTGTACCTGGTGAGGTGCCGGTAGTGGGTATAAACCTGGGTAATCTGGGATTTATGACTGAGCTTAAGGCTGATGAGGCTTTTGGTAAGCTGCCCCGGTTGCTGGGCGGTGAAGGTTGGATTGAAGAAAGAGCCATGCTGGAAGCTGAATTGCTATCTAAAGGCAAGGTTTTCCATGCCTTGAACGACGTTTTTGTCGGCCGAAGGAGCCTGGCCCGGCTGGTTCAGATTGAGACCAGGGTTGATGGTGAAATTCTGGCTAACCACCGAGCGGATGGTGTTATAGTGGCCACGGCTACCGGTAGCACCGGCTATTTGCTAGCGGCTGATGGGCCAATTCTTTATCCGGAGGCCAAGCAAATTGTATTCAAGCCGGTTTGTCCTCATCTGGCTCCGGACAAGGCTGTGGTTTTACCGCCAGAGGCCAAAATTCAGTTGAAGGTGACTACAATTCATGAAGCTATGCTCAGCATCGACGGGCAGGTGGAATTACCGCTGAGCAGCGGAGACGAAGTTGGAGTTAAGCTTAGCCCTTATATAGGGCGCTTCTTAAGAATTCGTCCTAAGGCTTATTTTTACAGTTATCTGGAATCGAGACTTAAAGGGAAGTAGTGTTTAATTATTACCTTGCTTCATAAACGAGAGTAGAGATTCTTCGCTTCGCTCAGAATGACATAAGGTGAAGGGCTCAGAATGACAGCAGGAGTATAAAGAGACTTTAAAAGGAAAGAAATCATGAAAGTAGAGAAGGCTAAAATAAATGACGCTCAGCGGATACATGAGCTGGTGAACAGCTTTGCCGACAAAGGCGAGATGCTGCCGCGGGCATTGAGTGAGATATATGAGAACCTGCGTGACTTTTTTGTCGTCCGAGATAAGAGTGATAAGCTAATCGGTTGTGTGGCGCTTCATATTAACTGGGCTGATTTGGCTGAGGTTAAGTCTTTAGCCGTAAGCGAAGATAAGCAGGCCAAGGGTCTAGGCTCAGTGCTTATTAAGGCTTGCCTTGACGAAGCCAGGGAGTTGGGGATTCCTACGGTATTTTGTCTTAGCTACAAGCCGGCTTTCTTCGAAAAATACAATTTTCGTCGCGTAGATAAGATGGAATTGCCTCGCAAGGTATGGTCGGAATGCTACCGCTGCCCCAAGTTTCCGGATTGCGATGAGGTAGCTCTTATTTACCAGTTCCAGTCAGACGTGAAGTAATTAAGATTCGGAAAGCGCTTATGTATCAGAATATTGCAGCGAGGTTAAGGACTCGCTTTGGCGACCCTAAAGGGTCACAGTCACATAATAAAAAATCTGTAAAAAATTCTGGGAGCACTGTGATGGAAAAGACTTTATCTAGCCAGCGAATTTATGATGGTCGGGCGGTGAAATTGCGGGTCGATACGGTGCGGAAGCCAAACGGCAAGATAACCACCAGGGAAATTGTTGAGCATAGCGATGCTGTGGCGGTAGTGGTTATGGATTCTAAGGACAGAGTTATTCTGGTTCGTCAATATCGCAAAGCTGTGGGTAAGACGCTCCTTGAAATCCCGGCCGGCGGCGTAGACCCCGGTGAGCAACCCATAAGCAGTGTCCGCCGTGAGCTACAGGAAGAGATCGGTTATTTGCCTAATAAAATTGATAAGCTCGGTGGTTTTTATTCAGCTCCCGGATATTGCACCGAGTATTTGCATCTGTATCTGGCTACATATCTTATACCCAGCCGTCTTGAGGCTGAGGACACTGATGAGATAGAGGTCGTTAGAGTGCCACTGGCTAAAGTATCTGACCTTATTGCTTCCGGTGAAATTGCTGATGCCAAGAGCATCGCTGGCTTGCTTAGAGTTATATCACTAGGGATGAAAGGCAGTTAGCTGCGAAAGTTACGCCTTAACCTGGTATTTGGCCTTGCCCTGCTCGTATAAGTCGCTGCCGTAGATATCGTTAATGACAGTGACTGGAAAGTTTTCTACCTCCAGGCGGCGTATTGCCTCCGCACCTAAATCTTCGTAAGCTATTACCTCTGCCTTCTTGATGCTCTTGGAAATGAGTGCTCCAGCCCCACCGATGGCAGCAAAGTACACTGCTTTATATTTTTTAATGGCATCTTTCACCGCTGGTGACCGGTTACCTTTGCCTATCATTCCTTTAAGGCCGGCAGCCATAAGACGAGGGGCGTAGCTGTCCATTCGACCGCTGGTTGTCGGTCCGGCTGAGCCGATAACCTGCCCAGGCTTAGCTGGCGACGGGCCCATGTAGTAAACAGTCTGATTTGTGAGGTCAAAAGGTAACTTTTCGCCCTTGTCCAAAGCTTCAACAAGGCGTTTGTGGGCGGCGTCTCGAGCCGTGTAGATAATGCCGCTAATGAAAACCTGGTCGCCGGCCTTCAATTTGTTGATGGTTTCTTCATCAAGCGGCGATTTTATATATATAGTTGCCATCGCTATTCCTCCGTAGCCACATTCGTTTAGTCTTGTTTCACGGCGAACTCAGGGAAAGGCAGTTTGGATTTAGATTGGGCAGGAGGCGGTACTGTCGAAGCCGGCGGCTTCTTTTTACCGAGTCTCAAAGTCCTGGATACCAGACGCCTTTTCAGCAGTTGAATAGCTAGAGCCGGGTCTACTCCCTTGGGGCAAGATTCCGAGCAGGCGCCGGCTAGGTGGCAATGCCACACACCGTGGTCGGTGCCCACCACCGGGAATCTTTCCAGCTCGCCGTCATCACGATTGTCGGCGCAGTAGCGATAACACTGAGCCAGAGCCTGTGGCCCGTGAAACAGCTTGTCACTGGCTGAAGTAGGGCAAGCCGAGACACAAATGCCGCACTTAATGCAGTAGGTGAACTGCAGGAAATTCTCTAATTCCTGGTGTGACTGGGCGTATTCAGAGACGGGGTTTTCCATTTCTTCAAGATCATTACGGAGAATGTATGGTTTAATTGCTTTGTGTATCTCGAAGAACGGAGTCAAATCAACTACCAGGTCTTTGATGATGGGGAAGTTTGGTAATGGCTTGATGGTTAACCTGTCCGAATGGAACTCTTCTATCTGAGTGTGGCAGGCCAGGTGAGGATAGTTGTTGATAAGCATGCCGCAGGAGCCGCATATCGCCATACGGCAGGAGGCACGGAAGGCAATGGTGCTGTCCAGGTTTTCCTTGATATAGATGAGACCATCGAGCACCGTCATGCCTCTGCTGGACGGCACTATAAATTCCTGAATATAAGGTTTACTGCCGTTTTCCGGGTTATATCTCTGGACTCTGAATGTTATTTGCTCAGTTTTCTGTTTATCCACAATGTCTCCTAGCGGGACAGCAGGGCAATCGGCACATAGCTAGCCCAGGCAAAGATGATGATGCCAAAAGCTACGATAACCCGAGTTACCACGCGTTCAGTCCTGACCGACGGCGTCAGCTCGAGTATGACGTTGCGCAGCCCGTTGAGGGCATGGTACAGGACAACAGCCAGCAAAGCTATGTATATCCCAGCCCATATAACTTGGCGAGACCTTTCTATCATAGACTGCCATGAAGCAGGGTCATTTAGATTGACACGAAAGAAACCGAGGATATCTTCGAGGTGCTGCATGACCATGTGTATGCCCAGTAACACTGCTATTAACACACCGGTAACAAGTTGCATCAACCACAGGTAGGTATAGCGCATTACCAGCCTCCCACGATGAAGTCATAAAAGAACACCAGGCACAGGATTATGATTATGCCTATAATAGCCATTGTCCAAAGGCGCTTTTTACGCAGTGAATCACTATAAGGGTATATTGGCGGAATCGGCTTTGCCATCAGAAGGCCGAGTTCTTGTAATAGGAGGCGTAAGCCGTTTAACGCATGGTATACGAAGGCGACAGCTACCAGAAATTCGCCGGTTTTAAACAAGGGATTGTTAAGAACTGTCATTGCCTTCTCCCACACTTCCTGCCCCTGAATCCGGAAAAAGGTGGTCACAATCAAATGGACCAGCAGGAAGAGCAAAATTCCCAGGCCGGTTACCCGGTGCAGTATGTAGAGGTAACGTTCTAGCTTATAATTGCCTGCCCAAACCCAGCCACCGACTCCCAGATAGTTTTGTCGCGGCCGTATCTGTCTCATAGTGAACTCTCTAATATTTCCTTTCTACCGGCTGCCACATGGTGACGTTTACCGGAATGTAGTCGAGTCGTGGCCCTTTTGGTGTATAGTGAGCCAGGGTGTGTTTCAGCCAGTCGACATCGTCACGCTTGGTAAAATCTCGCCGAGAGTGAGCTCCGCGGGACTCGGTACGGGCTACAGCCCCGGTGACGATGATTTCAGCTAAATCAAGCAAATTATCGACTTCCAGGGTGCTGAGCAAATCGGTATTATATATGCGTCCGCAGTCTTCTACCTTTATACCCGGCAGGCGCTGCTTTATTTCCCGGATATTATCGAGTGCTGTCTTAAGGCCGGAGCCGGTGCGGAAGACGCCTACCTGGTTGTCCATCGTCTTCTGCAGCTCCTTGCGAAGGGCATAGGCGTTTTCCTTGCCCTTAGAGCTGAACCTGTTGAAGACTCTAGCCTCCTCGTCTTTCAATTTTGTTTCTTTAGGTAGTGGAGGCAGGGTTTTTTGTTTAACAGCATATTTAGCAGCTTCGTCTCCAGTTATCTTGCCCCAGACGAGGCATTCGGCAGTAGAGTTGGAGCCGAGACGGTTAGCGCCGTGTAGTGAAACACAGGCGGCTTCTCCGGCTGCCCAGA
>Ga0315295_10001428_pt1 | contig 20529 bp, 19 predicted proteins | sample YL17G14_0_MG_FD_204453 | JGI IMG/M metagenome (GOLD analysis project Ga0315295, IMG submission 204453) | Sediment microbial communities from Yellowstone Lake, YNP, Wyoming, USA - YL17G14_0 | ecosystem: Environmental > Aquatic > Freshwater > Lake > Sediment | place: USA: Wyoming | collected...
GTTTCGTGTTGGCAGCCTGGCGGATCCCATCGGCGAAACCCTGGGCGCGATCACTGATCATAAGGCGCAGGTCCTTGCCGGCAGAAGGTGCAAAAAGCAGCGCTGCTCCAGCACCAATAATGCCACCTATCAATGTGCCGATAAAGAAACTGAAAAACCGTCGCATGGAAGCCTCCTGGTGAATAACTTGGTTCGTCAATTAGTATTATAGAGCAAATTGAAGTCCGATGGAAGATTGCAGGAGTCATGTTTTTGTGGAATAATTGTCAGTACTGCGCGTATCGTTCAGAACGCGACTCGACAGAAAAAATATACTTGGCAGTATTTCACTTCCAAAACGGCCCCTACCTGAAAGGAGGGTACCATGTCAACACTTCCCCCCAATCCCAATCCGCAACCTGCGCGTAAAAAAATCACCACCCTTACGTTTCGCCAGAAGAAAGAGCACGGCGAACCGATCACTGTATTAACCGGGTATGATTACCCGACCGCTCTTGCTCTCGACCAGGCGGGTATCGATGCCATCCTGGTAGGTGATTCACTCGGCATGGTGGTGCTGGGTTACGAGAACACCTTGCCGGTAACGATGGAGGAAATGCTGCACCATTGCCGGGCGGTGAGTCGTGGGGCGAAGGCAGCCCTGCTGATCGGGGATATGCCTTTTATGTCTTACCAGGTTTCCATTGAGGAAGCGATCCGTAATGCAGGCCGATTCCTGCAACAGGGCGGGATGGAGGCTGTTAAACTGGAAGGGGGGCGTGAGCGGCTGGAGACCATTAAAGCAATCCTGGGAGCAGGCATACCGGTGATGGGCCATCTCGGATTGACACCCCAATCAGTGAACCTGCTCGGGGGATTTCGCCCACAAGGGCGTACGGCTGTTTCAGCAGAACGCTTGCTCGAGGATGCGCAGATGCTTGAAGAAGCCGGTTGTTTCAGCCTGGTGTTGGAATCTGTCCCAACCCGGCTGGCAGGGATGATCTCGAAACGGTTGAGTATCCCAACCATCGGGATCGGCGCTGGATCAACCTGCGACGGGCAGGTGCTTGTGACGCATGACCTGTTGGGATTGTTCGACCGCTTCACTCCAAAATTCGTCAAGAGATACGCTGACCTTCACACCAGCATGGTCAATTCGTTCACTTCATATATAGATGATGTCAAACAACACTCGTTTCCAGCGCAAGAGCATAGCATCGATTTACCGGATGAGGAATGGAAAGCATTTATCCGAAAATCAAGCGGATGAGGGGTGGCGATGGGATGAAAGACGATTCGATCCTGATCCTCGGCACGGGGGCTCTGGCGACGCTCTTCGCGAGCCGTCTGGCAAAGGAGGGGATGTTTGTCAGAATGCTCGGCACATGGCAGGAAGGATTATCTTCTCTGAATAAAATCGGTGCCCGGGTGGAAGGAGAAAAGCAGGGCTATCCCGTGCTTGCTACAGATGATCCGGCAAAATGCAAAGGGGATCGATATGCCCTGGTTCTGGTGAAATCGTGGCAGACAAGGCGGGCAGCGGAACAACTGGCAGTTTGCCTGCCCGAGGAGGGTGTGGCATTATCGCTGCAAAACGGGCTTGGAAATGATACGATCCTGGCTTCACACCTGGGCTGGGACCGGGTGGCACGGGGGGTGACCAGCATGGGAGCAACCTTGCTTGGACCAGGCCTGGTAAGTGAGGGAGGAATCGGACCGGTGACAGTGGAGGCGAACGAGCATACAGGAACCTTGGTGCAAGTACTGCGCCGGGCGGGTTTTGATGTGGAAACAATCAGGGATATTCAATCGCGGGTGTGGGGAAAATTGGTAGTCAGTTCAGCGATCAATCCCTTGACCGCCCTGCTCAGGGTGAAGAATGGCGAATTATTGGAAAATCCACCGATCAAAACCTTAATGCGTGAACTGGCATGTGAGACTGCAGCGGTTGCTGAGAGCGAGGGTGTGAAACTGGCTTTCGCTAACCCGGGAGATGCGGCGGAAGAAGTGGCCCGAAGGACTGCTGAAAACCTGTCCTCGATGCTGCAGGATGTCATGCGAGGGGCGGAGACAGAAATTGAGGCAATCAACGGGGAAGTGGTACGCCTGGCTGCTGCCAAAAATGTAAGTGTGCCGGTGAACCGGGCCATGGTGTCCCTGGTGAATGCCATCCGTGTTCGTGGTAAGATTAATCTTCAGTAATTCCTTCTGGAGGTGCTTGGTGAGGAAAGTTTTTTTTGTTGGTGCTATTCTATTAGCAGTGATGATCGCATCCCCGGTGCAGGCACAAATAGGGACGCGCTTGAGCTCGGTGAGGATCGATATCCTGCCTGAATATGACCAGCCTAAAGTTCTGGTGATCTCTCATATTTCCCTTCCGACTGACATCTCTTTACCTGGAGTGTTAAACCTGCGAGTGCCTGCTGATGCAGAGGTGTATGCTGTTGCCATCATCGATCCGGTGACAGCGAAGCTGCTTAATGCGCCTTATGATAGGTCCATGGTTGGAGCATGGGCAAATCTGGCAATCACGGTCAATGCCAGGGATGTGCAGGTGGAATATTATCAACCGCTGCAAAAGGATGGCAATTTCCGCCATATCGTCTTTGAATGGCCCGGTGATTTTGCGGTGGATGCTTTTGCGATTGCCTTGCAACAGCCAACTGGGGCGACAGACCTGGTGACAGATCCTGCGCTTGAGCCCAGCAGTAACAACCAGGATGGCTTTATTTACTACCAATCATCCACTCAGGTATTGGCAGTGGGACAGACCTACCTGTTGACTGTTGATTACCAGAAGACTACAGATGCTCTCAGCACGAGCGGGCTGCCTGTTCAACCGACACAATCATTGGATGGGAATATCCCTGGTCGGGTTACGATGAACAGCCTGCTCCCTTGGATCCTGGCAGTGATCGGAGGGGCGCTGGTCGTAGTCGGTATCGTGGGAGGCTTGTACCTGTGGAAGAACAGTTCGCAGCGTTCTCCTGCCATCCGAAAACGCCACGGTCAGAGGCAACCTGCGATTGAGAGCGGCGAGATCTATTGCAATCAATGTGGAAAAAGGGCTCAAACCGGGGATTTGTTCTGCCGGACATGCGGCATGCGGTTAAGAAAAGAAGAATAAACAGGTAGTCTCGAGGCCAGTCTCCGTGAGTATCGCTCCCATCATTCCAATCTATTTCTTCTACGGGCTGGCCTTTTTTAGCATGGGTCTCTTGGTGATGATCGAAGGCGGGCGTTCTTCAGATGCCCGCCTGCGGCGCGCCCTGCGCCCCCTGGCAGCCTTTGGACTGGTGCACGCCGCGAATGAATGGCTGGAGATGTTCGAGGTGATCGCCCAAAAAGGCGGAGGCATTACTCCTGATTGGCTGGCAGGGATCAGACTGGCCATGCTGGCATTTTCGTTCATCTCGCTGGCGGCATTCGGCAGTTACCTGTTGGCAGTTTCGAAAACTGCCTGGCGCCTGATCCTGCTTGTCCCGCTGGGATTGGAAGGAATCTGGGTTTTCGGATTGATCCTTCTTAAAGGAGATTATTCCTTACCGATCCTTTGGAATGTGGCGGATGTCTGGACACGCTACTCGCTGGCTGCTCCTGCTGCGCTGCTTGCAGCTATCGGTCTGGTCGTTCAGCAGAGGGTCTTTCGCCAGGCAGGTTTGACAGCATTCGGACGGGACGCTCTTTGGGCAGCGGTGGCGTTCAGTTGGTACGGTTTGATCGGGCAATTATTCGTACGCGCCTCCCCGCTGCCTCCATCGAATATCATCAACGAAGTACTTTTTAGTCAAATATCCGGCATCCCGGTGCAATTATTCCGGGCGATCATGGCAGGGCTTGCGGCATTCTTCGTGATCCGTTTCCTGCGCGCTTTTCAGGTGGAGAATGACAGGCAGATCACCAGCTTGCAGGAGGCGCGTTTGAAGGAGGCACGGCAGCGTGAAACCCTTCGAGGTGAATTATATAAAAGAGTGGTGGCTGCCCAGGAATCGGAACGCCAGCGGATCGCCCGTGAACTCCACGACGAGACCGGGCAGGCATTAACCGCGATCGGCCTGGGATTACGCGGGCTTACCGGTTCGCTGCGGACTGCGAACATGGATCGCACCAAGCAGAACCTTCACCAGTTGGAGTTGTTGACCACCCATTCCCTGGATGAACTACAGCGATTGATCGCGGATTTGCGCCCGTCGCACCTGGATGACCTGGGTTTGCCTTCGGCGTTGCGCTGGTATGCCAACACGCTTCAGGAACGGGTCAAATTGGAGGTGCATGTTGAAATCCAAGGGGAAGAACGGCCAGTGCCATCCGCTGTGAAGATTGCACTCTTCAGGATCGCGCAGGAAGCTTTGACCAATGTTGTCAAACATGCCCAGGCTAAGAGGGTGCAGTTGGTGCTCACGTATGCGGACGAATCGGTTATCGTTCAGGTGAGTGATGACGGGCGGGGATTCGACATGGAATCCACGAGCTCAAGCAAGCGCGTCTCGTGGGGATTGAAAGGAATGGAAGAGCGCACATCCCTGTTGGGTGGAAAATTCGAAGTCCAATCAAAATCCGGCCAGGGTACAGTTGTGGAAGTGTCAATCCCTTATCTCCAGGAGGAAACGGATGAAAATTCGCCTGCTTCTGGTGGATGACCACCAGGTGGTTCGTTCGGGCTTGCGCATGCTGCTTGCCAGCGAGAGCGATGTGGAGATCGTTGGGGAGGCTGGCACGGCGCAGGAAGCATTGGATGCTGTGCGGCTACTTAAACCGACTGTAGTGCTTATGGACATAGGCCTACCAGACCTTTCCGGGATCGATGCAACTCGCGAGATCAAGCGCACTAATCCTGAAGTGGCAGTGGTGGCATTGACGATCCATGAGGATGAAGAATATTTCTTTAAAATGCTGGAAGTTGGGGCGGGAGGATATGTGCCCAAACGAGCTGCTCCGGAAGAACTATTGACTGCCATCCGGGCTGCGGCGGCAGGGGAAGTCTACCTTTACCCGTCGATGGCAAAATTGCTGGTAAAAGATTACCTTGCCCAGGATCGAAGCAACGAAGCAGCCGCCACACTCGATGGCTTGACAGGCAGGGAACAGGAAGTACTGCGCTACCTGGCAGAGGGGGTGGATAACGAAGGGATCGCTGAAGCGCTGACGATCAGCATCAAGACGGTTGCCCGACACCGCGAGAACATCATGCAAAAATTAGGGCTTCACTCGCGGGCTGAGCTTGTCCGTTATGCAATTCGCAAGGGTATCATAAAACCCTAGGATTTTATATTGTTTCGAGATTCCCCTGCCTGCTAGGTTACCCAGCAGGTTTTTTGGGATTAATAACACAATAATCACCCAACCTCGATCCTTTGATATGGGGTGCTGATAGTAAAAGGTGCGATTTATTATCTCCTCCATGGGGTGCTCCTCCCAGAACAAAGATAGTATCCCTGCCGAATTGTTATTCCCTGTTGAACCAGATAAACTAATAGTGAAAATAGGAACAAACCTAAAGGAGGTTCCCGATGAAAAGCATACTGGTCGTCACTCTTCTGACAATCCTACGACTTGGAGTTCCATCCATCCTTCTCCTGGCCATCGGCGAGGCAGTCAAGAATCACTACAATAAAATTCGCTATTCGTGAGGCATTAGATGGACACTGTTGTAACATTCGTTCTTGGCTTGCTTCTGAGAATAGGTATCCCGGTGGCAGTGACTGCGTTGGTCTTCTTCTTGCTGCGTAGATTGGACGAGCGCTGGCAGAAGGAAGCCATGGCGATCCCCGTCATAACAACCCAGCGGCCCTGCTGGGAGATCAAAGGCTGTTCGGAGGAAAAGCGCAAGAACTGTCCTGCTTCCTCCCAACCTAACACCCCATGCTGGCAAGTGTTCCGGACAAAGAATGGTCTGCTTAAAGAGGCATGTTTGGGATGCGACGTATTCCGCTTGGCATCGGCACCGGCGATACCGTGAACTTCACCCTGATGAGGAGATGCATCAATGAAATTACTGAAACGCTTTTCAATCGCCATCCTGTTCGCCTTTCTGGTTACGGCTGCGACCTACATGATTGCACAAGGCAGGACGGAACCGGCACAGACTCTCCAACAACCTGAGCTGCAGCTACAACCGAATGCCTGTTCCGGGTGTCACTCTAAATTCAGTGATGCCTGGCAATCGGGTTCGCACGGACATGCCTCCAGCGACCCGTTGTTTACTCAAATGTGGACCGATCAAGGCAAGCCGGGAGCATGCCTCGTGTGCCATGTGACCGGCTATGATCCAGCCCTGGGAACCTGGAAAGAAGACGGCGTATCTTGCGAAGCCTGCCACGGACCGATACCGGCCGGGCATCTTTCCGACCCGGTAGACAACCCGGTGCCTGTCGACCGGACAAGCGACTTATGCGGGCGATGCCACAGCGGTGACCGGTTCAATATTGGGAATTGGCAAACCAGCACACATTTCCAGCGGGCAATGACATGCACTGTATGTCATGACCCGCATTCCGCCATCCTCAAAACCATCCAGGGGCAGGAAGAGGCTGGACCATCCGCATTGTGCATCAACTGTCACAGTGAAGTTTCAATGGCATTTCCTTATTCCAAGCACAACCAGGCCGGTGTCAGTTGCGTGGAATGCCACCTGCGTCATTTCGAAGTTGGTAGTAATGATGTCCATGCGATGCCGGATCATAGCTTCACAGCCAGTATCACCACCTGTTCCTCCTGCCATGCTGATCAGATGCACGCACAGCCAACAGAATCAACAATAGTGGCAACCAGCGAAACCGCGACCACCCAACCGGAGACCACACCAACTCCAGGTGAGGTGGCGAGTAACCCATCCCCTGTCAGCCCTCTCGGATTTGCAGGACTGGCAGGCTTGATCGGTCTCGCAGGGGGTATGGTGCTGCAGCCCTGGCTGGAACGGGCTTACCGTAAGGTGAACAAAAAGGATGTCAAAAAATGAGCAACAAAAAAATCAACCGCCGAGGATTTATTAAACTTGGTATTGCCGGCGCCACGGTAATCGCTGGGTCGCAGATCATCAAACGGGCCCAGGCATTGGAAACGGTTGAGACCGGTGGACGTAAATGGGCCATGGTCATCGACCAATCCAAATGCACCGGCTGCGATTACTGCACCCTCGCCTGCCGGGCGCATAACGATATCCCGCCCGAAATCTCCTGGAATGTGGTCTCCAAGACCGGTACCGTGGGAGCACAGGATGTCTACACGCCCCGCCCGTGCATGCAATGTCATCACGCCCCGTGTGTGGATGTATGCCCGGTGCGCGCCAGTAGCTACCGCCCTGACGGGATCGTAAAGATGGATTACGACCGCTGCATTGGCTGCCGATACTGCGAGATCGCCTGCCCGTATGGAGCAAGGTCCTTTAACTGGAAACTATTCGACGGACCGAATCCATCCGTGCCGGAGTGGGGGCAGCCAGAGGTAGATAGACGGCCACGCGGTGTGGTGGAGAAATGCAGTTTCTGTTTTCAACGCATCGACCGCGGCCTGGCGCTGGGACAAACTCCCGGAGTGGATGAAGATGCCACGCCCGCGTGTGTGGTTGTCTGCCCGGTGGGTGCGCGTATATTTGGTGACATCAATGATCCCAAGTCAAATGTAAGCAAGATCCTCAAGGGACGCACATCCTACCGCCTGCGGGAAGACCTGGGCACTTCCCCTCAGGTTTACTACCTGCCCGCAACCGAGGAGCAACAACCATGAAAACAATCCGGCGAAGAATTTCCCCCTGGATGGCATGGTTTGGTGGGCTGCTGGTCGTCATGGCTGCAGGCGCGGCAGCAGGTGTGATGATCTTCTGGAAAGGCCTCTCCCTGACGAACCTGACCGATATGGTTCCGTGGGGATTGTGGATTACGATCGACCTTTCCTCCATCGCGATGAGCGCGGGAGCCTTCAGCCTGTGCGCAGTGGTCTACCTGCTCGGGCTCAAGCGCTACGAATCGGTGGCACGCACGGCAACCTTCATCGGCTTGATTGGCTACACGATGGCAGTCCTGACGCTATTGCTCGACATCGGCCGCCCGGACCGTTTCTGGCATGCCATGATCTACTGGAACAAGCATTCGCTGCTTTGGGAGGTGACCATGTGCGTCACCTTTTACCTGGCGGTGCTGGGGCTGGAAGCCATGCCCATCTTTGCGAATTTTGGCTGGTTGCGCACCCATTGGCCAAAATTATCCGCAAAACTCTCCCGCGTTCACCATTATGCCCCCTACCTGGCTATTGCCGGGCTGGGCCTGTCGATGCTCCACCAGTCATCGCTGGGAGCCCTGTATGGTGTGCTCAAAGCACGCCCGCTCTGGTACCGGCCCGATATTTCGGTACTGTTCATCATATCGGCGGTGGCAGGAGGCATGGCACTCACCGTACTGGCTTCCATGCTGTCGGCAAGGGCGACGAAACATGCCAATGTGGAAAACAATATCCTGGACCGGGTTTCTTTCATCATCGGCTGGGTGTTGGTTGCCTACCTGTACTTCCGCTTCTGGGATGCGTTGTCGATGACCTACACCTACGAACCAGGCCGCACCGAAGGGTTGCGCCTGTTGACCAATGGACCTTTATCCTTTAATTTCTGGGTTGGAGAGGTGCTGCTCGGAGCGGTAATCCCGATCATCCTGTTGCTCAACAAGCGGATGCGCGCCCTGCCCCTCTGGCGGATGGTAGCGCTGGCGTTGGTGGTGGGCGGCGTGGTGGCTTATCGCTGGGATACGAACATGTCGGGCTTGTTGATCGTCCTATCGTATCTACCGGGAGAGCCGGCTGTGGCATACACAGCCTACCATCCTTCGCTGATCGAGTTCCTGGCTGGTGCAGGGATCATCAGCTACGGCCTCCTGGCGTTCTCCCTGGGCGTGCGCTTCTTGAAAGTGGTGGACCACGGCCAGGTGAAAGCACACGTGGAGGAAGCGAAGACCATCCAGACAATCCCGGTTACCGGCGATTGATCAAAACAAGGTTTTACCTGACTAAACCGCCTGGACGCATTCACCCAGGCGGTTTGTTCATTCCTAATAATGAACATGACCTATCCTGGCGAAGATAGGTCATGTCGGTGTTACTTCCAGATTTTATTAGTAAAGGTTACTTCGCAGCCAATCCAGCGATGGCAGCATCGAGCAGGTCGTTCGCGTATTTCGGATTGTGGACGCCCATGCTTCCATCTTCAGTGATGTAGCCATAAACCCACAGGGGGAAGGCCTTGGCCTCTTCATAAGTGCCTTTAATTGCAGCCCCGGTATCATCAACCAGACCGGCATCGGTCAAGGCGGCTTTGAGCTGATCGTATTTCGCCTGGATCTCGGTCACGGCGCCATTGATATCGGTGCTCGTGGCATCAGCATGGCAGGCCACGCAGGCAGAGACGGTCGCGTCGAAGGTGTGTGTGGCGGATTCGCCCAGGTGGCAGGTGACGCAGGAGTCGGTTGTCATGGTGTAGTGAGCACTGGGGGAACCGGTCACGGTGCCGCCGCCGCCAACACCCAGCATCATGTCCGACTGGTTGCTGAGGTGTGGGTTGAAACGGACTGTGGCAGCGTAGCTGCCGTCGATGACGTTGCCAGCGGCATCCTTGGCGGGGAAGTTAGCCATGTAGCGCCGAGCCTGGTGGCAGTTAACGCACAGGTTACCCATGCCCTTGTCGAAAGTCTGGCCGCTGATGACCATGGCCACCGGGGCAGTGGTCCGCAGGGCGAAATCTTCCTGGGTGTAGGTGGTGTGGATCTGGTGGCAGGTGCGGCAGGTCTGGGGAGTGGCATCCGGGAGTACCAGCCCCTCAGTCTGACTATAGGCGCTGAAATCCTGGCCTGTAGCAATCCGGTCAATGAAGGATGAGCCCTCATGACAACCGGCGCAACCCGCATTTCCAGCTTCTTCAGCCCAAGCGACACCAGTGGGACCATGCCGGGACTCTTCCCAGGCATAGATCTTGCCATCCAAAAGGGTGGTGTTGTTGTGGCACTGGGTGCAGGTCAAATCAGCCGCAGCGGGCATGGGTCCAGTATCACCTTTCGCGCCGGCAGGACCGGAAGGACCTGCAGGGCCAGCAGGACCAGCGGGACCTGCGCAGGCTGCCAGCACAAAAGCAGCCGCGATCAGGACGACAGAGATCAATAGTACTTTTTTAATAGACATTCTTTCATTCTCCTTAACAGTAGGTTGTATTAATTTCATAAAGATGCGAGATAAAGATTATCGTTTCCAGCACCTCCTCAGTGCTTGTGTTATTAAGCACAATCAATATAAGATTAATGCTACATTAGTATTATAACATTGGGCTGTAAACCCCAAGCCCCTCTTATGTCACATTCTATAGTGACAAATGTCACTACCAACAGGTCTGGTCGAAATCTTCAGATATCAATGAAACCATGATCGCGAGTAAATCGACAACTACAACAAACCACCCGAGGTGTAGCGCACCTCGGGTGGTTTTTCAAATATCGTTGGTTTCAAAGAGCCTGAGAATCGCTTCCGTCTAATGCTTGTCTCCTTCGTCAGTTTGCGATTTGGATTTACTTCTCCGGCGCGTTGGCATCGATCCACTGCTTGACTATATTCAGTTCCGTGATACTTAGATTGGCAAAGTGTTGGCTGCTCTGGACTTGAACAAGTACGCTGGAGGTCGAGTCGCCCGGCACGATCACTACTCCGTTTGAACCACCCCGCATTACGCCAGCGTAATTGGAAAGATCCAGCCCCATTGGAGCACTCTGGCCTGCATGGCAGGCGGTGCAGTGGGCTGAAAAGATCGGTCCAATATTGGCGGTAAAGGTCGGCGTACCTATTACCAGCGCGGGTGTCGGCGAGGCGGTCGGGGTTGGAAGTTGCGCTTGCAGGATCGTGCGTAGAGCCTGAGCGTCAAAACCAGCGTAAGTAAAAACCGAACCGTGGCAGGCACTGTTCGAGCAGAAGGAAGTATTGGAAGTGCCTCCTGGATCCCGCATGGTATGACAATTGGCACAGGTGCTGTCAATGGCGCTATTATGCAAGCTGATCCAGTTGGGGTTCAGATGCAAGCTCGGTTCCGGTCCACGGCTGATTTCGATGCGCGTGACAAAGTCTTGTGTGGTAGCTACAACTGGAATGGAATGGCATAAGTTGCATTCCAGTCGGATCGCCTGCTGCTGAGCATTCAAATGTTTCCCATCATGGCAGCGGAAGCAGCCTGGTGAGTTGATGTGACCAAGATTGCTTGGGTGCGTGGTCCAATCGACCTTCTGGTCGTTGAATACAGTTTGGCTATAGATATCCTGCAGGGCTTTTATCGCAGAGGTGATTAAACCTGAATTGTTGGCATAGAAATCGCTGAAACTGGACTGGTAGAAGTGATCCAGCTCTGCAATCCCTGCCATCGCCTCTGCGGCTGATGGATAGGAAGCTGAAAGGGTTTCGATGCCTTTTATGCGGATCTCGGGGATGGTGGGCGAGATAAGACCGCGAGCCATGGCGCTATCCACCGAATCGGCCGGGGGGCGAAAGTTATGCGTGATGCGGTTATGGCAGGTGATGCAGTCGACAACCTTCAACTGGGTCTCATCAATACTGCTTGCATTAAAATCGGAGGTGGCATCCACATATTCCGTTTTGGTACCATTGTCGTTATTAACGCGAATATACGGGATATTCTGATTTAATGCATCCGTGGAATAATACTCCACCTTATTAATGATATGCCAGTGGATGCCGCGTCCAAGACCTTGCTGCTTGGCACCACCGCCAGTTTTCATGACCAGGTAATAACTGAAAGGAGTGTTTTCCTGATTATCCTTGAAATGGTTGACGACCAGCAGGCTGTCAGTGGAAAAAGCTTCCGGAAGGTGGCATTTTTCGCATGTTTCCCGTGCTGGCCGCGATCGGCTGGCCATGAGGGGATAGGTGTAGGTATGAAAGACCATTGAGTAAACTTCATAGATATCTTCGACTTTTCGGCTCATTTGCGTGCCCAGGAAACTGCGTCCGATATGGCACTCGGTGCAATAGACATTGGCATGCGGGGAGTCGAGGTAGGTCGCATTTTGAGGCGGCATGGTATGGCAGGTTGTACCGCAGAACTTCGGTGAGTTGGTGTAATCCCAGCCATAAGCCCCCCCGATGATCACTGCAATGGTCAGCACACCTAGGATGGCATAAGGCAGTATGCGAATGGTTAGTGGCGTATGTGCGGGCGGAAAGAAAAAGTTTTTAATCCAGGTAAATATTCTCTTCATGTCTCCTCCGGGAAAAACTAAAAGGTCTGGACGATACCAGACCTTGTCATTTTACTATTTCTTACCTTATTTCTCAAGTGCTCCGGAATCAATCCAATTCTTGATCAAAGAGATTTCCTCAGTCGTGAGTTGTCCGGGATGCCCCCCCGCTGATTGGACCTGGATGAGTCTGCTATTATTGCCATCACCTGGAATGATAACGGGACCATCACTACCCCCTCGCAAGGCATCGGCATAACTGGCGAAGGACAATCCTTTCATGGATACAGAAGCGCTGTGGCAAGTGCCGCATTTAGACTGGGTTAGTGTGGCAATGGAGCCATCCCAGGTGAGCATGCCTTCAGGGATGACAGGGGCACTCGTGGTTGGTATGGGTGTGGGAGTCTGCGGAACATAAATTGGCAGCGGATTGGAGTCTGGCAGAATGGTGGTGATGGCGGTTTTTTCTGTAGCAATAAAGCCGTATACACCCAAGAGCATCGCGCCAGCCAGGACGGCCGCGACAGGGTAATAGATCAAGCGGCGCTTGCGAAGAGTCTTCGCTTCAACCGGGCGCTGGGCAATTCCAGCCTTGATATCTGCCAATTCGAGCGGGTGTTCATGCAGCATTTCTTCTTCGCTTTGTTTCCCGGTGAACATGGCCTTGTTGAAACGCTTCAAATGGACTCCGTACATATGCCAGACAATAATGGCCATCACTGCCAGAAGGGCTTCTCCACCGTGGGCGGCCTTGGATGCAGGAATGATCTCACCGGGCAGGAACCTGGCTGTGATTATCGGATTCCACATCATGAAACCTGTGATGCCCATGATCACTGTCCCCCAGATCAACGCCCAGTATTCAGCCTTTTCTTCAAAGGTATAGCGCCCCATCTGCGGACGCTTTTTGGAAAGCCCAATATTATAGAAAAAAGACTGAAAGGCATCCTTGATATCCTGGATTCCCGGGAGCATGCTCAACCGGGTTCGACGGACGAATATCTTGTAGCCGATATCGAGGATATGGTAGATCGCTAGAAACATCAGAATGATCGCACAGATATGGTGGATCAAGCGGGTGGTCTCGATACCGCCAAAGAAATGCACCAATGCCTGCGCCCATCCAGCCGTTGAAAATTTCTGAGGTAGACCGGTGAATCCCAGCATTGTAAACGAGGTGAGCAACAGGATATGTTCCACGCGCTGCGTCCAATGGAAACGGTCGTAGGTGCGTGGACGTTGAGACGATAAACTTTTCTTCTTATTAACAATCGCCTTCGGGCTCATCGGTGGCTTGCTCCTTTGAAGCGTTCAATCAACCGGCGCACCATATCACTGATCACAAAGATCAACATTGTGCCGATCACGCCGGGGATAAAGATCTTGTAGAATAAATTCACATAATAGACGATCTGGTAATGGGTAGGGCTGGGGATGTAATGGCTCATCCAGGCATCGGGAAAGTTTGTATTCGCATCCGGATGACAGCGCTTGCAGGCGAGCAGGATGTTCTGTTTCATCTCCAGGCCATAGACCGGATCATCGACCCGCTTGATATTATGTACTCCATGGCAGTCATAACAGACTGGTTTGTTGGTGGCCTGTTCTGGAGTCACCTTCTCAAAGAGGGTAACCGTCGTGCCATGAAAATCGGCAACATATGTGTTCAGCACCTGGGTGGAAATGCCATATTTGTCCATGATTTTTTGATCGGTATGACATTTGGCACAGACCTGTGGTGACTGGAGCCTGAAAGCATTGGTGGTGGGATCGACAATATTATGCACACCATGGCAATCGATACAGGTTGGAACGTCGGTATTACCTTCCTGTGTCAGCGCGGCGCCATGAACGCTTTGCCTATAAGCATCGTAGATCGCGCTGTGGCAGCGGGCACAGGTCTCCGGTATGCGTAGGCGGGCGGCAGGAAGAAGTGCACCGGTTTGATCGGTAATGATCGGTTGAGTATGAGGGTTGTGACAATCTGTGCAAATGGCTGCATTCGTGTTGCCTCCAGCCACAGCGCGCATATGGACGGAATCCAGCGTCTTGGTGTATTGTTCTTCGTGGCAACCCTGGCAGAGGGTATACATCTGGAGGGAAAAATCTCGCAAGGTTTGCGCCTGCAATTCAGGATGCGGAAAGGAAGAAATATCAGCGTGACAATCCGTGCAGGCTAGACCCTGGTGGGCAGATTGAGCGAAATGACTGGAATCAATGGTCAAGGAGAGTGTTTCCCCACTGGGAAAAGAAGTTGTCATCCCAGGTTTCTCATGGCAAGCCAGGCAGGCTGAGTTATCCGGGGATTCCACAATCGAAATGGCGGGTGAAAATGACAGGGAGTTAAGCTGTGAGGCGGCAACAGGTCTCACCATCCCGACGAGGGCTGCTACCACCAATCCGAATCCGGATAATGAAAAAACTATGGTTAATCGGGAAAATATAAAATACCTGTGCATTGCCTGCTCCTGATAAGGGTTCACTGGATGATGGCTGAAATAAGTTGGATCGTTTAAGGAATTCCAGAGGCATATAATTGTTTTACTGAGTAGTTTTGAACTTTGTCTCCGGCTTTTCCGGGCATCCTTGACATTGCCATAGTCACTAAGGTACTTTCAACATTACTTTGAGAAATTCACAATTCAACTAACCCTTTATCAAATTCCATACCCATATGGAAAGAAAATTTCATTCTTCTGGGTAATAAACCCAAAAATACATTCAATTACCCCAATCTGCGATGGGGATATTACACCAATTATTGGGTTTATAACCCCAATATTCGATTAAAGCAAGTGAAAAATGAGACAATCTAACGTGAGTTTTATCACTATCTATCTGTGATAAAGCACACAATTATTTCGTCCATGTTGGTGTAAAATACCCAATGAGAGTAAAACCATGCCTTTCCAACCCTTCGATCTCGTACTGCTGGTTGTCTATTTCGCCTACGGTTTGGCTTTCTTTGGCATGGGACTTACCCTGGCGCTTGAATCTGATCGTACACCGGTGCTGGCAGAAGCGCGTCTGCTTCGCCCTCTGGCGGTATTTGGGCTGCTGCACGGCGCTCATGAATGGCTGGATTCCTACCTGCTCCAGCCAGTTTCCGCAGGGATGCAGTTACCCGGCTGGCTTCTCTGGCTGAGATTGGGATTACTCACAGTCTCCTTTGGGAGCCTGTTGCTGTATGCGATCCTGACTTTACGCGTCCACCCCTTGGAACAGAATGTCGTCACGTATGCTGGCTGGACAGTGCTGGTATTGTATGTACTGGGCATTCTGACAAGCGCTGTTTTCACCTATCGTACCGGCACCACCCTGCTGGTGAACATATTCGATGTGCTGACGCGGTATTTGTTGGCAATCCCGGCTGCATTTCTGGCTGCGGTCGCTTTACGAGCGGAAGGGCGCAGCGCACTCATAGTTGGCAGGAAGCGCGTGATGGTCTTTCTCACCTGGGCGGCCATCGGATTCGGACTGTATGGTCTTACCCAGCTCTTTGTCCCGGCAATAGACATGTTCCCAGCCCGGATCGTGAACTCGACCTTATTCAGGACTACGATGGGTTTTCCCATCCAGGGTTTGAGAGCATTGATGGCGGTATTGATCACTTTGAGTCTTTTACGCGCCATCCAGAGCGTAGAAAAAGAACGACAGGCACAGTTACAGTCTGCTCAACAAGAACGCCTGGATGCATTGGAACGCATCCAGGATGAATTAACCAAGCGGGAAGCCTTGCGCCGTGAATTGCTCCGCCACACGGTCCGGGCGCAGGAAGAGGAACGATCGCGCATCGCCCGAGAGCTTCACGACGAAACGTCCCAGGTCCTGACTGCATTTTCACTAGACCTGGCTACTTTACGGACGGTAGTCTGTGACAATGATACGGTCAAGGGCCTTGTGGACCGGCTGCAGGACTTGAGTAAGGAAATGTCGCAGGGGCTATACCGCCTTGTCCATGATCTCCGTCCGGCGCAACTGGATGATCTTGGATTGATCTCCGCTCTCGAATACTTGAAAGATGACAATAATTCAGTCGGATTGGATGTAAGTATCGAGATTCGAGGCAAGCCGCGCCGATTGGACTCGGTGATCGAGACAGTGCTCTTTCGGGTGGCGCAAGAAGCCTTGCATAATGTTGCCAGGCATGCCCAATCAGCGCATGTTCAGGTCATGCTCGTTTTCCAATCCCAGGAGATTACGCTGCGAATCGAGGATGCCGGGATCGGCTTTAATCCCGTGCAATCATTCTCGCCGCCGCGCGGCTGGGGTCTGGCAGGGATGCGCGAGCGGGTTGAATCAGTGGGAGGACAAATGAGTATCGAATCGGACACAGGTAAGGGTACTATTGTTGAGGTAGTCGTCCCGGTATATGACATCCTGCCTTAATCTTATAATAAAGGAAGAATGGACGCATGAAAAAAATTCGTTTGATGCTCGTGGATGATCATGAGGTGGTGAGGGTCGGTCTAAAGACTTTTCTGCTCACCCAGGAAGACTTCGATGTGGTTGCGGAAGCAAGCGACGGAGAAGAAGCAATCAGCCGCGCCATGGAGACCCATCCCGATGTGATCTTGATGGACATCACCATGCCGGGAGTGGATGGGTTGGAAGCCACACGGCGTTTGCGCGTGTTATGTCCGAAATGCCTGATCCTGGCGCTCACGGTCCATGATGACAAGCAGTATTTCATGCAAATGCTGGCTGCCGGTGCTTCCGGCTATATCACCAAGCAGGCTGCCGGGGATGATTTGATCGCTGCCATTCGCACGATATCAGCAGGGAATGTTTTCCTGCAGCCCGCCCTGGCTCGCTGGTTGCTCGAAGATTACCAGCGCTTGTCCCGCCAATCGACTGTTCCTCAGGCTGCTTCGGTTGCAGAGGCAGATGGGTCTGATGTCATCGGTCTGGATGTGCTTAGCCAGCGCGAGCGCCAGGTGCTTGAACTGGTGGCCCATGGTTTAAACAACCAGCAGATCGGTCAGCAACTGGCACTCAGCCCGAAGACCATCGCCCGCCACCGTGAACGCATCATGCATAAACTGAACATGCATTCCCGCACCGAACTGGTGAAGTTTGCAATTCGCACCGGATTGATACAACTGCATTGATCATGAACGTTTTCTACGTTCTCACCCTGCTCTAATCTCTTTATGTAAAATTACATCGAATAGCAAGCAAGGCAAGTTTTGGAGGTATAGAATGAATAAATCCCCGAGAACAGGATTACAGGGGCGCTCGAAATTCATTATTGGTGGAGTGCTCATCCTGGCAGCAGTTACTTATCTGATCATTTCCGCCTCTCAAGCAAATGCGGAATATTTTATGACCGTCAATGAATTGGAATCCAAGGGCGATAGCCTGGTCGGTCGGAATCTGCGCATCTCTGGCGCAGTGATTGGAGACAGCATCGCCTACGACCCACAAACGATGAATTTAACCTTTGATATAGCCCATGTCCCCGGCGATAACACCTCTATTGAAATGGGTGGAGGTCTGGCGGCTGTGCTGCACAGCGCGGTCACTGATCCGACACGGGCGCACTTGACTATCATCTACAATGGTCCCAAACCAGATCTGCTGCGTAATGAAGCCCAGGCGATCGTCACAGGTCACCTTGGCGAAAATGGCGACTTCATTGCTGATGAACTTTTGCTTAAATGCCCCACAAAATACCAGGAAGCCGTTCCCAGTCAGGTTGTCAACGGCAAGTAATCGCCCGTTGAAACATCGGAATAATTGTAGAATATCTATATAGTCGATTAACTAGTAACCAGGTGCCTTCATGCTTGCTCAATTCGGTTTTGGCTTGTTTGTTCTAACCTTTTTGGTAACACTCTTCAGTGTTGGTGCGGCTGTCGCAGGATATTTTTATAAGGCTGACCGCTGGGTGGAAGCCTCCCGGCGGGCATTATTATTAACCTTCCCGCTCATCACTCTCGCGGCCCTGACGCTCACTTACTTATTAGTGAGCGGTCATTTTGAACTCCAATATGTTTACTCTGTGACAAGCCGCGACATGCCGTTATATCTCAAGATCACTGCCCTGTGGGGCGGACAGGCTGGCTCACTGGTCCTATGGTCGTGGTTGATGTCTGCTTTCGCCTTTGCTGTCACCCTGCGCAGGTGGGAACGTGATCGCGATATGCTGCCATGGGTGATCGTTGTGACATCCGTCACTCTGGCATTCTTCCTGTCGCTGACCATATTCTACGAAAATCCTTTTGCACGCTGGTGGCAGATCAACGGCGGCGACCTGGTGGCACGCATGTTCGCGCCAACCGGAGGATATCCAGTTGCTCCCTCCGATGGGCAGGGATTAAATCCACTGCTGCGTCATCCTGGCATGATCATCCACCCACCCATGTTGTACCTGGGCTTTGTTGCTTTTGTAATCCCCTATGCCTTCGCGATCGCTGCCCTGATCACAGGTAGGTCCGACGACCGCTGGATCCGTCTCACCCGCCGCTGGACTCTGGTGGCCTGGCTTTTCCTATCCATGGGGCTTGTGCTGGGTATGCGTTGGGCATACGATGTACTCGGCTGGGGAGGGTACTGGGCCTGGGATCCGGTTGAAATCTCCGCCCTGATGCCCTGGCTGACCGGGACAGCGTTCCTGCATTCTGTCATGATCCAGGAAAAACGCGGTATGTTCAAACAATGGAACATGCTGCTGATTATTTTGACTTATGCCCTGGTCATTTTCGGCACCTTCCTCACCCGGTCAGGCGTGCTTTCATCGGTGCATGCATTCGCACAGAGCGCAATCGGTCCGATGTTCTTTGCATTCATAGGGATTACATTCATTGTCTCGGTGGCCCTGCTGATCTTTCGCTGGAAAGACCTGCGGGCAGAGGTGGAGATGACCTCTCTGATCTCACGCGAGGCGCTCTTCTTGATCAACAATTTGTTATTTATGGGCGTATTGATCGTCTGCTTCTGGGGCGTGATCTTCCCCCTGATCTCGGAACTTGCGACCGGCCAGAAAGTTACCTTCGGACCACCTTTTTATTTACGTGCGAATGGACCACTTTTCGGAGCTCTGGTGGCGTTGATGGCTATCGCACCACTCTCTGCCTGGGGACGGTCCACTGTCCAAACCCTTGGCCGGGCGATGTGGAAACCTGCCATACCCACCCTGCTGCTGTTGGTCCTGATGATTGTTCTTGGTGTGCGCAATTGGATCGCCCTGGTAGGATTCACGCTGGTTGGTTTCGTGATCTGTGTAACCTTGTACGAATTCTGGCGCGCCTGGCGAAAAACAGCGAACAAGACCTCCTGGCAAATCCTGTTGACCGCGTTAATCTTCTCTGCGATCATCCTGGGGGGATTGTTTCTTTTGAAAGTAAAGAGCCTTGAACTGACAGTTCTGGCCCCCGCGATATACCTGATCTTAGTCTTCCTGATCGAAAGCTGGCTCGATTGGAGTAAATCCATTGACCGGGCTTCGTGGCAAGTTCTCTGGAAACCATTGCTCCTTTCAGCAGTTGCGCTTGCAGTGGTGATCATTCCACTTATCAAAGCAATGGCAATTGTCTTATCCATTCTCCTGGCTTTATTTTATATAATCGCCGTATGGATGTTGGCCAGACGAAACCCGCGCCGGTATGGTGGTTATTTGATCCACCTTAGCATGGTGGTGATGGCTATCGGGATTTTGGGGATGGAGCTCTATCAAACCACTACGCAGAGATCCCTGGCGGTGGGTGAAGAGATCCAGATCGCTGGATACAGCCTGCGTTATGACTCTCTGGCTCAATTTCCCTACGCCGACGGGAGATATGTGACCCGTGCAGCGATGAGCGTCTTCCGGGATGGGCAATTCCTGGGAAATTTGTATCCGCGATATGACTATTACGAAGCCAGCGGGCAACCGATGACGATCGCTGGAGTTCGGTCCACGCTGGCAGACGACCTGTATGTGGTACTTGTCAATTGGGAAGATATCTCAGCTGCGCAGGCGCCTTTCAAGGTGTATCACAATCCCCTGGTCAACTGGTTGTGGATAGGCAGCCTGGTCTTCATTTATGGCATCCTGGTGGCCGCCTGGCCGGAAGTTGAAAAAGAGAAACGGGTCGGGAAGATATGAAAAATCGCAGATTCATTTTATTACCCATCTTCTTAATATTGATCTCTACAGCGCTGATCCCTGTGTTTGTTGTTACAGCCCAGGAATCGACACCCTCGGATGATCAGGTGAACGCCATCGCGCACCAGTTATATTGCCCGGTATGCGAGAACACCCCTCTGGATGTATGCCCTACAACAGCCTGCCACCAGTGGCGCGAACTTATCCGCCAGATGCTGGCGGAAGGAAAATCCGAAGCTGAGATCAAGC
>Ga0315295_10001431_pt1 | contig 20491 bp, 20 predicted proteins | sample YL17G14_0_MG_FD_204453 | JGI IMG/M metagenome (GOLD analysis project Ga0315295, IMG submission 204453) | Sediment microbial communities from Yellowstone Lake, YNP, Wyoming, USA - YL17G14_0 | ecosystem: Environmental > Aquatic > Freshwater > Lake > Sediment | place: USA: Wyoming | collected...
ATACTAGAGGATAGCTGCAGATTTAAAAACTCCTGCCGAAATGCTGAAATTAGAAAACACTTAAAAATCAGTTTCGTTCAAAATGATACACTACCCTAATCTGGCACTTTCTCTTCTTCCTCATCCATCTCTCCAAACAATGACAACTGTCTCGCCGGCCTCTCCATTCCCTTAAACCAGATAAACGGCGCGGCGGCACCCGTCAGAACGCGCATCTTTTTAAGCTGCTGAACTGAGTTAATGCGGTGCTCTTTTCGCGCCTCGATAATTCGATTCGCGGCGATAGGGCCTATCCCCGGCACGCGGATAAGCTCATCGTAAGTTGCCTGGTTTAGGTCAATCGGGAAAAGCCACGGCTGCCTCATGGCGATAACCAGCTTCGGGTTTTTGGTAAACGGCAGATTGCCTGCCCGGTTAAGGGCAAGCTCCACCTCGTTAAAAGAGAATCCGTAAACACGCATGAGCCAGTCCGTCTGGTAGAGGCGGTGTTCGCGGATAAGAGGCACAGGCTTCATGCCCTCGATAACCGGCGTGAAGGCGCTGTAGTAAACTCTCCTCAGGCCCATGTCGCGATACAGGCTATCCGTCATGCGGATGAGGTCGAGGTCGGACTCTCCGGCGCCGCCGGCGACAAACTGGGTCGTCTGTCCGGACGGAATTAACTTATCATTGCGTGATGCTATCTGCTTGACCCAGCGCATCCGTTCAAGTATGTCCGTATACAGATTTTTCTTTGAGGTAAGTTTTGCCAGGTATTCCGGTGAAGGCGATTCGATGTTTACCGAGACGCGGTTTGCCAGCTTGCAGCTTTCTTCCACGCAGTCAAACGAGGCGCCGGGCATAATTTTGAGATGAATGTAACCGCTGAAATCGTAGCGGTGGCGCAGTATCTCGGTGGTGTTGAGCATAGCTTCCATCGTCCGCGAGGCGTCGCACTTTATGCCGGAGCTTAAGAAAAGCCCGATGACCAGCTTCTTATCGTAAAGCTCCATGAATGTCTTAGCCAGTTCATCCGGCTGAAAAGAACTCCGCGGAATATCCCGTCCGGCCTGGTTCACGCAGTAAACACAGTCGTTGACGCAGTAATTGGTCAAAAGCACCTTGAAGAGCGGCACCGTCCCTTTGCCCGGCACGGAAGCATTGTAGATGAAACGCAGCGGTGAGTTGTTCCGCCGTGACCCGCAGTCGCCACAAACGTCATAGTCGGCGGCGGCCGCCAGCAAATTGAGCTTATCTTCTGAGACCATTCCAATAACCTTTGCTAAAACTAGTAGAACATATGTACTATAACAATATGGGGAAACAAACGTCAAGAAACAAATGACGCAGGTTCTATTTGGTTTTGGTTGAGAAATAATAATGTGCCATTATGAGCGAAGCGAAGCAATCCGTCTTTGATTGACGGGGCACGGATTGTTCGTCGCTCCGCTCCTCACAATGACAAATCGAGAAGAATTACACAAAAAGCAAATAGTAAGATGGCGCAGCCGCCAAATTGACAAAGGCTTCTCACTCACCTAGAATACCCGCATTCCACTATAAGGAGGCTTAAAATGGAGAATGTCCCGATAATCAGTATCATAGGAAGCCGGTGCCGCCCTGACGAAGAAGTTAAGTTCAACCGGTGGTACAGCGATGTCCACATCCCCATGCTCTTGAAATACGAGGGACTCACGGCGGTAGAGCGCTACAAAGTACTCACGGAAACCCCCGAATACCCGACTTATTGGGCTATTTACCATTACGACAATCTCAGGGCTTACGATGACCGTCAAAAATCGCCGTCATTATTGGCCGAGGTTCAAAAGGATATGAAAGCCACCTGGCCGAACGGCCTCGACATCCGCTGGCGCGTCTCGTACCTTGAGCACAAGAAATGGAGTACATCAAGAGCGGTCTCGCTAAGCCCAAATACGGTCATCCACGTCGTCGGCGTGAACGGCCCGGCGCCGGAAAAAGACGCCGAGTTCAATGAGTGGTACGATAACACCCATGTCCCCTGGCTCATGAAGACCGGGACGATTGCAGAATCAATTCGCTACCGGATAACGCAGGAAAGCAAGGATTACCCGGCTTACCTTGCCGTGTATTACTTCGAGAATCCGAAAGCCTTTGAAGCGTTTTCCAATCACCCGGAAAGGCTGGCGGCCATAAAAGAACTTGATGAGCACTGGCCGAACGGAATCGGGCGCATGTGGTGGGTGCAATACCAGCTTATCAAAGGATGGAAGAGATAAACAAAACTGTCATTGCGAGGGGCTTTAGCCCCGTGGCAATCTCACGATGTGGTTAAGCTATCTATTATGCGAGATTGCCACGTCGTCCTTCCCTACAAGTGAAGGGAAGGGAAGGACTCCTCGCAATGACACATTGATTGGTTTTGTTTTCTTTTGGTATTTGGTAATTTGAATTTGTGCCGACTCCGTGCGGCATTCCGTATGGAATCGGAATTTGGAAATTGTTTATTGGGATTTGGAACTTATTAAGAGGGCTATCTCCTTCTCTCCACCAAAAAATACGCCAGTTCGGTTAAAGATTCCTTCTCTGGTTTATCCGGCAGAGCGTCCAGCTTCGTGATAGCTTTATTGCTGTATTCATTCGCCATCTGGTAGCAGTCCTGGATGATTTCCGGGGAGTTGCGGATTAGCTCTTTCACCCGCTCGGTGTTCTCTCTACGGTTGCGGTTTTTCACCACCTCATAGATGGAGTTCTCATTCGGGTAGCGGTCTAACAGAAAAAGCACCGGCAGCGTGATTGTCCCTTCCCTGAGGTCAGAGCCGACGGGCTTGCCCATTTCTTCGGTCGTACCGATGTAATCCAGAATGTCATCCACAATCTGGAAGGCGATGCCGATATTGAAGCCGTAGTCCTTAAGCGCCGTCACGGCTTTCTTCGGGGCGTGGCTTAAGATTGCCCCGCACTCGGTTGATAAAGACAGTAGCGAGGCCGTCTTGCTTGAGATGCGGTTCAGGTAATATTTCCGGCTCTCTTCGAGTTTAAAAGCATTGAACGCCTGGGCAAGCTCTCCGGGTGTAATCGTCATCAGGGTCTGGTGCAGTCTTTTGGCGACCGTCCGGTTGCCGGTGGAGACCGCCATCTCCGCGGACTTTGCGAAGAGGTAATCGCCCAGCAGAATGGCGGCGTTGTCCCCCCAGAGGCTGTTGATGGTGGGCCGTCCCCGCCTCAGAGCGGAGTTATCAATGGCGTCGTCGTGAACAAGCGTGGCGATGTGGAAAAGCTCAATGGCCGCCGCCATGGCAATACTGCACCCCGGGTCGTAGTCATAAAATTTCGAAGCAAGGAGAACAAGCGCCGGGCGCGTCCTTTTGCCGGCCGAGGCGAGGATATGGGTTAACAACTCCTGAATGCGGCTCGCCTCGTGAAGGCCGCTCGCAAAATCCGAAGACAGCCAGTCAAGCTCCCCCCGGCTTACCTCTTTTATTTTGTCTTCGACTTTATTCAGGTCTCCCTGGACGGGTTCGTAAATCTTGTTTAAGTCCAACGCTCCTCCGAATTAATAACTCACCTTACACAGTTTATCCTTAGTTCCTTAACAATAACCCAGACCATCGAGGAAAATCAAAGGCTCACAGGCACGGATTCATCCTGAACGGATTCACCGTGAACGGAGGCCTGTGCCACCAGCTTCATTTTGCGTAACATCAGTTAATAACACAATGCTATAAACCAAAATCCTCACCCCGATAAGTCTGTAGGGGCAACCCCCTGTGGTTGCCCGCCCGGTAATTTTTATTGTTCAGGGCAGGCACAGGGGCCTGCCCCTACATGTTGAGAATATTTGCATCCCTGTCTGTCCCCCACCAGTTAGGACTTTCCTTCCAGCAGTCGCCGGTTTTCTTCATCCACAATGGAGTCATCCAGCTTGGTAAAAAGCGGCTGTGGCTGAACGAGCTTCTGCCCCGGTTGGGGGAGCTCCAATTTCCAGCCGAAACTTTCGATGCTGCCGCTAAAGCCGAGATATTCGCTCAGTTTCTCCGAGCTTGCCGGTAAAAACGGGTACATGGCTGTCCGGAGGGCCGTCAGTACACAAATTGCGGTATATAAGGCCGTTGCCGCCAGGGCTTTATCCTGCTTTATCACCTTCCAGGGCGACTTCTCATCCAGGTAGCGGTTTGCCTGCTGGGCCAGCCCCATCGCCGCCCGGATGGCATCCTTAAAGTGGCAGCGGTATAAGTGCTCGTCCATTGCCTTCAGTGTTCCATGCGCGAGGTCAATAATTTCCCTGCTCCGCCCGTCAAGCTCCTTCGGCTCAGGTATCGCGCCGTTATAGTTGCGGTAGGTAAAGGTTAAGACGCGGTGCGCCAGGTTGCCATAGGTCGCGACCAGCTCATCGTTGTTACGCCGCACGAACTCGCTCCAGGCAAAGTCGGTATCACCCGTCTCCGGCATATTCGCCGAAAGGAGGTAGCGGAGCGGCTCCGGGGAATAGCGTGATAAATAATCGGGCAGCCAGACCGCCCAGTGGTGGCTCTTAGAAAACTTGCGGCTCTCAAGGTTTAGAAACTCGTTAGCCGGGACATCGTATGGCAGATTCAGCCCGCCGACGCCCATCAGCATGGCCGGCCAGATAATGGTATGGAAAATGATGTTGTCCTTGCCGATGAAATTATAGACCTTGGCGTCTTTCACCCAGAAGTCACGCCACGCCTCGGGCTTGCCGTGAATCTCAGCCCATTCTTTGCTCGCCGATAAGTAGCCGATGACGGCTTCGAACCAGACGTAAATGCGCTTACCCTCGTATCCTTCAAGCGGAATGGGAATTCCCCACTCCATATCGCGGGTGATGGCCCGGTCTTCCAGCCCGCCCTCCAGGTAGTGGCGGGTAAAGGTAATGACGTTGGGACGCCAATAGTTCTTATCCTTGAGCCAGCCGAGGAGCCTGTCCTGGAATGCCGAAAGTTTAAAGAAGAAGTGCTCCGACTCCTTGAACTCCGGGCGCGTCCTGCAGAGGCGGCACTTCGGCTCTTTGAGGTTGATGGTATCGAGCGGCTTGCCGCAGGCGTCGCACTGGTCACCTCTGGCACCGGGCGCACCACAAAGCGGGCAAATTCCCTCGACGTAGCGGTCGGGTAAAAAGCGCTCGCAGTTGGGACAGTAGGGCTGCATGACCCTAGCTTTGTAAATAAGGCCTTTGTCCAGCAGGGTCAGGAAGAACTCCTGTGACGTTTTGATGTGGTTTTCCGTGCTGGTACCGGTAAAAAGGTCAAAAGAGATACCCAGCTTCTTGAAAGTTTCGATGAACTGGTCGTGGTATTTTTTTGCGACTTCGGCCGGGGAAATGTGTTCCTCGTCCGCCTTGATGGTGATGGGCGTGCCGTGCTCATCCGAGCCGGAAACCATGAGGACTTCGTCCCCCCGCGTTCGGTGGTAACGGGCAAATATATCGGCCGGGAGGTACGCTCCGGCAAGGTGCCCTAAATGCAGCGGCCCGCTGGCGTAAGGCCAGGCGACCCCGATTAAGATTTTTTCACCCATAGATTCTATATTCTCACTTCAGGGAATAATTTGTTCCTTTTTTTCGGTCTCTTCCGTCTTCTCTACCGGTTTCGCCATGTCCGGCTTCTCATCCGGTGGGAAAAAGGTTAAAACCTTCTCATCCTTTTCCTGGCGGTAGCCGACAAACCCTTTCTCCTGGCAGCATTTCATACAATATCTCACCGTCTTCTTCCCGTTTTCGTCAACCTCTTCATCGGTAATGAGATAGCGCTCGGCCGTCGGCACGAGGCGCTTGCAGGCATCGCATCTTATTTCTCCCAGAGATATACATCCTCTACGCATTTTAGTTTACCTCCTATGGTTTTTGTTAAAAGTCCGGTTTTATGTCTGATTGTTTCAATAATATGAATATGTTTGGAAATTCCAAACACCAAGCACCGAATTTCAAAAACACAATACTAATCAATCTGTCATTGCGAGGAGTCCCGAACCCCATTTCTCATGAAGGATTCATCCTGAAGGATGACGTGGCAATCTCCAAACAACCGGAATTTCCCCCTTTGGTAAAGGGGGATGAGGGGGATTTTAATACTTAATCCCTCTCTATCTCCCTTTAGAAAAGGGAGAGGAAACACGGGTTGCTTCGCTACGCTCGCAATGACATTTTTATTTATTCTTTATCTCAAGAAACAGCCGATAGAGCTCTTTACGGGATGCCCCCGTTTCTTCGGCTAAAGCGGCGACTGCTTCTCTGGCTGAAGCCCCTTCGCTGACAAGCGCCGCGACCCTTTCCTTTATATCTGTAACTTCCGGCGGCCTCTCTTTTTCTTTGTTACCCTCGATGACCAGCGTAAACTCACCGCGCGGTTCCGTAAAATGAGCCATCGCCGCGGCGACCGTCCCTCGGTAAATCTCCTCGTACAGCTTGGTAAGCTCGCGGCAGACGGCTATTCGCCGGTCTCCCAGTACCGATAATATGTCAGCGAGCGCCGCCCCAATCCGGTGCGGCGTCTCGAAGGCGACGATAACTCCCGGTTCAGCCGCCACCGATTCCAGTTGCTTCCTCCTATCTCCCTGCTTGTGCGGTAGAAAGCCGATGTAGGTAAAGCGCTCGGCGGGAAGCCCGGAGACAGCCAGCGCCGTAATTACCGCCGAAGACCCCGGCACCGGCACGACCGGAATTCCCCTGTCAATTGCCGCCGTGATAAGCTCATAGCCGGGGTCGGATATGCCCGGCATCCCCGCCTCCGAGACAATCACCACGTCCTTATTCTCAAGAAAGTTCAGGATGTAGTCAAGTTTCGTGAGCTTGCTGTGCTCGTAAAAGCTGGTCATCGGAGTCTTGATGTCGTAATGTGAAAGCAGACGCCGTGTCTTGCGGGTATCCTCGGCCGCGATAAGCCCCACCTCACGGAGAACGCGGAGCGCCCGCAGGGTTATATCCTCCAGGTTGCCAATGGGTGTCGCCACAACATAAAGAGAAGGCATTGCATTTTATCTATCTCATTTATTACGTAATTATGTAATTATAGCCTATGCGATAAGGAACGTCTAGAAAGACTATTCCCATCTATTTGACATCCCCCCATTTTCGTGTAAATATTGTGCACCGTGCTTCAGAAAGGATAAATCCGCATGATAATTTCTCGAATCCGCGGCCTTTTGCCCTGGGTGAACCGCGACGGGAAACTCATCATCCTTACCCGCGGCCTGCGTATCTTTGCGCAGGGGTCGATTGCCGTCCTTTTAGCTATCTACCTGGGGAAGATAGGCTTTAGCCTGGTGCAGATAGGGGCTTTTTTCAGCATCGGTGTCGCCGGCTCGGCCGTTCTCGCTTTTCTTGTCAGCCTGATTGCGGAGAAGATTGGACGGAAGAGGCTTCTTATTGCTTTTGCGTTAATTGCGGCACCATCGGGAATTGTCCTTGCCTTCAGCACGAGCTTCCCTTTACTGGTGCTTTTTGCCTTTCTGGGAAGCATTACCGGCACGGCCGGGGCAGGCCCCTCTGGTCCTTTATCCCCGATGGAGCAGGCGAGCCTGACCGGTACTGTATCGCCGGAAAAGCGTACCGATGTCTTTGCCATTTCAGGTATTGTAGCCACGGCTGGTTCGGCCATCGGAGCACTCGCTTCCGGGCTGCCGGACTTTTTCCAGAGTTCCTTTGGTCTTGACGAATTATCTTCATATAAAATCATCTTTACCGCCTATACTTTGTTTCTATTTATCTCGGCGCTCGTCTATATCCTTCTTTCTCCCGCAATAGAAGTCCACGCCTCACAGCAGCACTGGACAAACCCATTTAAATTGCCTTCGCGGCGGCTTATCTTTACGCTCACCGGGCTTTTCAGTATTGACCGCTTCTCCGGGTCAATGGTCATTCAAAGCCTGGTGGCTTACTGGTTCGCTACCAAATTCAACATAAAAATCAGTGAACTCGCCGTAATCTTCTTTATCTCGCATGTACTGGAGGCCTTCTCCATCTGGCTTGCGGCGAAGATTGCGCACCGCATTGGACTGCTCAACACGATGGTTTTTACACATATTCCTTCGAGCATTTTTCTTGTTGCTGCTACCTTCTCCCCTGTTGGATGGCTGGCGGTGGTATTCTGGCAGCTTCGCGCTCTGGTGGGAAGCATGGACATGCCGACGAGAGACTCTTACACCATGGCCATCGTGAACCCGGAGGAGAGAGTAGCCATGGCCAGCATCCATATCGTTGGCGGAAGTATTGTTAGCTCGCTGGGTCCAACGATATCCTCAACTCTCTGGAGCACCTTCTCGGCAAGTGTGCCCTTCGTTGCGTCTGCGGCGCTTAAAATTATTTACGACCTCTCCCTTTATTCTATTTTCCGTAATGTTAAGCCGCCGGAAGAGCTCAGGAAGTCAAAAGTCCGCGAAGTAGCTTAATTGATTGATAGTGCCTCGTCAAATAACTTAAGACTTCACCTCCATTCCCATTTGACATCCCCCCATTTTCATGTAAATATAAAGCACCGGACTTCTTATGGACATACTTTCCTGCAAAAGAAGGTGCATATGCGGGTACTGGTTACGGGCGGTGCCGGCTTCATGGGCAAGACCATCGTGAATGATTTGCTCGCTCACGGCCATACCGTTAGAGTGCTGGATAAGAATGCCCAGAGCCTGGCTGGTATTGAACACGGGCGGCTGGAACTCATGACCGGCGGCATCGAGGATGTGGCGAAGGTAAAAGAAGCTGTTTCCAGCGCCGAGGTCATCTATCACCTGGCCGAGACCTTCTCCTCAAATCCTTACGAAGTCCTCGATATTGACATCAGGGGAAACCTGAACCTCCTTGTCGAAGCCAGAGCACAGAAAGTCCAGCATTTCCTCTTTACCAGCACCCACCGCGTTTACGGACGCCCCCGCTACGTGCCGGTAGACGAGGAACACCCCCTCCACGCCGAGGAGTCCGGGCGCGCCGTCTACGCCTCCGCCAAGCTTGTGGGCGAGAAGCTCTGCCTCACCTACTGGCAGGAGCAAAATTTACCCGTGACCATCTTCCGCTTCTGGTGGGCCTTCAGTGACGAAATTGGCGGCCGGGTGCTGAGAAATATGATTGATGCCGCCTTAAGAGGCGAAACACTGAGAGTGCCGGAGCGGGCCGGCGGCAACTTCCTCTATAACGATGACGCCGCCCTCGCCATGAGGCTGGCGGCCGGGAACTGCGCTGCTTACGGCGAGGTCTTTAATATCTCGAGCGGGACTTACACCACCTGGCGCGAGCTTTCCGAGATGGTAATTGAGCTTACTGGCGGCAAATCGAAGCTGGAATTCATCTCTCCGGATGAAGACGCGGCTAAAACGATGATTGCCAGTGACCGCAGCATCAAGTACGAGTGCAACCTTGATATCAGCAAGGCCCGGCACCTGATTAACTTTGAACCGCTATATCCTTCCCAGAAGGTAAAAAGCCTGCTCAGGGAGGCACTATCCGGGCTGGTTGAAGCCAGGAAAAAGAGATAGGGCCATAAAACAGAGCCGGTGCCGCTGTATTCCCATGGCAACTGAACTGTCATCGCGTAAATTGAAAAAATGGCTGACAGGCAGAGACGCCTGTCCCACCAGCTGGTATGGCAGGCCTCCGTGCCTGCCGGCTATCTGTTTTTAATTCCAGCCTGTCCGTATTAGAATTTAGAGTTCAGGATTTGGAATTTTTCATGCAGTTAACTTTCAATCATACGTTCACCGAAGCAAGCAATTTTAATTGACTTTAGCCTGCCATTTTCGTTATACTGCTTCATTTAATAAGGAGGCTTACAAGGAGATGACAACACCCCATTTTAAGCAGTTAAAACGTTCTTACGGGTTTGATGAAGTAGCGATTGTCCCCGGAGACGTCACGATAAATCCCGAACAGACCAATATTGATTTTAAGGTCGGTAAATTCACCTTCGGTATCCCAATCATCGCCGCCAGCATGGATGCGGTGACCGATGTCAATTTCGCCATCCAGATGAGCAAGCTCGGCGGTCTCGCCGTCCTCAACCTGGAGGGCGTCCAGACCAGGTACGAGAACACTAGGGAAATCCTGGCCCTCATTGCCCGGACGCCGCCGTCGGAGATTACCCCTCTCCTCCAGAGACTCTACTCCGAACCCATCAAGGAGAACCTTATCGGTGAGCGCATCCAGGCGATAAAGCACGGTGGCGGCGTCTCAGCCGTTTCCTCCGCCCCGGCCAATGCCAAGCGATTCGCTCCCCTCGCGGTTGAAGCCGGCACCGATATTTTTGTTGTCCAGTCAACCGTTACGAGCGCCCGGCATTCGTCCAAGAGTGCGCACGGGCTTGTTTTCGAGGAACTCTGCAAGGCAGTGAGCGTGCCGGTGATGGTCGGCAACTGTGTCAGCTACAGCGCCTGCCTTACCCTCATGCGGACCGGCGTTTCCGGCGTCCTCATCGGTGTTGGACCCGGCGCCGCCTGTACTTCAAGGGAAGTCCTCGGCGTCGGTGTGCCGCAGATTACGGCCACGATAGACTGCGCCGCCGCCAGGGATACTTATTTTGAGGAGACGGGGCGCTATGTACCCATCATTACCGACGGCGGTTTCCGCAAGGGCGGCGATTTATGCAAGGCCTTTGTCGCCGGCGCCGATGCCGTCATGCTCGGCTCCATTTTCGCTCAGAGTAGAGAGGCACCCGGCCTCGGCTACGAATGGGGCATGTCCAATCCGCACCCGGCCTTGCCCAGGGGAACGCGCATCAAGGTCGGCACCACCGCCCCGCTTGAGCAAATCCTGTTTGGCCCCACCTCGGTCACGGACGGCAGCCAGAACCTCATCGGCGCCCTCCGCACCGCCATGGGCATCTGCGGCGCGGGAGATATTGCCGAGATGCACCAGGTCGAGATGGTCATCGCCCCGGCCATCACCACCGAGGGCAAGTCATGGCAGATGGCAGCAGCCAAGACTAATTTGAACGCGGACTAAACAAAATATAACGGCAAAGTAAAAGGGGACAGGAAAAGTGATGCCCCCTTTTGTATTTTAAATGAACGATAAGCTCCAGTGATTTAATTTTGATATTGCCTGGTACTTAAATTTCGGAATTTTCCATTTTTTGCAAGGAGGAAAGATTATGATAATTCGCCGGTTCGAGCCGAAAGACACAGATGAGGTCGTAAGCCTCTGGATGAAGTGCAACCTCACCATTCCATGGAATAATCCCTGGCAGGACATCGAACGCAAGCTGAAGGTAAATCCCGAACTATTCATCGTTGGTGAGCAGAGCGGGAAAATAATCGCCGCCGCCATGGGAGGGTATGAAGGGCATCGGGGCTGGGTCAATTACCTTGCCGTCCACCCCGATTACCGACGGAAGGGTTACGGTAAAATGATGATGATTTTTCTCGAAGAAAAGCTCACGGCGCTCGGTTGTCCAAAACTCAATTTACAGGTGAGAGCGACCAACCGTGAAGTCATCGAGTTCTACGCAAAAATCGGTTATGCGGACGATAATGTCGTGAGCCTGGGGAAAAGACTCACTAAAGACAGAAAGTATAACAGTTGAACAATTCGACCGGAAGGGAGTAACCGGGAACCAGTTTTACGTCCATATTAGCGCGAGGATAATCCCGAGCAGCGCTCCGGCCAGCACCTCAATGCGGGTATGCCCGATAAGTTCCAGAAGGTGCTGCTCGATGTGGGGGTTTTCCTTGTAGAGCTCATCCACGATTCGGTTTAAGATGCGCGCCTGCCGGGTGACCGCCCAGCGTACCCCAGCGGCGTCATACATGACCACGACAGCAAGGAAAGTAGCAACGGCGAAAGTGGTTGAGTTCACGCCGTCAATGATGGCGACCACCGTTGCCAGGGCACAGACAAGGGCGGCGTGCGAACTCGGCATTCCGCCCATGCTTACCAGGGGTGACAGGTCGAGGCGCTTCTTCCTTAGTGATGAAACGATAACTTTTATTACCTGCGCCACGCACCAGGCAGCGATAGGCACAGTAAAGGCTTTATTATCAAAGATTGGCGATAGCATTCTAAACACTTGTAAATAAACGTTTACGGCAGAAACTTTAGCGTAATTATACCACAATGCAGGGGTAAAATTAACCATCGCCAGCATAATTTCGAAAATGACGGTACTCCAATAAGGGGGATGAGATTTCAATACAGTTTACTTGCATATACCTCACTGATTGGCTAACATTGTGCAATGGAGGTGAACAATGAACAAAGATATAATTTCTGAAACGCAAGCGGCGGAATTTATTCTCAGGGAGATAAAGAACTTCGCGAAGACAAGTCCGGAAAACCGCCTGCCCTACGACAAAAACTATGTTATCTTTGAGGAGCCGCTGGTGCGGTTTGCGAATGGTGAGGACACTATCTTTAGCGACTATAAGGCGATTATCGCTCCAACTCATATCACCCCCCGCGAGGCGCTGGCGAAGACTTACAACAAAAAGCCAGAAGAACTGCCGGGTCGGCTTTCCGTCATCAGCTGGATTTTACCGATAAACGAGGAGACGCGAAAATCAAATCGCGCCGAGACGAAAATTCCCACCCGCGTCTGGGCGCATACCCGCTGGTATGGGGAGCTCTTCAACGAGGCATTAAGACGCCGCATGGTGGAAGTGCTCACCGGCATGGGTTATCTCGCGACAGCGCCGGCGTTGCAACCCTTCTGGGCGCGCCTCGAGGATAAGCGAACCGGGCAGTATTCCAACTGGTCGGAACGGCATATCGCTTTCGCCGCCGGACACGGCACGTTCAGCCTTTCCGATGGATTTATTTCAGAGCGCGGCATCGCCCACCGGTGCGGGAGTGTCGTTACCGATATGGCGCTTCCGGCAAGCGAGCGGAAAGCCGCCAATCCATATGCCAACTGCCTTTTCTATGCCAACGGAAGCTGCAAAGCCTGCATCGCCCGCTGTCCCGCCGGGGCAATCACAGAGAAAGGGCACGATAAGATAAAGTGCAACAGCTACCAGCGCGGCGACCTCGGCTATTTGCTTAAGGAATACGAAGTGGGCGTCCAGGGCTGCGGCCTCTGTCAGACCAATGTACCATGCGAGGACAGAAATCCGGTGGGCGGTCTACATGGGCGGTGTTAGACGTTTAGACGTTAAAGACGTTATTTTGGGAAAAGGAAACTTAATTAGAAGAGAGTGATGAATCTAACATTAATAGATAAACTGTCTAATATGCCTAAACGTCTAATTGAAGCTAATTGTTTTCAGATAACGTCTACCTATAAATATATTTATTATTTTTTACGTCTAATACGTCTTGGCTATTAAAGATAAAAATATATAAAAATAACCGTCTAAAACGTCTTAACGTCTATATTTACTTATTGGGTTCTTTTTTTCCTAAGCAATGACTTTCCGTCTCTGAACTAAAACTTTTGTTGTTTATTGACTCGAACTATTTTATCCAAGTCTCAGATGGAGGTGTGTCGATTACTTTATTGATTGTTCTGACCATATCACGAACAGTCGTGCATGCCCATTGTGCCGTATCGCAATTAACTGAATTGATTGTACCATCAGTGTTCCCATATTTAGTTGGAACAGGCTCTCCGAATGAGGCTTTACGATGAACTAGCGATTCACGAATTTCTTCTAGTTTTAAGAATGATTTGAATGGTTCTTCTTTCTTGTTGAACACACTGGTAGGTTTCCCAAGTTTTTTCGTGGCAAGGGCATTCGATATTCCAATCCATCTAGATTCGGTTGGACTCCCTTCATAGCGTACCCAATCTTCACCCATGTTGTCGATTCCGATTGTGTTTATGTATGCTTCGAGACAGGTATAAGCCAAAATAATACTTATCATCGACTCCTTAATTTCGGCTCTCATGTCTTTTCCGTCTAAGTCTTTCGCAAAGGTTGCATGTTCTTTGGCGATTTCATACATATAAATATACAATTCTGTTCTTAATTTAACGGACACAGTCTCCGTTAAAACAACCTTATCCGAGGTGTGCCTGGTTTGCGACATTTGTTTACCCACTCAAACAATCCAAAAGTGTGTTTACTCCCCGTTTCTCAATAAAAACCTTCGGTCTGTAACGGCATTAATTACTTCACGCATACTCTGATATAGCTGTGCATAATCTCCTTTTGAACCAAGACAATCTCGCAGCAATTCAGTTGCCTTTTTTACAAGTGTTGATAGCTCTGGCTCATCAGAATTGACGAGATTAAGTATGTTAATGCCAATCGAGTCAAGGAAATAAAGTTCTGGCAAAGCTCCATAGTATTGTTCGTGTAAGAGAGTTACATTTCGAAAAGTACTGTATTTGACACCATCTTTAGCCCATTGTTCAATTTTATCTAATCGGCTGAGATGATATTGTAGCAGGACTTCCGCTTGTTGTTGTCTGCGGTTTTCTTTAATTATTCTGTCGGTCTGTTCTACTGTCGTACGAGCTAGAAGATAAGTCACGTAAGCAAGTAAAATCGTTCCCCAAGCCACAAGCCCGTCTGCAATATTACTACCGAAATATTGGACTATTACTAAAATTATTATTAGTGAAAGACCTGACCTATAGACGATACTATACCATTTCATATCCATCGTCCCTTAATTCATTATTCTGAATTCAATCACGAATTGATGACGTTATGCTTTGGGGAAGACGACTACTTTTACATTTTTCCCTTCATGTATACCACTGAGGTCTCGTTCAATAGCAACAGGGTTTCTGAGAAGGGTTTTTGGGTCGTATACAAAACAGAAGATAGTCTCACAATCTGGATGGGTTTTATATCTAGCTGTATCAATAATCAACTGGTCAGCTACCTCTTTTTGTCCGAGATTTTCCGTAATCATCTTGGTTTCAAAGACTATTTTATGTTCCTGAATGAGGAAATCTATTCTGGAAGAATTACCTGCATAGCTAGGAACGTATTCTTCAGGTATAATTGTATCGAAAAATAGACGCAATAGTGCTCCAAATAAATATTGAAGGTCATATTCATCGGAAATAATTAATGGCGGGCGATTTGTGCGTCTTACAGTCAAATTATTAGCAACAGAGTTGAAATGACTCGCTAATTGGGAAAGAGTATTTAATGGATTGCTAAGAGGTTCTCTTAGACCTGATTCAGGGATATATTCAATTCGTTTGAGGAGACCCTGAAGCATTGTACCGCCATCATTGACTATAAGGCCAAGCGAGTACATTTTTTGCTTGAGAGTTTGCGGAGAAGACGGAATTCCCAATTGTTGAGAAGCGAACTCTGCCCTTATTTCATCATTAGTAAAAAAACGCCTTAGCATTTCCTCTGTAACCGATTCCCATATTCGAACTTCATTAAATAGCTGAATAAACTGCACCCCAGTTTTAATGTCTTTATCTTTACCGATGTTTGATAGTTCTTTTATCTGTTTCTGAATTGCGTCTCTTATTTCAGAGCGAGAACCTAAAATTTTTACTCTGGCGTCCTGATTCATAGCTTTCCTCCTTGACGACTGTCAACGTTGAAATAATAACATATTCAGTTGACCGAAGCATTATGTGGTAATTAGCCACTCTTCCAAGAAATCTATCCTTTAAGGGAATGAGCCAGGTTTTTGACTAATCTTGTCTGAGGGGTAAAGAACGCCTAGTGTGATTTACGAAATAGCTTCAAATGGACTTATAATTATTGTGGTAATACGTTAAGGTAAATCATATGGTAATACGATTGGTATAGCCATATGGTATTGCATCAGGTGAACAAAACATGACAAAGCCACCGAGCAGAATTAAATATGAAAAAAGCCATCCTGTCATTCCAATAAGAGTCTCTCCAGAAGTTCGTGTAACAGGGCAAAATCCTGGTTGTGCGAACACTGTATCAATTGGCTTAAAGAAAAATCTCCTGATATCTGCAACATATGTTATTGGGCGCATCCAGATTCCTATAAACATATTGCTTTACGAGATGAGAGACGGCTAGATATAATTTGGTCAGGTAAAGAAATCGAAACCTATGAAAAACTTGGGAGAAATGCACAATTTAATAATGAGAACCTTCCTGCTTACGTAAAGGAGGTTCTTTACCGGTGCCTTTATAGAAATAAAAAATAAAGTATGTCATTTTTTGTCCTCAAAAAACTTTTTATTATTGTCGCCTTTATATCCCCTCCACCATCTTTATTATCACATCCTCCGGGCGGACGCCGCGTAACTCCAGCTTTTGCCCGAATCCGCCAGCTGTGAGCGATGCACTCATGTGGGCGGTTAAAAATTCGCTGATGGCCTTGGAGTGCAGTTCCCGGTTGCGGCTAAGCGCCTGGGCGTACCATTTGAGGTTACGGTCGGGATAGACAACGGATGTGAAATCATCCCTCAGCGCCAGGGGAATAATCTCCAGAGCGATGGTAACACGCTTATTTCTTAGCTGTTCATACAGGGCGGTTTCGGCGGCATTAAGCGGAGTGCCAATCTTGATTCCGGCAAGTCTCTCGATTTCACTCTTAACATTCATATCTACCTCTCATCTCTCAATGTCCAAACGACCATCAACTCTACCAGTATAAATTCCGGTTGCCTCACCCCTCAGAAGCTATCCATATCACAATAATCAGTACAACCTGGGAAATCGTAGATGCTCAATTCTACGGTAAATCTCATCTACTGGTTACTGGATAGCTTCCATCCCATCACGGTACAGCTTCATGAGCTTCACGTCCGTGAACTTATTAGTCAAATCCTCGCGGCTCTTTAGGTAAACCTTAATATAGTTATCCGTCAACCCCGACCAGGTGCCATCACCCTCCGGCTGCTCCCACAGCACCGTCATGGTTTTGCTGATAAATCTCTCCAAGAAACGCTGGCTACTTTCTTTTGACAGGGCGAGCAGCTTGCGGCTGCGCTCTTTCTTAACTTTGCCGTCAATTTGATTCGGCATTTTCGCCGCTTCGGTTAAAGGGCGGGGCGAGTAGGAGAAAACGTGGATACGGGCAAAACGCATTTCCCGGCCGAGGTTATAGCTTTCCTCGAACTCTTTACCTGTTTCCCCCGGAAAACCGACAATGATATCGGTGGTAATAGCCGCTTCCGGCACTCTCGCACGTATCATCGAGACGGCGTTCCGGTAGTCCTCTACGGTGTAGCGGCGTCTCATGCGCCCGAGCACCGTACCGCTCCCACTCTGAAGTGAAATATGAAAATGGCGGCAAAGACGGCCATCTTTCCAGAGTTCAATGAAGCCCGGCACAATTTCCGGCGGCTGGAGTGATGACAGCCGGAGGCGCTGAATATTTGTTTCCGCCAGAATCCGCTCTACCAGCCTTTTCAGGTTAACACCTTCGTAGAAGTAGGCTCCAATCTCCGTGCCGGTGAGCACAACTTCCTTGTAACCCTCGCTTACCAGGTCTTTAACCTCGGCGACGATTTCATCAGCCGGTCGGCTTTTCTCCTTGCCCCTGACGTATGGTACGATGCAATAGGCGCAGAAGCTCGTGCAGCCGTCCTGCACGCGGATAAAGGCGCGGGTGCGCCGCTTCGCCTGGGGCCCGTGCTCGGCGTTATCCGGGACAAGGGCCGGCTCAAGGCTTGAGAGCGACTCAACAAGCTTACCCTTTTCTTTATTTCCAAAGGTGTATTTAACACCCTCAATGCGCATCAGCTCCTCGGGCGCTCTTTCGGCATAGCAGCCGGTCGCAACGATAAAGGCATCTGAATTCTGCTCCTTCATGTTGCGCAACGCCTGTCGTACCTTGCGGTCGGCGATATTGGTAACCGTGCAGCTATTCAGGATGCAGATATCAGCCCTCTCGGAAGGAGATACGAGAACATAACCGGCTTTTGCCATTTCCCGGGCAATTCGCTCGCTTTCCGCCTGGTTCAGTTTGCAGCCCAGCGTCTGGATGGAGACTTTTACAGTTTTGCCCCGCCCCATCCTGTTTATACCCATTTAGCAATTTCACTCAGGGAACGGCGCTGGCGCGCTTTCGGAATTTCCCCGGCCGGGAAGCCGACCGGCACAACGGCGACGGGGAGCATATTATCGCCGAGCTCAAACAGCTCGTTTATCTTCTTGTACTCCGTAAATCCGCCTATCCAGCATGTCCCCAATCCTAACCCGGTCGCCATGAGCAACATGTTCTCGATAGCGATGAATGTGTTGGCGACAATTGAAGAAAGCGTATCCTGGCCGGGCGGTAACGGGTGGGATTTTAAATACTCGCGGAACTTGGGGTCATCGAAGCGGGAAGGCGTGCGCGGCGCATTCGGACTCACGGATTCGACGCGCCTTTTCGCCCGCTCATCGCGGGAATACATGTTGTAATCGGCAAAGCAAACGATGTCAACCGGGGCGTCGGCGATGTCCTTCTGTCCCCAGCAGATTTCGGAAAGCTCGTTTTTCTTATTCTGGTCTCTTACGACGACAAAATACCAGGGCTGCAGGTTAGCTGATGAAGGGGCGAGCCTTGCCGCTTCAAGCAGCTGGGTAATAAGTTCGTCCGGCACCGGGTCTTCCCTGAACTGGCGGATGCTGCGTCTTTGCCCGATAGCTTCTTTTACACTGAGCATGTCCCTTCTCCTTTTCCCCTTAAATGGGAAATATCTGTCCTTACGGGTATGATATTAGATAGTAATGGGGCTGTCAATTGAGGAATCAAAAAATGAAACTGTCCATCTTTTCAGGCAAACTATGCTATACTGCAAAATATAAATTCACGAAGAAAGGCGAAAGAAAATGGGAGGGCTTCTTTTCGGCACCGCCGGGGTTCCTTTAAGTGCGGTGCAGCGTTCCACAATCATCGGTATCGAGCGGATAAAGGAACTGGGGCTGGGATGCATGGAAATCGAGTTTGTCCGGGGAATAACCATGAGTATGACGACGGCGGCCACCGTACGTATCGCTTCCAACAGAGCCAGAATCATTTTATCCTGCCATGCACCGTATTACATCAACCTGAATGCCATTGAGGAAAGCAAGGTAAAATCCAGCGAAAGACGGCTCATCGAGACGGCCCGCGTCGCCAGGGCCTGCGGGGCGATAAGCGTCATCTTTCACGCCGCTTTTTATATGAACGACTCGCCGGAGAAGACCTACGATGTGGTTAAAGAACGCATGAGTGAGATAATGCCCGAAGTAAAAGCTGAAGGCAATGACGTTATTCTTAGGCCCGAGGTTACCGGCAAGCCCACCCAGTTCGGCACGATAACCGAAATCTTAAAACTTTGCCGGGAAATCCCCGGCATCCTCCCCTGCATTGACCTGGCGCACTGGCACGCCCGCACCCATGCGTTCAACACCTACAGCGAGGTTATGGCCGTGCTGAAGCAGGTCGAAGAAGCCTTAGGAAGAGCGGCGCTGGATAATATGCACTTCCATTTCTCCGGCATTGAATACGGGGCAAGGGGCGAGATAAAGCACCTGCCGCTCAAGGAGTCCGACCTTAATTACCCGGAACTGCTGAGAGCACTGATAGACTATGATATTAAGGGGCTTGTCATCTGCGAAAGCCCGAACCTGGAAGAAGACGCCCTGCTGCTCCAGAATACCTACAATGACCTGATAAAGGCTAAAGTCAAATAGGCCTAATAATTTCCCATTAACTGGAAGCTGGAGGAAGTAAAATGGAAAACGCTCCGGTCATTGGCATGAACTTTCTAAATATTGCTCCAGGAGCGGATGATGAAATAGTCAAACGTTATCATAAGTGGATTACTGAGGTCTACCATCCAATGCAGATGAAATATGCCGGGATAACAGGGATCGACCGCTATGAGATAGTTCAAAAAAATCCCGAGTATCCTTCAATAGGCTCTATCCATCACTTTGAAAACATCGCTGCTTATGAGAATTCCGTTAAAACTCCGGAAGAGCAGGCGGTCGTGGAAGACTTGAAAACATGGGTTAAGCGTGGCGTAAGAGAAGTCATCTGGTCAGTGGTTTACGGGTTGGTTCAGAGCTTCAGGGATGTAGCGGTCTCTACGGGAGGCAAGAAAGACACAAGGATTGAAAATGCACCTATCATGCATCTTGAGACTTACTGGATGACGTCGGAAGAACGGGATAATTTCAATAAATGGTTTAACGAGTACGGCCGGGTCTTTATCCCACTGTTCATGAAGAACTGCGGATTGAAAGGGTATGATTACTTCAAATACTGCCGCTTAGGCGGGAATATATCAATGGAGACCGAGTATCCCCCTTACATTTCAATTCTCTATTTTGAAAACTTAAAGGCTTTCGAGGGTTTCGAAAAAAGCCCTGAGCAGGTCAGTTTCCAAAGTGCTTTGCGCAACATTTTACCTTTCGGTCTGAATTACAGACGGTATGCCCAATACCAGTTAAATCACAGTTTGAGGAAATAAAATGGAAAACGCACCGGTAATACGTATTGTTGCTCGAAGATTTCAACCTGAATATGAAGAAAGACAACTTAAGTGGTTTCTTGAAGCCTATGCTCCTCTTTTTATTACCGTTCCTGGATATGAAGAAATTGAACATTATCATATATTTAAAGAAAATCCTCAATACAATAAAAATCTCACTATCTATCACTTTGAAAATTGGAGCCAACAGTTGAAAACCCGCAGTGACCAGAGGGTGAAAG
>Ga0315295_10001432_pt1 | contig 20490 bp, 22 predicted proteins | sample YL17G14_0_MG_FD_204453 | JGI IMG/M metagenome (GOLD analysis project Ga0315295, IMG submission 204453) | Sediment microbial communities from Yellowstone Lake, YNP, Wyoming, USA - YL17G14_0 | ecosystem: Environmental > Aquatic > Freshwater > Lake > Sediment | place: USA: Wyoming | collected...
CCACCACGGCGATAGTATGGCACGTCTTAAGGATTTCTGCTTCGGTATTCATAGAGCCCTCCCGTTGACAGAAGCAATTACGCGTAATCTCGTGAAACCGGCTTAAAAGCTATTCTTTTATATTCTACCTGATAAAATGAAGTAAAGGATAGCTTTTTATATGCTTTATTTAACCCGTTTTTTGCCCGTAAACAATGGTCGAGCCGCCGGTGCGTTCTGCCACCTCCGCTTCAGCCTTTTGAATAATGTCTTTAGCAGCGCCGGAAGCAATTTCTTCCCGTATCTTCCGGCATCCCTTTTCGATGTCATCCTCCGCTAAAAAGGCGAAAGTCGAAACGCCGTCCCGGTAATTCTTATCCAGGTAGTTCTCCGGTGTCTCATCTTTCACAACGACATCGTGATAGCATATCTCGCTGCCGATGTTCGAAAACCCCGCACCGTCAAGTAGATAAGCAATCTCTCCAGCATCGGGAATTCGCGCCTGGTCAACCTCAAGGCCTTTGGGAAAATAATGATAAAACCAGAACGCCCTCATTTGCCGGTGGGAGCAAGAGTGTACGGCAATGAAAGCACCATTCCTGAGAACGCGGCGGGCTTCCACAAGAAAACCCCCTTTCTTTTTAACATGATGGAGCACCTGAATCGCCAGTGCTCCATCAAACGTATTTGAACTGAAGGGAAGGCGGGTAATATCGCCTCGAATGAGTTGTATCGCCGGAAATTTGACCTGCGCTTTCCCTAACATGGCAGCGGATATATCTATTCCAATGACGCTTTTCGTCGCCTGCTGCAGGGTAAAGGTATAATTGCCTGTTCCGCAGCCCAAATCGAGAAGCGTTGAATTGCCGGCGATATGCAGCACTTTAACCAGCTTCTCGATAGTTTCGGCGTTGGCCGCCCGGCTGATGTCGTAAATACGGCTGATGCTGCTGTAATCGACCGGCCGGCTGTATTCAGACATAATATTTACTCCACAATGACAGTCTGAAGGTATTCTAACCTTTATAACTCTCTATTGCCCGGTAGAAGGCCTTCCAGAATGGGTCAACGATGGGGTGCTTTAAAGGCTTTTCAACTCCACCTTCAATAAGCACCATGCCCTTCGCCAGCGGCGTTAGCTCGCCGACAACGCTTGATTTTATATTCTTTTTCGCCAGCGCTGATACAATCTCATCGGCTTTGTGCGGGCGGCAGGTAATTACCAGCGTCCCCTCGGAAATTGAGGCGTAGGGGTCAATGCCGAGGTAGGCGCAGATTTCCTTTACCCCGTCCTCGACGACAATCTTCTCTTTTTCAACCCTGACGCCGCAGCGTGAGGCGTATCCCATCTCGTAGAGAGCGCCCCAGATGCCGCATTCGGTGGCATCGTGCATGGCGGTAACACCGTTGTCCCTGATGCCGACAGAGGCCGCCGTAAGCCCGTCCTCGACAACGGACATCTTATAAAAGATATTCTCCGCCTTCCTGGCGAATTCCCGTCCGAACTCTTTTTCGATGAGTTTCGGGAGGGCAGCGGCGAAGATGCCGGTCGCCTCAATCGCCGGGCCCTTGGTAATGATGAGCTTGTCGCCGGCCTTTGCCAGTTTCGGCGTTACGTATTCGTCTTTCCCGCCGACGCCGACGATGGTCGCCCCACCCACCATGGGATAATGGCAGCCTTCGTAGCGGGCGGTATGCCCGGTGATGATGGCGATACCCAGCCTCAGACACTCCCGGTGCATCGTATCCCACATGATTGTAAGCTGCTCGCGGGTCATCTCCATCGGCAGGTTCAGGTCAACGCAGAAGTAGGTCGGCTTAAGGGCGCAGGTAACGGAATCCGAGGCTAAGATATGGACGGCAAACCAGGCCGACCGCTCCCAGCCGTACTCCGGGACGATAAAGACCGGGTCGCTCTTAAACGAGACGGCCTTATCCCCGATTTCCACGATGCCCACGTCAACACCGTGCTGCGGCCCAACGATAATTTTATCGTTCTTGGCACCAAGACGTGGGTAGATTACCTCATTGAAAATTTCCGGGGAGATTTTACCGATGTCAGGCATTTCACTCATCTGGAATTTTCCTCCTCTGTTTAATTTATTATTCTTACGAAATGATTGCTTCGACAGGGTTTATATATTAACCTGGCCTGACAGGACAAAACCAGAGTAACAGGATTGAGCTATCAGCTTTTGGCTGTCAGCCGTCAGCTTTTAGTTACTATTTATTTCCAGTTATTTCCAGACTGATTGCTGAATGCTGATTGCTAACAGCCATAAAACGAAAAAACCAGAAGTCCAAGCGTAATCAAGCCTTCTGGTTTAGCGGCTCAACTTCCCTACGCTCGCATTACCGAGGTCAGGTTCCAAGGGTTGTCCCGATTGCATCGGGACTCTCAGCCTATTAGCTCCCCCAGTCAGCATTACTTATGACATTTTTAGGGTAGTTTTTTATAACATAATGCAAAGAGCACTGTCAAGGCAGGGTCTCTGAACCTGGGACATAAGTTCGGACAAGTTGAAAAACGCCGCTTTTATCGAGACCGCTTATTTCGAAAAAAGCGGTTAAAATTAGAATTTATAACTCAACGCGAAGAGTGTTTTATAAGATGTCGGAACATCAGCTATCGAACCGTATTGCGCCATTGTAATATCGGGTGTAAAATCGGCCCAAGTGAAAAGACTTTTTTTAATCAATTCTCTAGCGCTCTTTGGTCTTTGTCCTGTGGTCTTAATAAAAATCCAAACTGGATTGCTGACTTCAGGAAAGATTTTGTGTTCAGTATTGACGTCTGACATCATAAGGTCAAAGGAGTAAAAATGCCTAGAATAGAAAAGGTACCAATAAATTCAATCATGGAAACTGTTTGCGCATGGGAAGGATGCAAAAATACAATCTTTGTTCATGATGTTTTACCAGCCGGATGGAAAAATTTAGTTGTAGCCTCTGGGTCTTTATTTGAGAAGAAAAATCTATTAAATGCTGACGTTGACGGTGTTTTATGCCCAATACATTATAAAGAACTCCTAAACTTGTTGAAGGTGGGACATTTTAAATAAAGACATAGTCGTTATTCTCATTTATATCGACCCCTTTAATCTTAAATCGATGCTTTACGCCATGTTAATATTAGGTGTAAAATCAGCCTAACTGAAAGCGTTTCTCTTTAGTGTAAGTGATTCTCCTAGCCAGGACGAGCAAAAAGCGGAAACAAACACCATGACTGCGCGATAAGGAACATAAAATGACGATGCCAGCATGGAAGAATAAGCTCTATTTTGGGGATAATCTGGACATTCTGCGTGAGCACGTAGCTTCGGAGAGTGTTGACCTGATTTACCTTGACCCGCCCTTCAATTCCAACGCAACCTATAACGTGCTGTTTCAGGAGAAGTCCGGTGAAAGGTCAGCCGCACAGATAACCGCCTTTGAGGATACCTGGCACTGGGGCATTGAATCGGAGTACGCCTATCAGGAAGTGGTCAAGGAAAGCCCCAAGAAACTAGCTGACCTGATGCAAGCCATGCGGACGTTCCTCGGTCAGAATGATATGATGGCGTACCTCACCATGATGGCACAGCGGATGGTGGAGCTACATCGGGTATTAAAGCCCAGCGGGAGCATCTATCTGCACTGTGATTCTAGGGCCAGCCACTACCTTAAATTACTCTTGGATGCAGCTTTTGGGGTTCAACACTTCAGGAACGATATCAGATGGAAACGACAACCAGTACGGGGAGCCAAATCGACCTCTCAGCAATTTGCCAGAACTTCAGATAGTATTCTTTTCTATACTAAAACTTCGGAGGCTACCTGGAACTCTCAGTATAAAGAGTACGATGAAAAGTACATAAAGTCGAAATTTACAAATAAGGACAAAGACCAAAGGTTATACAGGATTGATAATATAGGTGATTACTCGGAAAAATCAATCGCTGAGTTTCGTAAGCAAGGGCGCATCTATGATTATCCTTCTGGCAAAGTTGGGTTGATTCGATATTTAGATGAAACTAAGGGAGAAGCGTTGGGAGATTTTTGGCCAGAACCTGCGTCTATTAACTCTCAAGCAGCAGAGCGCCTCGGCTATCCAACCCAGAAGCCCGAAGCCCTCTTAGAGCGCATGATTAAGGCCTCAAGTAATGAAGGTGACCTAGTATTAGACCCCTTCTGTGGCTGCGGGACTGCCATTGCCGTTGCCGAGCGTCTCCACCGGCGCTGGATTGGAATAGACATTACCCACCTGGCTATCAGTCTCATGCGTCACCGCCTTCATGACACCTTCGGCCCTGACCTCTCGCCTTATGAGGTTATCGGTGACCCCAAAGACCTTGAAAGCGCCAGAGCACTTGCCAAAGAGAGCGAACATGAAGGAAGGTATCAATTTGAGTGGTGGGCATTGGGATTGGTGGACGCCCGGCCTGCTCAGGATAAAAAGAAAGGCGCAGACAAGGGTATTGATGGATATATCAACTTCTTTGACGATAACTCCGGTAAAGCAAAAACTATAGTTGTCCAAGTCAAAAGCGGTCACGTTACCTCCGCCTATGTTCAGGCCTTGAGGGGAGCGCTGGAGCGTGAGAAGTCCCCTATTGGTATACTGATAACCCTGGAGGAGCCGACCCGTCCAATGTTACAAGAGGCAGCGGCCGGGGGATTCTATGAGCCGGAGCACTTCCCAGAGCACCAGTATCCCCGGATACAGATACTTACCATTCGAGAATTGCTTGAGGGTAAAGAAGCCCAATATCCCCGCATAGCACCGCCCGCCACCTTCAAGCGGGCGCAGCGACACCAGAAAAGCATAGAAGACCAGCAACGCTTGGTATAAGGTTGACTTATAGGGGGTGATTTTATATGGTGATTAAGAATCTTCAAGGGACAGGTGAAGTATATGAGGGAAATAAGAAACTTGCAAAAGTCCGTTATGAGTTGAGTATTAAGCAAGAAATTCTGACAACAGAGGACTTTAGAGGCTCTCAGGAAGGTACTACTACATCTTGGTTGTTTTTACTTTACAATTTGTGATTTTGAAACTATCGCTACCTGTAGTATGGTTTATTATTGATTGTTAAAGCTAATCAAAGCTGAGAATCTCCCATATGAAAAGCTAATTAGTTAGCTCGTTTTATCTTCATTTTGTTCCAGTTGGCGCTTCAAAGATTCAACTTCAGCTCGTAACTCTTTGATGTCGTCTTCTGGTGTTCTGTCCCTAATTATGACATCCAAGCCTACAATCTGCGAACCTTGACTAATCTTATTTCTGCGATGTATCAATGAACGCCCTAATACAAACCGCCAATTACGAAATTTTAACCGTAAAATAAGTAATAGTCGCGGGATAAACGGCCATTTATATACCTTCCAAAGAGATAATAGCCAAATAGGAATCCCGAACAGAAGAACATACCTTGCCCAACACCATGAAACTGGGATTAACTCTGCTACTACCGTTAACACGACAGTCCCCGATATACTGGCAACGGCAGTCCAGATAAATTTCCGCATGTCCCTATTTTACCACAGGCTAACCTTATATTAGATAGATAATTATCACCCATAACGTCTCCTAATTTACTCTCAAAAACATACCCACTACCTGTGGTATGCCAATTTCCAATAACTGAATGCTCTTGATTATGTAAACTAGCAACCATAATGTAGTAGTAAGAATTTGACCGCCTCCTTTTGTTTTTCCCGTAAATTATGGTAATATATTAACGCTATCTAGGAGTGTAGCTCAGTTGGTAGAGCAGCGGTCTCCAAAACCGCCGGTCAGGGGTTCAAGTCCTCTCACTCCTGCCAGCGCCGGCCGGGGTGGCGGAATGGCAGACGCGCTAGCTTGAGGGGCTAGTGAACGCAAGTTCGTGAGAGTTCAAATCTCTCCTCCGGCACCATGTACGAGCGGAAGTAGTTCAGTGGTAGAATGCCTCCTTGCCAAGGAGGAGGTCGCGGGTTCGAACCCCGTCTTCCGCTCCATTTCTATTTTAAGGCACCTCATTTGGGTTCCCCCTGGATAATCTTTTCATACGTACTTTCTCTTATTGTAATTTAGCTTTAGTTTTATTGTCTCCGAACTGAGTATTCTCACCGGTAATCCAGATTGCCGCATCATTTATCCGTACTGTGTCTTCAATAAATTCAGATTGTACCCTGTGAGCGTAATATTCTTTTAGTCTGCCCGCTGATATTTGGCAGGCGGTAACGGCCCAGACTTATGTTTACCGGGTCCTGAAATTCGCCCCTTACTTAGTACCTTCTGCTGAGATGCTGTGTGGTACGACATGTCTGGCGGATGAGAGAGCACTCCTCCCAGATGCATTGACAGGGTAATTTGTTGCTGCTATTATCATGATAACTGGAAGGACGGTTGCAGCCATACCTGAGGAAAAATAATATTTACTCTTGCCCACGGTCTGCCGCAAGGCAAGGAAGGGTAAGATGCATAACGGCGGGTCAAAGACCTCACCGGAGAAAAGAATATCTGAAATATGAGCCCACACGCATATGCGTGTGGGCTTAACCTTTTATGATGAACTCTCTCAGGCTGGCACAACGGTTGGAAACCATCTTATCAACTATGGCCGTTGAGCCGAGAGCAGCGGGGGATATGCTCCTCTTGGAGCACTTTCAGGAAAGGGGGTGAGTCTTTTTCGGAGGCAGCATTTTATCAGTGTGGCGAACCGTTCAATAATTAAGGAGGAGTTTAATGCCAAAGGGAATACTCGATGGGATAAGGATTCTGGATTTAACTGTTTATCAGCTTGGCCCGGTCAATACCATGATGCTGGCGCTCATGGGGGCGGATGTCATCAAAATTGAGCCGCCGACAGGCGAACCCGGGCGTATCAATGTCCGGGGAAGAATGGTGCATGGCGGACAGGGTAAGGGATTTGGCGGTATTGACCTCTCGGCTTACTTTGAAGCTAATAATCACTGCAAGAGGAGCATCGTGCTTGACCTTACCAAGCCTAGGGCAATGGAGATTCTCTATCAACTGGTCGCCAAATCGGATGTTTTTGCCCAGAACATCAGGCCGGGCTCGGCCGAAAAGCTTGGGGCGGGCTACGAGACTCTAAAGAAGTATAATCCCAAGCTCATTTACTACACCGGCACGAGCTTCGGCACCAAGGGTCCCGATGGGCGGAAGCCCGGTATGGATGCCAGCGGCATCGCCCGTTCCGGCTGGTCTTATTTAGCCCCTACCGGGAATGATCCGCCGGTGCCAATCTGGTCGCTTTCCGGCTCATCCGACCAGATGGGTGCCATCATCGGTGCTTTCACCATTGTCTCCGCCCTCCTTGCCCGGGAGCGCTACGGCATCGGGCAGTACGTGGAGACATCGCACCTTACCGCCTCCATGTGGCTACTCCAGTGCCGCGGCCAGACCTCGTACTACATGAAGGGCTCAATGTTTAATGAGATGAGGGGTGCGGCGCGGGAGACAACGGCGAACACCATCTTTAACCACTACAAGTGCAAGGATGGGGAGTGGATTTCCCTGGTCAACCCGGTACAGCGGCACTGGGCGCCGGTCTGCACCGCCCTCGGCATCCCCGATTCTTTGCGCGATGACCCACGCTTCGTTGACCCGAAGGCGAGAAGAGATAATGCCCGGGCGGCGGTAAAACTGCTTGACGATTATTTCGCCAGGTGGACCCGTGACGAGTTCATCAAGCGGTGCGCGGGTAAGGACATCAACTGGGAGGAGGTGCAGAAATGGGATGACCTCCCCACTGACCCGCAGGTTATCGCCAATGAGTACACCAGCAAATACACCCATGACCTGACGGGCGAAACCTATGACGTCGTCAATTTGCCCGCCAAATTTACTGAGACGCCGGCAATGAGGCTGGGCAGAGCCCCGCTGCTGGGTGAACACACGGCGGAGATTCTGACCGACCTTCTCGGTTACAAGAAGGAGGATGTTCCCAGGCTCATTGAGGAGATTGGGAAACCGGTCCCGACCTTTGGTGAGGCGTAAAGATAATTCATTAACTTTGGATTTTGGCTGGTGCCGGATGCCATTCAGGTAATCTGATGCGAAGGCACCAGCCAGAGGCTGTCTATTTTTTGCGGCGGTCACGTTTCAAATATATGAGGAAGGAACGGTTTTCATGGCAAACGACGGGAGATTAATGGCTGGCATCTGCGGGCTCTACTGCGGGACGTGCCCGAACTACCTGGCCGCCCGCCAGGGGGATTTAGAGCAGCTTAAGACAATCGCGGCGGCAAACAGTATGAATGTGGCGGATGTTGGCTGCGACGGCTGTCTTTCGGACAGGGTCATGCCGTTCTGTGTGGAATGTAAGAACGGATTTCGCCGGTGCGCCGAAGACAAAGGGGTAACCTGGTGCTTTGAGTGCACCGAATTTCCCTGCGAGCGGCTTAGGAATTTTACGAAAATGCACATTGTGGACGGTATGCTGCACCACGCCCGTGTTATCGATGACCTGCAGTATATGAAAGAGCAGGGCGTTGACAAATGGATTGAAGGGCAGGAAAAAGCCGGGCGCTGTCCAGAATGCGGTAAAAGGCTGTACTGGTTTGTCCGTGAGTGTCCCGGATGCCACGCCAGGATAAGATAAAGGCCGGAGCCGGAGTTAAGGGTAAGGCATATAGAGAAGAAGCTATCTCATCAGTCCTCCCTTCAGGAAAGATAAGCTTTAACCGGGTTGTTCTGGACTGGGGTCAGCCAAAAAACAGGGGAAATCGCCGGGTTAAATAGCTTCAAACGGACAGGTATCGTGATGGGTAAGGGGAGCAGCATGGTCGTGATACGCCCCGAAAAGCCGCGGGATTACGCGGGAGTTCACGAGGTGAACCGTCTGGCATTCCGGCGGGAGAGTGAGGCACGCCTGATTGAGAGCCTCCGGAGCTCGTCCGGCTTTGTCCCGGAGCTTTCGCTTGTCGCTGTCGGGGGTAAGAACGTAGTCGGCCATATCCTCTTCAGCCCCGTCAGCATCGAGACACAAAGTGGTGATTTTCCGGCACTTGTTATGGCACCGATGGCGGTGAGGCCGGAGCAGAAAGAGGACATCAGCATCAAATTAATGCGGCAGGGACTGAAAGAATGCCAGCGCCTGGGACACCGGTGTGTGGTGGCTATCGGCGCCCTGGAAGACTACACGCGCTTCGGGTTTACCCCGGCGCCGCCCAAAGGGCTCAGGCCGACGTTCCGCATCCCTGGCGGAGACCTCATGGTGCTTGAACTTACCCCGGGAGCACTTGACGGTGTAAAGGGTACCGTTAAATTCCCGCCGGTATTCAGCGAATTATGGGAGGTGGTCACTCTCTAGAATGACGCCGCAGATACTATTCTACGACTGATTTATCCTTCCAGGAAAGAATAAATTAATACGATGTGCCGGCTGATATAATACCAATTCGTGATGAAAGTCCGCCTTTGGCAGACATACTACCCCAATAAATGAATTCTTGAGATGAAAGAATATCGGACACTTACTCCGCTAATTGGTATAATATGCCGGTATTCTTTTGGTACCTGTTTCAAATTGGTGGGAAAAAGGAATCTATTACGGTCTCTTTCACTGTCATCCGTGCGAAAACGATTTGACTGATAGTCATTGAGTAATCAAACAGATGGTTTAGGTCTCCCCCTTTGGGAAAGGGGTTCACCCTGGTTCCACTGAGTCACCACGAAGTGAATGATTCTCCCTGAAGGGGTTCATCCTGAAGGTTCACCCTGAAGGGATTAAGGGGGATTTCGATCTTAAAAATCCCTCTCAATCTCCCCCTGTTCAAGCCAGGGGCAAGCTCTTTAAGAAAGGGAGAGGTTGGGGTTTCTATATTTAATGATTCGCACCCACTAAACTGAAACACACACTTAGTAAAGTCCTCCTTTTGCCTCGTTCGACAACATAATGCTATAATAAACGTTAGTTCCTACAAGGGATTTTTAGCCCGGTTTTTAAGTTTCGGGGATGGTTTTCGGAATGCGGTTAGAATTTCCCTTGATTCGAAGCCTTGACTTTCCCTTTACTCATTCTCTATAATGCTTGACCTGTGTGCTCTTAACTGTTAAAGTTAGAATACGCCCGAGTAGCACAATGGCAGCGCAACCGCCTTGTAAGCGGTAGGTTAGTGGGTTCGACTCCCCTCTCGGGCTGATTTTTAAGTGGTGCACGGAGAGATGCCGGAGCGGTTAATCGGAGCAGACTGTAAATCTGCCGCCCTGACGGGCTTCGTGGGTTCGAATCCTACTCTCTCCACCATCCATATTTAATATACTGGACAATCTTAAGTCAAAAATATATAATAGAACGAATGCCCACATAGCTCAGTAGGTAGAGCACGTTCTTGGTAAGAACGGGGTCTTCAGTTCGAATCTGAATGTGGGCTCATGTAAATTAAAAGGGGGATTCGTAATGGCAAAGAAAAGGTTTGAAAGAACCAAACCACATGTTAACGTCGGTACCATCGGACACGTTGCCCATGGTAAGACCACACTGACCTCGGCGATAACGCTGGTATTATCCAAGCAGAGTCAGAATACAGCCTTTACCAGCTATGCCTCGATTAACGCCGCGCCGGAAGAGAAGGAACGCGGTCTCACTATCTCAATTTCTCACGTTGAGTATGAGACAGCCAAGCGGCATTATGCCCACATCGATTGCCCGGGCCATGCCGATTACATTAAAAATATGATTACCGGTGCCGCCCAGATGGATGGCGCTATCCTGGTTGTAAGCGCCCCGGACGGCCCGATGCCGCAGACAAGAGAGCACATCCTCCTTGCCCGCCAGGTAGAGGTCCCGGCTATGGTCGTTGCCCTCAACAAGTGTGATGCCATGGAAGATGAGGAACTCCTGGAACTTGTCGAGATGGAAGTAAGAGAGCTTGTCACCAAGTACGGCTTCCCCGGCGAGAAAATGCCGGTGGTTAGAGTTTCCGCTTTGAAGGCGCTTGAGTGCGGTTGCGGCAAGAAGGAATGCAAATGGTGCGGCCCAATCCTGAAGCTGATGGATGCCGTTGATGATTTCATCCCGACCCCGGTGAGAACGAAGGACAGGCCGTTCCTGCTGCCGGTCGAAGATGTCTTTTCCATCAAGGGACGCGGCACCGTGGCGACCGGCCGGGTTGAGCGCGGCATCGTCAAGGTGGGCGATGAACTTGAAATCGTCGGCCTCCATCACGAAGCTAAGAAAGTGGTCGCTACCGGTGTCGAGATGTTCCATAAGATGCTGGATTATGCCGAGCCGGGCGATGCCGTCGGCGTCCTCTTAAGAGGTGCCGAGCGTGAAGATGTCGAGCGCGGGCAGGTGCTGGCGGTTCCAAATACCGTTAAGCCGCATACCTATGCCGAGGTCCAGATTTACGCCCTCTCCAAGGAAGAGGGCGGACGCCATACCCCCTTCTTCAACGGTTACAAGCCCCAGTTCTACATCCGCACAACGGATGTGACCGGTACGCTTGAACTTCCCGAAGGGGTGGAAATGGTCATGCCGGGTGATAACGTTACGGCCAAGATAAAGCTCATTTACCCGGTAGCCCTTGAGACCGGCCTCCGCTTCGCCATCCGTGAGGGTGGCAAGACGGTTGGCGCCGGCAGCATTACCAAGATTATTGAGTAATGGGTTCTTGAAAGCTCAATTTATACCGGGGGACCTGGGGGTTGACTCATAGGTCCCCCTTTGACCAGAAAGAGATACAGGGAGAAACTTAATATCCGATGGCGAAAAAAGGTGAAAACAGGATAATCATCCAACTTGCCTGCAGTGATTGCAAGGAGCGTATCTATACCACGACAAAGAACAAGAAGAATGACACCCAGCGGCTGGAACTTTCCAAGTACTGTCCCCGCTGCCGCGCCCACAAGGTCTACCGGGAGGTAAGATAACCGCGGCTGGCTCCAGCGGGTAAATGAGGCATTATGAGAGATAGCACCGCCACCAAGCCGGCGAGCACCAGGGGAAAGTTCATTGGCGAGGTAGTCGCTGAAATTAAGAAAGTGACCTGGCTCTCACGGCGAGAAATCCTTAATTTGACTATCATGGTGCTCATTGTCACCATTGTGGTAGCGCTCATTCTCGGCGGAGTTGACTACGGCTTCAGCTACCTCATCCAGTTCTTCATTAACGGGTAAGCCGGGGTGCAATTTCTTGAGGGTCAGGCTGAATTAAGGTATATACTGGTTTTGAGATGTCGGAACAAACAAAAACAACAGTTTTAGAAAGTGAAAAAGCCTGGTATGTAATCCATACCTACTCCGGGTATGAAGACAGGGTGAAGCGCAATCTGGAACAGCGCGTGAAGTCGATGGACTCGGGCCACGAAATCTTTCGGGTTGAAGTTCCCATAGAGAAGGTAATCGAGGTCAAGAACGGCCAGCGTAAACCTGTTGACCGCAAGATTCTACCCAGTTACGTACTGGTCCAGATGAAAATGACCGACCAGAGCTGGAACGTCGTGAGGAACACGCCGGGGGTGACCGGTTTCGTCGGCAGCGGTACCAAACCCTCTCCTCTACCAGAGAAAGAGGTTGAGCGCATCTTAAAGCAGATGACGGCCGAATCACCGCACCTCAAGATTGGCCTCCATCCCGGCCAGAGTGTCCGGGTCATCGATGGGCCGTTTGTGGATTTCATGGGCACGGTTGATGATGTAAACCAGGAAAAAGGCAAAGTAAAGGTAATGCTCACTCTCTTCGGCCGGGAAACATCGGTTGAGCTTGACTTCCTGCAGGTCGAAAAGCTTTAATAGCTGTCAGCTTTCAGCAATCAGCCGTCAGCTTCGGGATAAAGGGTAAATGATAGTTGAAAGCTAACAGCTGATAGCTGTCTGCTTCCCAGGAGGAATTTGTGGCAAAGAAAGTTAAGGCAGTAATTAAACTCAATATTGAAGCAGGGAAAGCCAATCCGGCACCCCCCGTCGGCCCGGCACTGGGACAGCAAGGGGTCAACATCATGGCTTTCTGCAAGGAATATAACGAGCGCACCAAGTCGATGGCGGGCCAGGTTATTCCGGCCGAAGTAACGGTCTATGAAGACCGGTCATTCACCTTCATTACCAAGATGCCGCCGACATCAGCGCTTCTCAAAAAGGCGGCAAACATCGAGAAGGGTTCCGGCACGGCGGGTGGGGCACAGGTCGCCAAGATATCGAGCGCCAAAATTCGCGAGATAGCGGAGCTCAAAGCGAAAGATATGAATAGCTATGACCTCGAGGGGGCCATTAAGACGGTTGCCGGTACGGCAAAGAGCATGGGAATTACAGTAGAGGATTAAAGATATGGCAGAGAGAGGCAAAAAATACGAGGAAGCAGTAAAGCTGCTTGACAAAGAAAAAGCTTATACTCCGGAGGAGGCGGCAGGCCTCACGAAGAAAATGCACACCGCCAAATTCGACGAGACGGTAAACCTTTCCCTCCGCATGGGGGTTGACCCGCGCAACGCCAACCAGCAGGTAAGGGGCGTGGCCGTGCTGCCCAACGGGCTCGGGAAAAAGGTTAGGGTGCTCGTTTTCGCCCAGGGTGAAGCCGAGAAGGCGGCGCTCGAAGCCGGGGCAGACTTTGCCGGCTCAGACGACCTCATCAAGAAAATAGAAGGCGGCTGGACGGAATTCGATGTCGCCATGGCCACTCCCGATATGATGGCTAGGGTCGGCCGGCTCGGTAGAGTCCTGGGCCGGAAGGGCCTCATGCCAAACCCCAAGGCGGGGACGGTTGTCCAGCCAAACGACCTGACGCGGGCTATCGGCGACGCCCGCAAAGGCCGCGTCGAATTCAAGCTTGACCGCTCATCTATCATCCACGTTCCGGTCGGCAAGGTGAGCTTCGAAGATAAGGCGATTGCCGAGAACGTTGACGCCGTCATTGACGCCGTTAATCGGGCGAAGCCGTCAGGGGCCAAGGGGCAGTTCTTCAAGAGCGCTTACGTTTCCAGCACGATGGGGCCTGGCATCAAGCTCGATGTCAGGCAGGCGCTGGGAACAAAGACCGAGAAGCAATAACAATTTGCCTTAACAATTGAATAATCCTAAGACCGTAGGTTCCCGATAAAATCGGGATTAATTGAGTGCCTGCCGAGGATAACCAACTTAGACAATATCAGTCTATTTGTGTCCCCGTGCAGTTGCGTTTGATTGCACGGGATTTTTTATTTGGTTAAAAGTCCAGGTATCAAATACCAAGCTTCAAATGAAAACAAAAGATAAATGAAAAGAACTCTGACTGTCATTGCGAGGGCACGAAGTGCCCGTGGCAATCTCCGATTGGAGTGAGCGATTCTGTCATTGGAGATTCTCACGAAAATAGCTGACCAATCAATAATTGTCATTCCCGCGAAGGCGGGAATCCAGAAGCCGCAAGGCTTGTATATTAAAAGAACTTTTGGATTGTCGGGTCAAGCCCGACAATGACAAAAATATGAGGCTATTTTCATCCTTCGTGTACCGTTGGCAAGCGGCATGAACGATTGCTTCGCTTCGCTCGCAATGACATAGTAAGTCTTTTATTATTTGTCAAAGGTACTGGTAAAAGATTGTTTAGAATTTATTGTTTATTGAAGAGGAGGTGAAAAAGATGCCCACTCCCAAGAAAGCCGAGACGATTGAAAAGCTGAAAGAAGCCTTTTCAAAGTCGCCCGGCGCCGTTATTGCCGATTACCGCGGGCTCAGGGCCTCAGAGATGACGGCCTTAAGGCGCAAGCTCAAAGAGTCCGGCGTGGTGCTGGTTGTGGTGAAGAATACCTTAGCCGGTATCGCCGCAACCAGAGCTGGTAAAGCGGCGTTAACCGCCGCTTTTGCCGGGCCAGTCGCCATCGCCTTTGGTTCCGGCGATGTTGCCCAGCCAGCCAAGTCGCTGCTTGAGTATGTCCGGACCAACCGTGATACTAAACTCACCATCAAGGGCGGGTTCCTGACCGACCGGTTAATTTCTGCTGCCGATGTGACAACGCTGGCGGCGCTGCCGTCGCGTGAGGTGCTCATTGCCCGGCTCATGGGTGGTATTCAGGCCCCCATTGCCCGTCTTGTCGGCCAGCTTCAAGCCCCGTTAAGCGGGTTTACCCGCGTCCTTGAAGCCAGAAGGAAGCAGCTTGAAGAAAGCGCTGCCAAAGCTCCGGAAACCCCGGCTGCTCCCGCCGCTCCGGCGGCTGCGTAATATTGCAAAATAGTAATTATATTTAGATAGAGGAGGGTAAAAACATGGCTGATACCAAAGCAATTTTAGACCAGATTAAGACCCTGAATGTCGTCGAGCTGGCCGAGCTCATCAAGATGATGGAGACCGAGTTCGGCGTTTCGGCCGCCGCCCCCGTTGCGGTCGCCGCCGCCCCGGCCGCTGGTGCCGCTGCCGCCGCTCTGGTTGAGGAAAAGACCGAGTTCACCGTCATTTTGAAGGAAATTGGCCCCAACAAAATCAACGTCATCAAAGCTGTCCGCGAACTCACCGGCCTGGGCCTCAAGGAGTCTAAGGACTTAGTTGAGAGCGCCCCCAAACCCGTCAAGGAAAAGGTCGGCAAGGACGATGCTAATGCCGCCAAGGAAAAACTCGTTGCCGCCGGCGCGACCGTTGATTTAACGTAGACCTCATTCGATAAACCGAACCATGCGTAATTAAAAAGAGGGGGAATTTCTCTCCCTCTTTTTTCTTTCCACGAGTCGATGGCAGTTAAGGGTTCTTCAGACACTCATTGTGGTTGTCAACGTTGCGCATGATGAACGTATCGCCGCGCCGTTCGTAAGTCATGCGGTATTTGGCGTCAACGTAAGCCTCAAAAATACCCGGATGACCCCGTACCGGATGGCTACAAAGCCCGGGATGCCGGAAATCGGTATCAAGAAATTCGATGGCTTTATCTACTTTTCGTTGAATCACGTCAGATAATTCCCCGTACTGTTTTCTGAATTTGGAGGTATAGCGTACGGTCATTATCTTTTTCCCGCATGCGCCTTTTTAGATTCCTTAACTTCCTTTGCATATTCATGGAGAGAAGCAATGGCGCTTTTAGCGTCAGGAAAACTGTAAACCCGTCCGGCTTTAATATCCTCGTCGGCTTCTCTTTCGCCTTCCTGCCAGCGCTTCGTCCAGAACCATGCCTGGTCTTTATCCACTAGTTTTTTTAATTTGAGAACAATTTCTCCGTCCCTTACATGGACATCAAGGAAGTCGCCCTCTTCTATGCCAAGCTTTTTCCTTATTGATTGGGGCAAAGTTAACTGTGATTTTTTACGTACCTGAATCAGTTCTGACATATGTTTCTCCCACAATCTGATATTCCAACTATCTGACTGTAGAATAAGGTTTTACCAGCTAAATGTCAAGGATTTTCCTGCTATTGCGTTCGGCTATGGCGCAATTCTCCAATTAGCCTTTTCGTAAAGAGGCAGTTATCGAATTATTGGAGTCCCTGCTTTACCGGCTTACGCCTCCAGCAGTTCTATCTTGAAAATGACCGGACGCGAACCATCGCTGCAGCAAGCAAGCGTGGCCCCTTTCTCTTTGATCCAGGGGAAACTGCCACCGAAGCGCAGATGGGATATTTGCGGCTGGATATCGGCATAAGCCCACGGGCAGAATCCTTGCGGAAACTGGGATGGGTCAAAGACAAATTCTTGCCCGTCCTGAAAGCGCGGGCAAACCGGAGCATCTACCAGGGTTAGCGGCGGCTTGTTACCATATAGTTCCTTGTTATTCAGCCTTTTCACCACGGTAATCTTGATTTTAGCCATTTTGTTTCCTCCTCTCAATTTATAAATCATTAACGCAGGCTAATTGTCACAGACACTTTTAATGTCATTGTCGGGCTTGACCCGACAATCCAGAACAGCATAAGAACACTCATCAAGGGTTTACCCAACAACAATCCAATCCGCCTTCGGCGGACTGGATTCCGGCGAAAGCCGGAATGACAGTTTTCAGTGGGTTTCTATTTTATCCCTGGTATTCCTCTTCTCTAAAGAGGGCATCCATTGACTTAATGTACTGCTCTCTGGTCATGGGCGGTTTATCCTTCGCGATGATTTCTTTGGCTTTAACGGCGTTGTCAGCTAAAAGGTCAATCACCGTCATCGCCATCGCTTTGGCCGGGTTAATGAGCGCAATTTCGTAGTCCACAATCAGGTAGTCGTTGCCATGCGGGGTGCCGGTCGCACCGCCTGAGAAGGGGTGGATGGCGGGCTTGACCTGGCTGACATCGCCGAAATCGGACGAGCTGCCACGGTGTCCCAGGTTGCCGATAGCTTCCTCGCCGACAATGGCAACGGCATTTGGCTTAAAGACATCCCACAGGACGGGGTGCGCGGCGAGAGGCATACCGCCCGGGATGGTGGTTATCTTGACCTTCGCCCCGACAGCCATTGCTCCCGCCCGAAGCGCCCGGTCGAATTTCATGTTGGCATCCAGCATGGCCGGGGCGGCCTTGGCGCGGATGTAGCTCTCCAGTCTAACATCGGCCGGGACAGCGTTCACAACGTCGCCGCCTTTGGTGATGATGGGATGAACGCGGACGGCATCGTTATCCTGGAAGGTCTCGCGCTGGGCGTGGATGGCGGATAAAGCGAGCATGGCGGCGTTGAGCGCGTTGATGCCTTTATGCGGCGCGCCCCCGGCGTGAGCGGCCTTGCCGATGAACTGCACCTTCTTTCTAACGTTACCGTTCCATGACTCGGCCTGTGCCAGCTTTTTGCCCTCAAGCTCAGGTGAGGTGTGGGTCATCATGGCGATGTCCACATCATCAAACTCTCCAAGCTTGATAAACTCCTGCTTGCCGCAGAGGTAAGAAAGCTTCCCCTGCCTTCTTAAGTTATCGCGGAAATCAATCTCAATGCCTTCCTCGGCGGGAACAGCGATGAAGACGACTCTACCCGCAAGTGAAGGAGGGACGCCGGACTTGGTAATTGCACAGGCTACGGCGTACATCATGGCTATCTGGACGTTGTGCCCGCAGACGTGGGCAGCGCCCGTTACTTTATCGGCAAACGGATGGTCAGGCACGATGAGAGAGTCAAGCTCTCCCATGACGCAGATGGAAGGACCTGAACTCCCCCCGTTCACCGACCCCTTGACACCGGTAATGGCAATACCCGTCCGGTGTTGTATCCCAAGCTCATTAAACTTCTGTGAAACGAGCTTTGCTGTCTTGACCTCGCGAAAGCCTGTCTCCGGGTTCTGGAGAATTGTCTTGGCGAGGCTAATAATCTCATCCTTTCGGCTGTCAATTTCCCGGCAGACCTTTGCTTTTAATTCGTCTTTTGACGGCATGTCACGCTCCTTCTTATTCAATTGTCATTGTCGGGCTTGACCCGACAATCCAGAGTATAAGTTGTTTTCTTCTTCCTTATTCTACATTTCTCCATCGACTTTTAGGCAAGGGGAGAGGAGATAAGCACGGGTTGCTTCGGGCTGAAGCCCTCACAATGACAGCGTCCTTACTTCCTCCAGCTTCGCATTAGCTGGTATTGGACGTACCATTTATATTCCAGATTTTTAGGAAATTCTATCCGCAAACCCTGCCGGAATGCCGCCAGTTCAGGGCTTTTCTCAAAGTTCTCAAAACTTTTAATATCCTCAAAGCGAATGATGGATACATATGCAGGGTACACGATAGGAACTTTGGGTACAACGGCATACGGTGAATAAGTATATCTAAACTTATAACGGGAAAATTGTTGGAGACCGGGCAATTTTATAAGCAATGGCACATACACTTCGTTTCCAAATTTTGTAAACCAGTTATCATACTTTTCTTCATCCGCTGGCGGCAGTTCGTAGCCTTCGATATGCACGATTGGCGCATCTTCAGGCTTGAACTCCCCTGCTTTTTCAGTGAATGAAGAACTTCTAAAGCTTTTTATCAGTTCATATAAAGCTGTCCATCCTACTTCACGCCGGTTTGCCCACATTGTATCCTGGTCTTTAACAAATTCTTTATAAAAAGGGGCATTCTGGGCTTTCATCCAGCCATCAAGGCTCTCGAAATAAACAATAGCCAAACTGCGAAAATATTGAGGGCTTTCTTTCACGATGCGATAAGATTCAATTGCTTTATAACCTTCGACCATTTTTATTATCATGGGAGCATAGACTTCGTTATACCAGTTTGAGAATCTTTCACGATATTCGGGATGGATATTTGAGGTTGCTAGGCGGATCAGTGGTCTGTTTTCCATCTTACTTCCTCCAGCTTACTTCCTGAAGCTTTTTGTCAGTTGATACTGGACGTACCATATAAAGTTTAACCCGGGAGGGAAAACACTGCGAAGAGATTTCTGAAAGGCAATCAGTTCCGGGCTTCTGGTATAGTTTTCGAAAGCTTCGATGGTTGCAAAGTACAGAATGGAAAGGAAAGGTGGTAAATCCCACTCTCTTTCATCATATATTCCCTTGAGGCCGGCGTTTTTGTAACAGTCATAGCCCTTCAGGCCCGGAAGCCTGAGAAATAGCGGGATGAAAGCGTTGAAACCGAAGTTTATTAACCACTCTCGGTACTTTTCCTGACTCTCCGGCCGCAGATAGTAAGCTTCCAGGTGTATAAAAGGCGCATCATCAATTCTTGTATCTTCTTTGCTAATAGTTCTTGTCGGTTCACTTCTGAAGCTTTTCAAAAGTTCACAAGGTCGGCTCCAGGTTACCTCCATAATGCGACGCTTCGTCCAGGCTGCCAGTTCTCCAGCCACCGCGATTACTTCCGGGCTTTTCAGCGAATCCTCCCAGAGCTTAAGATTTTCGTAATGCCTGATAGTAACCTGTAAAGGGTAGGCAGAATTTTCTTTAACAATCCGGTAGCGGTCGGTTCCCGTTAATCCGGCAACCTTCAATAACATTAAGGGGTGATATACTTCCTGTGACCACTGGTCATATCTGTTCCATGTATCAGCATCCGTTCCCGGAGCCGGGGTATAACCTGTCAGGTTAATAACCGGTGCGTTTTCCATCTTACTTCCTCCGTCGGGAGATTTATTGCTGAAATATTAACGAAAGACTACCCTTTAGTAATTGGCTTGTCAAGCAATAGAATGCTCCTGTTTGCCAATAAATGAGGACAAACCCGATATGTTATTACGAGCGAAGCAATCGTTCATGCCGCTTGCCATCGGCACCATGAAGGATGAAAATAGCCTCATATTTTTGTCATTGTCGGGCTTGACCCGACAATCCACAACGATAAAGGATTGTTTACCATTGAGAGATTACTTAACACAATACACAAGCCTTACGGCTTCTGGATTCCCGCTTTCGCGGGAATGATAGTTTTAGATTGGATTGTCTATTTCCGTGAGAATCTCTGATTCGGAGATTGCCACGTCGTCCTTCCCTCTTCGATGTTAATAAGGAAAAGGGAAGGACTCCTCGCAATGACAGTTCATTGTCCCTCTGACAAATTTGAAGCAAAAGAGTATAATGATATATCTGAAAAAATATGCCCGTGTTCTTGTATGAGACTAAAAGTCAGAAAGAATTCATTAAAAGAAGGTGTGAATTCCTCGCGACTATAAAGAGGGAATCACCTGTAAAACAGGGAAAGCAATATGCCAGCTAAGAAAGATTAT
>Ga0315295_10001433_pt1 | contig 20475 bp, 24 predicted proteins | sample YL17G14_0_MG_FD_204453 | JGI IMG/M metagenome (GOLD analysis project Ga0315295, IMG submission 204453) | Sediment microbial communities from Yellowstone Lake, YNP, Wyoming, USA - YL17G14_0 | ecosystem: Environmental > Aquatic > Freshwater > Lake > Sediment | place: USA: Wyoming | collected...
ATGAGATCGCCCGCCTGTCTTGTCCCATCGATCTCCCTGAACGAAGGATCTCCATGAATGTCCCGCATGTTGAAGGGCACCTGGTTCTTGTGGTGTACCCCTGCCGTCGTTATGAGTGAGATTTTGCTGAGGTGGAGCGGTTTACCTACCGGTGTCCATGGTATGGTGTCAGATTCCGCAGGCCTGTATAACGCGATGAAGGGCTTCGCGAGAGAGGGGAAGCGGGTGAGCAGTTTTGCGATGAGACGTTTCATTTGCATAAAGCGATATGCATTCGTGGAGACATCCTCTGAGTCTTCTGTTTTGAAAAATAAAACGGTTCTCTGCTATATTGTACCATAGTGGATAAGAGAGCGAGGCTTGTCGAATACATCAAGAGGCACTCATTCCAGAAAAGCGATACACCCATCTATCGGCTTTCCTCAGGGAACATGAGCAACTTCTACTTTGATCTGAAGAAGACGACCTATTCCCCTGAGGGGCAGTACCTTGTCGGGAACCTCGTCTTTGAGAAGATCATGGATAACGGTCTCAGGCCGAAAGCGATCGGAGGGCTCACAATGGGAGCCGATCCCATAGCTTCCGCTACCGCTTACACCTCATTCCTCAGAAATGAACCTGTCGAGGCGATGGTAATCAGGAAGGAGCCGAAAGGTCACGGCACTATGAGCCGGATCGAGGGGAATGTGAAGGCCGGTGATGAGGTGATCATCATTGACGATGTGGTCACCTCGGGGGGATCGACGATCAGGGCGATTGAGGCGGCTGAAGAGGCAGGTCTTCACATCGTGGCGGTCATCATTCTTCTCGACCGGTGTGAATTAGGGGGAAGGGAAAATATCGAAAGGCGCGGCTATCCTGTCTATTCGATTCTCACGATAAAGGATTTCTTTTAAGGAAGAAAGGAGCAAGAGATCTCTTCCATACTTATCGACGGCTACAACCTCATAGGTACTTCCCACAGGGACCTCGAGACCCAGAGGGACAGACTGATCGACCTCCTCATCGAGTACCGCACAATGAAAAGGCACGCCATCGTGGTCGTTTTCGATGGATGGAAGGGCGGGAGCGGGGTACAGAGCCATTTTTTGAAGGGCGGGGTGAGGATCATCTATTCGAGGCTCGGCGAAAATGCCGATGCGGTCATAAAGAGGATAGTATCCTCAGAAGACCGTCAATGGATCGTAGTGACTTCTGATAGGGAGATTGCATCCTATGCCTGGGCAAATGGGTGCATCCCCGTCTCTTCGGAGGTGTTCCTTCCGATCATCGAAGGGCAAAAAGGTTCAGGAGGTGAAAGGCAGGCTATCGAAGGGGCAGATGATGAGGAAGAGCCTTCGGAGCAGAGGAAGGGCAGTCCAAGGAAGTTGTCCAGGAAAGAAAAGGCTCTCAGGAGGGCTATTGCGAAGCTCTGATGAAGATCCTATCGAGTTTTAAACCGGCAGAGACCCTCACGCTGGCATTCATTCTATTCCTCATCCTGATCTCTTCCCTCTTCTATAAAGCGATTCCAAAAGCCCAACCCCTCATCCTTCTCTACCTCTTCCTTTTTCTTGTCCAGTTTATCCTGGCAAGGGCTTCCGGGCTTTCGAAGAGGAGCAGGACTACGGATATGATTAAGTCCATCATCTTCCCTGTAGTCGCGGTCTTGATCATTTTCGACAGCCTTGAACTCATCGTGCATTCAGTCAACCCTAAGGACATAGACCCGTTCCTCATACGACTGGACTACCGCATTTTCCAGGGATACCCGACGGTGATGCTCGAATCCATCCAGCATCCCCTTCTTGCTGACCTCCTCCAGGTGGCGTACTCAACTTACTATTTCCTTCCCGTCTCTTTCGGTCTGATATTGAAGCTTCGGGGGGAGGAGGAGGCATTCGATAGAGCAGTCTTCCTTATTCTCCTCTGTTTCTATCTTTCCTATGTAGGCTATATGCTCTTCCCTGCCCTCGGTCCCCGACATGTGATGCATCACCTCCAGTCGAAGGAGATAGAGGGTCTCTTTTTGGTAGAACCTATCCAGAGAACCCTCAATACCCTGGAGGGTATCAAACGGGATGCCTTTCCAAGCGGCCATACGGCAGTTGCCCTTGTGGTGTCCGTTCTCGCGTACCGTTTCCATAGAGGCTACTTCTTTGTGACTGCTCCGATCATCGCCATGCTTGTCTTTTCCACAGTCTATTGCAGGTACCACTACGTTGTTGATGTCCTTGGAGGAATATTCCTCACGCTCATTACCTTCTTCATAGGAGACCGTTACTATGACTACTGGAAAGCCAGGAACCATACTCATCATTGAAGACGAGAAGAAAATCTCCGAGATAGTGAGGATGTACCTCGAGCGGGAGGGGTTCAGGGCGAAGGTTGCCGATACGGGGGAAAAGGCATTAAGTCTCCTTAAGGAGCACTTCGACCTGATCATCCTGGACCTCATGCTCCCCGATATCCCCGGTGAGGATCTCTGCCGCATGATACGGGAGATCTCTGACGTCCCGGTCATCATGCTCACTGCGAAGAGCGGTGAGGAAGACAGGATAAGGGGGCTCGGGATAGGTGCCGACGATTATGTGGTGAAGCCCTTCAGTCCGAGGGAACTGGTGGCACGGGTGAAGGCGCACCTCAGAAGGGCAAAGAGATTGGAGAAAAAGACATTGAGTTTTAACAGAGGGGCCCTCACGCTCGATACGGAGAAACTCGATGTCAGGAAGAACGGAGTGCCTGTGATGCTCACCTCCACCGAATTCAGGATCCTCATGGCCTTTGCAGAGAAGCCCGGCAGGGTGCTGACAAGGCTCCAGCTCATCAATATGGTACAGGGGTATGATTTCGAAGGATATGACAGGACCATCGATGCGCACATCAAGAATCTGAGGCACAAGATAGAGGGCGACCAGAGGAATCCGGAGTTCATCAAAACCGTCTACGGGGTAGGGTACAGGTTTTCGGGAATACCTGATGAGGGCTAAGCTTTTTCTATCCTTTCTTGCCGTTATACTTATCTCCCTCGTCTCGAGTCTCCTCTTCGGGAGACTCATCATGAAGGACTTCGAAGAGTATGACAGGGGCACCAGGGAGGACCACCTCTATTGGGTACTGGCCACGATCGAGGGCAGTTTTCAGGGCGGGGAGTGGAATATGACCTCCCTTGCCTACTCGATCCACTGGGGGATGATGCTCGGGTTCGATGTGAAGGTTGAGGACAATGAGGGGAGAGAGGTGCTGAACTCGCAAGATGTCATGGCATCCCTCCCCCTTGCCTTGAAGAGGAGGATGGAATCGATTGTCCGCATGCACTCGAAGATGAGCAGGTTTGAGGAGTACCCCCTCTATAGCGAAGGAGAGGAGATAGGTACCCTTTATGTCAGGCCACTGATGAGGAAAGGCTCAGCAAAGGTAAAAGAGGAGATCTTCATGAAACGGGGAAGGTACTTCCTCATCGTATCCTTTGTGATTTCCGGTGCAGGTGCGGTCGCCATGGCGCTCTTCTTTAGCCTCTCCCTTTCACGGCCGATCAAGAGGTTAAAAGAAGCCGCAGACAGGGTTGCCAAGGGTGACTTCAGTGTGAGGGTGCATCTTAGGCCTACAGCCCATAGGGAAAAGAATCGGTTCCAACGTTTCCTTCATACCGATGAATTGACAAGCCTCTCAGAGAGGTTCAATTATATGGCTGAAGCACTCGAAAGGGAAGAGGTTCTGAGGAAACGGCTCACTTCCAATATCGCCCACGAGCTGAGGACCCCTATTGCGGTGATGAAGGCCCAGGCAGAGGCGATGATTGACGGGGTGATTGAAGACAGGGCCCAGGGGCTTGCAACGATCAACAGCGAAATAGAGAATTTAACCCGACTCATTGTGGGAATCGAGGATCTCACGAAGGCAGAGGCAAGTTTCTTCTCCGAAAGTGAATACGGGATGCTGAACCTGAAGGAGTTCCTGAAGAGCATCGTATATGCCATGGAGCCCATATTCCATGAAAAAGGGCTGGGCCTTACCCTCGTCGATGGGGATTCCATAGATGCGGTCACCGATGCCGGGAAACTCGAAAGAATTATAAGGAATATCCTCTCCAATTCACATAAGTATACAGAGCGCGGCGGTGTGTTGATCACCTACGGCAGGGAAGGAGGGGAATTCTTTATCGACATCAAGGATACGGGAAGGGGTATCCCGGAGGAGGAGGTCACCAGGATATTTACGCGTTTTTACCGGATGAATAACGCATCCGGTTCGGGTGCAGGCATAGGGCTCGCTATTGTAAAAGAGCTTGTTGCGATCATGAGAGGAAGGATTGATGTCCGGAGCAAGGTCGGTGAGGGAACGACCTTCAGGTTATGGCTCCCGTTGAAAGCAGAGCATTTGGGCGGTTAACTCTGCCGCTGCAAAAAGATGCGTATCCCTTTTAAGAAGTCAAAGGACGGTATATTGCTGGCCGTGAGAGTACAGCCCCGTTCCTCGAAGAGAGGAATCGAGGGTGTATCAGGTGACACCCTGAAGGTGAAGCTCACTGCACCTCCTCATGAAGGGGCAGCGAATGAGCAGCTCATAGAGCTTCTCTCAGAGGAGCTTGGTGTCAGGAAGGGTTCTATCAAGATCATCAAAGGGAGTGGGTCACGGAATAAGGTGGTAGAGATCAGGGGGCTCGAAACACTCTGAGGTAATTCATATTTCCTTCACCTTACTCTTCCATAGTATAATGAATTATAGATAGAGCATGAAAAGGAATCCACCTATGACCTTGCTCATCATTACTGCGGTCATCTTATTCATACTGGCACCATATAACGTCTTAGGCTCCGATGCAGGCATACCCTATGGCGATGACTGCCAGCGATGCAGCGAATACGGAATCTGCAGGGAAGACCTCGGACCGAAAGAGGCTGAATCGGCGATTGATCGCTACTTCTCGAGCAGGGGACTCGCAGCTGCGAACAAGCGGCACAAGGGGAGGTTCATCGAGGCCGATGTTTACAGGAACAACAGGCTCGTTGACAAGGTGATCTTTGACAGAAAAACCGGTCGGATACGGTCGACCTATTAGGCAGATCCAACAGCATGAAACTTTCCCTTTTAGCTGATTTCTGAAAAAAAATCTCACGGACAGCAAAAATATCTCACGGACAGCAATAAAAGACCTTGACATTAAATTAAAATTAGTTAATAATGATAAAAGTATAGGAGTAATTAATTAGGGAGGGGTAAAAAATGAAAAAGTTTTCTTCATTTCTTGTAGCTATTGTCTTTCTCTTTGGTATAACGGTTGGCGTTTACGCCGCTTCCTCTGACGTGAGCCTCAACGAAAGCACTGTAACAATTACCCAAGATACGGACTCGCAACAGTACGATACTGAAGCAGCAAGTCTAAATAAAAAACCAAAAAAACCACGAATCGCTGTTCCTGAACCCTCCACGCTCCTCCTTCTCGGTTCCGGGCTTGCCGGGCTGATTGGATTTGGAATTCTCAGGAAGAAGCTGAAGATATAAACTATAATAAACTTCAGAAGAATCAAAAAGGGGCTGCAAGTGTGTGCAGCCTTTTTTTGTGCCTTCATGACGTAACAGCATCTTCTCGTTCCAATAAATACATCAAATATATAGTAAGACAATTGGAATGCGGATCTTCATCCATCACAGTGGGGCGCTCGGTGACCTCCTCCTCTCTCTCCCGGCAATAGAGACCCTGAGGGCATCCGGTGATGTCGTCCACCTCTCGGGACGACGGGATGTCGTTGATTTCCTGATAAAGATCGGATACATACATGAGACATCAGACAGCGACAGCTCCCTGTTTCTCCCTCTGTTCACCGGGATTTACGACAGCGCAATACGGCATTTTCTTGGCGGTTTTGACAAAGTATATGTCTTCACCGTGAACGGAAGTTCGGAGTTCGTAAAACATATGCACTCCATGGTCAGAAACCTCTGGGTCATCCACACCATACCTCCTCCGGGTACAAGGATGCATGTTTCAAAGTTCAGGTTACAACAGATCTTACCGCATGATAATTTTACCGTCACGGGTTGTTCTCCCTTATCAACTCTCACCACCGCCTCTATCTATATGGAAAAGGCGATGGAAATGCTCGAAAATGCGGGCTATGACTTCAAGAAGCCTCTCACTGCCATTCATCCAGGGAGCGGTGGAAGGTGGAAGTGCTGGCCTTTTGATCATTGTAAAGGGCTTGCAATGAAACTGAGAGAGGCAGGGGATCATTTTCTTCTCCTCCTTTCCGGTCCGGCCGAGGAGGGGGAACTGAAAAAAGGGACCGAAAGCCTCGCTGCCACACTGGGAAAAGGCTGTCTCCATGCATCGGGACTCGAACTTATCACGGTTGCTTCCCTTTTGAGCCTCTGTGATTTCTACATTGGCAATGACTCCGGGATCACTCATCTCGCCTCATTTCTCACAAAAAAGGGCATTGCCCTCTTCGGCCCTACAGACCCGGCGCTGTGGAGACCCATTCACAACGGATATATGGTCATAAGGCCAAATCATGAATGTGCGCCCTGCGAGAACATGCTTTCATGGAATGCCTTGGGGAAATATCCCAGCGACTGTCATATCCAGTGCCTCTCAGATATTTCTGTGCAGACGGTATACGATGCTGTGAGTCCGAATTTTCCAAGGTAGCTTGAAGTCAGGATTCATTCTTATTGTCCTGCCGTGTGGCAATAGAATTTGTCTATCAGTATATGTTTTTATATTGAAATGCTCTATAATTAATCATATCCTTATATTCTCATGACCTTAAATTCCTGCCCTTGGCAGGATATCATGCATACTTAAAAAAAGGAGGGATCTATGGACAAGGAGCGCATCAAGAAGATCCTTGCAGGTCTCAGTATTGCAGGTCTCATGACCGGTGGTGTCCTGATAACCCCTGAACGTGCCTACTCTGCATGAGGCGGCAGTGCAACCGGTGCAGGTAGCACCAAGGAACAGGTAAAGCCGAGCGGAACCAGCGAGTCAAAGACCAGTGCGGGTAGCACTGAAGAGGAAAAGGACCAGGATAAGGAAAAGGGAACGGAAGTCAAGCCGGAGACAGAGAAGACACCCCCACAAAGCAGTTGAAGCGGGAGCAAGAAATAGTGCTGGCAGCACTATCTTTTAACCGCATAGGCTGTTGCATTCCCTTTATTGAGGTATACGACACTCTATGAGCTTGATTTCTCATAGACTCGAAGAGACTTACTCTGCCTGCCGTTCGCTCATCGATACTGAAACCTGGAACATGATCATCACTGATCATACTGAAGAAGAAGAGCTGGAAAAACTGATCAAGAAATTGGGAAACAGGAAAGGCGAGTTCGGATTGCCCGGCTTTCTCCCCGAGCTCGCCCGTCTGGAGCGGATCGTAAGGAATCTGAAAACGGAGGACCCCGGGATTCCCACTGAAGTGGAGAGGACCTCACCCAATCCTACCCTGCAGATCCTTACCCTTTCCTGGAAAAATCTTGTTCCCCTTGTGAACTTTGGCACAGTGGACATCATTGAAAAACCGGAACCTGTGGAAGAGATGATCCTGGTGTGGAAGAATCCCATTACGGGGGAAGTAATGATTCAGCCTGCCTCCAACGAAGACCTCCTCGCCCTCAAGATCGTGGTCGAGGAGATTGATCCGAGAGAGGTGACAAAGATCGGCAATGTCCCAATCAGCTCAATAGACACACTCATCAGCCGTGCGGTAAAGGCCGGAATCCTGATCGCACCCGCTCCGAAGATCAGACGGGAAGAGGATTTTCCCCATGGACGGGGTATCAAGGAACGGTTCCTGACGGCTGAGGCATTCACGCTCCAGTGGCATATCACCCAGGCCTGCGACCTCCACTGCAAGCACTGTTATGACCGGAGTGACCGGTCTCACCTGCCGCTCGACAGGGCTATCGCCATTCTCGACGAGCTCTATGATTTCTGCAGGGCGCGATTCGTCCATGGGCAGGTCTCTTTCTCCGGAGGAAACCCTTTTCTCTACCCCTACTTTGACGAGCTTTACAGGGCAGCCTCTGACCGGGGGTTTTCCCTCGCAATACTCGGCAATCCTGTGAAACGTGCATGGATAGAGGAGATTGCGGGGATCGAAAGACCCGTCTTTTTCCAGGTGAGCCTCGAGGGATTAGAGGGACATAATGATTTTATAAGGGGCCCCGGTCACTTCGGGAGGACCATAGAATTCCTCGATCTCCTCAGGGACTTCGGCATCTACTCAATGGTGATGCTCACCCTCACGGAGGATAATCTTGACCAGGTGATGCCCCTTGCCGAGTTTCTCCGCGGCAAAACGGACCTCTTCAACTTCAACCGTCTCTCGATGGTCGGTGAAGGGGCAAACCTCCGTCTCCCCTCCCAAAAAGGATACACAGCATTCCTCAAAAGGTATAACGAGGCGGCCGGGGGGAACCCTGTTATGGGACTCAAGGACAATCTCATCAATATCCTCCGGTATCGGGATGGACTGGAACCCTTCGGTGGCTGCACCGGCCATGGATGCGGTGCAGCCTTCAATTTCGTTACCCTCCTCCCTGACGGTGAGGTTCACGCCTGCCGTAAACTCCCGTCCAAGATCGGCAATATCTTCGAGAGCAGCCTTGCGGAAATCTATGATTCAGAAATAGCGAGGTGTTACCGGGGAGGGTGCAAGGCCTGCAGTGCCTGTGACATCAGGCCTGTGTGCGGCGGCTGTCTCGCTATAGCTCACAGTTACGGCCTCGACATATTCAGAGAGCACGATCCTTTCTGCTTCATCGACAGCAGGCCCGGAAGCTGATTTCATCACCGGGGGCATCGACTTCTTCACCCGCCAGTTCTTTTATCTACTTATTATCATTGTCAAGGTTCTGAGGCAAGGTTGCCTGCCTCAGTTCTGCAACTATAAGATGAATTTTATGCTATATTTATTGTACGTGAATTAAAATAAGGCGAGATGAGGAGGTCTCCATGCCGGCTTACGAGTATACCTGCAAGGATTGCAAAAGAAACTTTACCGTGTTCCTCTCAATTAAGGAGTTTGAAGCAAACCCAAAGATCAAGTGCCCCCACTGCGAGAGCGACAATGTAGAAAAGCAGATAACCGGCTTTTTTGCAAAGACGAGCAAGAAGTCATAACCTTCTGCATTTACGAAAGGGTTTTAATAAATTACTTTTTAGGCTCCTTCGGGAGAAGGATATCAAGGAGGAAAAAGAGCCTGAGGATGTTGATCCATGTCTCCGGGCTCCAGTTGATATCCCGCTTCCCGGTTCTTGAGGGACTCTCTTTATCTGTCCCGCAGAGCTTCTGATCCACCTTGTTGATTACCAGGTGGACGATAAGCATCTGGAGCACCACGGCAACAATCCATGTCGTGATGAAGATTATGAGCATCGTTATGTTGAGTTGGTGCTGCTGGGCGGTCACCAACTGGACTGCATAGCCAATGGCCAACAGATTAATAAACGTGATAGCGATGCGGAAGGGGGCATACAGGACTCTCTTTTGATAATGTCCGTCATCAAAGAGGTCACCGCTCCAACTGTTCCTGAACTCTTCCCACATGGGGATCGTAGGCAGATGGAGCTTTTGATCCTGTTCCGTTGTCCAACGATGCTGTTTAAAGTACGCCTCGATCTCCGTGCAGTACCCGCCTGCCCTCGCAATCCTTATCTCATCGTTCAGGAGCAGATACATAAACCCGCAGGCAAGGAACCCGAATCCAAGGAAGATGAGGAGACCGAAAATCAGGTGCACAGAGAAGAGATATACCGTAAAAGCCGAAGCAGCGATCAGAATAGTCATCCCGGTCTTCACCACACTGTTCTGTTGCCTGATGCCCTCTGTCCTTTCGTTCCTTGCACTCTCACATGCCTTCAGGTAGAGTGAAAATTCGCTCTCGAAGACGCTGCTCTTTTTAGGATCGAGAAACGACTGGGAGTATATCTGGTTGAGCCTCTGCTTCACCTCGGTGATCTTGCCTTTATATCCGACCGTGCCCTCTTCCTCCATCTCTGTTACCTCCTCCAGATCATCTGGGGTGGGTGAGGGGACTCGAACCCCCAACACCTGGAGCCACAGTCCAGTGCTCTGACCTTTGAGCTACACCCACCATACACTGCAGTGTTTCTCCATTGGAGTTATAGTGAGACTAAATCTATCACTGCCTTCTCATGGCGCGCCTGAAGGGATTCGAACCCCTGACCCACTGCTTAGAAGGCAGTTGCTCTATCCTACTGAGCTACAGGCGCATACCTTTACTCTACTGCCGCGATGGTCGGGGCGAGAGGATTTGAACCTCCGACCCCCTGCTCCCAAGGCAGGTGCGCTCGCCAGGCTGCGCTACGCCCCGAATGGTTAAACTTAAATGATTTATCAGAAAAAAGTCAAATCAGCCGAGTTTCAAATTTAATGAGTATTGTATATAATTGTGTTGAGGTCATGTCTGCGATCATCGTGATACCAGCCCGTTATGAGTCGTCCCGTTTCCCGGGAAAGCCCCTTGCCTCTCTGATGGGGAAACCCATGATACAACATGTATATGAGAACTCAAAGCGTGCATTGAAAGCAGAGGACGTGATAGTTGCCACAGACGATGAGCGTATCTATGAAACAGTATGCTCTTTTGGCGGGAAAGCGGTGATGACCTCAAAAAAACACGCAACAGGAACTGACAGAATTGCTGAGGTCGCAAGGGTTATTGGATATGATATCATTGTGAACGTCCAGGGAGATGAACCGTTAGTGCGGCCTCAGATGATTGATGACGTGATCGGTCTCCTCGACGACACCGGTGCTCATATCGGAACACTCGTAAGAAAAATAACCTCTGCGAAGGAATTGACAGACCCCCATGTGGTGAAGGTGGTGTTCAATGGAGATGGGTATGCGCTTTATTTTTCGAGGGCGCCGATACCCTATCACAGGGATGAATGGAGATCCCTTGAGGACTTGCTCTCTCCCATCTGCTTCAGTCACAATTGCCACAAGCATATCGGCATTTACAGTTACAGACGCGAGGTGCTCCTCAGATTTGCCGCGTTAAAGGCCTCGAGGCTTGAGGATATCGAGAAGCTCGAGCAGCTCCGTGCCCTGGAACAGGGGCTAAGGGTCAAGATAACGGAGACTTCTTTCGATACGATCGGGGTCGACGTCCCCGGCGATCTGGCGAGGGTGGAACAATGGCTAAGTTTATATTCATAACAGGAGGGGTAGTGTCATCTCTCGGGAAAGGAATAGCAGCATCTGCGATTGGAGCGCTCCTCGAGGCCCGAGGGATCAGAGTGACCATACAGAAACTCGATCCCTATATCAATGTCGACCCTGGAACCCTTAGCCCTTTCCAGCATGGGGAGGTCTTTGTGACCGACGACGGCGCAGAGACTGATCTCGATCTCGGGCATTACGAGCGGTTCACCCACATCAGGACATCTCAAGAAAACAATTATACGACCGGGAAGATCTATTACGATGTGATCTCGAAAGAGAGGCGGGGTGATTATCTAGGGGATACGGTCCAAGTGGTTCCCCATATCACTGATGCGATCAAGCAGGCACTTAAGTCGGTGAGCAGTGACAATGACGTCGTGATCGTTGAGATAGGGGGAACGATAGGCGACATAGAGAGCCTTCCCTTTCTCGAGGCCATAAGGCAGATGCGCTATGATGTGGGAAAGGAGAATGTCCTCTATGTACACCTCATTCTCGTACCCTACATAAAAACTGCAGGGGAGCTAAAGACAAAACCTACACAACACAGCGTCAAGGAGCTGCGGGCGATAGGTATACAGCCCGATATTCTTCTCTGCAGAACAGACAGGCCCCTCCCCCCTGAGGTAAAGGGGAAGATAGCCCTCCATTGCAACCTCGATGTGGAAGCCGTGATCACAGCGATAGATGTCGAGACCATCTATGAGGTGCCGCTTTCATTTCACAGGGAAGGGCTCGACCAATTCCTCATGAACAGATTAAGGCTTCCCTCACACGAAATAGAACTCGGCGTCTGGGAGGATATTGTAAGGAGAATCAAGGAGCCCAGGGAAGAGGTGGCGATCGCCATTGTCGGGAAGTACGTGGGACTGAGGGACTCATATAAGAGCCTCATGGAGGCCCTTACCCATGGAGGGATTGCCAACGATGCACAGGTGTACCTTCAGTGGATCGATTCCGAGGATATAGAAGTCCATGGCCCCGAGAGGTACCTCTCAGATGTTGACGGTATCCTTGTGCCCGGCGGGTTCGGCTACCGGGGGATCGAGGGTAAAATCGAGGCCGCACGTTTCGCAAGGGAAAAGAAGATACCCTATTTCGGCATATGTCTCGGGATGCAGTGCGCGGTGATTGAATTTGCAAGGAACGTGTGCGGACTCGAGGCGAACAGCACCGAGTTCGATCTTCACAGCAGGGATCCTGTGATCTACCTCATGGAGAAATGGTATGACTTCAGAAAGGGAAAGACGGAGGAAAGAAGCCATGTCTCCGAGAAGGGAGGGACAATGAGGCTCGGCGCATATCCCTGCATCATCGAGCAAGACACCCATGCCTTCACGGCATATGGTATGAGAGAGATATCGGAACGCCACAGACACAGGTATGAGTTCAACAACGCGTATAAGGAAATCCTCTCACGACATGGGATGAAGATGAGCGGGGCGAGTCCTGACGGGGAGCTTGTGGAGATCGTCGAGCTCACAGACCATCCCTGGTTCCTGGGTTGCCAGTTCCACCCCGAATTCAAGTCAAGACCGATCGAGCCTCATCCGCTCTTCAGGGCCTTCATCGCTGCTTCTATCAGGGAAAAGAGGTCCCTCTTCCCCTATGTGACCGCGGTAAGGATGTCCAAATAATGCAGGGTATCACAATAAACGGCTTTTCTGTCGGGAGAGGAACCTCACCTGTATTCATTGCGGGTCCCTGTGTGATTGAGGACGAGGATGTCACCTTTCATACAGCTTCGAGACTGAAGGAGATGTGTACCGAGACGGGGTTTCCCCTCATTTTCAAAAGCTCCTATGACAAGGCTAACCGAACATCCGTCAGCGCATACAGAGGTCCTGGCATCAGCAGGGGACTCAGGGTGCTCGCGGAGGTAAAGTCGAGGTTCGGGATCCCCGTCATCTCTGATGTCCATTCCGCGAGTGAGGTGGGCATTGCAGCAGAGGTCCTCGATGTGCTCCAGATTCCGGCGTTCCTCTGCAGGCAGTCGGATATTATTCTCGCCGCATCAGGGACGGGAAAGACGGTGAATATCAAAAAGGGCCAGTTCCTTGCCCCATGGGATGTGGCGCATATTATTGAGAAGTTCATTTCCACCGGGAACCGGAATCTCCTCATCACCGAGAGGGGTACCACCTTTGGTTATAACAACCTCGTTGTAGATTTCAGGGGTCTGCCGATCATCCGTTCATTTGGATACCCATTAATCTTTGATGTCACCCATAGCCTTCAGCTCCCTGGGGGAAAAGGGAGCAGCTCAGGGGGGCAGAGGGAGTTTGCTGAACCCCTTGCGAGGGCTGCCGTGGCTATCGGCATCGACGGGTTGTTCATGGAGGTCCATCCTAACCCCGACAGGGCTCTCTGTGACGGGCCGAATATGATCGCTCTTGATTCCCTCCTCCCCATGCTCAAAACCCTCAAGTCCATCGATGACCTGATTAAGGGAAGGAGCACTTCCTGATGGTTCCGGAATCCGATAGCATCCTTGCTGTTGCTAAGAGGGTTTTGAAGGTCGAGGCAGAGGCAGTCCTTTCCCTGATGGACAAGCTCACCAATGATTTCGAGAAGGTAGTGGAGATCATTTATGGCTGCAAGGGAAGGGTCATCGTGACAGGTATAGGCAAATCGGGTCTCGTTGGCAAGAAAATAGCTGCCACCCTTGCATCCACGGGAACCCCGGCTTTTTTCATGCACCCCGCAGAGGCAAGCCATGGAGACCTGGGAATGGTCACCTCGAATGACGTGGTCATTGCCATATCGAACAGCGGCGAGACAGAGGAGATCATTGGCCTTATCCCTTTCTTGAAGAGGTTTAATGTGACCCTTATCTCCATGACAGGCAACCTCAAATCAACCCTCTCGAAGGCATCAGAGACAGGACTGGATGTGTCGGTAAGGGAAGAGGCCTGTCCCCTTGGGATCGTTCCGACAGCATCGACGACAGCCACACTCGCGATGGGGGATGCTGTCGCCATTGCCCTCCTCATCAAAAGGGGGTTCAAGGAAGAGGACTTTGCCTGTTTTCACCCGCGCGGGAGTCTCGGGAAAAAACTCTTCATAAAGGTGAAAGACCTCATGCACACAGGTGACGCCCTCCCCCTTGTTTCAACCATCGCTCCTATGACAAAGGCAGTCGTTGAAATGTCTTCAAAGAGGCTGGGGGTTGCGGTTGTGGTGGATGGAAATGGGAAGATTCTCGGTATCATCACAGACGGAGACCTGAGGAGGGGTATCGAACGCTGGGGCAAGTCCTTCTTCAACATGAACGCAGGGGAGGTGATGACGAAAAACCCCAAAACGATCAGTGAGGAGGAACTTGCTGCCAAGGCCCTGTCGATCATGGAGCAGTATTCCATCACATCCCTCGTGGTTTCCGATGCCGAACAGAAGACGAAGGGTATTATCCACCTCCACGATATCCTGAAGCAGGGGATAGTGTAGGATTTCACAATCTCCCAACACCGATTTCACCAAGAAAATTGAACTAAATCAATGGTTATTTATTTTCCTAATTTTTTTCTTGACAGATACAATATCTTGTGGTTTAATGTAGTAATTTTTCAAAAAGACTACTACTGATTGAGTAAATGACTTGCTCAAGGGAGGAGTTATGGCTACAGCACACGGCCTTCATTTAACGCCAAATGCCTTTAAGGTACTCGAGAAGAGGTACCTGAGAAAGAACGAGGATGGGAAGATCGTTGAAACGCCTGAAGAGCTCTTCATGCGCATCGCGCGCCATATTGCATCAGCCGATTCTGCCTATGGAAAGACATCGGAAGAGGTCTCCCAAACCGCAGACGACTTTTTTGCCCTGATGACATCCTTATCCTTTCTCCCCAATAGTCCCACATTGATGAACGCGGGAAGGAAACTAGGCCAGCTGAGTGCATGCTTTGTCCTCCCCGTCGATGATTCGATGGAATCGATCTTCGATGCTGTGAAGTACGCCGCGATCATCCATAAGTCGGGAGGAGGAACGGGGTTCAGCTTCTCGAGGCTGAGACCTAGCGGAGACGTTGTTGGCTCGACGAAAGGGGTATCTTCGGGGCCCATCTCCTTTATGACCGTCTTTGATACGGCGACTGAAGCGGTCAAGCAGGGAGGAACGCGGCGCGGCGCGAATATGGGACTCCTCAGGGTAGACCACCCGGACATCGTCGATTTCATAAGATGCAAGGACGATAGTGCAAAGCTCAACAATTTCAATATCTCTGTCGGCCTCACCGAGAGGTTCATGAAGGCCGTCGAGGAGGATGGTGAATACGACTTCATCAATCCGAGGACGAAGCAGATGGCGAAGAAGATGAAGGCGGGGGAGGTCTTCAGCCTTATCGTCAACCACGCATGGAAAAACGGCGAACCTGGAATTGTTTTCCTCGACAGACTGAATGAATCCAATCCCACCCCCCTTGTCGGAGAGATCGAATCGACGAATCCCTGTGGTGAACAGCCCCTCCTTCCCTATGAGTCATGCAACCTCGGCTCCATCAACCTTGCGAAGATGGTAAAAGAAGCGTCTTCGGAGGGCGATCGGCAGAGACCCGTCGTTGTTGACTGGGAGAGGCTCAGGGACACGACACGGGTGGCGGTGCACTTTCTCGACAATGTGATCGATGTGAACAGGTACCCCCTTCCTAAGATAGAGGAGATGACAAAGGCGAACAGGAAGATAGGGCTGGGCGTGATGGGATGGGCAGACATGCTCCTCCAGCTCAGGGTCCCCTACAACTCCCCCGAGGCGGTGAAACTGGCAGAGGAGGTCATGGGATTCATTCATTCCGAAGGGAGGCGCGCCTCCTCAGCACTGGCTGAAACGCGAGGGACCTTCCCGAATTACCCTGGGAGCATCTTTGAAGGAAAGATCCGCCTCAGGAACGCGACGATCACGACGATTGCCCCCACGGGAACCCTCTCGATCATCGCAGGGTGTTCTTCCGGGATTGAACCGCTCTTTGCCGTCTCCTACATCAGAACGGTCATGGAAGGGACAAGGCTCATCGAGGTAAATCCCGTGTTCGAGAAGGTTGCCAGGGAACAGGGCTTCTGGTCAAGGGAACTCATGGAGAGGATCGCAGAGAAGGGATGCATCAGGGACTTTACCGAAATCCCTGAAGACGTGCGGAGGATCTTTGTCACGGCCCACGATATCACCCCGGTGGAGCACATTACGATGCAGGCAACCTTCCAGATGCACGTGGACAATGCGGTCTCGAAAACCGTGAACTTCCCTCACCACGCGACGCCGAAGGATGTGGAGGATGTCTTCCTCCTCGCCTATAAGCTCGGCTGCAAGGGAGTTACCGTATACAGGGACGGTTCGAGGGAGGAGCAGGTCCTGTCGAAGGGGAAGACGAAAAAGGGCCGCTCCGCAGACGAGGGTCCTAATAAGGAAAAGATTCTGCCGAGAAAGAGACCGGAGCTGATAAGGGGTTCCACACGGGTCATGAAGACGGGATGCGGGAACCTCTACGTCACGGTTAACGAAGACGAAGACGGCCAGCTCTTCGAGCTCTTCACGTCGATCGGGAAGGCGGGCGGGTGCGCCTCGAGCCAGGGAGAGGCGCTCGGGAGACTCGTATCCCTCGCCTTCAGGTCGAACATCGATCCTGAAGAGGTCATCAAACAGCTCAAGGGCATCTCCTGTCACGAGCAGGCATGGTGTAACGGCGGGAAGATACTCTCCTGTTCTGATGCCATCGCAAAGGCAATAGAAAAATACTACGTGAGAAAGAACAGCGGGAAAGGTAACGGACATGGTGGCCATCAAGATGTGATGCGTATCGGTGCATGCCCAGAGTGCGGAGGGGCTATCGAGCATGAGGGAGGCTGTGCCGTCTGCCATAACTGCGGATTCACCAAATGCGGATAAGAAGGAATCTCCATGAACATGAACCATGAGATGCGCGCATGTGTCGCCTCCATCGCAGGACATTTGATCACAGGGAAACGTATCCATTCTCTCTATGATTATTCCAGGTACAGCCACATAGAGGTGTCAGGACTCATCGGAGATGAAAAGGTACAGGAGTTCTCTCCCGCCCGGAGAAGCCAGACAGCAGGCTCTGGCGGCACAAGATACCGGTATTGCTGCAGTAACGGGTGCTTCATTGATCTCAGCGTCAAGGGGAACAGCTTTATCGGCTATGTACGCGAACGATCCTGTTTTTTTGCAGGCAATGTGAAGGGGGAATCGATTTATCTCTTCGACCATAGAGAATCCTCACATTTCACCTACCGTATCAATGGACACACCGCCACACAGGAAGAGGACATAGCAGAGACGCCGCATTTCCGTTGCCATGCATTGCGGGTGAAATGATCACGCGGAGAGACAACGGGAAATGGACCGGTATGAGGCCTTCCTGGGATGAATACTTTGTCGAGATCGCGAAGGTCGTATCCTCCCGTTCCACCTGCCTCAGGAGAAGGTACGGAGCGGTCATTGAGAAGGACCATGTCATCGTCAGCACAGGATACAACGGCGCTCCAAGGGGTTCGGCAAACTGTATAGACCGGGGTACCTGCAGGCGGCAGGAGCTGAATGTGCCGGCGGGGGAGCGATATGAACTGTGCGAGGCAGTGCATGCGGAGCAGAACGCGATCATCAACGGCTCGCCCGAAAGGATGAAGGACGCCACCATCTACATCGCAGGCTTTGAGGAAAACAATACTACGGCCGACGGGAAGCCCTGTCTCCTCTGCAGGAGGATGATACGAAACGCCCGGATCCGGAAGGTCGTGTATCTCTCAAAGAGAGGAGAGATCGTGAGTGTTGAGGATGTGCTTGAACCTGACCAGACACCGACCGATATCGGATAAACTCTATATTCGACAATCCGCCATTCAACGTGAGCGACTGGAAGGGTGAGCTGCTCCGGGATGATGAAGCGGCTTATGGCAAAGCTCGAAGAGCAGTATCGAAACATGCGGAACCCTGACCTCCTGGAAGCCAGTGAAGATCAAAAAAAGACCGGGAGATAGCGGCATCTCGTACCGCATTCGATTTCCTGAGGACGAAATGCGGCAATCCTGGCTCCCGATGCTCCTTGATGCCTGTGCAATTATCGACCGCGGCATCAACCTCGCAACAAAGAGGGAGGAAAAGAGACGGAACGTGACACTGGCCTGCAAGAAGGGATGTGACCATTGCTGCCATACCCATCAGGATATCCCTCTCTACCCTCTCGAGATGGTAGGGATCTACTGGTTCGTGATCGAAAAAATCATGCCTCCTGAACGTGAGATCCTCAAGGTCCAGCTCCTGAACTATGAGAACGGTGCACCTTGTCCCTTTCTCATTAAGGGCACATGTGCGATCCATTTTCTCAGGCCCGTGTCATGCAGACAGTTTAATGTCTTCAACAAACCATGCGGCAAAGACGAAGACCCCTATTACACACGGAGGGAGGATGTCCTCACGCCACTCCAGGAATACACGGATCAGGCCTTTTTCACTATGCTCCCCTTTTATGGCATCACTACCAGGGAAGACAGGCTTAAGGCGATACGGGAGAACATTATCCACTTGCAGGTCTGCAACCTCAAGTCCTGTGACTGGAAGAGTCTGGGCAGGAGAATAGAGGATTCCGACAAAGGGGCAGTGCATGTCACTAAAGGGTGAACTGGAATCGATGTCAATCGCCGATGTGTTCCAGTGGATCGAGATGAACAGGAAGACAGGGATTCTGGCAGTCGGTTGCAGGGAATTGGAGAAATACTTTTGCTTCAGGGATGGAAAAGTCGCCTTCGTCTCTTCGAAGAAAGAGGGGGAGAGACTTGGCGAGTTTCTTTCGAAGAACGGACAGGTAGATGAAGAAAAGATGAAGGAAGCCCTCTTCAGATCAAGGGAGGAGGGAGTTCCCTTTACTCGGTACCTGATGGATAAGAGGATAGTGCCCAGGGAATTTCTCATCGTTGCAATCAGTCAGCTCGCTGAAACGCTTTTCAGGGACATCCTCACATGGGAGCAAGGAGTGTTTGAATTCTCAGACGGGCTCCCAGATATCATTGCAAATGGGCCTGTATTCATCAACACAGGTTTCGTCGTTTTTGAGTCGATACGGAAACACGATGAGTTGATGAAAGGTAAAAGAGACCTGGAAGGATTATAAAAATTGATGGGTTTATGTGTTATGGATAGGATGCTCAACGGGCATCTTATGTTTCATAAGTAAAATGTGTCAAGAAAGAAGGAGGAACTATCATGGCACGGACCGTTACGTATGAGTGCAAACAGTGCGGCACAGAGGTCGCCGTCACTGAAACACAGGATACCAGCCTGAGCCCCATTTACTGTTGCGGGGTGGAGGTGTCGAAAGTCTCCTCGGCCAAGAAGAGCCCCCCTGCAAAGAAGGCTGTGAAGAATATAAAAAAGGTAATGAAGAAGGAAACTGCTGCGAAAAAGAAAATAACCGAGGTAAAGAAAAAGAAGAAGACTTCAAAATAACCAAACCGTCCTGCTCATCACTATGGTTCGCTCCTTTCCAAAAGCTTCTGAACAGCGGCTGTCAGTTCATCGGGGGTGAAGGGCTTGGGGATGAACTGCCTGGCTCCGCTCTTGCGCAGTGCCTTGAGTGTCTCGGGTGTGGGATACCCGGTCATCACGAGCACCGGAAGCTTCGGCCACAGATCCAGGGGCCATTTCTCCCTTATCTTCTGGAGGAGAAAGAAACCGTCCTGCTCGGGCATCTTTATATCCATGATCATGAGGTCGAAGTAGGTCGTTCCCAGCGCATCGATGGCCTCACGGGCGCTCTTCACGCAAACGACTTTGTACCCTTCTGCTTTGAATATCTTTCTGCAGCTGGCAAGGATGATTGCGTCGTCATCGACGATCAGGACCCTCTTACTCTTCATCATTCACCTCCAGGGGCAGCCATATTGTGAACGTGCTCCCTTTTCCGACCGTGCTATGAACGCGAATGGATCCTTCATGCCGTTCGATGATGCCGTAGGACACCGAAAGTCCTATCCCTGTGCCCTTACCTACTTCCTTCGTCGTGAAGAAGGGATCGAAGATTCTCTCGATGTTCGCAGGAGGAATACCACAGCCTGTGTCGCTCACGCTGATCTCAATCCCCTTCTTTACGGTCTTGCCCGATGAAAGGCCCATGGTGGTGGTCACGGTGATTGTGCCGCCTGATTCGGTCGCATCGAGGGCGTTCAGGAGTATGTTCAGGAGTACGCTCTGAATCTGGCTCCTGCCGACTGTTCTCATGGGAAGCCTTTCCGCAGGCTTGAAATGAAGGTTCACCCCCTTCAAAAGAGCGTTGTTCTCAATCAATTGAATGGC
>Ga0315295_10001435_pt1 | contig 20466 bp, 20 predicted proteins | sample YL17G14_0_MG_FD_204453 | JGI IMG/M metagenome (GOLD analysis project Ga0315295, IMG submission 204453) | Sediment microbial communities from Yellowstone Lake, YNP, Wyoming, USA - YL17G14_0 | ecosystem: Environmental > Aquatic > Freshwater > Lake > Sediment | place: USA: Wyoming | collected...
CGCAGGTTCTGGCGGCGGCTTCCGAAGAGCGTGCCCCCATGCGGCTGAAGGACGTTGGCGCCTAACGTTCGTCCGACCGCCACGACCACGTCGAGGTTGGCCCGGCGTGCCGCCCGGCCCGACGCCCGCGCGAACCGCAAGTCGCTTTCGGCCCGAGTCAGGCCGTGACGCATGACGATATGTGTGATTGCCCCCTGCGGCGGCGCCGCAGATTCCTCGGCGAACAGGTGGACCTCGTGCCCCGCCGCCAGGAGTGTCTTCGCAAAGCGGTAGACGTACGTCTCCGCGCCGCCGCGGGCCGGATCGAGATGCTCGATCTGGAACCCGATCTTCATGCGCGGCCCTCCTCGCGCTCGCGGCGGCGATCTTCGTGGCAGGCGATGGCGCGGGCCTTCGCGACCACGCGGCGAAGGAGCCTCTTGTGCTCGGCCGTCAGCCGCTCCACGCCGAAGTGGGCGCGGGCAAAACGCATCCGGTCCGTGTTCGTGAAAACGTTGGCGCGGATGCCCGTCGCGGGCGAAGGCCACGACGAGAAGAGCAGGGCGGCCAGGTCTTTGACGGCCCACCGCTCGCCGATGCCGCGGCGGTGCCGTGTGAGGCGCTGGAGGTCGATCAGGTGGAGGACAGGCTCGGCCCCCTCGACCGGCCGCACGAGGACGTGGCACAGGTAGAAGTCGCGGTGCGACAGGTCAGCCTGATGCAGCCGCCGCGCGAGGTCTGCGATGCTTCGGACCAGGCGCCGCTTGGCCGCCACTTCATCGCGCGACCGCGGCGGTGCAAAATGCGCGTGGCAGTAATCGTCGGCCTGGGTCGCGCCGGCCACCTCTTCGGTCACGAGGCAACTGCGCTCCGACCAGCCGCGGCCGGCGATCTCCTGGCCGAACGCCACCGGCCGCATGCTCGCAATTCCGATGGCCGACAGGCGGGCGATGCCGCCCACCTCAGCCATGGCCATCGAGACCGGCGGGTTCATGCTGAACATCCGCCGCAGCCTTTTCCGCAGCGGCGCCGCCGTGTAACGCTTGAGGTAGAGTAGGCGCCGCCCGCCGCCCGGAGCCGGGAGTTCCAGCCGCACCGTGCGTCGGCCGGGCGCCTCGCGGAAAGCCTCGCCGCCTTCGAGAGCCATCAGGCGATCGAGGTCCATGAGGCCCGCCGCCTCGAGTACCGGCCGGAACGCCTCGTTCACGTAAAGCCGCCCGCCGTCGACAGAGGTCATCTTCTCGTCGGCCAGCGGGACGACGCCCGGCGGGGCGATCCGCCACGAGGCCAGCAGGTTCGGGTCCCTGCCGCGCCCGCCCATGCCCCCGGCAAACCATTCGATGCGGTCGATAAGCAGCCTGGCCCCCGAGTCCAGCCGCTGCACGCCCAGGTAGGCCCGCAGGAGGTGCAGGCGGTCGGCCGGCCGGACGCAGGACCCCTGTGTGCTCGTGTAGAGCGCGGCCAAGTCCGCCGCGGTGCGCCCGGGGCTCAACCTGCCGACGCGCAGCACGTCGATGAGAACCACTCGCGGCCGTCCGCTCTCGAGGTCCTCCAGGAACACGTGCTTGGCGTATAGGTCGGGCATCGCGAAGCCTGCATCGTGCATCCGCCGCACGGCGCGGCCGACCTCCTCGGCAATAGCCCGGCGAAGTTGGGCCGAAGGCGGCGGTTGGCCTGTCTCGACGGCGTAAATGAGCGCCGCCAGCGACGGCCCGCTGACTCCGCGGAACGCCACTAGCGCGCGGGGTCCGTCGGCGCCGCGGCTCCGCCCCAATGCCACGGGTTCAGCCACGGCGATGCCGGCGCGGAGGAGCCTCATGGAGTTCGACCACTCGCGGCATGCCGCCGTCATGGGCCGGCGCAGATACAGCAGGTCTACCCACGCAAGCCCTGCCCGCGCTCCCCACCAGCGTTTCAGGTAGACCACCACGGTCTGCCGGTCGCCGGCCCGAAGTTCAAGGCGAGACACCGACCGCAGGTTGTGGCCGTCGATGCGCTGGTGCTCGCCGGCGGCAAAGAGGGCGTCGAAGTTCGCCAGGCCGTTCGATTCGACCAGGGCGCGATATTCGGGTTGAACGGTCAGCGTCGCCATGGTGCGTCAGCGGTCCAATGAATCGTCGCTCAGCAGTTCGCGTGCCAGGCCCGTGCCCATGACCCGGCGCAGGGCCCCGCGGACCTTGGCGTTTCCGCGCCAGTGCCCGATGCCGCCTCGCCCCAGGAGGGCCGTCGCGTGTGCGACGTGGTCCACGTAAGCGTGCACCTCGTCCGAGGTCAGTTGAATGCCCTCGTAACCGGCGCTGGCCAGGCCGCGGTAGAGGAGTTCCCCGGCCGCGTGCGCCGCATCGGGCTGCCAGTTCAGGCCCAGCCGGCGCACGAGGTCCAGCCGGTACACCGCGCAAAACGACCGCGGATACCAGGTTCCCGGCGCGTGCCGGGGGTTCGGCGGCATCCCGGCGACTCGCCTGAGGGCTGCCTTCGCACCGCGCCAGTCGCCCAGGCGCTTCATGGCGCGATACCACGACGGATCGGTGTCGAGTTTGTCTGACCCGATTGCCGCGGCATGCGGGTTGGCCTCCAGGCGGCCGATGAGTGCCGCGAGCCAGCCTTCGTTTCGCACGATTGTATCGGTATGGAAACTGACGAGCCAGCATCCGCGTGCGGCGGCCATGCCGATATCCATGGCCGCCGCGTGCGCGAGGACGGGGTTAGGCTCGGCCTCCGGGCCGCGCTCGATCAGGCGAATCCACGCGATGCCGCGCAGAACTTCGAGCGATCCGTCCTCGGAATGGTTGTCCACCACGATGACCTCGTGGGGGTGGTCGGTCAGGCGCCGGATGGCACGGAGGCACAGCCGCGCGAGTTCCGCCGTCTGGTAGTGCGGAATGACGATCGAGGCCAGGTTGCCGGGCAACCGGCGGCCCAGGCGAATATCTTCGAGTTCCTGGCGGTCGAGCATAGTCCTTTCGCGCACCGCGAGCGGCGCGCCTCGTCACGTATTGTCGCGGCGAAGGGCTTCGGCCAGGGCGTCGAGGGCCTCGTCGGGCTTGATCTTCCACATGCACTCCGACGTCCCGGTCGGGCACGTCGGCTCCTGGCACGGCCCGCACGGGGCGATGCCCTGGAGCCGCACCTCCTTGGCGTACCACGTCTCGGTCCACTCGATGTGCGTCGGGCCGAAGAGGGCGACCACCGGCCGGCTGAAGGCGGCGGCGTAGTGCCTCAGCCCGCTGTCGATGGCGACCATGGCCCGGGCCTGCCGGACGACGGCCCGGGCCGACGCCAGGTTGATGCCCTTGTCGTGAAAAGTGGGGCATCCGCCGGCCGCCTCGGAGATGGCGGCCGCAACCGGCGCCTCGGAGGGGCTGCACAGGATGGCCGAATCCAGACCGAGGCGTTCCTTGGCGCCGCGTGTGAGCGCCGCCCAGTGCTCGACCGGCCAGCCCTTCGACGGCCCGAAGGCGTAGCCGGGGCAAAGGAGCAGCGTCCGGGCCGGCTCGAGTCGGCAGGCCTGGAAAGCCGCCGCCGCAGCCGCCTCGTCGGCCTCGGTCGCAAAGAGTTCCAGCCGCCTATCATCGGCGCCGGCGCCGAGCACGGCCGCCAAGGCGAGGTAGTACGTAATCTGCGGCGTGGGCACAAACCGCCCGTCGCGGCGCGCTACGCGCAGGCGGTCCGTCAGGAGGAAGCCGCGGCCGCCGCGGGCGTAGCCTATCCGACGCCGCACGCCGCCCAGCCAGAAGAGCATCGCGCTGCGGGCGCTGTTAGGCAGCAGGATGCCCGTGTCGACGCGTTCGTACCGCAGGGCCGACGCGGCGCGCTTGAAATCGGACGCCGTCTTGCCGACTTCGATGTACGCATCGACCCAGGGGTTAGGGTCGAGGACCGGCCGGACGTACGGCCGCAGGACGGCAAGGATCCGCTCTTGCGGCAGCCGCGCCCGCAGCGCCCGCAAGGTAGGCGTGGCCATGACGGCATCGCCTACCCAGTTCGGCAATGCCACGGCCAGGGTCATGAGTTCCTCTCCAGGAGGAGCAGGGTCACCACGAGAAGTTGCAGAAGGATGGCGATCTGGAGATACATCGCTCTCTCTTCGCTCACGAGGCCGAGCACGAGGCCGCAGAACAAGGCCCCCGCCTGGACCAGGTACGCCAGGAGCCGCAGGAAACTCAGACTCCCGCCGGCCCGGCGCCGGCCGAGGCGGCGCACTTCCATGAGGATCGCGCGAAGGAGGGCCTCCGCACCGGCCGAAGACTCCTCGGCGCCATCGTGCGGCAGGCGGGCGAGGCACTCGCGGCACAAAAGGAAGCCCTCGCGCTCGCCCGCCACGCCCGCCGCGATGTCCGACTCCGAAACATCCTGGCCGCAGCGCGCGCACGTGCCGCGCACCGTGCGCAGGGCAGCGGCTTTCTCGGGTGCAGGCGCGGGCTCCTCCGCAAGGGGCGGCGCGGGCGGCGGCTCAGGCGCCGGCGGCACGTCCTCAACCGGCGGCTTGAGAGATGCGGCGGCGCCGGCGGCGGACACATCCGGCGCCAGCTCGGCGGCCGGCGGCTCGGCGTTTTCAACGGCCCGGGCTGGCGTCGGCGCCGGGATATCGGCCGCAGCCTCTGCCTTTGGTTCGTCGGGCTCCGGCGTCTCCGCAGCGGCCTCTTCACCGACATCCATCGCGGTGCCGAGGATGATTGCGGCGGCTTCGTCGAGGCTTCCGGCCTGGGCGGTCGGCGGCTGGGCAGATTCGGGCGGCGGGCTGTCGATCGATGGATCGGCCGGCAGTTTGACGGTCCGGGTGCCGGCGGACCTGCCGGCCGCAACATCGCGCCACGTGTCGCCGACCGTCCAGGAGCGGGCAAGGTCGATATCGAGGTCAGCCGCCGCCCGCAGAATCAGCCCCGGCTTGGGCTTGCGGCAATCGCAATCGACGGCCAGGTCGGGCCGCGGCGTGTCGCCCGGGTCGGGATGATGCGGACAGGCGTAGTAGGCGTCAACGCGGGCGCCCAGAAGGTCGAGTTGCTCGTCGAGGGCCTGGTGGAACCGGTGAAGGTCGTCTTCGGACATCAGGCCCCGGGCGATCGCCGACTGATTGGTGACCACGATGAGCCTGTACCCGGCCTTCGCCAGGCGCGCCAGCGCCCTGGCGACGCCGCCGAGGATCCGGATCTGCTCCGGGCGGGTCGGGCAGCCGACCTCCTCGATCAGCGTTCCATCGCGGTCCAGAAAAACGGCCGGGTCGGCCACGTCGCTCACTCCTTGCGTTCTCGCCCGGCGGTCGGAAACATCGCTTGTTCCACGAGACCGCACAGAATGTGAAGCAGGGCCAGGTGCCCCTCCTGAATCTCGGGGCTCAAGTCTGCGGGCACGGCAAGCAGCACGTCGCAGAGTTCTCGAAGTCTCCCGCCCCCGCGGCCGGTCATGCCGACGACCTTTGCGCCGCGCCGCCGCGCCAGGGCCGCCGCCTTGACCACGTTGGGGCTCGAACCGCTCGTCGTGAGCGCCCAGAGGACGTCGCCCTCGTGCACCAGGGCATCGATCTGCCGCTCGAAGACGGCGTCGAACTCGTAGTCGTTCGCGACGGCCGTCAGCACGCTTGTATCGGCAGAGAGAGCAACGCAGGCGAGGGCAGCCCGGTCCTGGCGAAAGCGGCCGACGAGTTCTCCGGCGATGTGCTGGGCCTGGGAAGCGCTGCCGCCGTTGCCGCACACGTAAATGGTGTGACCGCCGCGCAGGGCCGCGATGAGCACGCGAGCGGCGCCGGCGACCGGCTCGGGAAGTTGGTCGGCCATCGCGGCATAGACGTCGGCCGTTGCACGAAGGCTCTCGCGGATCGCGCCGATCATGGCATTGTCACTTTGCATGCTTCGCCTGCCCCTGCGGTTGACCCGCCGGCGCGGACTCGCGGATGCGCCGGACCAGTTCGGTTGTGCTCAGGCCCTTGACGAGCGGCGAGAGCACCACTCGCCCGCCGTGCGACTCAACGAACTCGCGGCCGACCACGCCCTTGTAGCGCCAGTCCTCGCCCTTGACGAGAACGTTGGGCCGGACGGCCTGGATGAGTCTCAGCGGCGTGTCCTCGTCAAAGATGGCGATGTAGTCGATGACCTCCAGGGCCGAGAGCACGCGGGCCCGCTCCCGCTCGGAGCAGATCGGCCGCATCGGCCCCTTGAGGGCGCGGACGCTGCGGTCGGAGTTGAGCCCTACGACGAGCACGTCGCCCTGGCGCCCGGCGAAGTCGAAGAACTCGACGTGCCCGGAGTGAATGAGGTCGAAGCACCCGTTGGCGAAGACGATGGTCCGGCCCAAGCGGCGGTGCCGGTCGAGGTCGACCAGGAGGTCGTTCAGGGCCCGCAGTTTGTCGCCGGCGTGGCGTGCCTCGCCGAGGAGTTCGGCGATGATCTCGTCTCGCGTGACGGTCTGGACGCCGAACTTCTCGACCTCCAGGCCGCCTGCCACGTTCGCCAGCCGCACAGCGTCGACGAGGGCCGCGCCCGCCGAGACAGCCAGTGCAATCACGGCGATGACCATGTCGCCCGCGCCTGCGACGTCGTACACGAGCCGTGGCCGCGTGGGGACCGCCTCGCCGCCGTCGCCCCTGATCGCCAGGTACGCCCCGTCTTTGTCGAGCGTGATGACGAGGGCGTCGAGGCGGAGGTCGTCGAGGAGTTTGCGGGCCGCCCGGCGAATCGCGTCGGGGCCCGTCAGGCGGATGCCCGACGCTAGTTCAGTCTCCATGCGGTTCGGCGTCAGGAGCGTCGCGCCGCGATACTTAGCATAGTAGCAGCCCTTGATGGGGTCGATGAGGACAGGCAGGCGGCGCCGCCGGGCCAACCGGATGACGCCCTGCGTCAGTCGCGGCGTCAGGACGCCCTTGTCGTAGTCGCTGACGACGACGGCGTCGGCCGTCTTGACGGCCTTGGCGAACCGGGCCAGAAGGCGGTCTTCGACTTCGCGGGGCAGGGGGGCGGCATCCTCCCAATCTACGCGAAGGACCTGCTGCGGAATCCGGTGCTGGGCCCGGCCGACAAAACGCGTCTTGATGGTCGTGGGTCGGCCGCGCGCCATGATAACGCCGGCGGTCTTCGCGCCGGCGGCGCGGAGTTCGCGCAGGACCTGGCCGCCGGCGGCGTCGCATCCCACGACGCCAAAGGCCGACACGCCGGCCCCGAGGGCCACGAGGTTGTTGACGACTGACCCGGCGCCGCCAAGGCGGCTTTCCTCGTCGGCCGCCCGGAGAATCTGGATCGGCGCCTCGGGGCTGATTCGCTCGGCGTCGCCGAAGACGTACCGGTCGACCATGAGGTCGCCGACCACGCAGATCCGCGGCCGGCCCAGGTTTTCCACAAGTTGAACAAGTCGGCGATACATGAAGCTCTTCCTACGGACCGGCGAGTTCCAGGAGCACGAGGTGCCTGAGGAGCGGCAGCAGGATTTCGTGGTGCCCCGTCAACGCAAAGCCGCGCTCCGTCGGCCGCTTCAGGACGTTCTCTCGCGGCCGGTAATGCTGAAACTGGTCGAGGTTGGCGGTGACCATCTTCTCGAGATTCGCCCCGAGGTTGGTCGCCACGGTGTACGCTTTCATAAAGACTTCCGGCAGAATGACCGCCGAGCCGACGTTGAGCCAGACGCCGGCGGCCATGTCGGCCACGACGGCGCAGAGTTTGCGGAAGTCCAGGAGCGTGGCCTCGCCGATGGCCGCGCCGTCGGCCTGCGGGTGCATGTGCACAGTGTCGGTGCCCATGGCCACGTGGACGGTGGCAACGCAGTCGAGCCGGCTGGCGGCGGCGAGCACGCTCTTCGACGCGTGCGGGAACTCCTTCGGGTCGTCGTTCATCAGGTCGCCGATGGCCTGGCCGAGGCCGCGATGGCGCCCCAGGCGGGCCGCATCGTTGAAGTAACTCGGCGTTTCCTCGACCATGCCGAACGTGCCGTCTCGGATCGTCTGGGCCGGGTCCTCGCTGGTCTGGCCGTGGTACGCCAGTTCCATGTCGTGGATGGCGCCCGCGCCGTGCGTGGCCACGGCCGTCACGATGCCGCGCTCCATCAGGTCGATGATGACGGGCCCCAAGCCGCACTTGATCACATGCCCGCCGAACGCAAGGACCACCGGCGCATCGTTGCGCGAAGCCGCGGCGATGGCGCGGGCAAGTTCGCGCAGGGCTGTCGTGACGGGCGTGGTGGGCAGGGACTCGAAGAAGCCGGCGAGGTCGGCCTCGGGCGGGGCCGGCGATGCCAGGTCCTCCAGGTGGACCTTGTGCCGGCGCTCGCTGATGGAGAACATGCCGAGCCCGGCTAGGTCAATCGGCTGGTAGATCTTGCGTCGGCGCATGTTCGCCTCCCGCCCTCACGGCCCCAAGCGCAGCCACGCGGCCGCGCAGCAGGTCCTCGCCTTCCACCAGCGCCATCTCCACCTCCAGGGCGCCTATCTCGACGGAGGGCGCGGCCGCCTGACCCTCCATCAAGGGCAGCCATTTTACCGAGTCCTTGCCGGTTGTCACAAGCGTCTTGGCCCCGGCGGTGCGGGCGGCCTGGATGAGACCCGCCAGATCTGCGGGCGCGTACGGGTGGTGGTCGCGGAAGGTCTCGAAGAGCGCGACGCGCGCCCCCAGATGCTCGACCGTGAGACGAAACGCCTCCGGGTTCCCTATGGCGCAGGCGGCGGCGACGTTCTGCCCGCGGAGCGACTCAGGCGGCCGCCGCGAACCGTCGAGCATCACGAGGGCCGTCGGCCGATGCTCGGCCACGAGAATGGGCGTCCCGGGCCGCAGGCGCGGCTCCAGGTCGCGCTTCAGGCGAGCGAGTTCGGCGGCGGCCACGAGTTCCGCCCGCGTGACGACAATGACATCCGCCCGCCGAAGGGCCGAGAGCGGCTCCCGCAGAAGACCGCGCGGCAGGACGCGGCCAAACCCGAACGGACGCAGGGCGTCGACAAGCACGATGTCCAGGTCGCGCGCCAGTCGCCGGTGCTGGAAGCCGTCGTCGAGTATGACCAGGTCGCAAGCGTGACGGGTCCGCCAGTCGACGATGGCCCGGTAGCGATCGGCGTTCTGGACGTGAGGCACGCCGGGCACGAGGCGCTCGAGTTCGCGGGCCTCTTCGTTGAGTCTGCCCGGCCGGGCGCCGTACCCGCGGCTGACGATGAGCGGGCGGCGGTCCAGTGCCGCGGCCAGGCGCGCCAGGTACGCGACCATGGGGGTCTTACCCGTCCCACCGATGGTCAGGTTGCCGACGCTGATTACCGAACAGGGGACGCGCTTCACATACCGCGGCAGGTGGCACATGGCGCTGCCGATCGCGAGGGCCGCCCGGTACAGAATCGCCTGTAGGGCGAGCAGGAGCCTGGCGGCTCCGGCCAGGAGGCCGCGCTTCTGGCCGGAGATGAGGGCTATCCACCGGGCCTGGGGGTCCGCACGCGACGAGGGCGTCTGCATTGGCCGTTGTTCGCTCATGACCCCACCGCCCGGCGCGAGGAGGCTACGCCTGGGCCAGTTTGCGGATGATCGCGCGGCCCATTTCGCGGGTGCCGACGGCGGACGGGTCGTCGCGGATGGCCTTGAGGTCGTAGGTGACTTGCTTGCCCTCGGCGATGACGGCGGCGACGGCCCGCTTGAGGCGGCAGGCCGCCTGCTTCTCGCCGAGGTAAGCCAGCATCAGCGCCCCCGACAGGATCAGGGCGGTCGGGTTGACCTTGTTGAGGCCCTTGTACCTGGGTGCCGACCCGTGGGTGGCTTCGAAGACGGCGGCGCTCTCGCCGATGTTGGCCCCCGGGGCGACGCCCAGGCCGCCAACCAGGCCGGCGCAGAGGTCGCTCAGGATGTCGCCATACAGGTTCGGCAGGACGAGGACGTCGTACAGTTCGGGCTTCTGCACAAGTTGCATGCACATATTGTCAACTATACGGTCCTCGAAGGCGATCTTGGGGTACTCCCTGGCGACCTCGCGGGCCACCTCCAGCCACAGGCCGTCGGAGTGCTTCATGATGTTGGCCTTGTGGACGGTGGTGACCTTTTCGCGGCCGTGCTCGTGCGCGTAGCGGAAGGCGAAGTGGTGGATCCGCCGGGTCGCCTCGACGCTGATGGGCTTGATGCTGATGCCGGTCGTCTCGGGCGAGGTCGCGATCTTCTTGGCGCTGAGTTCGTTGATGACGCCGTAGAGGCGCTTGAGCGGCTCCGTGCCGCGCTGGAACTCGATGCCCGCGTACAGGTCCTCGGTGTTCTCTCGCACCACCACCAGGTCGATGTTGTCGTAGCGGCTGCGGACGCCCGGGTACGACTTGCACGGCCTCAGGCAGGCGTACAGGTTGAACGCCTGCCTGAGGTGCACGTTCACGCTCCGGAAGCCAGTGCCGACGGGCGTCGTAATGGGCGCCTTGAGGGCCACGCGAGTACGCTGGATGCTGGCCAGGAGGGCGTCGGGCAGGGGCGTGCCGTATTTCTCAACGCAGTCCACGCCCGCCTCCTGCGCGTCCCAGCGGACGGCGACGCCGGTGGCGTCGATGACCTCGCGCGCCACGGCCGCCAGTTCCGGCCCGGTTCCGTCTCCTGTGATCAACGTTACTTCGTGCGCCATGATTCCCCTTCCACTGCTGCAACGGACCGACAAGGTGCACGTTTGAATTGCCCGTCGACCGAGGACTCCAGAACGGCGCTATGATAAGGGCGGCGGCGTGAAGTTTCAACAGTTTTCAGGCGTGCCCACGAGTGCAGCGCCGCTTAGGGACTTGTGTCTTGCGACCCGCCGCGTGAAGCGGCGGCGCAGTACTACTTGAACTCCCACGCCTTCGCGTCGCCGAGATACGCGGGGTCGAGGCGTCCGCCGATCTTCCTGATGGTCGCGCGATCCATTTCGTTGCCGCCGGCGCCGAAGACCTTGAGGTCGAGTTGACCGGCGTCGACCGTGAAGACGCAGAAGTGGTGCTCGCTGACGGCGAAGGCGTGGTTCACCTGGGCGAACAGGGGATAGAGCATCGCGCCGCCGCCGCCGGTCGTAATCAAAGTCACGGCGTGGGCGCTCCCATCCGAGATCCTGAGCGGCTGGAACCGCTCGTAGCAGTGGTCGTGGCCCGCCAGGACTATGTCGACGCCGTGCTTATCCATCAGGGGCAGAAGCGTCTGCCGGTCGAACTCCGAAAGGTAGTACGAGTTGGGCGAGACGGGGACGTGGTACATAATGAACTTCCACGGCGCCTTGGTCGCGGCCAGGTCTTTCGCGAGCCACTCGGCGACCTCCGGCGTCTGCTCGTAAGAGTCGAGGACCGTGACGTGCACCGGGCCGGTCTCGAACGAATACCACGTGCGGCCGCCGGGCAGGTCAAACCAGTGTTTCAGGTCTTCGGCGGTTCCGTCGTGGTTGCCGCAGGCGATGAAGACCGGCACGCGGCCGACGATGCTTCGGAGGGGATCGAAGAAGTCCGGCTTCCACTCCGACGCCTCATATCCCCAGTCGACGGCGTCGCCGGTGTGTAGGATGAATGCCGGGCGGTACTGGTCGAACTGGCGGGCCATCTGCTCGTGGATGTCGGCCCCGGAGCGGGAATCGCCGTAGGCGATGAACGTGACGCGTTCGGGGGCGTCGGGCCATGTCTCGAAGGTCGTCAGCGCGCTACGGATCCGCCCGCCGGTATCGCGCCTGTGGATCACGCGGTACCGGTAGGCCGTGCCGGGCTGAAGGCCCGCAAGTGTCGCGCGATAGAGGTACCCCTTGCCAGTGACGTAGGTGACGGTGTCGTACAACTCGGCCGGTGCGGTCCGGTCGAGGCTGCTGCCGGCGCCGAACTGCACGAGGCCCTGGCCAGGCGCGGCGGTCTCGTAGTGGATGGCGACCGATGTCGGCGACGGGGCCTGGAGCCACGGCTCCTTTGCGAGATGATGCGTGCCGGGGAGGATCGCTTCCAGGACCGACCCTGTGCGGCCCGGCATGAAGTGCAGGACCGCCATGCCGGCGGCCACGAGAAGCAGCAAGGCGAGCACGAGCCAGCGGGCCCGTTTTCCCATCAAGGCTTCCTCCTCGGCAGGCGGTCGAGCAGTTCCAGCAGGCTCTCGATGTGCAGGTCGGACGCGGGGCTGACCGTCGACCACGTGATGCCCGGCCGGGCCAGGAGGGCCGTATGCAGGTTGACACGCCGGGCGCCGGCGATGTCGGCCTCCGGATTGTCGCCGACGAACAGGCACCGCTCCGCAGGCAGGCCCATGCCCTCCAGTGCGGCCAGGAAGATGCGGGCGTCGGGCTTCCGCACGCCCACAACCGAACTGAACAGGGCCACCTCGAAGAAATCCGCCAAGGCAAACCGCTTGAGTTGCCTGACCCAAAGGTACTCCGGCGTGCCCCAGGGCGTGTTCGAGATGAGGCCAAGGCGGTAGCCCCGGTCCTTCAGCGTGCGCAGCGTCGGCAGCGTGTCCTGGAACAGGTGGCCGGGGGCGACCAGCGGCCTCGCACATGCCTCGGCGATGCGCGGCAGGGTCCTGCCGCTCAGGCTCCGGACCATCCGCCTGAGGCCCATCATGATGCGGTGGGCGAGGGCCGTGTCGGGCCGCGAGGCAGGACGCCGGGCATGCGCTTCGGCAGGGCCAGGGACGGCGGCCGCCGGCGGCGGACGCTGGTTCTCGGGCTGCACCAGGTAGCCATAGACCCCGCGGGCGCACTGGCCGACCATCGTGGGCCACCTCGGTACAGGGTAGTCCACGAGCGTGCCGCCGAGGTCGAAGAGGACCGCCTCGATGTTAATCAGGGCCGGCATGATGGCTCAGAAGAGGCGGAAGGAGTAGTTGCCGTTCTCGGGATCGAAGTCTTCATCGGCCAGTCCGGGGTTCAGCACCAGGCCCGTGTACGAGTACTGACTCAGAATGTCGCCGTTCCAGTCCCACGCGTCGGTGCGCACGCACATGAGGTACTCGCAGTCGACGTAGATGAGAAGCGTCGGGCACGTGTAGCCCGGTTTGTGAGGCAAGACGCGTTTGAACACATAGGTCAGCCTGCCGGCCTCCTGCTTGATGCCCTCGTACGTCAGCGTCAGGTCGCCGTTGGCCTTGGCCGCTTCGCATTGCGGAATGATCAGCCGCAGCATGTTGCCCATGCCGGCCATAGTGATGGGCCGGCGGCTGTGTTTGAGGGCCAACTTCGAGAGCGGATCGATGTTGACCTTGCGGAAGAGGATCCCCAGGAGCCCCGACGGATGGACGTACGCTTTGCCGTCGTTGACGCCGTCGACGTAGATGACCTCCTGGCCCTTCGACGGTTCGGCGGCCCACTTCAGGTAGACGCTGAACGGCTTGACGCGGAACTTCATCTGCATCGTCTCGGGCTTGCGGATTTCGGTCCCGATTTTCTCGACCTTGACGAATTGGCACGAGTAGTCGGCGACGGTGTCGTCGTGCCACTGAAGGGCCAGGCGCAGAAACGCGAGCGGGTCGGCCTTGGCGAGAGGCTCCATCTCGGCCGGCTTCTTCGGATAGACGACCTTGCCGGCGGCGGCAGACTTTGGAGTAGCCGGGGACGGCGCGGTAGCCGCCGTGCCGGCCGGGGGCAATGTCGCAGAAGGCGCCCCCGCCGGCGCTGGTTCGGGCGCCTTCGCCGGCGGCGCGGCGGGCGCTTGAACTTCGGACGATGCGCTGAAGACGGCCATTACGGCCAGCAGGATCGCCTGTCGGCCGACCGCTCCTGCCAGCGCCGGCCGCCTGGGCCACCGTAGTCTCATAGAATCCCCATGTCATTGCGGCTCCGACGTCGCCGGCACCGTGCCGCACGTCAGGAGAACCGGGAACAGGCTATAGGTCCGCTTCTGGATCACATTCCGGAAACGTGCGTTGCGCAACATCGCCCTCATGTCGCCCGACTCGCGATGCCAGACCGCACCGCCCTCGACGCGCGCGATGATCAGATCATATACGATCCGGCCGATGAACTGGTCGGGCCAACCATCGAGCAAGAGCAGCCGGCCCCCCGGCCGGAGTACCCGGAACATCTCGCCCACCACCGCCTCCTGGTGCGGGTAATGATGAAATGAATTCGCGCAGGTCACGACGTCGAACGAGCCGGCGGCCAGCGGCAGATGCTCGCTGTCGCCCGCCGTCAGGCAAACCGAACCCGTGCTCCCGTTCGACTTGAACCGGGCCTGGCGCAGCATCCGCTCACACAAGTCCAGGCCGACCACCTGCCACCCGCGCTCGGCCAGCCGGCCGGCCAGTTCTCCCGTCCCGCAACTGACGTCGAGCAGGCGCCCCGGCGCGAGCGGCCGGAGTTCCTTGAGGAGCAGGGCATGCGATGGCTCAAAGAGAAAATGGTTGAGCCAGTGCGCATCGTAAGTTCGCGCCCACACGCTGAACTCCGCGTGGGCCCGGCGCTTATGTTCGTGCACCAAGGCGATCTACCTCGACGGACGACTAGTGCTTAATCGGCACGCTCTCAGCGGATAGTATCGGTAAATACCAAAGCCATTCTATATCGCATTCCCGGAAATTCCAAGGGGCAAAGGGCTACAGGAACGGCGGCAGGTCAAACCCTATCGTTTTCGACAGGCCCAAGAGCAGGAACCTCGCGGCCAGGACAAGCAGGAGAAGGGCGCAGATCATCAGCAGGGCCTTATAGAGGCGGCCGCGCAGGTACTGGCGTCCCTTGGCCACCCCCCAGGAGACAGACGCGTACCAGACCAAGTCGCCGCTGATATGGGCCACGAAGAAGGCGGCCACGCCCAGCCAGCCAATCGCGAGCGCCTTGGTGATGAGTGCACCTCCTACGCAGACCCACCACAGGTACCAGTACGGGTTGGCGACGCTTGTCAGGACCCCTGACCCGACTCCCCCGAGCCGCAAGCCAAGGGCTTCCGGAGCCCCCTCCTCCGTGTGCCGCGACTGGAGGAGCATGCCCACGCCCAGCCACACCATCGCGGTGCCGCCGAGATACGCAATGGCCATGACCACCCAGGGATGGCCGAGCGCCAAACCCAGCGGCAGGCTCAGGAGGACGACAACGGGCAGTTCAACCAGCCCGTGACCCAGCACCACACGGGGGCCGAACCAGAAGCCCTGCTGCCGGCTTCCGGCAATAGTCACCGCCAGCACGGGCCCCGGCATGAGGGCGCCCGAGAAGGCCACCAGGAAACTCCCCCAGGCAATAGCGACCAGTTCAAACATCGCGCCATTCTCCGGGCCCCGGCGGAATCATAATCTCGCCGGGGCTGTTCTGGCAAGGGGAGCATTCTGTCTGGGCAAGGGGAGTACCTTGACAGCCCCGCCGGAATCCTCTATCATCGCCTCAGTAAATCACCGATGATGAGCATACGGGATCTTTTGGAGGATTGAGGCCCGGCGCCACCCCCTGCGGACCCGGGCAACGAAACGCTATGCCTACGGTTAAACTTCCGGATGGAAGCGTCATGGAAGTGGCCGATGGGGCAAGCGTCGCCGACGTGGCCAACCGAATCGGTTCAGGCCTGGCCCGAGCCGCCGTCGCTGCCAGGCTGAACGGCAAGTTGGTGGATCTCTCGACCCAGATCGGCCCCGACGGGCCGCACGACCTCGAGATCCTGACCGACAAAAGCGACCAAGCCCTGTCGATACTGCGCCATTCCACAGCCCATGTCATGGCGGCCGCGGTGCGCCGAGTTTACGACAACGTGAAGTTCGGCGTGGGGCCTGCCATCGAAGACGGCTTCTATTACGACTTCGACCTGCCGCAGCGCCTCACTGACGAGGACCTCGCGAGGATCGAGGCCGAGATGGCGAGGATTATCAAAGAGGCCGCGCCCTTTGTGCGCGAGGCGGTCTCGATCGACGTGGCCCGGGCGCTGATGCAGTCGGCCGGGCAGGACTACAAGGTCGAACTCCTGAGAGACATCGCGGCAGGGGGCCTGGCCGCCGGCGCGGAGGTCTCGCAGGTCGACGCCAAGCCCGCGGCGGAGGCCGACAACCGCGTGTCGCTCTACCGGACGGCCGACTTCGTCGACCTGTGCCGCGGGCCGCACCTGGCCCACGCCGGCCGCATCCCGTCGTTCAAATTGCTGAGCGTGGCCGGAAGTTATTGGCGCGGCGACTCGACGCGGCCGATGCTCCAGCGAATCTACGGCACGGCGTTCTTCTCGAAGAAGGCTCTCGAGGAGCACCTGGCGCGCCTCCAGGAGGCCAAGAATCGCGATCACCGCCGCCTCGGCAAGGACCTGGACCTCTTCAGTTTCCACGACGAGGGCCCCGGCTTCGCCTTCATGCACCCGGCGGGCATGATCGTCCTGAACGAAATCCTGGAGTTCTGGCGCCAGATTCATCGCGAGTCGGGGTACGTTGAGGTTCGCACGCCGACCATCCTGAGCCAGGACCTGTGGCTCCGCAGCGGCCACTGGGACAACTACCGCGAGGCCATGTACTTCACCGAGATCGACGAGGCCACGTACGCCGTCAAGCCGATGAACTGCCCCGGCGGCCTCCTGATTTACCTGAACCGGCCGCACTCGTATCGCGAGTTGCCCATCCGGATGGCCGAGTTGGGCCTCGTGCACCGACACGAGAAGAGCGGCGTGCTGCACGGGCTCTTGCGCGTGCGCCAGTTCACGCAGGACGATGCTCACATCTTCTGCCTGCCCGGGCAACTCCAGACGGAAGTCATGGGCGTCATCACGCTTGTTGACCGCGTTTACCGGACGTTCGGCTTCGAAGACGTGCGGGTCGAACTTTCGACCCGGCCGGAGCGCTCGATCGGCACCGACGAGATGTGGCAGCACGCGACAGGCGCGCTGCGCGGGGCGCTCGAGGCGCGCCGCATGACCTACAAGGTCAACCAGGGCGAGGGGGCATTCTACGCGCCGAAGATCGACTACCACATCCGCGACTGCCTCGGCCGCTCGTGGCAGTGCGGCACGATCCAGGTCGACCTGGCGATGCCGGAGCGGTTCAACCTGACGTACGTCGGCGAAGACAACCGCGAGCACCGCCCGGCGATGATCCACCGGGCGATCCTCGGCTCCATCGAGCGGTTCCTGGGCATCCTGATCGAGCACTACGGCGCCGACTTCCCGCTGTGGCTGGCGCCGGTCCAGGCGGCGGTGCTGCCGGTCAGCGACCGCTTCAACGCGTATGCGGCAACGGTGATGCAGGCGCTCGCGGCGGCGAACCTCAGAGCCGAGTTGGACGACTCGAGCGACAAGGTCGGCGCGAAGATCCGGCGGGCGATGCTCCGCAAGATCCCGTACATGCTCGTGGTCGGCCAGCAGGAGGCCGGCGCGGGAACCGTGAGCGTGCGCGACAAGGCGGCGGGCGACCTCGGCGTCGAGTCGGTCGAGGCGTTCGTCGGCCGCGCCCGCGAGGAAATCGCAACCAAGAGGCTGCGGCCTCAGGCACAGGTCCCGCCTAGGCTGCCCGAGAGCCCATCGAACGGGGACCGGACGACACAAAGGAGGAACGCTTGAAAGACACGAAGCAGCGGATTAATGAAATGATCAAGATTACACCGCTGCGAGTAATCGGGGACAACGGCGAGCAACTCGGGATCCTGGAACGCGACGTCGCGATGCGCATGGCTACCGACGCCGGCCTGGACCTCGTGGAAGTGGCTCCCAACGTCCGCCCGCCGGTGTGCCGCATCATGGACTTCGGTAAGTTCAAGTACCGGCAGGCGAAGAAGACGCACAAGTCGAAGAGCCACGAGGTCAAGTTGAAGGAAATCCGGATCCGCCCCAAGACGGAGGCCCACGACCGGGATACGAAAGTCCGGCAGGCCCGGCAGTTCCTGGAAGAGGGCGACAAGGTCGTGGTCAACATGCTGTTCCGCGGGCGAGAGGCCGTCCACATGGACTTCGCCACGCAGAACCTCCAGGCCTTCGTGACGCAGTTGGCCGACGTCTCCGCCGTGGAGCGCGGCCCGGTGCGGGAGGGCCGGCGCATGATGCTCATCCTTCTGCCGAAGAAGAAACCGTCGTGACGTGAGCGCCGGGCCTGAGCCCTCTACGGATGACCGTGCCCGCCGCGAGCGGGCGTCAGGCGGGGACCACTGTTTACGCCGGCCGGGGGCCGGCGGGAAAGGGACGTCGATGCACAAGCCGAAGTCGCATAAAGGTATTCGCAAACGCATGAAACTGACGGGCCGGGGCAAGGTCCTGCGGAGCCGACCCAATCGCGGGCACCTCATGAGCACGAAGAGCGGCCAGCGCCGGCGGCGCCTCCGACGGAAGGCCTCCGTCCACAAGACCCAGGTCAAGACCTACATTCGCCTGATCACCGGCTAGCGGCCGGTCGACCTCAGGCAGGAGGAATGCCATGCCTCGAACGAAAAAGGGCGCCGCGCGGCGGCGAGCCAAGAAACGCCTCTTTAAACGCGTGAAGGGGATGTACGGTTCGCGGAGCAAACTCTACCGCGTGGCCAAGCAGTCGCGCATGAAAGGCGACCAGTACGCGTACCGCGACCGGCGCGTCAAGAAGCGCGAGTTCCGGCGACTCTGGATCACGCGCATCAGCGCCGCCTGCCGCCAGCGCGACATCACGTACAGCCATTTCGTGAACGGCCTCAAGAAGGCCGGCATCGCCCTGGACCGGAAAGTCCTGGCCGACATGGCGCTGAACGACCCGAAGTCGTTCGACGCGGTCGTGGCCGACGTCCGGACCGCCCTGGGAGGCTGACGATGGCGGGCGTCGGCGAGGTGAACGCCCTGCGCGAGGAGGTCGAGCGGCAGATTGACGCCGCCGGCGACCTGGAGGCGCTCGAGGCGGTCCGCATCGAGTGGCTCGGCCGCAAGGCCGGTCGCATCACCGCCCTCATGAAGGCCATCCCCGGTCTGCCGCCCGAGGATCGCGGCGCCTACGGCCAGGCCGTCAACGCCCTGAAGGCCGTCGTGACTGACCGGCTGGCGGCCCGCAAGGTTCAACTCCAGCCCACACGGGGCAGGGGGCCTGCGGTCGACGTCACCATGCCGGGCCGTCGCCTGGGCCTGGGGCGCCTGCACCCCATCACGCTGGCGACGCGCGAGATGGTCGAGATCTTCGGCCGCCTCGGCTTCGAGGTCGTCGAGGGCCCCGAGGTCGAAGACGAGTGGCACAACTTCGTCGGCCTGAACATCCCGCCCGCGCACCCGGCCCGCGACCCGCTCGACAACTACTACCTCAAAGACAGGGTCCTGCTGCGCACGCAGACATCGACGGTTCAGATCCGCATCATGGAGAAACGCAAGCCGCCCGTGCGCGTGATCGCCCCTGGCCGCGTTTACCGGCCCGACACCGTCGACGCCGGCCACTCGAACATGTTCCATCAACTCGAGGGCCTGTGGGTGGAGGAGGGAGTCACGTTCGCCGACCTGAAGAGCGTCCTCGTGACGTTCGCGCGGGCGTTCTTCGGGCCGCAGGTCGGTACCCGGTTCCAGCCGAGTTACTTCCCGTTCACGGAACCGAGCGCCGAGTTCTACGTCACGTGCCTGCTGTGCGGCGGCAGCGGATGCGCGGTGTGCAAGAGGACCGGCTGGCTCGAGATCCTGGGCTGCGGCATGGTGGACCCTAACGTGTTCCAGGCGGTGGGCTACGATCCTGAGAAAGTGACGGGCTTCGCCTTCGGCATCGGCATCGACCGGCAGGCGATGCTGAAGTACGGCATCAACGACATCCGCCTGTTGTTCCAGAACGACGTGCGGTTCCTGCGGCAGTTCTGATCGAGCGCGCCGGGGCTGGATATTCGCTAGTAGAGCGACTTGCGCGGCGTGGCGCTAATGCACATCTCCGAGGTCGCTTTCGTTCCCGTCAAGACAATCCTGACGATCAACGAAGGGTTGGCGTCGGTCACCTCAAACGCGGTGACCTTGTCCGTTAAGACGGCGGAGGTCGCTACCAGGCTGCCGTTGGGTGTGTAGGAGTAGGTCAGGTTGCCCCCGCTGGCGCCGTCCCACGCATAGGCGTGAGTGTCTCCGTTGGTCATCGTGACCACGACGGTCCGGCTGTCGGTCATGGCGTAGGAGGCCGCGCGGCGGACATCGCGCGACAGGCGGTCGAGGACCCCACGGGCCCGCGTCGTCAGATCCGTCTTCTCGAAGTTGTAGGAGCGGGAGCCCTCGGCGGCCTGAATGCCGAGCGCGGCCGCGACCATCAGGAAGGCCAGCAGCGTCATGCTGAGCATCAGTTCAGGCAGCGTAAAGCCGCACACTTTATGTATATTGATACGCATGGTTCACTCCACATAGGATCCTGAGACACAGACCAACTGGTACGAACCGACGATCCCGGCGGGGGCCTCGACGGCGTGGTTTTTGTCGATGATGATCGGCGAGTCACCCGTCATCTGGAATGTGGAATCCCTCAGGTTCACTACGCCGCCCTTGATGGTGCCGCCGGCATTGCCCGTGAACTTGTACTCGCTAGCCACCATGCAGCCGTTGACGGTGCTGAAATTGCCCGAGAACTGGGCACTGAACCCCGGCGCCAGGAGGAACGACCCCGTCAGGTCCCGCAGGCCGTCGTACTGGCTTCCCGCGGGAAGGTTCTCGACGCCGCTCGTGCTGACGTTGCCGGTGAACTTGACGTAGTTGTTGGCCAGGTTATC